>Ga0136560_1001494_pt1 | contig 12057 bp, 9 predicted proteins | sample AntRauMeHopE1497_FD_104925 | JGI IMG/M metagenome (GOLD analysis project Ga0136560, IMG submission 104925) | Saline lake microbial communities from Rauer Islands, Antarctica - Metagenome Hop E1 #497 | ecosystem: Environmental > Aquatic > Non-marine Saline and Alkaline > Saline | place...
TAAAAGGATGTGACAATGTCTACTGTCTACATACTTTTTCTTTGGATACGATTCACAAAATTACCCCCAGATGGGATTTTTTAAAGAAAAGGAACTGAAATATCTGCCCTCGATATTGTTAGTTGCGCTGTTATTCACATTCCCGATAGTTTTTAGTATTACCAATTCAGGCGTTACAAGCTTAACTACCGAGTTGATAATAGATGAAATACCACTGCTTCAATATCTTGAAGGTGATGAAGCTGTGATTTATTTTGGCTATGTGGGATGTTTAGATAGTTGCCCTAAAGCATTCGAAAATTTGTCTGTAATTCATAATTCAGACTCTCGTATTTACTTTGTGAACTTAATACCTGGTTTAACTAATCAAGATGTGCAAGACTACTTAGCGTCATGGCAAGAAACAGCAGCTAGCATAAAAGGGATTCAGGCAACGGCCAAAGATCTAAGTAACATTGAAGAATATTTTGGGAATTTTCAGGCAGGCAGAATAGGTGTTTATAACCCGCAAATGCACACAGATCAAGTATTTATACTAGAAAAAAACATTACAACACTGAATTGGGAGATAGTTCAAAGGCTAGCTTCCTCAGCCATTACCAGTTTATAAATTAAACAACCAAAGAGATGTCAACATATACTCAAACTCAAGAGAAAAGTCATAGTCTAATGACGGTGTTTTTCCCGCAATCAAATGCAGAAGAAGGAAGTCTTTTAGAGCGTAATCTCATTAAAGACAATATCATAACAAGCAGAATTATGGAAAAGGTGATTATAAGTCACATGATCTTAGTTCCTCTTTTATTTGGCCTAACCACAGGTAATTTTGTCTTTAGTTTAGTGGGGTCCTTAATTTTTGGTGGAATTGGCCTTTTGGCCATCCGAAGCGATCCAAAATCAAGGTTATCTGGGGCAACAGTTGGCATTACCGTCATGGCATTCTCTGCACTAATGATTCAACTAACTGGCGGTCGTATTGAAGCCCATTTCCATATTTTTGCCTTGATTACTAGCATGGTAATTTATCGTGAGTCTTGGGCAATTATTGCTGCAGTTGTTACTATTGCCGTTCATCACGTAGTATTTAACTATTTGCAGTTAGCTGAGGTAAGCTTATTTGGTAGCCCAATTATCATTTTCAGCTATGGTTGTGGTCTTGATATTGTTTTATTGCATGCTTCTTATGTGGTATTATGTTTTGTATTGGGTCTCGTAATCTTAAGAAGGAACAATCTTGGCTTATTCAAAATGATGGAAATTCAAACTGAGCTAGATTCATTGAACGCAAGTGCAGATCAAACGGCCAGTCTTTCTGAGGAAGTCTCAAAAGCAAGTAACGACAATGCACAAGGCGCCTCTGAGCAGCAATCTATTCTTGAAGGCACTATTGCTGGCTTCGAAGGCATGAGTCATTTATTGTCCTCAAGTTCTGAACAAGCTAGAACCAATTTCCATGAAGTGGAAAGCATGAAAGAGCGTATGAATGAACTAGATAGAGCTATTGTAACGGTTAACAACTCAGGTAAACAAATTGCTGCAATTTTATCAACCATAGATACCATTGCCTTCCAGACAAACCTACTTGCACTTAATGCATCTGTAGAGGCTGCAAGAGCAGGTGAAGCAGGTGCTGGATTCTCTGTTGTGGCTGATGAAGTTCGTTTGCTAGCACAGAAAACGGGCGAAGCATCTAAAAAGATTGAAGAGTTAATAAATTCAAATGCAAATAACATTACACTGGCAGGCGATAAAGCAAAAACCGTAAGCGAAGCATTTTCCAGATTCCAGGAAGCTAGTAGCCAGATTACTAATGCCTTTGATAAGATTCAGAATCAGACAGAAGAATTTAAAGGTCAACTAAATGAAGTGTCATCTGTCTCAAGCAGAAATGTGGCAACAGCTGAAGAGACTTCAAGCGTTAGTGTTGAACTTAGCAACCAGTCTAGAATGATTAGAGAGTCAATAGATTCAATAATGAGTCGTTATTAATAGCAACTAGAACGCTATTTTTGATCAACTTAAAGGAAATGGCTTACAGCTATTTCCTTTTTTTTTGCGCATCAATTAAGCAGCTTTCTTTACTAAATCAGGCTTTTCTTTGGCCACTTTATGGAAAAAGCTAGACTTCCATAAGCGTTTAACGTGGATGAAGGCAATGAAAAGGCCTGTTGCCATAACCGCATATATAGCACCGTGAATATAGTGCTCTAAATAAATGCCGCCCAGTAAAATAACCAGCGAACCAATTAACAAATAACTGTCTTGTTTGCTTATGCCGCTACGATGCACCATAACAACAGCTAAAATACTAATAATGGCAAATACCCATTCTAAGTCGTGCCATAAAGCTGGAGACATCAGCATTCCTACACTAACAAGTGGTGTTAGTAGGCAGTGAATAAGACAGGCAAATGATGCCCAGACTCCCATAAAATCGGCTTTTTTTCTCATAAGTTCTACTTTTGCAACAATGTTGCATAAGATAGGAACTTTTAAGGAAGCTGCGAAATCTTTTTTTGCGATTAAGCGAAAACTAGCCACGATTCTTTTTTTACGCAAAACCGCAAAGAAAATGACAGTAGGTCGCTGAGCCACAACGTTTTTAGTGGATAACATGATTGGATAACATGATAATGCAGAGTAAATGAAATCATTATTTAGCAAAGGCAGAAGGAAATGAATGACGCAATCCCTTCCCGGCAAGTCAGGACTTGAGAAACAAGTTGCAAAAAAAATTTGCAAGTTTATTTGGGATTTAAGCCATAGGTTCTTTAATAAAACAAGCCTCTCAAAGGGCTGCTTTCTTTATGACAATATGTTATTCCTGACTCACAAATTCCGCTAAACAACTATTAACTAGACAAAACGCTTTATGAATAAACCAATGATTACCAAACTTTTAACCTTGCTTATATTATGTGTGAGTAGCTCTTTTCTTTGGACAGCATGCAGCCAAAAAATGGATTCGAGTAGCGAAAATATATCTTCAAATGAAGACAATACTATGTCAATGGGTAAAAAACGCGCCATTGACACCAAAGAAATTTCTTATACCTCTGATGATGGCATAACCATGAATGGCTTTATGGCCATGCCTGCCGCAGCAAAAGAAGGTGCAAACTTACCCGGCGTTTTAGTTGTACATGAGTGGTGGGGACATAACGATTACGCACGCTCACGAGCCATGCAGCTTGCTGAAATGGGTTATGCCGCATTAGCAGTAGATATGTACGGAGATGGCACGCAAGCAGGACACCCAGAAGATGCGCAGAAATTTGCTATGTCGGTTATGGGAAATCTAGAAAGCGCCCAAGCACGTTTTGACGAAGCTTACGAAACATTAATTGAAACGGGAATAGTAAATGAAAGCAAAGTTGCCGCTATTGGCTATTGTTTTGGAGGAAGCGTTGTCTTAACCATGGCAAATCTAGGCAAGCCCTTAGTTGGCGTGGTTGCTTTTCATGGCGGATTACAACTTCCCGCAAAACCAAAAGCTGATGTTACTGCTGAATACCTAGTATTAAATGGCGCTGCAGATCCATTTGTGAAGGCAGAAGATATAAGCAACTTTAAGGCCATGATGGACGAGGCGGAGCTGAACTATACCTTCATTAATTATAAAAATGCCGTTCATGCATATACAAATCCTGGTGCCGATTCACTTGGTAAAAAATTCAATTTACCACTTGCGTATCAAGCCGAAGCCGATTCTGCTTCATGGGCTGAAATGCAGCGCTTTTTAGCGTCTATTTTTAGTAAATAGCTTTTGGTGAAATACACTTGTTGTATTTCTTGAAACACTAAACTTAGAGCAAATAAAAAAGGCACTTCTATGCATAGAAGTGCCTTTTTTTGTTCAAATATCTTGTTAGGAAAAATGGCTAGCCATTATTTTGAGTATGATTAGTTTAAATCAGAGCAGTTGATTTACTAATAAGCGCCCAAAATCATTACCGCATTTATCAGTAAGCGCTCGCCGCCACGCCAGAACATACGGTATTGGGTATCATCCATTATGAATACCACTTTTCCCTGGCCCATATCCATAACTCCAGCCATTGTTCCGCCGGCTATATGTTCCAGATTTTCTGATGATGCATAGCCTGAAGCCATCAGCTTAGTAACATCTGATTCATAGCGCACTGCAGAGTTTAAACTTGAGTTTGGCTCTAACACGTCAGCGTTAAATTTTAGGTTATAGAAGTGGTCTGGCAAGCCAAAAGCAAGAGGATTAGACCCATCAACCTTACTTACCATTGCCGCTCCTGGAATGCGTTTTAGCCCATAATGACGCTCTCTTTCTTCATAGCGTAAATCTGATGCAACGGCTTTATCATTGGCAGAAGGCGTCATTTTTCTGAGTTTTACAGCGCCACTTAAGGTACTGTCACTGGCAAACCATTGGGCTGAGCTACCATTTAGCACTAAGGTTCCTCCATTGCGAATCCAAGCTAGCAGCTCTGCTTTCCCGCCTTTATCAAAAACTCTGTTCAACCTAGATGCGGGTGGAAGCACCAAAACGTCGTAGTCTAATAAATCTGCGCCACCATAACGTGAACGACCAACCCCAGATAGCGCGCTTTGCTTCAAACTTGAGGCTCTTATTCTATTTACGGGAAAAACTACTTCTTGGTCGAATAGGTAGTAGATAAAACCCGAAGAATTGGTGCTGAACGGCTCATCAACCAACATGCCTACCTTTGGCATAGTTACTGGTCTAGAACGGTTTGAAGCTAAATCTATGCCTTCCAGCATTCTACCACTAGCTAATGCATGAATTTGTACGCCTGTTGATTCCGCAATAGTAGCTATATCAGCAGACATTGTAGCCGACTTCACCAAGTTCCTTCCCACTAAAACAATTAAGCTGCCTTCTGGGAATTTCAGCTTCCCGTCAGGAGAAAAACTTTTCTCCGCACTTCGCACTCTATAACCCTGCTTCCAAAGTAGAGATAATGCTTGTGGCGCCGTTTTTTGGTCCCAATCAATTACAAAAGCGTAGGCCTTAGCTACATTTCCATGAATTTTTCCCGCATTTTTAGGGGCACTTTCCAGTTTTGTTAGCATAGCAGACTTCACCTCATCATAAACGGCATGTGTTCCAAGATTATAGGCTAATGGAGCGGACCAAGTAGACATATCGTACATCACGGAATCTTCAATAGTCATGTCTTTTTGCATTAAACTATTGATAAAAAGATGGCGAGCTTGGTTGGTAGATACCACATAGCTTCCCGCTTTCAAGGTAGTAGAAGAAGATCCATCATTTGGATATTGCTGCGCCTTTTTCACTTTCCAGTCATCTGTTAGTTGATGCACTTCCACTTTGTGATGCATCAAAATATCTAGTACTTGGTTTAAATGGCCATTTGCATCATTTTCAAAAACGTATGCTTTTATATCCGACTTACTATTATTCGGGTTATTTGCGTCGTACGTATATTTTTGGAACATATTTTTATGTTCTGCAGCTTTTCCAATTGTGGCCAAAGAGGTTTTGTAATGATCGTAGATACGCTGGCGGAATGTTAAAATATAGCCATCATTGGTTACTACAGCTCTACCCGCGCCAATGCCACCTTGCTCGGTTAACATGCCAATGGCACCAAAAACGCTTGGGTAACTTGAGCCATAACCAGGATAGAAGAAATCAAAGGCTTCACGTGTAAAGTAATTCAGCTTTTCTTCATCAAAGAACTTACCGTTTGCGCGGCCAATTGTATCAGAAAAAGCTTCGTACAAATCTGGAAGCAGTTTATTTCTTGGCGTTGTGCCTGGCATGGTGAAGTAATTCGCATTGTAGCCTTGCTCGTGATAATCTACGTGCAATTGTGGCAACCACTGCTGATAAACGCCGGTTAAGCCACGCATTTCTGGGTGCACGCCCCAAATCCAATCTCGGTTTAGATCAAACCAATAGTGGTTGGTTCTGCCATTTGGCCAAGGTGCGTCGTGCTCTAGCTCATCTGCATTTATGCCAACCACATTTTTTGCTACAGAATTGTACCAATAAGCGTATCTGTCGCGCCCATCAGGATTAACCGTTATGTAGGCAATAAAAACCACATCTTTAAGCAGCGCCTCTGTCTTGGCATCGGTTGCTGCGGCCAATCGATACGCCACTTGCATAGCTGCTTCAGTAGAGCTGGCTTCATTCCCATGGATAGTGTAACTATGACTAATAACCACTGGGTTTGTTTTCATAATTTCTTGGGCTTCTGCCTCAGAGGTAGCAAGCGGATCAGATAGCTTAGCGTTTGCTAGGCGAATTTCTTCAAGCCTTGCATGATTATCTGGATGTGTAATCACCAAATAAACTAGCGGACGACCCTCATGGGTTTGGCCGTATTCATTGTAAGAAACCCGATTTGATTGTTCTGCTATATTTTTCGCATAATCTACCACTTGGTAGTAAATGCTCATTCTCTCGCCAAGCTCATAGCCTAAAAATGCAGCTGGTGATTGAATAGATGGATCAAAACTGATATTCTTCTCAAAAATAAATCGTTCTTGTTGCAAATCTGGCACTCGCCAGTTGTCGTTTTTTTGCGCATTTAGTGGTGCTGATAAAGCAATAAGAGTAAACGCGAATACCAGCCAACAGCTGGTTTGCTTTAAGCTTTTTTTCATAATTGGTAGAAAGTTATTTTTCATGGAAGCGGATAATATTGTAGGGTTTACAATGGAGCAAGTGCTAACTTGATAAGCATGATAGTATAATGAATTAACCATTTCTTAAAAAAGTATCGTAAGACTCCCTTCCAATGACAAATAGAAGAAACCTAAACCCAAAAAAGCTATCTAAAACCGCATTAGTAGCAAAAGTTATTGCCTTTATTCTAGTTAGTCTGTGTATGCTATCGGTTTTTAGGTGGAATGGTGATTCATGGTGGTTTGGCGAATTACTTTCTTTATTTGGTTTACAGTTAAGCATTCTTTTAATGGTGGGAAGTTTACTGAACCTACTACAACGCCAAAGAACACTTTCCATACTTCTAATTGCCTTAGCACTTTTCTTTGCATGGCCATTAACCAAGAGCTATTTCCCAGCAAATAATGAAATTAAAGACATAAATGAACAATCCGACATTCGCCTTTTAAGCATGGAATTAGGTGATACGGCTGTTCCTGATGAGCAACGTCTAGAATTTATTTATACCGAGGATGCTACGATCATATTTTTACAAAATGTGCAACAGAAAGATGCTAGCTGGCTTTCAGAACTAAAATTAGATTATCCTTATAATCAATCCATTTTAAGTGGCAGTACCTATGGGTTAAGCATTTTGTCAAAAATCCCGCTTGAGAGTGTGCAAGAAGTGAGTTTTGGTGTTCCAGATCAGCCCTCTCTTGTAGCGCGCTTTACTGCTGAAGGCCACTCATTCGAACTTATTGCCACGCATTTATTAGCACCTATTTCTTCTGAAAGTCAGGCCAAACGCTTGGCACAAATGGACGCCATTTTATCATGGATTTCTGAGCTCGAAAAAAGTAGGCACCCAATTGTTATGGGACCAATGTATGCCGGATTTCATACTTCTGTCTACAAAAACCTAACTAAACCTACATTCAATGAAGCGGGCGAAGCTAAGTTCACGCTATCAGATGCATCTCTAGGATTTGGCTGGAAACCTACTTGGCCCACCTCAACTTCACTTACAAAAACGATAGCAGATCATATTTTTTACGACGCGAAGAGCTTAAAATGTATACGTTTTAATGTTGGCCTACCGAGTATAAGTGGTGGAGAGCATAGGCCAATTATCGCAAGTTTTAAGTTCGAATAAAGCGATTAATACGGTTATACGAGAAAGGAGAAAATAGGAAAGGGGGAATTCTGGTTAGAACTTCATCTCTAAACACAAAAGCGAAGTGCGATTGAGTAATACCAGCCCTCGATACATTTTCGCTGCACTCATCTCGATACACTTCGACAACGTCAAAGTACTCGATGAACGTGCATAAACACTTGAAGCCTGATTGATTCAAGACACGGAGCGTTTGAATTGTACCGAAGGGCGGGCTACGGCTAAATCTATACCTAATCGTATAATCGCCTTCTCGTATAATCGTGGCAATACCATGAGTGAGCGCAGCGACCGAAAATCCCATGAACGAAGTGAGTAATCCTAAGAAAGTGCGGTTGCTTCGTGTAAAATCTCTAGCTCTTCATTAGTTTTCACTACCAATATTTTTGTGTAGGAAGACGAAAAATTGAGCTCCGTAACTTCTTCTGTGATTGGCTTCTCGTTCAATGTGTTGTCTAGTTCTATGCCCAGAAAATTCATAGAATCGCAGACTAGCTTGCGCATCAGCTTGCTATTTTCCCCCACGCCAGCTGTAAACACCATAGCATCTAGCCCATTCAAAGCTGCTGTATAAGCGCCAATATATTTTTTGATTCGATACGAATACATCCATAATGCTAGTATTGCAACTTCGTCGCCAGCTTCATAGCGTTTAGATAGTTCGCGTAAATCGTTTTCTTTTGCAAGACCAAGTAGGCCACTTTTTTTATTCAATATTTGATCTATTTGCGCAATATTATAGCCTTTTTGGCTCAGCAAAAGGTATAAACTTGGATCTATATCACCAGAACGAGTTCCCATAATTAAACCCGCTAGCGGACTTAAACCCATACTGGTATCTATACATTTGCCATCTTTAATTGCAGCCATTGAGCAACCATTTCCCAGATGCAAGGTAATTATTTTCGAAGGCTTTTTCTCAAGCCCTAAATGTGCAACAGCTTTTTGGCTCACAAATTTGTGGGAAGTACCATGAAAGCCATACACCCGAATACCATGCTCTTGGTATAGTTCTTCAGGAATAGCATAACGATAAGCATGGGCTGGCATACTTTGATGAAAAGCAGTATCAAAAACAGCTACTTGTTTAGCGTTTGGGAAGACGGCCTCTGCGCTAATAATGCCTGTTAAATTGGCTGGATTGTGCAAAGGCGCAAGCACAGAGATTTTCTCAATTTCTTGCTTCACCTCTTCAGTTACCTCAACGGGTGCCTGGAATTTGTCGCCGCCGTGCACCACTCTATGCCCAACTAAAACTACTTTTTCGCCCAGCTGTTTATCGTTGGTTAAACTAATCCATTGCAGCACCAATGTAGCCATAGCCTCTTTATGATCTGGCAGATCTTTGCTCAGCGAAATGTCGTGGCCTAAGCCTTTTATTTGCAGATTACTGCCTTGTTCGCCAATACGTTCAGCTAGCCCGGATAGCAAAACTTCGTCGTGCGAGCCATCAAATAATTTAAATTTTAGGGAAGAAGATCCCGCATTTAATACTAAACGGTATTCCGTTGCTATCATCTATTTAGTTCCTTGTGCTTGAATGGCTGTAATTACAATGGTATTCACTATATCGTCTACATTTGCGCCACGACTAAGGTCATTCACTGGCTTATTTAGGCCTTGAAGAACGGGGCCAATAGCAATAGCACCGGTTTCTCGTTGCACCGCTTTGTAGGTGTTATTTCCTGTATTCAAATCTGGGAAAATTAGCACGGTGGCATCACCAGCAACCAATGAACCTGGCATTTTCTTTTGGCCAACTTCGGGGTCTACGGCCGCATCGTATTGAATGGGGCCTTCTATTAATAAACTTGGTCTTGCTGCATGGGCAATTTCTGTGGCCTTGCGCACCTTTTCAACTTCCTCACCCTTTCCTGAGCTTCCAGAAGAATAGGATAGCATAGCTACTTTGGGAAAAATACCGAAAGAAGTAGCCGTAACTGCAGAACTTAGCGCTATCTCAGAAAGCTCTTCTGCTGTTGGATTTGGGTTAACCGCGCAATCGCCATAAACCAAAACTCGGTCGTCTAAACACATAAAAAAGACCGAAGAAACCACCGAAACGCCTTTCTTTGTTTTAATAATTTGCAAAGCCGGCCGGATAGTGTGCTGTGTTGTATGCACCGCACCTGAAACCATGCCATCTGCTAATCCCGTATGCACCATCATAGTTCCGAAATAAGAAACGTCGCAAATTAAATCACGAGCTACCGACTCGTTAACGCCTTTATGGCCTCTGAGCTTCACTAAATCTGCTACGAATCTAGGGTAGTGAATGGATGTGGCAGGATCAATGATATCAAAAGCAGCTAAATCTATGCTTAAGCCATGAAGTGTAATACTATTTTTAATAGCTTCTAAACTGCCAAGTAAGGTGATTTTTGCCAGCTTTCTATCAACCACACGTTGGGCAGCTTGTAAAACTCTTGGGTCTTCTCCCTCAGGTAATACAATGTGTTTAAGGTCTGATTTGGCTGTTTGAGCAAGTAAAAACTCAAACATTTTGGGGGTCATACCTTTAGGTTTGAAAGAAGTAATACGCTCTTCAAGGGTCAAAACATCTACATTTTCTTCGAATACCTTTAAGCTGAGATCTATTTTTTCTTTGTTATTTTTGGTAACGTCGGGGTGAATGGTTCCCAAATGTGTAGCGGTTTCAAAGGTGTTGCTCTCTACCAAAAGTATAGGAATCAGATCAGCCTGCCCGCCAAGTACACGTTCGAGCGTTTCACTTGGAGCAATTCCACCGGTTAAAACAATGCCCGCCACTTGAGGGAAATTCACCGAATGATGAGCCATTAGGGTTCCTAAAATAACGTCTGTACGGTCGCCTGGGGTAATAACCAAGCAATTATTGGTTAAACGACCTAAGTAATTTTCCATTTGCATGGCCGCAATAGAAAAACGGTATGCCTTATTGTTAATCTGGTTTTCGCCATATAAAACTTTGGCATTCAAATGCTCGGCAATTTCAAAAAGGGTTGGACTTGCCAGCACTTCGTTATCAGGCAAAGCAAAGTGCATCATATCTTGATCGCGAATTGCGAGTTTCAAGCCGTCTACGATTTTGCTTGATTCATTAGCCGGCACTCTATTAGCAATAGTGCCAATAACTTGGCAATCGCGCTCTACAAAACTCTCCACTGCAAGAACAATACGTCTGATAGTTTCTTCAGCATTTCTGCTTCTCGCATTTCCCACTATAAGAATAGGGGTACCCAAATTATGGGCTATATCTGTATTGAGGTTAAACTCTATTCCAGAAGAATGCGAGGTTAAATCAGTGCCTTCGATAAGCATTAAATCGCATTTACTTTCTAGCTTTTTATAGGCTGTGATTATGCGGTTTAACAATTGATCTTGCTTGCCGTGGCCAATAAGCTCAGCGGCTTCGCTAGCTAGAAGCGCATAACTTTCGTCATATTGCTGTGCTAGCTTAAAATGGCTGCAAATAAGCTCTATGTGTCGATCTTGCTTGCCAAGCTGTGGGTCTTTAACGATTGGGCGGAAATAACCGACTTTGCTCGTTTTTCGCAGGAATAACTCCATAATACCAAGCGATACTAGCGACTTACCAGTATTAGATTCTGCCGTTGCAATGTAAACTGAATTCTTCATAAATAAGGAGGATTATTGAGCGTCTTCACGCTGCCAAAAAACATACAGGAATAAAATTCTTTAACATATTTTAGCTTTTAAAGAAGCTAGAACATAGCGATGAAATTAAACAAGACTGCAAGTTACGGTTTATTCCGTAAAAACAGACAAAGTTATCTTACAACAAAACGGAATGTAATAGTGCCCCACTGTGCTTGCTGTGGCACATTAGACGGCAAGGCAGAAAAGCGCCAAGACCGTATTGTTCGCTGCACTTCTTGATCTACTTCTGGGCTACCGCTCTTCTTTAGCGGAATTAATCGGCCTACAGAACCATCGGGGCGCACTTCAAATCGCACGCGTACTAAGGCATTAAAATTTTGTGTTAATGCGGGAAGTTGTTGAACTAAGGCCGAACGCTGAATATCGCCTTCCCACTGCAATTCATAAGGCGCAGATTTTTCTTGGTCGCTACCTTTGCCCGGGCTAGCATCGGTGTTACCCACATTTAGCGTCGGCGCCCCGCTAATAATCTCGCCTTCTTTCTTGCTATCCGTTTTTTCTGCTTTTGTTTCACTGCTTTCGGCCTCTTCTTGCTTATCGGCAGCTTTTCTGGTCGGATCAATTTGTTCTGCATCATTTTTCTTGATGA
>Ga0136560_1001495_pt1 | contig 12052 bp, 17 predicted proteins | sample AntRauMeHopE1497_FD_104925 | JGI IMG/M metagenome (GOLD analysis project Ga0136560, IMG submission 104925) | Saline lake microbial communities from Rauer Islands, Antarctica - Metagenome Hop E1 #497 | ecosystem: Environmental > Aquatic > Non-marine Saline and Alkaline > Saline | place...
AGCTGAAGGCAGGCACGGCATTGTATATGATCAGGGAAAAATTGTTGTTCTTGTGCCCGGTCGACACCGCCGCAACAACTCAACAGACCATTTCGAAGGCTTCCTGCAGAGCGGGGTTCAGACACTCGCCATCCCACGCTTGCAATTGCTGACTGCGGACAGCGTGGGTCTCATTCTGGACGCCGCTATGACGGCGCAGATTGTGGACCGTCACAAGGCAGTGATCATGCTTGCCAACGATGACACGGCCACGTAGGCGCAAGGAGCCCTCCGGACAACGAGTGGGGCATCTATCGACAGCATCGGTGGACTTCGGGAGCCCCCCTCGGTAACCGGCGGCGTTATGAGCATGCAGCATGCGGCCCTGACCTCACACGGGGCGGTGAGTTCATCTGATCCGGCTACCGACTTGCAGCGTCGTATCAACCGCAGCATCGTTGCCCGCGCCAAGCTGAGCCTAGCTACCATCGTGGGTGGCTCCCCCCTCCAGGACCGCACTGCCAATATCAAGAGGAGCTCCGCCGACGGGCGTTCCGAAAGTGGTACTGTGTCGGGCAGGCGGCAGTTTGCTAGTGCAACTGCCCCTGGTGTGGCCAGCGCGCCAGAGGAGGATGAGCCGGGTGCGCTGGCATCCGACCCCGGTGCCAGCGCCGATGGGTTTCGGCGGTCCCTCCGCGATGCCTTTATGTCGGTGTTTGCGAGTGACCTCAAGGACAAGTGCGGAGTAGCGGTAGAAGAAATAGCGTTGCAGGACCTTCGCTTCACCGATCAGGAGCTGGCTGTAGCCATGGCAAGAGGAGCTCTGGCTCGGACGGAGCTGACGCAAGCAGACATCGATAGGGAGGTCATTGTGACCAAGGCTGAGAGCGAGTAGCATGCCCATGTGACCAGGGCGGAGGGGTAGGCTAGGGCCATGGCGATCCTAGCTAAAGCGGAAGCAGACCGCATCCGACTTCTTGACCAGGCGATGGCTAATGCTTCGCATACCACGCAGCAGAGGGAGCTGGTGCGCGCATCGGCGGAGGCTCTTGGGGCTACCCAAACTAGTCTCATACTCGCTAGTAGCATGGCTGATACATCTTCGCTGCTCTCTGGAAACATTCCGAGGCTACTGGATCCATCGAGGGCATTCAGTGCAACTGTTCAGGAGTAAGGCAGGTTGATGCATGGCATTTGCGCGAGAAGCATACGTGCCACATGTTGCTCGCTAGTTTAGAACTACCTATAATTCAGACTCTAGCGTCTATGCCAGTGTCATACGTCCGAGTCAAATGTAATCGAGGCAGGGTATTCTGAATTTCTGATTCCACTGTAGCTACATTGCTTGAAATAGGTGCACGCACGACTGCGAACGGCTCAAACGTAAACCCCGAAGTTTCAGTCGCGGGTCAAGTGCGCGGAGCAAGCTTCGAGTGTCTAAAAGGCTTCGTGGACTTCGGTTTGGCAGCACTCCCGCCCTCTCGAAACGAAGCAACTCGTGACTGCGCCCCCCCCTAGCCACCAACAGCCGCTGGGGGCAGCTAGTTGTTCTATGCCATGACGCTCATGGCCATCATGACGTCCGAATCCATTCTGCTCGCTCGGATGAACCCGCCCTGCGATCCACCTACGACAGGCTTTGAACCCTTTCGTGTGATCGAGATCCCTTTGCTCTGCTGCGCATCGTCAATACTAGGCTTGGCCTCAGCTACTTCGTTTCTTTGCGTGCCGGCCCCGCTTACTGCACCACCGGCATTGCTACCACCGCCTTGGGCTTGCTTGGTATCGATACCAGCGGCCCCTCCAAACTTCGCAGCCTCTGCTTCGAAATCCTCTTCTTCGCCAGAGGACATGCGTTTGACCATGCCGGGAGTCATCTCCATCTTCCTCTCTCCCATGAGGCGATGAACCGCCTCTCGCAATTTCGAGGCCCCTGACTCTTGCTCCACACCTTGTCCAGGCTATCGGCGAGCTGCCCTTGCGTGCTTCTTGGCTTCAGAATCCACGCGCTGCAGCTCTCTGGCAACTACACCTCGAGGGAACACAAGAATGCGGGCGTGCGCACTAAACCACAGGAACCGTCCCCTAGTATGTGTGTATGGAACGAACTGGAACGGCTCGTATTTGACGTCGAAATCGTCAGGACCCAGAACTTTGTTGACAACAGAGTTGCCGACGTGGCAGGCAAACGATACGGACTCGGCATCGTCCTTATTCCTGGCATGATACTCAGGGTCGAAATCATCAATGTCGTGTGCTGAAGGCCCCCGCCTGTGTCCGCCGGCAGCCTTATCACTCGCCCCACGTTGCCCAAGGACATCAACCAGGTCGTTCTGAGCAGATTGCGAAGGTATATTACCGTCAGTCTTGGACCGGTGGGCATGAGGAGGAAAATTGGGCAGCTGCATGCGGACATCATCAGCATCCACATGGCCTGTCAAATTCCCGTGGGTGCCGCTTGGCATGTTCTGCATGGAACCCCTCCTGCGAGCGATATCGGGTGCTGACACACCCCTGGCCATAGATAGTGAATCTAAGGCTAAATTTCCAAAATGAGGGATTTCCTGCATGCCCTCCGCCTCCCGCCTGTCTCTCTGGGTGAGACCAAGGGACACACTGGCTGCATGCTTCGCAGCATCACTGTTCTCACCGCCGTGGGAGGGACTACTGGAGTCAAACCCGAGGGCTAGCGCTCTGGATCGTTGCCGGACCAACTTTGGACCCGCACGGAGCGGCGTAATCAGAGCAAGAGACGCTGCTCCGATCGCCTGTCCCATCGCCTCACGCTCGGCTGCGGCGTCCCCGTCCAAGTGGTGCGGTGATTCGCTCCGTCCGCTCGATGTGCTCGCATTGCTCATCGAACTGTCTGTCCTGCCGTGTTCTCCGAGCCCGAGGGTGGCAAGCACGTGCGTCGGGACTGCCGATACGGCACCGCCAAGCACCCCTTCGCTGCCATGCCCCAGCGAGGCGAAATCGCGAAACCCGTGCTCGCTTCCACAGGCAAACTCACCATGGGCCACGGCCAGCGCAATCGACATCGGCATCTCGTCATCCGGCTGGAGGAACCTCCGGGTGAGGCGCAAGGCCTGGTGTGCCCTCGCAGCATTGGTCATGTTTCCAGCTGGAGTCACTGGAGCTGCTCGTTGTCTCAGTCGCTGCTTGGGCTCAACCACCTGCGAGGAGGCATGCAGCTCGGCCGCATTGCACACGATCCCTACGTCGCGCTTAGTCATCACCGGGGTAATAAGCGTATTCTTCATCAAAGAATCTTCATCGGCATCGGCCAATGCAGCCTGCTGCGAATCTGCATTTGCGGAGTTCTGTCTTGTGCTGTCCAGCCGTGGCGATGTCAGCGGACCTGCATCAGGGGTGGGAGGTGGCACTCGAGACAATTCTATGGAACCTGTACGAGGGGACATACTGCCTGCCCGGCCTACGCCCTTCTGGTCAAACCGAGAGTCGCTGTGTCGATGGTGGCCCTCATACTCGATCTGGCCGTGACCGAGCCTCCTACCCTCCATCCCATCCTGGGTGGTATGCAGCACCTCCTCAGGGGGGGCGAATACCATGCCGGCTCGGTAGTTCTCGAGATGCGTGGCGATCCACAGTCCGAGGAGTTTGTCTCTAGGCCGCTCGATGCGGCCTGTGAGCAGCAGAATATCGCCTTCGATCTTCACCGGTTGCCGGAACTCGGGTCTCACGAGCACGGCTCGCTTGAATAGCTTGTTCCTCACAGAGCGCTTCAGCTTGCTGAACACTCGCAGCTACCCCGTTTCTGCAACGAGAAGACCCGCCATTTTGCAGATTGTGTTCTCCAGGGGTGTCACCCGACGGAGAGGCACGACCGGATCGGCAGGTGGTTCTGACTTGAGATACCTCCAGATCTTCGTCGCCGGCAGCCACGCTACGTAGCACCTCGTGTGAGCAATCGCAGTCACCACGGCTGCCGTGCCCGTCAGCATGCTGACTACACCTACCAGGTTTCCGCTCGTGAGGCGATCCCTCTAGGGTCCGAAAAACTGGTCCGTAGTCACGCCCTCCTCGATCATCATGGCGCGGAATTCACCCGATTTCATAGGCAAAGGCAGATGCAACTTGCGACGAAGCCTATCCTCCGGGGTCTCTTTGGCATGATGCTTGGTGAGGGCAGTATGCGACTCGTCGCGCTTTGCCTAGATGGTGAGCGGGGACGAGGAGCGGTCGCTGCTGTCGGTCCCGCTACCCTTGCTAACACCGCTGATAGTGCTCCTGTGACTTCCTGTTCCAGATTTGCCCGGCGACAGTGGTTTCCCTGCATATTCCTGCATGTGCGCCATGGCTGCAATCGATGGATCCATGGATGAAATGGAGCGAAGGGGGTGTCTTGCCGCGAGGGCATGTGCCTGGCTGTATGTGGCACTCACGCGGGGCATACTGGAGACCCCGGCATCCTCTTGTGAGTGGGTACGTCTATGGCGACTCTGGCGCCCTGCAGCCTCTGCCACTGCCTCGGCAATATCCTGCTGCTCTCCTGCTGTAAGCCTTGCGTGAATGTCCAGTTGTCCAGACATAAGAACAAAAAAGCCGGGAGCTCGCTGCCCCTCCTGTAGGAGAACATCACCGGGCTCGTAGGCAATGAAATCTGCCTACGCAGCGATCTTATCAAAGTGCTCAGGCTGCAGATGCTTGAAGTACCCCACTCGCCGCAACTCCTCCTGAGGCTCCAGCTGCACAGTGCGAACCTTGTCAGCACGATGCCATGCCTCTCGCAAAGTCTCCACCAGCACCTCATGCTCGTCCTCCACGATGTCTCCGGCAGCGAGAATCCTGTCCGCCTCCCGCTCCATGAGCCGAACCAAGTAGGACATGGCGTGATCCGTCTGTACCGCTCGCAGCACTGGCAGAAGCGAGCACATACTGGTAAAGTTGTCGCTGGCCAGCTTGTATTGCCGCCTGCACTCGCCTACGATGCGCACCCACGTGTCCGGACTCTCTGCCTGCAGGTCACTCAACAGCACTGAGAGCGCATCCTCGACCTTTTCGTGCCCTCGCATGAAGTTGATGCTCAAGTCATACTCAAGCTTGAGGGCGTGGAAATTCAGGGTGTCTGGGACGCACGAAAACCGGGAAAGTAGCAGCGAGAGATCGTATGATGCGTACTTCTTGACTCTGGCCCACCCACTGAGTGGGTCCTGTACCCGATCTAGGGACTTGTTAAGTGCATCCACAAGGATGTCATATGCACTTGCACTCATCTGACCATCATCAAAGTACTACTGGTAGCGCTGCCGCACGATGTTCAGCACGCGATATCGCATCTCCATCTCGGCAGGCACGAAATCAGCCTTACTCCTAGCGATCTCCTCCGGCGTCCTCCGCTGGCAAATGAACGGACCGATGCACGCGAGCACAAGACCAAGGCACGAGCAGCCAGTATCCTACACCTAGACCTCATCGAGCGCCAAGGGATGCTCACAGTCGACAGTGCTACTTCCCATTGGAGTGCCACTTGATTGCCCCTTGGCGGCATCACGGTTGATCTGGGCATCCGCCATGCACAGTTCCGTCGAGGTACGGTACATTGCTACGCCTGAATCCCGCCTCTGAATTGCATCCTCAGGGCCTGTCAGACCATCCGGGTCCGATGCTCCTCCGCTGTCTAGTCTACGGCGAGACTTACCTGGAGAGAAAGCCGAACCCACCTGCTACTTGCTGCCACTGTTGGAAGCCCCCGATGCCCTTCGCACAGGTGACTCCCCACCATCGCTACCCAGCGCTAAACAGAGCTCTGGGTCCGTGCACACACGCGCTCCTTCGTCATCGGCTTCCATTACAGAGGGTAGCGTGTCACTCCTGGGACCGAGGCCAGGGACCCGCCCAAACACCGCCTCCTCATCCCCGTGGTCCTCAAGTCGCTCAGGCATGGCAGAGAAGGAGTGGTTGTTCCTTGGAGCCGACGCAACGAGTCCACCTACTGGACCAAGCCTAGGTTCTGATGGCACTGATTTCATCCTTGATGCTCCCTAGATGCTCATTTCTCCATCAAGCATCCTCCTCTGATGCATGGCTTCCCGTGCCCGCTGCTAGGCCTCCAGTTCCTGCCTTGCCTCACGCTCTGCTGATCGCTACAGAAACTCCTCCCCTACATGTTCCCCGGCTCTGTTCGTGAATGTGCTTACCTCGAAGCAGCATGGACACGAGTCAAACCATGGCAGGACAGCAGGCAGGCATGCTTTCGGGCAGCACACGAGACGGTCCTTTTCCCTTGGCTTGGCACAGTCGCAGTTGTCCTAAGAGTCTACCACGCACTTGAGACACCGGGGCACACATTCAAATGATCCAGCTTTGCGGGCCTCGGCCGCTCGTTGCTCCACTGCTTTCTCATCCTCGTCCAGAATCTCTAGCAGGGTCTGGCATCCACAGGCCTGGTACAGCCATCCGGTCACCCCTTTCATTTCCTGCTCGGCAGGCGCGCTTGCCAGATGCCTTACTTTCTCAGTCTATGCATGGAGCTCCTCGAAGATGTCCTTCATGAAGGTTCGTATGCGACCCTCCTCTGCGTGCTGGTACTGCGCCTGTGAGAAGAGGTCGCTTTTCTGCTTTACTTCGATTAGCCGACGGACAGCCTTGTTGAGCATGCGGGCACGGGCTGGAGAAGACCCTGAGAGTCCAAGACATCTCAGAAGCATTCCCGTGGTAGTTCCATTGACGGTGAGGGTGAGCAGGGCAATGCCGGCCATGTGGAAGAGGAACCGACCTCCGATGTCCACAGAGACTCGCGGGTCATTTGCCACGATAATGGCTAGGACAAGACCAACGGCGCCTCGCAGACCAGAGTATGAAATCACCAGGAGGAATTTAGCGCTAAAAGAATACCCCATCTGTCTGAGGCACGGCCACAAGAGGAACATGACCAGCGTCCTGATCACCATGAGCATTATGTAGAGAACGAAGAGCATAAGGATATCGTATGCATCGATGGCTCCCTCCTTACCTGACCCGAACTAGGAGAACCCCTTCACGTAGATGATAACTCCTGAAACCATGAAAATCACGGTATTGGCCAGGTATTCGATCGTCTCCCAGAAGTGTTTCAGCGTCTCTCGCGACCTGACGTGCTAGAACCCGTGTGCTGCCATGACTAATCCAGCACTGACTACAGCGAGCACGCCAGATACCTCCACGGCCTCAGTTTCAGCCACGATGAAGGTGAGGTAGGCACACACCACGGTGATGGTAATTTGAGTCATCACGTCCAGGCGAGCCACCTTGAGCATGGCCACCATGATCTTGCCCATGAGCCAACCAAAGGCCACCCCACCGACTGCTAGTCTCATGAAGAAACCAACGGTTTCTCCCTCTGTTCTCACCGGTTCCTGCCCCACCATGAAGTCAAGGAACACAATGAACACCACCAATGCGCTCCCATCATTGAATAGGCTCTCTCCTTCGATGAGGAGAGCGAGTTGCTTGGCAGCTCCCAATTCGTGGAGGAGGGCCACCACGGCGACGGGGTCTGTGGCAGAAAGCATCGCACCAAACGTGATCCCAGTTGATAGGCTCCAGTCAGGATACATCACATATATCGCTACCAGTGCCGTCAGGAGAGCAGACATGATGACACCCGGGACGGCGAGCAGCAGCATCTGAAAGATCTCCTTGTTGAACACATGCCAGTCTGCGAGGTATAGCATGCCCCATGCGGAGGTAAAGTAGCTGCTCGAGATTGTAATACATTAATCAAAACTCTAGGCCCTTGACCTAAGTTGCCTACAGGGGCTTTAAAGCCGCTCTTGATTCCGCATTCGCATCTCTCTCTCACCAACTGCGGCAGCGCTCCCAAAAATGAGCGCGGGTAGAAATATCGTAAGGATTATGTGAGGGTCTAGATTTATCCAAAGGCTGATGCTGTCGCCGATTGCACCCAAATACCCGCTGCGAAGGTGTGAACGAGTTCAGAACTGGTGATCATAAATGTATTCGGAGGTCGTCTGGGTATGTCCACGCAGATGATCAACCAAATTCCAGACGCAAGATTCACCAATAAATTAAATTACCCCAATACCGTGCAGAATCACTCGTGAAGCGGCAGGGAGCGCGGTTTCGGTCCGCGAGTGTCGTTGTCACGGGTGGCCATCACTTTCAGATCACTTCATAAAGGCTCACCTGCCGTGAGCCTCAATAGCTCCGATGGCGAGACCAAGTAAAAGGAGGACTACTGTATATGGGAGCGGGAGAAATTTTGTCAGTAGTCGAACGCAGATGCCAGTAAGCAAAGCCATCATAAGAAACCACCCTCCGCCGGTCTCGTCAACTACGAAAAGTCCCTCCTCATGGCCACCAGAACTGCCCGATTCACCTTCGCTGCTTCCTGAGAGAAATCGCGGTGGCATTTTAATGCCAGGTTCAGGATGATGTGCAGCAGGATCCGCTTTTCTGTGGATCCTACAACCAACTTTTGGGGAAGTGCCGACCTCAAAGATGACGAGTGACAGCGAACTTGGCGGTTGGCAATCTCACAGCTCTTAGGGTACGGATCCATCGGGAAGGGGGGGAGCCGATGCGTCATAAATATTTCACATGAACTACGACATCCCGAACTCCTGCGTCACGTTGACGAGCTGAGCGAGCGATGGCCCGGCTTCTCCAGGTTTTGGAGCCACACTCGCCATACCACCCACGCTGCCACCGTTCGGTCGGAGCTCACCAAGCGGGGCATTACTGACGGAGGCGCTGGTCAGTGTTACTCTACCTAGTGTCGCACGGCTCTCCTCGCCCACCCATGCACGCCGGCGTTTCTTTCTGTCGGGCGACTCAGTCTCACCACCCGAAACCACGTCGGACTTTGATTCAGATTCCGAGTCGCTAACCAGATCCACAAGGTCGACATCGGCATCTCCATCTGCTGAAGCAGCTGAAGCAGACAACACAAGCTTGCCACCGACGGACACCCCTATGGCTGCACCCTGCCGCTGCCCCTAAAAGGATGTATTCCCACTGGACGCTCGACCTGCTGCTGAAGTTCGGTTGGCCTAGGCTTGTAGGACTGGCGATGCACCTTCGGACCTCTTCCCCCGTATTCCTCCAGGTGCTTCGCCCAGCGAGCACATAGCCCCCTCTGCTTCCTGTCTTGAGGAAGCAGACAACAACTACTCAGGTAGCCGAGGCAATCCTGCTCCAGCCGAGGCCTCGACTCCAGCATCCTGACGTGCACTTTCAGCCACAGTCGGTCCCCTAACCAGCTCCAGCAGTCCGGCAGTATCCGGTCCGTCGGCTCGCAGCCGCTCACATACAGCCCTGCCCTCGGACACGGATCTGCAGCCGACCGTGGGCAAGATGCACTTTGGGCGCAGCAACGCAATGCATCTTCGAAGCTCCGTGAGTGATGAGTGCTCGCTATAGGGAACAGAATACAGAGTGACCCCTCCCTTGGGTACCTTGTCTTTGCACCGCCTCGCGCTCCTCTCGCGCTCTCCGTGTCCCAGCGGCAGCCCATCCAGCCGAGTCTGGTTTCTGCGAGACTGTACGGTGCGATTTCGACCAGGGACAGATGCCAGTTTGGAGGAACTAGTTGTTTCAACGAGATTTTTCGCATCATCTTCCTTGACTCCTCCTGGACACTCGAGGTCGCATAGCAGCGGCACTGGCTGTCCGTGATCGCCATAACATCGGGCCCCGCCACCCCGGCGCACCACCCCTACTCTGACGATGGATCCCGACCCAGCAACATCTACGTGCGACACCCGCTGATGCATGTTCTTGCCTCTGCCGGCTTTCAATCTGCCGGTATTTCCAGGCAGCCGAGCTGCTGCTTCTATACCGCTGCCTTCCCTGCGTAGAAGACCGGGAGCGAGACCTAGCGATCCCGCCAGTCTGGTCCCATCGGCAGCTGCCAGTTTTAGCTCCGAGTCGCCATCATCTTCCGAGTGCCCTTGAAACGCCCATCCAGTAGGTCGGATCCCTACGATGGAGTGAAACCTAGTGAATCTTCGCGAACCTTCGCCTCCAGACTAAGGTCCCCGCTCTTCTCTACCAGACGCAGATGCAGGTGCAGATGCCTTGCTTCCCCCAAACATCCCAAGAAGTGTGCCCTGTACCCCTTTCCCCTTGCAATTTTCAACAGCCTGGGCATGCGAATCCTGCGCGGCGCCACTTGCGGAACTTGCAGCACCGTGAAAGCTCGCTCTGAGTCCCTTGAGTTTTTGCGCCAGTCTCGCTGCCGCCAGCCAGCCCATAGGTACTACATGGATCCGGGCATCCTGCTGTCGGTCGGCAAGCACCGCCATGCGATGCACATCCCACCCTAGACATTCTACAACTTTCCTTCTCGCCTTGCCTAGCCATACCTTCTCACCGAGTGCTCTGGCTGCCTCAAGCCACACCCTCTCTTTTCCTATCGTGTATGCCCCAACAAGTATGAGCACTTCTTTATCACTCGCAATAGGTGCCATGAGCTTGGCCACGGCATCGGTACATGCCTCCTAGGGAGGGAAGCGATAGTCGGTACCTCCAGTGCCAGCGGCATACGTCGTGTCCAGGTAGATGCCATCCAGGGGTCGACCTCCAGCAAGTGGACTCAAAGAGCGAATAAGCGGCCAGGATGCCATCGAATCATGGAATCGGAAATCTCCAGTGTGCAAATATCGCCTTCCGTCGTCCAGCTGGAATAACCATAATGCTGATCCCGGACAGTGATTCGCTGGTAGCAGCATTACTGTTGTAGCCTCGCCTTCCAGTCGAATCTCTTTGCCAAATGGGATTGGTCGGAGCCTTCCGGCGGGAACTCTGAGCTTCAGTACAACAAGCCTAGCAGTAACATTAGAGCAGTACACCACGCCAGCATTAAAGTTCGGCGTGAGGCCAGTGTAGTGATCGCTGTGAAAATGAGTCAGCACATAGCATTTTGACAATCTTGTCGAGGCAAATTCGAATCCATCTACGATAACGTTCGTGCACGGAACCCGTTTGGTTGAAGGGCATCTGTCAGGTGATCGCTTGCGAACGTACCGGGCCTGGGCCTGCGTCAGTAATGCCCCACTTGGCTTCGACTTAGGCATGGATGACAGCACTGGCGCATATATACCCTAGGCTTTTGACATCATTTTAGTCGCATCCATCGGTCTCTGCTCCAAGAGTAGGTTAATCTGCGACAACGGGTGGCAATTTAAACTTCCGGATTTATTGGATCCTCTGGTTCCGGAATATTAACTATCAGCTGACTCTCGCGGATCCTCAAACAACGACGATTTGGGTTCGGATCGCGCACTTCTGCTTATATCAAGATAAACAAGATTTTGATAATGGCTACTGTAAGCGACACATCTGGTTCGTCAGTTGATGGCTCTACTGAACCTGCCACAGGTGCTGCGGGCCCGCCCCCAGCGTTCTGGGAGGATAGGTATGGAGCCGAGGCCTTCGCATATGGAACGAAGCCGAACGCCTGGATAGAAGAGAATATTAGTCGCATAAGAGGGCGTGTAGTTGATCTTGGATCGGGCGAGGGACGATGCGCAGTGTGGGCATCAAAACTGGAACATGTCGACACCGTAACAGCAGTTGACCAGTCCGAAGCAGGGTCGAAGAAATGCGGAGCCCTCGCTGCATCAAACAAAGTGGCTGACAAGGTCGTTTCGGTTGTTGCCGATGCAACCGCTTGGCGTCCCGCTACCGATGATTCGCGCGCAGACTGTATGCTCTGCGTATTTCTTCACCTGCCGTTGGCATTGCGAAGCGACTTCAATCTCGACGGATTCAAGCCGACAAGCGGTCTTTGGAGCACGATACGGGATGCTATTCAACCTGGTGGCGTATTGATTGCCGAATGGTATCATCCCGACCATGTAACCAAAGAGTTCAACACGGGAGGACCGCGGTCAGTAGACATGTGTATCGCCCCTGCCGAGGTGGCGCAGGCTCTTGGAGGGGTCAAAGGGCTGGCAGCGATGGAGCTGTCTGACAAAGGTGAGAGGGAGGCGGCGCTTCTTGCGGTTGGATTTGAGGCTCTGGCTGGCCCGGTGGAGTATGATGTCAACGAAGGCCTCTATCATACGGGGCGAGGTGCAGTTACGAGGGTGAGATGGAGGAAACCAATGCC
>Ga0136560_1001496_pt1 | contig 12046 bp, 4 predicted proteins | sample AntRauMeHopE1497_FD_104925 | JGI IMG/M metagenome (GOLD analysis project Ga0136560, IMG submission 104925) | Saline lake microbial communities from Rauer Islands, Antarctica - Metagenome Hop E1 #497 | ecosystem: Environmental > Aquatic > Non-marine Saline and Alkaline > Saline | place...
CCGCCGCCGCCGCCGCGGCACGGATGCGCGTCAGCTCGACGAGGGACGCCGCGGAGGAGGCAAGCAGAGCCAGGGCCGAGCGCGGGGGCCGCTCCGTGACGTCATCCGACCCCGCCACCGAGGCCAGGCGCGCGGCGCGGATCGCGCCTCCGTCCAGGTCGAGCCCCGGGTCGGCGCCGGGCTCTGCCGCCCACGTCTCATCGAGGCACGCCTCTGCCCACGCGGCCCCGACGCTGGACAGCGCTTCGCCGACCAGGATTGGGTCGGCGAGCAACGCTGCGGCTCTGCCCTCAGCCTCGTCGTCACGATCCGAGGCGACGAAACCGCGCTCCCTCGCCGTGGCCGCCGCAGCGGGCGACAGGCCGCCGAGCCGCTCGGGCACGGGAACGCCGCCGGGCGCCCCGGACGCCGCCAGGAAGAGCGGCGAGGGCCCGTGGGCCGAGAGCCAGCCATAGAAGTCGGCGCCCTGGGAGCTCGGGGCCGGCGGCCGGGGGCCCAGCCACATGTGGCAGAGCTGGACGCGCTTCGGGCCGACGCCGGCGGTGTGCTTGTGCGCCGCGCCGGCTCTCTGCGTGCGCACGCTTCGGGCCGAGGCCGCGACGACGGGCCGGAGGAGAGCCTCGGCAGCGGCGGTGAGGCCGGCGACGGGCGCACCGACGGGTCCCGGCTCGACGGCGGCGAGGAGGGCTCGGTCGTCCTCCTCGGGGCTGGGGGTGGGGCGGCGCGGGGCGGCTGGGTCCACGCCGTCCGGTCGCCAGATCGGGTCAGGGCCGGGCTCCGCCCCCCCCGCCCCCAGTGCGGCTTGCAGCGACTCCAGGGACGTTTGAAAGGCCACGTCGGCGCGGACGACGGCTGCGGCCGCGGCAGCCGCTGCGGATCCCTCCCCGGCCACGGCCCGCGCCGTGGCGACCAGGTTTTCGACGCTCCGGGGCACTCCCAGCCGCAGGAGGAGACGCGCGAAACCGCTGTGGCACTGCTCCAGGAAGCGAGGGCCGCAAGCCTTGCAGACCGGCACGCGGTCGTGACGGTTGAACATCGCGGCGGCCGGCCCAACGGTCATGAACAGCGACCCGGGGATGAGCAGAGCCACGGAGACCTTGCCTCTGGTGAGGCCACATCCGCAGCACCGGGCCGTGCCTGGACCGGGCTGCGGCACGAGCGCCCGACCGGCCGTGGGTGCCGCCGCCGCCCGGTCGCCGCGCCCTGCCCTCGCAAACTCTGTCCGCACCGCGTCGCGGACGATCAGAAACCGGCTGTCCGCAGAGCCGAGCGGGTGGCCCGCAGGGAGGGCCCGGCAGAGCTCTGCCTCGCACGCTGCGGTCAGGGCATCGGCCGCGGGCCGGCCGGCCTCCCGGCGCTGCAGCGCTGCCTCGTGGATGCGCCGCAGAGACCCGCACGCCGCCAGCGAGGCGGCGCGGGCGGGATCAGGGACGGTGTCGGACGAGCGGCCCCGCTGGAGCGACCGCCACTCCGCTAGCACGCCGTCGTCAACGGGAGGCAGTGATATTGCAACGGCTCCAGCGACCGCTGCTTGGAGCGACGGCCAGTCGACGGGGTCCGCGGCCCCGGCCGCCAACGCGGCCTCCACGCGCGCCCTTGAAGACCACAGGGCGCCGAGCGGGCCCTCGGCGTCGCTCCGTCCCGCCAGCACGTTGGACCATTGCCTCGTGGCAGCGGCAGCGGCGGCCACGGCCGCGGCGTCATCGAGCGCCCACTCCGACAGGGCCTCGTCGAGAGCCTCGCTGAGCTCCTCGCGCCAGCGCCACACCGCCGATGCCACGGCGAGGAGGACAGGGGGGTGGAGCAGCGACTCGATGGCGGCGCCCTCCGTCATGCCGCCATCGCGCGCCATCGGTTTGGTGCACAGCCGAGCCAGAGGGGCGGGCTTGGGGCCACGCGCGAGCCGCCATCCGCAGGGGTGCGGCGCAAGCGCCCGTGCCGCGACCGCGGCGGAGCGGCGAAGCGAGCTCCTCAAAGTATCGTCCTCAGCGCAGCGGGAAGGGGCGCCCCCTCGGCCACCCTCGGACCCGGCGGCATCCGTGCTCCTAGCGCTGATGGCATTCCTGCCCTCGGCGCAGTCTGACGGGTCGGCGCTGGGATCGTCACGGTCAAACGCTGTCTCGTCTTCGTCCTGCCGCGCTGGTTGAGGGGACTGTGAGACGGCGCCCCTGCCCCCGGGCGTGGCCGCAACCTCACCCTGCGCATCCGTGAATCCGACGGCGGCGGCCGCGAGAAGGTGCATCGCCGCAGGCAGCAGCAGCCGCGTGTCGCCTCGGGCGTACGCGACCATCGATGGCGTCAGCGGGCGCCGCCGCCAGTCAGACTGCTGCTCCTCCTTGCTCATCTCGCGACCTAAGGTGCGGCGCACCACCTTCTTGAGGCTCAGATGCCTCCACCCCAGGGCAGTTGCGACCTGGTGTGTGTCTACGAACGAGGCCCCAGCACGCGCGCCAAAGTCGGTCGCCAGCCAGCGCACGTCGTTCAGGGCCCCATGAAATACCTTGAGCGGGCGCTCGGCTCGTAAGAGCCCGTCAAGCCGCGTGCAGAGGACGTCCCGGACAGCCTGGCGCATCGTGTCGAAGATGAAATCCTCCTGGAGCGTGGATGCCTGCACCAGCGCGACAAATCCTTCGCGGGAATGAGCGCGGTGGTGCTCCACGTCGATTGCGATGACCGGCGGGTCGGCCGCCGCGAGGGAATCCAGCGCAGACTCGCACTGCTCGGCCGACTCCACAATACGCAGGGGTACCGGGCCCTTAGGGTCCAGGCCCTTCACGCCCGATATCTGCGAGCGGGCAAACGTGCACGAGCACGGGCATCGCGCGGCTCGCCCGGGGTGCACAGCCAGTGGTGGACGCGGCGGGGCCGGACTGGCTTGGCAAGCCGCACCTGAAGCTCAGGGTGGTCTCGCAGCAGCTCCAGTACAAGCAAGGATACTTGCTTGAGTGCAGCACCGCCGTCAGCTGCATTGAGGGCCTGGGCGTCGGGGGCCGGCGGGGCAGCCATGTGCCGGCTGGCCGGAACCTTGGTGGCGACGGCGCCGATTCCGGCACCCGAGGCAGCGGGTTTTCCGCATGTCACGACAGCAGCCGCCCCCTCGGGCCCGGTGCCGGCCATTGCGGCCGGCAGGCAAGGCCCGGGAGTGGGCGGCGAAATGCTGATTGGCCGCCAGAGCACCGCCTTACGAGCGGCACAAGGCCGTGGGAGCTTCACACAGCTGCACTCGGGGCGGGCACTGGTCGTCTCGGCAGCCTCGTGGGGTGTCACGCCCTGGACATGCGCATGGCCTCGTCGGCCTGGCGTAGCGCAGCCTGCAGCCGCGCTTGCAGAGCGTCGCCGGGGCTCCCGGGCGAGAGCGGGAGGTCGGCTCCCGCCGCCGCGGACGGGTGCTCTGACACGGCGGCGGCACCGGCGGCGGGAGTCGCCGTGGAGGAGGCGGGCGACGGCGGGAGCGGGACGGCGGCAGCCGACGGCGTCAGGGCGCCGAAGGAGGACGCCGGGGAGGCAGGCAGGGGCCTCGCCGCCGCGAGCGCCGTGGCCGGTGTCAGCGGTGGCCTCGGCTCCGCATCCTCCCCGTCCTCGTCCCCGGCCGTCCCGTCCGCATCCTCCCCGTCCTCGTCCCCGGCCGTCCCGTCCGCATCCTCCCCGTCCTCGTCCCCGGCCGTCCCGTCCGCATCCTCCGCTTGCCCCTCCCCGCCCTGCGCTGCGTCGTCGTCGCGCTGCGCCTTCGCCGCTGCTTGATCGCCCTTCCCGTTCAGCTCTGCCGGGCTGAGGCGAAACCTCACGCGAGCGTCGGGGGCGCGGTGGTCGCCGGTGTCGGTGGCGGGCACGGCGGCATCGCCCGCGCTTCCCTGCGCCTCCTCGTCCTCGGCCGGCAAGGCTCCTGCTGCTGCCTCGTGCGAGCTGGCCGCGTCGCCGGGCGCCGCTGCCTCGTCGCTGGGCGCCGCTGCCTCGTCGCCGGGCGCCGCTGCCTCGTCGCTGGGCGCCGCTGCCTCGTCGCTGGGCGCCGCTGCCTCATCCCCCGGTGCCGCTGCCTCGTCCGCCCGATCAGCAGCTGCCGGCCAGGCCTCTCCGTGAGACTCGGGGCTTCGAGAGGCGTCAGTGCTGACGCCTGCCCCGACCGCTCTCGGCTCCTCGACCACTCTCGGCGCCGCAACCGCTCGGGCCTTCTCCGCCGCGTCAGCCTCGGCGGCGAGACCCTGGGCTTCCGTGGCTCTGCCGGTCGCTCCCGCGGCTGTCACCCCTGCCGGCAGATCGGTCACGGCCCCGCTGCCCGCCCCGCCCGACGCCGCACCCTGCCCTCGCGGCACCGCCGGCGGCGCCCCCTCGGCCGCGGCCGCGGTCGCCGGGCCGCTCGCCCCTGCGGCTCGCCCCGCGATGATCGCCCCGCCTGAGGCCCCGGGCGGCGCGCCCGCCCTGCTCCCGACGACCTTTCGCCGCCCACGCACCCCTGGTGCCTTCGAGTCGGGAGCTCGCTGCCTCAGCCGTGCCTGCCTCCTGTCGCTCGGCGTCACGGCTCCCGCCGGCACCGTGCCCGACGCGGCCGCGCCGGCCGGCGTCGCGGAGCCGGCCCTCGGCGACGGGCTCTGCCGCTGCGTCAGCGCGGAGCGGCGCAGAGCCGGCCCCGAGGTCGCCGGGGTGGGCGGAGGAGCCGACACCGCGGGGGTGGCCGGCCGGCGGCTCTGCCGGGCCCTGAGCCACTCGGAGGTGGCCTTCCTCGCGTCGGCGCCGCCGCCGGACCGTGCGTCGGAGGCGGCGTGCGAGGCACGGGTCGCGTGGCCGCCGGGCGGGCCTGACGTCCCGGTGTCCCAGGCGGCGCCGCCGTGCGCCCGGGCGCCGCGCCGGCGGGGAGACGCCGTGGGGCCCTGGCCCGCGGAGGCGCCGCTGCGGCGCAGCAGCCACGCGCCGTGCCGTGGGTGCAGCGGCGAGGACGGCGGGAGGCGGACGGAGGTCTGCCGCTGCCACAGGTCCGCCGCCCGGCTGCGCGCGCGGGCAGAGATGAACGTGTTGTGCGAGGGCTTCAGCCACGGGTTGTGAGGCCCTGGGCGGTTGAGCTGGCCGTCCTGAAAGTACGCACCAGGCCCCAGCGCCCGTCCCGTCCCGGCGAGCGCGGGCGCGTCCTCCCTGGCCGAGCTCAGGAGCACGTCGCCCTTGAGCAGCCCGATTGCGCCCACGTGGATGCGGGGCGTGCGGCCAAACGTGCTGAACTCGGGCTCGGGGACCGGGTTGCGGGCCCACCCGCCCGACGACTCCCGACGGGCCGCCGCACGTTGTACCTGGGGCGTGGGTGTGACCCTTTCGGGGCCTGGGGAGTCCCAGCCGCTCATCCGCGATCGGCGGCCGTTGCGGCGGCACGCTTGGTGGCTGCGGCCGGGCGAAGCCACGGGCGGCAGGCTTGCGGACCCGAGCTCGCGCCGCACGGACAAGGCAGGACTCGGGTGTGCCGCCGGAACCCGGGGCCAGCGCAGCAGGCGCGCCCAGGTGTCGATGAGGCAGAGCGGCAACGGGAATGGGCTTGCCCGCCACGGCGCACACGCCTCCGGTGGCCAACTCCGCCCTTCGGGCCGCACAAGGCGGGGTCTGTCGCGTATTGTTACGCCGGGCGACGCAAGGTGGTGAATCTTTGGGAGAGGGGCGCGAGCGGGTCGGAATTCCTCCGGCGGCCAAGTGCTTCCGGCGGGCGGCATGAGCGCCGACCGGGCCGGCGCCCCGCAGGACGCGGGCGTGAGCAGGGACGGGGCCGCGTACGCGTCGGCCACGGGCCGCGCCGAGGCCCATTTCTACCACTTTAGCCACGACAAGGCGGGGATGGGCGGCGTGGACAAGGCCAAGGTGGCCGCAGTGGTGCACGCCATGAGCGAGGGTTCCAAGTTCTACGAGAACGAGGAGAGGAGGGACACCCGCATCCAGCGGCGCATCGAGGCGAAGCGGCGCAGGTGGGAGTCCCTGCGGCCCGGGCGCGGGGACATGGCGGGCGCCGAGGCGGTTGTGTCGCGGGAGCTGGCCGCGCACGAGGCCGGGCGCGACCTCTCCCGGGTTTGGGCGGTGATTGACATGGACCAGTTCTTCGCCGCGGTGGAGGAGCGGGACCGGCCGGAGCTGGCGGGGCGGCCCATGGCCGTCGGCGGCACCGGGATGCTTTCCACCGCGAACTACGCCGCGAGGCGCTTCGGGGTGCGCTCGGCCATGCCGGGCTTCATCGCGCTCAAGCTGTGCCCCCAGCTGGCCATCGTGAAGCCGGACTACGGCAAATACAAGGCCGCGGGCCGCATTGCAAGGGCTGTGTTCCGCCGCTTCGACCCGGGCTGCAGCTGCCCGTCGCTGGATGAGTGCTACCTGGACCTGACGGCCGCGCTGGCGGAGCGGGGGGCGAGGCCGCCGGCCTCGGGGCAGGGGTGGGGGGCGGGGGCGGAGCCCGGGCCGGCGGGCGTGGAGCGGGGCACGGGCATGCTGGCTCCATCGGGCGGCGGGAGCGTGTCGGCTCTGCTCGCGAGGGGGAGCACGGACGCCGTGACGGGCCCGGCCGCCGAGGACGAGGAGGAAGTGGAGGAGGATGGGGGGGCGGACGACGACCAGGCGTCGGGCGTTGAACGGGAGGCTGGGCGCTCGGCCGGTTCTGGCCGGGAGGGGCGAGGGGCTGCCGCGCAGGCCGGGGCGGCGGGGTTCGCGCTGCTGTCGAGGCCGGGCGACGGCGGCGGCGGCGGGGTGTCGTCCTCCGCTGCGTTCCACGCCGCTGTGTGGGACCTTGTGGAGGAGATCCGTTGCGCCGTCAGGGAGGCAACGGGTGGCCTGACGTGCTCTGCCGGCGTGGCCGCGAACGCGATGCTGGCCAAGGTGGCGTCTGACATGAACAAGCCCAACGGGCAGTGCGTGGTGCCGTTCGGGCGGGCGGATGTGCTCGGCTTCGTGGGCGCGCTGCCCGTGCGGAAGCTCCCGGGCATCGGCCGCGTGACGGAGACGGAGCTGGCGGGGCTGGGCCTGGGCACGGTGGCGGACGTACGGCGGGAGGCGGCGCGGCTGCGGTGCGTGCTGACTCCTCTCATGGCGTCGTGGCTGCTGCGAGCGAGCCTCGGGATCGCGGCGACGACGAGGGAGGACGGCGGGTCCAGCTACCGGCGGAAGAGCCTCAGCCTTGAGCGTACGTTCCGCGACGAGGCGCGGCTGAGCGTGCAGCTCGAGCTGGTGACGTCACTGGCCGAGAGGCTGGCGGGGCAGATGCGGGGGGAGGCGGCGGCGTTCACGGAGGACGGGGAGGACGGGGAGGACGGTGGCGGCGAGGGGGCCAGCGGCGCTGAAACAGAGGGCGAAACGGGCGAGGGCGCGCCGTCCTCGGGCGACAGGGCGGCGGGCGGGGAGCAGGCGCCCCCGCGGACCGCCGTGCCGGCGGCAGAAGGGGACGCGGTGAGGCGGCGGCAGGCCCGCGGTCACGTGCCGGGGTTCTTCGGGGGGGGGGACAGCAGCTCGGAGGAGGAGGGCGCGGGGCCGAGGCGGCGGCCGGTGATGCGCGGCCGCACCGTGACGGTGAAGCTGAAGCTGTCGTCGTTCCGCGTGCTGCAGCGCTCCTCCACGCTCGAGGGGCCGAGCAACTCGGCGTCGCTCATCGCGGCCGAGTGCCGTCGCATCGTGAGGCAGGAGCACGAGGCCGTGACGCAAGCCACGGGCCGGGCCATGAGCCTCCGGCTGCTCGGAGTGAAGGTCCACAACCTCGTTTTCGAGGGCGACGTGAGCGACGCCGGGACGCTCGACGCGCTGATCCGGCGCAAGCGCCCGCGCGAGCCCGCGAGTCAGCGCGAAAGCGAGACGCCGGCCCGAGCCGCTGGGCCGCAGGTGACAATGATGGACGCAAGTCTGCCCGCCCGGGCGGCAGCGCCGGCGACCAAACCGCGCGAGGCAGCCCAACGAGGCATCCCTGCCAGGGGACCCGCAGCCGATGTGGCTCCAGCATGCGCTGGAACGTCGACATCCGGCCAGCCGGAAGCCGACACGGCTCCGGCACCGTCCTCCGTCATGCCGGCACCGGCGCCCTGCGTGCCCCGGCGCCCCGGCGTGCTTCAACAGATGATCGAGCGACGCATGCGGTCGCTCCGAGAAGCGCCGAGCGCCAAGCGGCCCCGCGGCCCCGGCGGCGGGCAGGCCTCGCTCACATCCTTTGTCAGGCGCGTGCGGTAAGGCGGAAGACCCTGTGCACCGCGCGCAAGCCGTATCAGATGCTAAGCAGCTGCAACGCAAGCCTTGCAACAGTTTGGACAGTTCAGCGCGACAGAAGCGCACACACTGGCCCAAACGAATCGGCGGCCACGCTCACTCTGGCGCCGTGCCGCCCTTGGCCGCTGTCGAGGCACTGCGGAGCTCCTTGTACGATCGCGCGAGGACACGGAGCTGGCGGCGGAGCGTGGCGGCCTCGGCCTCGGCGCGCTCCGCCCTGGCCGTGGCCTCTGCTGCCGCCTTCATGGCCGCCGCAGCGTCTGCAGCGGCGGCCCTCCCTCGCGTGGCTGGCTCTGAAGCCGTCGCGTCGTCGGCCTCGTCGTCGGAGAAGACCACCTCGCCAGCGGCGTTGCCCCTCCGCTCCTCCCCCGCGCTCATGGCCGCAACCTGCTTCCGCGCCTCCTCCTGCTCCCTCCTGGCCTTTGCCGAGTCGAAGAACGACACCCTGGGGCCCTTGAGCGGGTCGGCACCCGGTGGTGAGACCGTGTACACCAGCTGCACGAGCACGCACGGACGCCCCGTCACCGGCGGCGGCGGCAGCTCCCCCAGCGCCGCGCGGTCCGGCCGCGCGTCGTCCCGCCCCACGGGCACCGGGATCTCGTACGACCTCGTGGTGGGCCTCTCGTCGCCGCCGTGCAGCTCTGCCCACACGGCGTGAGCCTTGTTGGGCCACTGCTGCAGCTGCCACAGCGACACTGCGCAGCGGCCGACATCGGCGTCGGCCCGGAAAGGCTTGGGAGCGACGACCCGGAGCTCGAGCGACGCATCGTCGTCCGTCAGCGGCCGGTCCACCGCGAAGGACAGTGCCACGTAGCCGCCCCGAGGGCCCCTGGCGTCGAGCCGGCACGACCGCCTGGTCTCGGGGTCCAGGTACGCCTGCAGCGGAGGCGTGCGCACATCCCGCCCGAAGGCCTTGGCCGAGAGGTAGGCCCAGGAAGAGGGCGGCACCGTCGCGGCGCCCAGCTGCTGCACCTGCATGAGCAGAGCCACGATGCGGCCGGGGTACCGGCTCGCGCCGCGGGTGCTCACTTCGCGCGGGATGACCTCGGCGGGCGGGGGGGCGGGGGCGGGGGTGGCGGCCGACGGGGCGCGAGGGGGCGCGGCGCCCGCCGCCACGACGCTCTGCCTCGCGGGGGTCGGTGGTGCGGCGGTCCCCGGGGCCTGGCCCCTGCGGCCGAACAAGGAGCCGAAAAGGCCCGCCCGGCCGCTGGCGGAGGCCCGGGAACCGGCGCGGGACCGGGGCGCGGCGGCGGCCGGCGGCTCGGCCGTGGCCGAGGGCGGTGGCGGCAGGTGCCGTAGCAGTTCGGCTTCGGCCTCTGCCGTCAAGGCCAACGCCGCCGTCGGCACCGCCGGAGTTTTTGCGGGTGGCGTTGGCGCCTCCGCGGCGTCGGCACGGGCGGTGCCGGCGTGCGCCCCGCCGGCGGAGGGGTGTGGGGACGGCGCGGGCGCCGCTTTGGGAGCAGTGCCGGAAGCGGCGGCCGCCGGGGCGCCAGCCATTGCCGGTGTGACAGTCGCCGCGCCGGGCCCGATGGGGACGGGCGGCGGGGCGAGGGGGGCCGACGACGACCGGCCGACTGTGAGCGACGCCGCGTCGCTCGTGGTCCTCGGGCCGGGAGCCCCCTTCCCACCGCCCCCCTGCGGCCGGGAAGCCGCAGCAGCCGCAGCCACCGCAGCCGCCGCCGCTCTGAGGTCGTCGAGACCGGTCGCCTCCACGTACCCGCTCGCGTCCTCCGCCTCCCCAGCGGCGGCGGCGGCGCCCCCGGGCCGCGTGCCCCGGACCCGACCGCCGGCCGACGACGACCTGGCGCGGCCGAGCGACGCTTCCCCCTCGGCACCCGCGCCCGCCGACGGCGCCGCCGCCGCCGCCCCCCCTGCCGCGGCCGGCGGCACGGAGCCTCGCCTCAGACGGTCCGCGGCGTCAGACCTGCCGCGGCGGCGGCCCGGCGACGACCCGGGGCTTCGGCTCGAGCGCACCGACAGAGCCCCCGAGGGCCTCCGGGCGGCTCTGCCGAAAGTTCTTGCCCCGCCGTCGGGTCCCCACTCCCTTACGTACTCGCGAAACCGGTTGGCGAGCATGGCGTTGACCAGGGCGAGGCGCCGGAACCGCCTCTCGGACAGAGCCGCGGTTTCGCCGAGCTTGGAGGCGGCGGCGGCGGATGACCGGATCCTCGCCTCAAGCTCTGTGAAGAGCCGGCGAGAGGCGGTGGCAGCGGTGGCGGCGGTGACGCCGGACGAGGCTGGGCGGCGGCGGCCCGAGGGGGAGGCGGCGGTGGCGGCGGCGGCCGAGGCGGCTAGTGCGGTGTCCGGCGACGGTGTCCGGCCAGCGGCCGTGGAGCCGGAGCGGCTGCGGAGGGCGGCGCCGACCTCCAGGGCCTCGCGGAGGCCGTGGATGCTCTCGCCGGCTCTGCCCTGGAGGGGCGAGAGGCGGGGCGGGGAGGAGGAGGAGGAGCCGGCGGCGGCGGCGGCGGCCGAGGCGGCGGCCCCGTCGTCCTCCAGGGCGAGGGAGCCGTGGGCGTGCCACGCGGCCTCGATCTTGCGCTCCAGCTCTACCAGCAGCTCGGCGGCGACGGAGGCGCGGTCAAGGGAGGTGCAAACGGCGGCGAGCAGCTCATCGCGGGCCCTCTCGACCTCCCGGGCGGACTCCAGCTCCTTCCGCGCGGTGGTCTGCTCCTCGTGGGCCATCGTGGCCTTCATGGAGAGGACCTCGGGGCGGCACTCGATCATGCGGCGGGCCATCGACTTGGCCTGCGCCTCCGTGGGCATCGAGAGGTAGATGACCCGGTGCGACGGAACCGAGGGCCTCGGGCGCAGGATCACGACGTGGTCCTTGCCCTCGAAGGACCGGAGGTACTCGACGGTGGAGTCCCGGAACAGCGGGAACACGCCCTTCGGCACCTTGTCCGCGGGGGACGTCCAGTAGAAGAGCAGCGTCACGTTGGCCGCCGCCACGAACCGGTGGCTCCAGTTCGACGAGGTCTCGGCGCGCTTCTGCACGGGCGAGCTGGCAAACGCCGTGCCGGCGGCGAAATCCGAGGCCGCCGCCCCGTCCGCGGGCGCAAAGTCGTACAGGTACGGCCCGAGGATGCCGAACGGCTGCTGGCGCCTGACCTCCATGGCTGCCCCCTGGGTGGGCGCCGGCTGGGGGTGCTGCTGGCGTGTGGCGGGAGCGGGCAGAGTGGCGGCGCGGCAAGCGAGCCGGCGCTGCCCGCGCGTTTCCGGTCGGCTGCCGGGGCCGCGGCGGCCCGGGCGCGCTGGGCACAACACACGACAACATTCGGCGCTCCGCGGGCTCAGCCGGTGCGGCTCAGGCCGACGGCGTCGGTGCGCGGCGCGAACCTGGCGGAATCGATGATGACAAACACGCGGCTCGTGGTGTCGAACTTGTACATCGTCTCCACTGCCGCCCCGTGCACGGCCGACGGGGCGCGGCGCGTGGCCGCGAAGATGCGCGTGGCGTTCTTGTTCTGGGCGTCCATGGCGTACAGGCCGAGGAAGGGGCCGTGCTGCCGGCCGCCGCCGTCAAACGCCGCGACGACGTGCTTGTCCGAGGCGCCCGCCACGGCCGCCAGCGCTCGCTCCCGCGCCGCCTCCCTCCCGGGTCCGGCGAGGAGAGCGCGGCTGATCGCGCCGCAGAGGCGCTTGTGGCCGTCCCTCCGCGACGCCGCGGTGGTCGCGGTGCGCATGGCGCTGCCGGCGAGGGCGCGAGGGTAGGGGGAGGGGCGGGAGAGGGAGGCGGAGGCCGGGCCGGGGGTGGTGGCGAGCGGGTCGTGGCCCGAGCCGACGACGACGGGGAGGACGCCGTCGCGGGGCGGGGAGGAGGGGGGCGGGGAGGGGGAGGCCA
>Ga0136560_1001497_pt1 | contig 12040 bp, 9 predicted proteins | sample AntRauMeHopE1497_FD_104925 | JGI IMG/M metagenome (GOLD analysis project Ga0136560, IMG submission 104925) | Saline lake microbial communities from Rauer Islands, Antarctica - Metagenome Hop E1 #497 | ecosystem: Environmental > Aquatic > Non-marine Saline and Alkaline > Saline | place...
GACCTTGGCACACATTCAACCCATGCCGCAGATGCTCATCTCCAGCCAATGCGGCTTGCCAGCCCTTGTTCGCCAATGTAACTGCATGAGGCAATGTCGCGTTGTTTAGTGCCAATGTGGACGTGCGAGCGACGGCACCCGGCATGTTGGCCACGCAATAATGCACCACGTCGTCAACAACAAAGGTTGGGGCATCATGGGTGGTCGGACGTGAGGTCTCAAAGCAACCACCCTGATCAATCGCCACATCGACAACAACACTGCCAGCCTGCATTTGCTCAATCATGTCGCGTGTAACAAGTTTGGGGGCTGCAGCACCTGGCAGCAGTACAGCCCCAATAACGGCATCGGCTGATTTAAGCGCCTCTTCAATGGCATTTTTAGTCGAATAGCGTGTGCTGATCCGGCCACCATAGATTTGGTCTAGTTGACGCAAACGGTCAAGATTTTTATCGATTACCGTCACCTGAGCTTGCAAGCCTATGGCCATCTGCAATGCATTGGTACCAACAACACCCGCCCCCAGAATTACAATACGGCCAGCCGCCACACCCGGCACGCCACCAAGCAAAACGCCTCGACCCCCATTGACAATCTCTAGGTGGGTAGCAGCGGCCTGTACTGACAACCGGCCTGCCACCTCGCTCATGGGCGCCAATAATGGCAAGCCGCCGCTAGCCGCCGTAATCGTTTCATACGCAACACATACCGCGCCGGACTTCATTAGTGCCTCGGTTTGCGCCGCGTCAGCAGCCAAATGCAGGTAAGTAAAAAGCACCTGACCGGGTTTCAGCATTTCGCACTCCGACAGCTGCGGCTCCTTGACCTTAATGATGAGCTCGGCCTCACCAAACACGTTGCCAGCATGTGCAACAATTTTGGCGCCTGCAGCTTCATAGTCTGTATCGAGCATTCCAATGGCCGTGCCGGCATCGTGCTGCACCACCACTTCGTGGCCAGCAAGCGTCAGCTCTTTGACGCTTGCTGGGGTGAGCCCCACACGGTACTCATGCTTTTTAATTTCCTTGGGAACACCAATTCGCATTGCAAACCTCCTTTTAAAAACGTGGTCGAATCTTGCCATGACACCAACCGGATTAACATGCCGGCTTTGCACGGTTTGCTTGTCTATTTATGAAAATAAGGAACAAAGCACTTCTAGGTCAACTCAGCGACAGCGACTTGCGCTTGCTACAGGTTTACAAAGCCGTTGTTGATTGCGGCGGGTTCTCCGCGGCAGAACTCGAACTTAATATCGGTATCTCCACGGTTAGCCGACATATCAAAGATTTAGAAACAAGACTTGGATTGGTGCTGTGTCAGCGCGGGCGGGCTGGCTTTGCAATCACCTCGGACGGTCAAAGCGTCTACACCGAAACGATCCGGTTGTTCAAGGCGCTAGACGAGTTTCGCGCCAGCATGAACAACATCCACTTGCGTCTGGGCGGGCAGCTAAATATCGCCGTATTTGAGAAGACCACGAGCAACCCTAAAGCAAGAATCGCGCAGGCCATCAGTCAGTTCGTCAGGCTTGCTCCAGCCGTCTGCCTCAACATGCACGTGCGACCTATTAACGAGATCGAACGTGGCGTCATCGACGGCAGCTATGACCTAGGCATCATTCCTGAACACCGTGCATCGGCTTGTTTGAATTACAACGCTTTATTCACTGAACGGATGCAACTTTATTGCAGCACTGAGCACGCTCTAAGCCGTGATCAGAACAAAGAAATAGCCTGGTCCGACCTATGTGAGTATCCGTTGGCTGGACTGGCTTATCACTCCCCGAACATGCAGATGAGCCTTGAAGCTGGTTTGAGCCGTGGCGCGCACGCATACGACCAAGAGGGTGTTGCGACGTTTATCTTGTCAGGTGAATTTATTGGCTTCCTGCCGACCCATTACGCGCAGTGTTTTGTAGACCGTCAATTGATGGTGACCATCAGCCCATCGACATTGCAGTATGAAGCCGAGTTCTTTGCTATCGCCCGACGCGCACCTACCGCTTGCCGTGCATCAAGTTTGTTCAATCAATGCCTCATCATGGCGCACCATTAATCAGTCTCAGTGCATTCCCTTAGAAAGGCGATTTACTAGTGCAAACCGATATTCAAAGCCGTCGAATTTCGGTATAACTAAATATGTCTATCGTTTCAGACTGAAACCGTCTGGAATCACCGTATTAGGTTTTTGCATGCAATCCACTGATCAAGAGTCTGCTGAGAACTACCTGGTTTTTAATGAGGTCAAAAAAACTTATGACCAAAAAACACTCGTCGTAAAAGACTTCAGTCTGAACGTTGCCAAGGGTGAGTTCATCACCCTGCTCGGCCCATCAGGCTCAGGCAAAAGTACCGTGCTGATGATGCTGGCTGGATTTGAGGGCGTGACGAGCGGCGACATTTCAGTGGGCGGCGTGTCAATTACACGCACTGCTCCATACAATCGCAACATCGGTATGGTGTTTCAGAGCTACGCTCTGTTTCCGCACATGACAATTGCCGAGAACCTCGCCTACCCCTTGTCGTTGCGCAAAAAAACCAAAGAACAAATCAAACAGCGGGTCAAAGAATATCTAGCCTTAATCGAAATGCAGGATTTCGGGGGCCGCTATCCAGGTCAGTTGTCTGGTGGCCAGCGTCAACGCGTGGCACTGGCGCGCGCTTTGATTTTTGAGCCGTCGCTAGTCCTCATGGATGAACCACTAGGCGCCTTGGATAAAAAATTACGCGAGCAGATGCAGTACGAAATCTCGCGTCTCCATGAAGCGCTGGGCTTTACGGTCATCTATGTGACACATGACCAAACCGAAGCGCTTTCGATGTCGGATCGCATCGCAGTATTTAATGCCGGCGTCGTGCAGCAATGCGCCACGCCAGCAGAACTGTATGAACGACCAGCCAATGCATTTGTCGCGGACTTCATCGGTGAAAACAACTTTATTGCAGGCAAAGTAGACAGCGTAGAAAACGACACTGCGCTCGTGACAGTACCAAGCGGCGAACAGGTTAAAACGCAAGCCGCTGCTGGCATCCGGCTTGGCCAAAAAGCCAAGCTCTCCGTGCGCCCCGAGAAGCTCTTTATCTTGCCAACCGATCACGCCTACGACAACCACATGAAGGCTAAGTTTGTCACACGCCATTACGTGGGTGACTTTATTCGCTACTACTTTGAACTTGCCGATGGCGGTGAGATTAACGTCAAAGTGCTAAACGACAGGTCTGCGCCTCTATTTGCTGAAGGCGACAGTGCCGAAATTGTCTGGCAAAGAAACGACTGTTTTGCGTATCCGGCCTGAGGCTGGATGACAACAACCCGGGATTATTAATCAAAATTAAGTTCTATCGATCCCGATATTTGACTGGAGGATACTCATGAAGAAGTTATCTACTGTATTAACGGGGGCGGCGTTAAGCTTGGCCCTGATAGGTCCGGCACAGGCCGAACCTCTAACCGTCGTGTCTTTCGGTGGCGCCTATGGCGCAGCGCAAGAAAGACACATGGTGCAGCCTTTCATTGCCAAAACAGGCACTGAGATTTTGTTTGAAGACTATTCAGGTGGCATTGCAGAGATCAAGGCCCAAGTGGAATCTGGCAATATTCAGTGGGATGCCATCGACGTCGAGATGATCGATTTAGAGCGCGCCTGCTCAGAAGGTCTGCTTGAAGTGATTCCACGTGACATTTTGCCGGCAGGTGTCGATGGCACACCAGCCTTGCAGGACTTTGTGCCTGCAGCACTGGCTAATGAATGCGGTGTAGGTGTCATTGTCTGGACCGTTATTTATGCCTACAACAACGACACGGTCGGTGCTAACAAACCGCAAACGCTTGTTGATCTCTTCAACACATCACAATTCCCTGGCAAGCGGGCACTGCGCAAGCGCCCACAGGTCAACATGGAATGGGCATTGCTTGCTGACGGCGTTGCACCTGAGAAAGTTTATGAGGTTCTCGCTACCGAGCAAGGCCAACAACGTGCGTTTGCCAAACTTGACACGATCAAGGACGACATTGTCTGGTTTGACAGCTGGTCACAGGCACCTCAGCTCTTGAACGATGGCGGCGCTGTTATCGTTCAGTCAGCAAATGGTCGTATTTTTAGTGCCATTAAAGAGGACAAAAAACCCTTCACAATCGTCTGGGACGGTCATGTCTATGACCTTGATGCTTGGTCCATCGTTAAAGGCTCCAAGAACAAGGAACTGGCGCTCGAGTTCATCGCATTTGCAACACAATCTCAACCGCTAGCTGGTATGGCTGACGTGGCGTACGGTCCAACTCGCAAGTCATCAGCTGCGTTTGTAGATTCTTCAGTAATTCCAGACTTGCCTACCTCACATATTGAAAAGGGCATCAAAGCCGACGGCATTTTTTGGGCCGACTTTGGCGAATCACTTGGTGAAAAATTCAACGAGTGGCTTTTGAAGTAAGGGTTTGATGTGAGTGCCGGTTCGACCGGCACTCACAACTAGCCATTGACTGACAAGTCGACAATCCAAAGCAACACAACAAGACAACACCGCCGCCATCCATGAGTGACATCACACTATCGCGACAAGACCGAGTTAGCGCCAACGCCGAATTGCGGCGCCGGAAGTTTGTGGCGTTCATGTTTGTGGCGCCCTTGTTAGTTTTTCTGTTGTTTGCGTTCGTCGCTCCAATTGCCTCAATGCTGTTTCGCAGCTTGCATGAACCGACGGTGTCGGAGCTTATTCCTGACACGCTAGCCGAAATGGACAGGTGGGACGGGCAGCAAATGCCACCGTCTGCGGTTATGAATCAATTTGCGGTAGATCTGAAGCGCTTAGCCAACGACCGAACTTCTGGCCGTCTAGCCGGAGAGATCAATCGCTCACTACCCGGCGCAAGCAGCGTCATCCAATCGACTGCCAGACGCCTGCGGGGTGCTGATGATGCCGAACTAGCGACAGCTGGCGCTGATGCGCTGGTTGCAGCCAACAAACGTTGGGCTGATGTCGAGATTTGGCGAACTATCCAGCGCTCTGGCGCCCCGTATAGCATTGACCAATACCTGACCGCACTAGATTTACAAAAAAATGATGTCGATGGTTCCATTGAGGCTCGCGATGGGCCAAAGATCTACGTGGACCTTTATATAAAGACCTTGCGAATTGCGCTCTACATCACCTTGTTGACCATCGTACTTGGCTACCCTCTTTCTTATTTCCTTGCTGGCTTACAAGACAAAACCGCCAACTTGCTTTTGGTCTTTGTGCTGCTGCCGTTTTGGACGTCGTTGCTAGTGCGCACCACATCGTGGATTGCCCTGCTGCAAACCAACGGGGTAGTAAACACGTTCTTGATGTCGATTGGTATCATCAACGAACCCATGGAGATGCTCTACACCGAGTTTGCCACCATCATCGCCATGACACATATTTTGTTGCCATTCATGATCTTGCCACTTTATAGCGTCATGCGCGGTATCGACCCGAGCTACTTTAGAGCAGCCCTTTCAATGGGCGCCCGGCCAATCCCAGCCTTCTTGCGCATTTATTTACCCATGAGCCTGCCTGGTTTGTCGGCTGGTGCTTTACTGGTATTTATCATTTCTGTCGGTTACTACATCACACCGGCGCTAGTTGGTGGCACCGAGGGTCAGATGATCTCAAACATCATTGCGTTTCACATGCAGCAGTCGAACAACTGGGGGCTTGCAGCCGCTCTGGGTTCCATTCTGTTAGCAGTTATTTTGTTGCTCTACTGGACTTATGACCGGTTTGTCGGCACCAAAAGCTTGTCTTTCGGGTAACACATGCAAAAGCTTCCTGCCTACTACACCATTTGGCACTACCTGGGTCACTACGGCTTAAAAACTGTGGCGTTTCTGGTGCTGCTGTTTTTAATGGTGCCGATTCTGGTCATCATTCCCCTGTCATTTAATACCGAGCCCTATTTCTCATTTACTGAAGGAATGCTCGCACTAGACCCAGCGGCCTATTCGACACGCTGGTATAGCGAGATTTTCACCGATGTGAGGTGGACGCTGTCCATCAAAAACAGCTTCATTATCGGCATTGCAGCAGCGATTGTTGCCTCTATCCTTGGCACCATTGCGGCTGTGGGGTTGTCTTCGCCAGTCATGCCATTTAAGCGCTTGATCACAGCCCTGTTGATCTCGCCGATGATTGTGCCGCTGATTATCATTGCCGCTGGCATGTTTTTTTTCTATACACGCTTTAATTTAGTCGGGACCTATACCGGCTTAATCATTGCACACGCAGCATTGGGCGTACCGTTCGTGATTATCACTGTCACTGCCACGCTTGCTGGCTTTGATCGTTCGCTTTACAACGCCGCTGTCGGCATGGGCGCATCACCAGTCCGTGCATTCTGGGATATCACCGTTCCCCTCATCCGCCCAGGCGTTATCTCTGGTGGTTTGTTCGCGTTTGTGACTTCGTTTGACGAAGTGGTTGTGGTGTTATTTTTATCAGGCCCCGAGCAACGCACCATTCCACGGCAGATGTTTTCAGGGCTGCGCGAGCAAATCAATCCAACCATCCTAGCTGTTGCGACCTTACTGATTCTCTTGTCAGTGGCACTTTTAGTCACGCTAGAATTGTTGCGTCGACGCAATGAACGTATTCGCGGTGAGCGGTTCTAGAACTTCCTTAGATATTTCCTTAGATATTTCTTTGGGATATTTCTTTGGGATATTTCTTTTTTGCAGTTCGTCTCTAAGCTCTAAGAATCCACTTCACTGGACTAACTTATTAGGCTCACGCATTAGACCAACTCTTCAAGCTGGTCTAATGCTCGCTCCACGGCTCGTTGGCCTTCGGCAATCGCCTGATCAGCGCGATGAAAATCCATCAAACCTAAATCAGCCAGCTTGGGGACAAGTACCAAATCCGGTGGCTCACCGGCCATCCTGCTACGAGTTATCCGTACTTGCATAATGTTGATGCTTGAGGCCACCACATCAAATAATGACGGGACTGGAGCCGTGTTACTGTCACCCCAAGTAGGTAATGGCCAAGGCAAACGACTCTGCAGCTTTTGCTGCAGTTGTGTAATCCAGCGAGCCACATCGTGACCTTTTGCCTCCACAGCCCGGTCTGTCAAAGCACCGGCAACAGCGGGTTGCTCGACCTTTAAATGCCGTCCAACTAAGTCCGCATTCAAATCAACTGCAATCACAATGTCAGCACCCATGGCCCGTGCCAGCGACACGGGTACGGGATTGACTAAACCGCCATCAACCAATGTCTTGCCACGGTAGTGAACCGGTGTAAGTAAGCCGGGCAAAGCCAATGAAGCCCTGACCGCATCTGCTGTTGAGCCCTCGCGCAGCCACACTTCAGCGCCAGTGTGCAAGTCGCAGGCAACCACGGCAAAAGGTAGCGCCAAATCCTCGATGGGTCGATCAGTGAAGGTCTTCTCAAAAAAAGCCATAAGCTTTTCTCCCTTGATCAGACCACCCGCCAGACTCAGATCCATGAAGCTAACGATGTCCATGACCGTCAGGCGCCTAATCCACCTTTCAAAGCGATCTAGCTCGCCACTGACGTATGCGGCTCCCACCAGGCCTCCAATAGAGGTGCCACAAACAATATCGGGCTTAATGCCATGTTGCTCTAAAGCACGCAGCACACCTACATGCGCCCAACCACGTGCAGCCCCACCCCCAAGCGCTACTGCTAGTCGAGGTTTGGCTGCTGGGCTCATTTGTATATGCCTTCGGTTTCTTTGTGTTTTATTTGTGGTTTGTGGTTTGTGGTTTGTTTATTGGGTGCCGTTGCTTTATGTTGCATCTGGTACCCCTTATGCCGATCGATGCAGCACTGAAGCAAGCAGCACTGAAGCAAGCAGTAATGGAGCACAACTTCAGCACTGCAGCTCTACAACCAACTCCTCACTCAGTGTATCTCAGCAGGCACTCATGAGCGGATACTGCGCACTAAGCCATGCACCGAGCCATGCTTACAAGATGGCGACAATGCCCTAAGATATAAGCTATTGCTGGTTGTGCACCAACACACACCACCGCACCAGACGTCACCACTGTTTCTAACGGCTACATCTTATGCTTGATAACTTTTCTACAACCCAAACCATCAGTAAGTCTGGCGTTCAGTCCATGCACGGCGTGGTTGCCTCTCAACATATTGGTGCGGCCCGCGTCGGTGCAGCAATTCTGGCCGATGGCGGCAATGCGGTCGATGCCGCTATCGCGACCTCATTGGCACTCGGGGTGCTTGAGCCATGGATGAGTGGCCTCGCGGCCGGCGGGTGCATGATGGTGTGGCATGCGCGCCAACAACGCTGTGAGGTTATTAACTTTGGCATGCGAGCGCCCGACAGTTTGGACCCTGCGGATTACCCCTTAAGTGGCCAGGGTTTGGCAAGCGACTTATTCCCCTGGCCGCACGTCGTCGATGATCGCAATATCAGCGGTGCCACGGCTGTGGCTGTACCCGGACTAGTCAGCGGGCTTGGACTGGCGCACGCCAAGTTCGCCACCAAACAATGGGCTACGTTGGTTAACCCGGCCGTGGCGTTGGCCAAGCAAGGCATGCTGACCGACTGGTATTCAGCTCTCATGACAGGGGCTAATGCCAAGGCCTTGGCGAGCGACCCAGACACCGCCAGGTATTTTTTAGACGAAGGCAAATGGCCTATTGTTAGTGGCTGGACTGCTGTCGAGCAACGGCGACTGGACCAATCGGCTTTGGCAAATACGCTCTCAATCTTGCGTGACGATGGACCTGATGCTTTTTACCGTGGGCGTATCGCCAAGCAATTGACCGATGATATTGCCGCCAAAGGCGGCTGCCTAAGCGAATCCGATTTAGCGAGCTATCAGGCTCATATTGAGGCGCCCATCACCTGGTCAGACCGATGGGGCACACTCTATGCGCCACCAGCACTCACAGGCGGCCCCACTCTGATACGAGCACTATCACTGTTGCCCGAAAACAGTGCTGTCGATAGCTTGCCTAGCGCCGATAACTACGCCAGTATCGCGCAGGCCTTAGCGCAAGCTTTCGACGAAAGGCTCACTAACATGGGTGACCACGAATCAGCGCAGGCGCCAGGCTGCACCACCCATTTCAGCGTCGTCGACAGGGAGGGCAACATTTGCTCAGTAACGCAGACGTTACTATCAATTTTTGGGTCGCGAGTTACTTCACCTTCAACTGGTTTACTACTGAATAACGGCATCATGTGGTTTGACCCGGAACCTGGCAAACCCAATTCACTTGCTCCCGGGAAACGCTGCCTGACAAACTACAGCCCCGTTATAGGCAACACCGCAGATGGCAGGCAGTTTGGGCTTGGTGCCTCTGGTGGTAGAAAAATTCTAGGTGCAGTGATGCAACTGTCATTGTTCTTGATGCGCCATGGCATGACGCTAACTGATGCCTTGCACCAAGCGAGAATCGATGTCAGCGCGGGCAACCAAATCCTCGCAGACATGACATTGCCGGACAACGTCATTGCCGCCCTACAAGGTGTGATGCCCACCAGTCGAGCACGACGCCATGTCTATCCGTATGCCTTTGCCTGCCCCGCCGCAGTCATGCGTCACGGCTCTTTGAACACGGGTTGTACAGAAATTTACACCCCCTGGGGTGATGCGGTGGCTGCAGACTCAGATCTGTCGCAATAACGCTTCAAGTTCTGGCATGGCGGTCTTGGTGTAATCTTTATTGATTTGAGTGCTCACCTTAGCCATCACAGCTTTCGGCAAAAGGTCGCGCAATACGCCAAGTGATTGTGGCGCTGCAATCAAAATCATGTTGGTGAAATCGGGCATCAGGCTCTCTGAGATACTCGCCACGCCTTTTAAGAAATCGATGACGTTGGCCTCGTGTTTATCGCGTTGCTCGTAAGAGGTTCGACGCTGCGACATCCCCACATGAGCATGACCGGGTCGGTCATCGCTTAAGTCACGATCAGCCTCGTTGAATAACCCCATGGTGTGCACTAGCTCAAGTGTGATCGTGTCACCGATGGCCGTGTTACGAAAGAATGTGGCGTTTTCACCGTCAGCCACCAACAATAAAGTCTGGCTACCGATTCTCATGGTGCCCTCCTAATTTGTAAGGACAAAAATAATGCCCAAGTCATTTATAGGATAACGCCAAACGCACGCCAACGATACTCTCTTCGCACCCTGCCACCCTTGTCTGGACCATTCACGGGAGTGTCGCGGCTCAACACGAGCTTGCCAAACAATTGAGCCAGCCTTAACAGAAGTTCAGGGCTGGCTCAAAGACAATCACAAAGTGGGCAATCATAAAACTTGTTTGCAAACCCACTTAGAACCTATCAGCTTGGCGGCACAAAGGGTTCGGGTTCACCTTCACTGTGCTTCTCGATATAAATCGATTGGCTCGGAAACGCGAACGCACAGCCAGCACCTTCCACGATCTCCTTGATCCGGTAAGCAAGGTTCTCTTTATGTTCTAGCCACTCAGCCCAAACAGTCGTTCTGGTGAAGGCATAAAGCATCAAATCAATCGATGACTCATTGAAAGAGTCATATCGCACAAACAGTGACGCTTCGGGCGGTGTCACGAACGCCCCTGATGTGCGTAAGTACTCCTCAATTTGATCGCGAATTGTTTTCAATTGATCCAGCGAAGCGCGAAACTCCAAGCCGACTTTCCAGTAAATACGCCGATACGTCATATTCGAGAAATTAGTCACAGCCGAGTCTGACAACTTTTGGTTTGGCACAAACACCGGCGACAAGTCGAACCGGCGCACCATGGTTGACCGAAACCCAATATGTTCGACCGTACCTTCAACAACACCGTCAACCAGAATCCAATCACCGTTTTTAAAGCGCTTCTCAATCAATACACACAAACCACCGATCAGGTTTCGAAACAGATCCTGGGCGCCAAGCGCCACAGCAACCCCAAACAAACCTAAACCGGCGAGAATCGGGCCCACTTCGATGCCCCATAACTGCAAGATTGTCGCTGCACCGAGAAATACCACACCCCACTTGATCCCGGTGGTCAGCCAAATCACCATTTCTCGGGTAATGATCTTCTCTAACCGCCTAAGAACAATGCTCAACGGACCGATGGCGTTAAACAATGCCCAAAAGATCGAGAAGGCAATCAAACTGCGAACCAAGTGATCGGCAAGTTCATCGAACTCACCCTGCAAGCCTAGGTACTGGAAGGCAAAAAACACCCCAAGCGCCACGAACAGCAACTGCAACGGCCCGCCAAGTGTTTGGCTAATCTGATCGTCAATTGTATTTTTTGTGCGTTTGGTCCAACGTTCAACAGCACCAATCACCACACGCCGAAACAAACCCCTAAGGCCGTAGAACACCAACACGATGAACAGTGCGACGATCGCATCGCCGATGGAATAACCAAATACGCCGGTATTCCACACCTCCATCACAATGTCCCAGAAAGCTTCGAACTGTCCTGACAAATTACCCATAACATTCACTTACCAAACAATTCAACACACCAACAGTGTAACCAAGGCGGGCAAGTACTGCCATCGATCAAGCCCACCGATCAAGCCCACCGATCAAGCCCACCGATCAAGCCCACCGATCAACCCACTTGCATCAAACCGAGTTAACCATCGCGTTTGGCCAATGTCTGACGCAGTTGGCGCAACTCGTCTTGGATGCAGGCCAACTGATCTTGCGAATGTTGTTCGCGACGCTGAACCTCTGCGGCTTGTGCCTGGCGCTCGACTGCGTTGTCTTGCTCAGTAAAGGTCTGCATCGCGTTAACGATGATCGCGATGAACAGGTTTAGGACTGTGAAAGTCGCCACCAGAATAAATGGCACAAAAAATAGCCACGCATAGGGGAACTGCTCCATAACTGGTCGCGAGATTCCCATCGACCAACTCTCAAGTGTCATGACCTGAAACAAGGTGTAGAGCGACAATCCAATTGACCCAAACCAGTCGGGGAAGTGCTCACCAAATAGATCAGTTGCGATGACCGCAAAAACGTAATAGATCAACATCAGCAGCATGCTGATCGCGCCTAACCCCGGCAATGCCCCGAGCAATGCGGACA
>Ga0136560_1001498_pt1 | contig 12037 bp, 9 predicted proteins | sample AntRauMeHopE1497_FD_104925 | JGI IMG/M metagenome (GOLD analysis project Ga0136560, IMG submission 104925) | Saline lake microbial communities from Rauer Islands, Antarctica - Metagenome Hop E1 #497 | ecosystem: Environmental > Aquatic > Non-marine Saline and Alkaline > Saline | place...
ACCGAGACTTTCGGTTCCACACACCCTACGATCAACGATGAACTGCTGCATAAAATCCGTCATGGAAAAGTAAAACCGAGGCTGGATATCAAGCGATTTGAAGACAATAGGGTAGTATTTGAAGATGGTACCGAAGAAGAGTTTGATTCAGTGGTGGCCTGTACTGGTTACTGGCTGAGTCATCCATTTTTTAACAAAGAATTGATTAATTATTCCAAAGGACCTGTTCCGCTTTGGTTAAAAATGTTTCATCCTACCATTTCCAGTCTGTATTTTATCGGGATGTTTCAGCCCCTCGGGTGCATTTGGCCAGGGGCCGAGCTCCAGAGTAAACTGATGGCACAGGAGCTGATCGGTCAATGGAAAAGGCCTGAAAATATCCTACAGCTTTGCCAAAAGGAAATCACTGAACCGCATTACAAGCAGATTAATACCCCTAGACATACAATTACGGTAGATTTTCACCTTTTTATTAAAGAACTGAAAAAACACCTGCCGAAAAGTTATCTGTCTAAAACAGCGATAGCCAGAGTTCATCCTAAGGAAATGAATCCATCTTGATTGAAACCAATGGCTCAGAAAATTAAATATGTTCTAATCTTTTTGATTCTTTGGGCTGCAGGGTTTTTAGCGTGGGAGTGGTGGAATAGTTATCCGAAAGTGAAGCTCAAGGCACTCGTTCCAGAGCAAAGTTTGAAGGGGAAAATTGATTCAGTTCTTCATCAGGCTATTCGTGAGTATCGATTGCCGGGAGTTTCTTTGGCGCTTGTCAAGGATGGGAAAGTGATCTATCTCAATGCGGTTGGTTATCAAAATCTTAACACAAAAGATTCACTCTCAACTGAGACGCTACTTCCCATAGCTTCTGTTTCTAAAATTTTTACAGCATTGGCAATTGCTCACTCGGGAGTATTTCTTGAAAAAAGCGCTGAAGACTACATTCACGATTCAATCGCTTTCCAATTTCCTAAACGTTCATTTTACCAACTTCTGGAGCATCGGTCAGGACTATCAACTCCCAATACTTTTCTATCCCGATTATTTGGGCAGCGTCATCGCAGTTTGGAGGACTGGGGAGAGGATTATATCGAAAATTTAGTATTTGATGATTCGCTCAGTTATCCGGAAGTATATTCAGATTCAAATTACGACTTGCTTGGGTATTGGATAGAAAAGCAATTTAGTGTGAGCTTTCAAGATCAGGTTGCAGAACATGTTCTCGATGCAGCTGGTATGAAGCAAAGTTTTTTTATGGATTTAAAGAGCTCAGACACGCTATCCATCTCAGGTTATCAGCACACTTTTTTATGGAAAAGGTTGGATGAAATTGAATTGAAACTGCAAATTTTGCCTTCTCCATCTTCCGGATTATTGACTAATACCAAGGATATGAGTCTGGCGTTGATTCATTTGCTCCGAGGTGAAATGGGTAATTTTCAAAAGGAGTTAACCTGGCTGGAGGATCGGGGAAACTCCAAATTGCTGGGTTTCCAGAAAATCAGAATGTTAAAGTCCGAATGGCTAGGTCACTTTGGTGGACAGGCTGGCTACAGTTCTTTATTCTTCTTTTCCAAAAGTGAGAATACAGGAGTCTTCCTTTTTTTTAATCTGAAGGATCCTGCTGATTATCGTTTACAGTTGTCTGAAACTATCCTGACTCTACTTTTAGAACCTTAAATTCACTTCCATGAAGCTATCTTTCCCTCATCCGGTTATCATACTTTTGACTTTTATTTTTATTGCAGGGATATCCACGCATTTTATCCAATCTGGAAGTTTTGATCGCGTTTTGGATGAAAAGACGGGGAGAGAGATCGTGGTGCCGGGCAGTTTCAAAACCGTCGAGGATGTAAACGTAGGACTTGGTGATGTATTACTTTCTATACCGGCAGGCATTGTGGATCGAGCAGATTTGGTGGTTTTGATTTTGCTTTTGGGAGGTGCATTTTTTGTTATTGAAAAAACGGGTGCCTTGCAGGTTGGGATTGAGTCGTTGATCTATCAATTCAGAAATAGGCCAAACTTGCTTTTTTATTTGCTGGGATTCATTTGTTCGATATGCGGAGGGATATTCTACATGTCGGAAGAGTTTATCGGTTTGATTCCTATTTTTATTCTTTTGGCAAAAAAGACTCAATACGATCTGCGGGCGATTATTTCCATTGGAGTGGGTTCAGCTATAATTGGAGCTGCATTTTCACCTTTTAATCCTTTTGGTTCATTGATTGCGATGAAAATAGCGCAAGTGGATCCAGTGGATGAAATCGTTTTCAGAATGTTTTTCTTCGTCTTGGCTGTTTTTGTGTGGATTGCCTATCATGCAAACTATGGGAAGTTGAAATCTCAAGTTGCTTCTTCTGTTGAAATTAAAAAAGTAAGTATTTCCCTTCAGCACCGTATAATCCTTTCGCTCACATCCTTTGGAATCGGGTTGATGATCTGGGGCGTAGCAATCCAAGGATGGGATTACAACCAAATGGGTGTCATGTTTTTTGTAATTGGATTTGCATGTGGAATAATCGGAAGACTTGGGTTGAATGGCACTGCGCAAACATTCTCAGCCGGTTTTTCCGAGATGATTTTTGCAGGGGTGATTATTGGCTTAGCACAAGCTATTTATTTGATTTTGGAGCAAGGAATGGCGATTGATCCAATTATATATGCGCTACTTCAGCCACTAGAATCCCTCCCAAATCAAATCGCAGGTATAGGGCTTTACTTTTCTCAAGCGATTATTCACATTCCGGTGCCTAGTACTTCCGGTCAGGCGGTACTGACTATGCCTTTGGTGACTCCGTTAACCGATCTTTTGGGAATGTCACGGGAAATGGCAGTGTTGACTTTCCAATATCCATCTACGCTTATGGATATGGTGACTCCAACTAACGGCACGATACTAGCTGTTTTGGTTGCCGCTGATGTAAAATTCAACAATTGGATCGCCTATATCTGGAAATCTTGGCTTTTAATCTTTGGAATAGGTTTGTTAGCCGTAATTATCGCTTTATTTTGGATTGCTTAAATCAACCTTTCAAAAATGGATATCAACGATCACCAACCTCTTCTTCCTTTTCAGCCGGCGCCGGACCGCTATCATCAGATGAATTACCGTCGATGTGGCAACAGCGGACTTCAACTTCCAGAGATTTCCCTCGGACTTTGGCATAATTTCGGGCATAATGCTGATTTCACATTGGGACGAAAAATCCTCAGAAGGGCTTTCGACCTTGGGATTTGTCATTTCGATTTGGCAAATAATTATGGACCACCTTTTGGATCTGCAGAAGAAAATTTTGGAAGAATTCTTAAAATGGATTTCTCTGGCCTTCGGGATGAATTGCTTATTTCCACCAAAGCTGGCTGGGATATGTGGCCTGGCCCGTATGGGAATTTCGGCTCCAAGAAGTATTTGGTGGCAAGTTGTGATCAAAGTCTCAAGCGAATGGGCCTCGACTATGTGGATATTTTTTACCATCATCGTCCTGATCCAAATACGCCTTTAGAGGAAACGATGGGCGCATTGGATCTATTGGTCAGACAGGGAAAAGCGCTATATGTAGGAATCTCGCAGTATTCGGCAGAAGATACGGTCAAAGCTTATGATATACTTAAGCGTCTTGGAACTCCTCTTTTGATTCATCAACCTCGCTACTCGATGATGGATCGCTGGGTAGAAAATGGATTGATGGATGTGTTGGGAGAAAAAGAGGTTGGAAGTATCGCCTTTTCGCCATTGGAACAGGGGATGCTTACTGATAAATATCTGAAAGGAATACCGGAAGATTCTCGGGCTGCCAAAGATGGGCGATACCTGAAGCCGGATCAAATTGGTGGCGAGAAACTGGAAATGATACGCACACTCAACGACGTGGCTAAGCAAAGAGACCAAAGTCTTGCTCAGATGGCAATTGCCTGGCTACTCAAAGATCTTCGGATCACCTCAGTGCTAGTGGGAGTATCCAACCCTGAGCAGTTGGATGATAATGTAGCAGCCGTCAAAAACACCAAATTCTCAGAGGATGAATTGGCTCAGATCAGAAAAATCCTGGGCATTTGACACGGAATTTGAATTCACGAAGTGCCTTGATTTTGATCGTTATTGCTCAATTTCTGGGCACTTCGCTTTGGTTTGCAGGCAATGCAGTAGCGCCCGAGTTGGGATACTTGCTCGGCAAGCCAGAGCTTGTGTCTTGGATTACCTCAGCTGTGCAACTGGGATTTATAGTTGGCACATTAGTGTTTGCATTTTTCAGTATTCCCGATCGCTTTCCCCCCGCTAGAGTCTTTTTGTATTCTGCTTTTCTTGCCGCATTCTTTAATTTTTTGATCACCATTATCCCTCTCCATCTTACCATAGTTTTGATTTTCAGATTCTTGGTAGGGTTTTTTCTAGCAGGTATTTACCCTGTGGGAATGAAAATAGCTTCGGATTACTTTGAAAAAGGCTTAGGAGCTGCCTTAGGTTTTTTGGTAGGAGCGCTGGTATTGGGAACTGCTTTTCCTCATCTAATCAGGGGATTGAATCTGAGTGTCGATTGGCAGGTTACCTTTTACGTCACATCCGCTTTAGCAATAACCGGTGGACTACTCGTTGGTTTTTTTGTCCCAAGCGGACCATTTCGCAAACCCAATCTGGTGTTTGATTTAGGCTTGCTACCCAAGCTTTCCAAGATAAACGGACTTAAAAGTGCTGCCTCAGGATATTTTGGTCATATGTGGGAGTTGTACTCATTTTGGGCTTTTCTTCCTTTATTGATCGTGTACCTCAAAGGCTCAGAAGTAGCGGTGTCGCAGGATAGTTTGCTGACATTTTTTGTGATTGCCTCGGGTGCAGTTTCCTGTGCGGTGGGAGGGTTGCTTTCTCATAAAATGGGAAGTCGAGCAGTGGCTGCCTTTGCCTTGATTGGCTCTGGTATTTGTTGCATGACTTTGATATTTGTTCAATGTGCTAACCCGGTTATTTGGACTGTTTTACTCGTTTTTTGGGGTATTCTAATCACGGCTGATTCACCTCAGTTTTCCACTTTGGTAGCTCAAAGCGTGATTCCTGAGTATCGGGGAACAGCTTTGACATTGGTAAATTCGCTGGGTTTCTTTATTTCAGTGATCAGTATTCAGGTTGCACAGATTTTATTGACTTGGTTTTCAATAGTCGAGGTACTTTCATTCTTGGTGATTGGGCCAATTTTGGGATTGACTTTATTTCGTCTTTTTTATAAAAAGTCAAACCAATAGGTGAGCAATTCCTGAATGTGAGTTTAATATGTATATGTATAGCCGCAATTGCGCCAGTAGCCTTATTTCTTTGCTTATTTAATAAGAAGACGCCTGCCTGCCGGTAGGCAGGCCTGCCTGCCGTAGGTAGGCCTGCCTGCCAGTAGGCAGGGAAGACCGAAACACCCAAATATCGATGTGGCACCAATTATATTCTTGTCTTTTTTGCTTGCTGGCAAAGTAGTGGGCAATCAAAAATATTTAGTTTTCCGCAATATTACCCGAAGACAGAAGCAACCAAAATATGATTTACATAATCCTGATAGCTACCGTGAGAATTAGGGGTTTCGGTCTGCTTCCTTGTGGTGAGTCTTTAGCCAGCTTCGCTGTGGCGGGTATTCGGTCTTCCATCCAAAAAAGTGACGAAAATACGGCGACTGATATTTTTGCGGATACACCTAAAAAACTAAACAACTTTTAAGTTATTAAAATTTGAAATTTCGATTGGCGAAAATTAATGAACCCCAAATTAATCGAAACCAACATCTATCAAGACTCGTAAATAACCCAACACTAATTTTTGGTATTTATGAAAGTAAAATTACTACTTCCGCTGTTCATCCTTCTGCTTTCGATAAGCTCCTGTACAGAGGATGAAGAAGTTCCTCTTACTTTTTTGAATGGCACCTATGAAAGCGCAACTCAAATAGCACCAAGCAATTGGATTGTGATCTCTTATAAGTTTGAAGCCAATGGCAATTTTCAACTTTATACTACTTCTCGTACTACTGTAGACGGTCTTGATTTGGGTTTCGTAGACTATTCAACTGGGACTTATGTGCTGAAAGGCGATTTATTTCTAAGAACTTTTTCCGAGCAATTCAGCATGAATGGACAGGATGCGCTGTATTTACCAAAAGAGCAACTAGTCCTATTTGCTAAAAATGAATCTGATCGTTTTGCCGGAAACATCTCTTTTAATGAAGCTCGCACTCGATTCGAATTGAAGTTTCCATGCGATGATCTCAGATCCGCCGCATTAGGAGGCTGTGCACCACCTCCTCCTGCATTTATATTCAAACCATAATTCGCTGATCTAATTTTTGGGCAACTGAATCAAGGCTTGGTTTAGCTCCTGTAGGGTGAATTTACTTAGTTTTGTTTCATGGAAAGTTTAACCCCTTGTCCTTCTTATAAGTCTATTTATACCTGTGAAATGGATGGGAAATTAATCTGTCCTGAATGTGGTTTTGAATGGAAGGGATCCAAAGAAGTCGCTACTGTTGCTGAATAGCGAGTAATCAAAGATGCAAATGGAGCTATTTTAATGGATGGCGATGCGGTGATTATCGAGTAGGACCTTCCCGTAAAAGGTGCTTCGAAGTCGATTAAAGCGGGTGCAAAAGTGAAAAGCACCCGGCTTGTTGAAGGTGGTCATAATATTGATTGTAAGATCGATGGCTTTGGCTCGATAGCTTTGAAATCAGAATTTGTCAAAAAAGCATAAAAAAGGAGGCTACTGTCTCTAGCCTCCCAAATCGTAGCATATTCTACCGAACTACCTAACTACGTTTTCTAATGTCGCTAAATAAACCCACTTTTGATCTCTACTGTTTAGACCTTCATTGACCGCTTTTCGCTGCGCCTCCGTTTGATTCATGTCCTCATAGGCCTGTGAATTGAAAAATTGCATGTAATCCTTATACATATTTACAGTCAGATGGGTCGATTTCGCTTCCGAACCTAGCGGAAGAGCCGTCCGCATAAAGCTCCAATGCCCCATCAATCCCTGCTCGATTCGCTTCTGATGGATCGGTCTGAATACTTCAGATTCCACTTTTTCATATGCTTCAAACTTGCCCTCGTTTGCTTTCATCAAATCAAAGGAAGCCAAAACTCCCGGCTTAACTTGGAAATTATCATTGGTCGAGGTTACCTCACGCATATATAGACGCATAGGCATATCACGAATTGAAAGCGATTCTTCGAAGATTTTCCGCACTTGACTTTCATTCAGGTGTGGATAAGCGATCTTGGTGTATTCGATCATAGAATCCTCGTTCAAGCCATCCATCATTTTTACAGGATCGTTGTAATGCGTCACCATAATGTATTGGAAATCAGTGCGATCACCTCCGGATTGGAGAGACCAAAAGTCCCAACCAGTTATTTTTTTGTCATTGAGCGCCTGCCGATATACTTTTTGCATTAAATCTTTGAACTCGATATAGTCAAAAATCTGATCATTTTCGACTTTGATGAATTCAAATACCGTAAAATTAGTTTGCTGAGCGATAATACTATTCGCCCAAAACAATCCACAAAACAGGAAGGTTAGTAGTTTTTTCATGAGTGCTTGGGTTTAGGATTAGTTGTGCTTTTGTATAATTTAAAAAAATATATTGAACCTTATCCAAATTATAATAGATAATTTCATCAGAATTACACTTCGCCAAATATGCTATAATTCAGAGATTTGCATAAAAAATGAAAATATTTCAGCATGTGTGGAGAAACGTTATTATTTTAACAATCAAAAGATAAAATCATGTCAGGAATATCAAGAAGATCGTGGCTAAAAAAAACAACACTCGGAGGTGGTTTGGCGGCGTTAGGTACCACAGGGATAATTAGTTCGCTTTCTGCTGAGGAAGTCAGGAAGTTCAATCCTCGACCAATCGATGGGCCGATCCGCTTAGGGTCAAATGAAAATCCCTATGGTCCATCCGAGTCAATGCGGAATGCGATGATCAAAGGATTCGATAATGGTTGCCGATATCCCTGGGGATACAATAAAGATTTAGTGAAAATGGTTGCTGAGAAAGAGGGAGTTCCGGAGGATCACATCGTCTTGGTTGGAGGATCTACCGAGGGCTTGAAGATTGCCGGGATTACTTTTGGAGGCGGCGGCGAGATTATCTCATGCTCACCTACATTTCTTTCGATGATGACTTACGCCGAGCTCTGGGGAACAGAGATCAATTGGGTTCCGCTAAATAAGGACCTGGACTTTGACTTGGAGGAAATTGAAAAGCGAGTATCCTATAAGACAAAGATGGTTTTCCTTTGCAATCCCAACAATCCCACAGGTAAATTACTTCCTGCAAATCAAGTGGTTGATTTCTGTAAAACAGTGAGCAAGCATGCGGTGGTTTTTTCCGATGAAGCATATTATGATTACATCACTGAGCCAAACTATCCATCTATGGTAGAATTAGTAAAGGATGGATATGACATCGTAGTTTCTCGGACTTTTTCTAAAGTATACGGACTGGCAGGAATAAGAATGGGCTACTTAATTGCAAAGCCTGAATTGGCAAAGATGCTTTCAGACCGAGTCGTAGGCAATACGAATATCATGGCGATCGAAGCAAGCAAAGCAGCACTGTTGGACACCGACTTCTATCAGTTTTCGCTTCAAAAGACCAAAGAAGCCAAAACTATGCTAACTAAAACACTGGATGATTTGAAATTGCCTTACTTGGATTCACATGCAAATTTCATTTTTTTTCAATCTGGAAGAGATATCAAAGAATTGAACAAGACTATGCTAGACAAGGGGTTCATAATCGGTAGACCATTTGAGCCGCTAAACGATTGGTGTAGAGTTTCCACCGGTACTATTGAGGAAGTGGCACTTTACAACCAAGCAATTCAGGAAGTTTTGGGCTAATGCTGGATCCGAATTTAAATTTAGAAAATGATCAAATCCTGCTTAGACCAATCACTGAGCAGGATTTTTTGTCACTTCAGAACTTGGCTAATGATCCGAGTCTTTGGATTTATTTCACTCAGGATTTAAGTGTTGCATCAGATTTTGCCAAGTGGGTAGCGCCGGCAATGATAGGAGAGCGACTCCAGTTTGTGGTGATCGAAAAGTCCAGCAAGGCCATCGTGGGAAGTACTGCTTTTGGAAATTATTCTCCGGCAGATCAACGGATCGAAATCGGTTGGACGTGGCTTGGTAAAACCAATCATGGATCCGGAATCAACCGCCAAATGAAACTTTTGATGGTCCGCTATTGTGCCGAGGTATTAAAACTCAAAAGGGTAGAGTTAAAAACGGATGTGCTGAATCTACCGGCTCGGAATGCCCTATTGAAAATGGGTTTTGTCGAAGAGGGAATTCTCCGATCCCATACCCAAATGACTCATGATCGCCGACGTGATACTATTTACTATAGTTTGTTGGAAGGGGAGTTTGGGGGATTTTTGGAGGGGGATATGAGGTAATGAGAAATGACTAATGTTTTTAGATCAATAAATTGAGGGAATCTAAAAATCTGCAAAGGAGCGTAGCAGCTCCGGTGATTTCGTATTTTTTTATAAAAACCTCCAAGTCTAACCTAAGTATAGGGTAAAGAAGTGCTTTCTATAAATCCGTTTAATAATATTCTAAAGTAATACTAATTCAGGGGTTTAGGCCATCCTCTCAATATTTTTTTAAAGACTTCAACCAACTTATAAGCTGATAGTTATAAAGAAGTTAGAAAGACAAATCTAATTTTAGGAAAATTATCATTGGGTTGAAAAACTAGACCTAAGAATATTAATCAGCATGAAATAAGCGGATTGTGATGTTGTTCACTGATGGATCAATAAAAATTCATACGTATATCCGCAATGATGCCAGCAGCCTTATTTTCTTCGTTTTTTGGGACCGAAAACGCCCGCCTGCCGGTAGGGAAGACCGAAACGCCCAATTGTGGATTTTGCGCCAATTATATTCTTGCCTCTTCTGCTGACTGGCAAAGTAGCGGATAGTCAAATTTTTCAATATGTATATCCGCAAATTCATCAAATTTCTACATCAATTGATTAGGGTTCCAGATTTTCTATCGGTTCATGTTAGCACCAGAGGCGCATTTTGATTGTAGCAGATATTGTAGAATCTGTCATAGCACCAGCGGTGCGATTTGATCCTTAACGGAGTTACATCGAAATTGAAAATATTATTGGTCATCAAATCGCTTCTCCGAAGCTGGGAAAAATTGATTTTTCAATATGTATATCCGCAGTGATGCCAGTAGCCTTATTTTCTTCGTTTTTTTTGGACCGAAAACGCCTGCCTGCCGGTAGGCAGGGAAGACGCCCGCCTGCCGGTGGGGAAGACCGAAACGCCCAATTGTGGATTTTGCGCCAATTATATTCTTGCCTCTTCTACTGACTGGCAAAGTAGCGGATAATCAAAAAAACTTTCCAAATAAACTACCGAAAGATATTTTATCAATAAAAAACAATGCTTTTGATTAAACTAGTTAATAATTAATATAACTAATCACAACAAACCCAAAAAAAATCATGAAACTATTAAATTTGTCAGCAAAGATGATATCCGATAGGTTTGCCAAATGCGAATGAAAAACTTCTTTTTCATAGCGGTATTGGTGTTGATACAACACGTAGCCGCATATTCGCAGGGGAAAATTTTAATAAGTACTAATTTCATAATACGAATCAGGACATTTCTACAGTTGATCCAGGTGGGTTTTTACTGGCAGATAATTTTAAACAACGAGTCACTTATGGCATCGGTATGGAATCAATTTTAAATAACCGAATTAGCATCTCCACTGGTTTTCAGCGTACCTTATTTATTACCGATGTTAATTTCTGGTTTAGAGAGGATGGAGTTAGTATAATCGGGAAAGATGATCCAATAACAGGTCTTCAAATACCAGTTCATGTCAACTATAGCCTAGTTAAGTTTGATTCAAAATCTCGTTGGAGATTAGGAGCATCAGGGGGTTTTAGTTTCAATCTAATGGATAAATCAAGCGGTGGAAAGTCTGGTATGCTTAGAAGCATAGATTAAAGAAGAGAAATTAACTATACTAGTTCTTTTTCACCAGCTAAGCGTAGTTTTTTTACTTTTGATATTGGTGTTTTTGTAAAGTACATGCTTTCAGAAAAATTGTGGATCAATTATGTCTATAGCCATTCGCAAAGTCTGTCAGAACCAATTGTAGTTAACAACATTTTCTATAGTTTGACAAATCCTATCTCAGCCACAGACTACGTTGCTCAAACCGTAGCGAACGGAAATGCGAGACACTATACAATCGGTTTGCAGTTTGCTTTTTAGCAGTACATGGCTATTATATTGAATTTTTTAGGTTTGAGTCTGTGCCTGCGCAGACCCAAACAACAGAAAGAAAACGCTATCAAATTTTTCATTTTGGCGAACGCTCGTTTTCCGATTGCCGTCTCTACCTACAGCGGACAGTATTTCTGCCAAATCCCGGTATTATTTTGATGCAATATCTCCCACTAATTCCACCAGGATGTATGTCGGATCTACCTATTCATTACATTCCTTAGCAAATCGTAGTTTTTTACTTTACACTTCTATCCATAGGATTTTAAGTTTTCAGTCGTTCGACAGCTTGGCCGTCGTGGGCTTTGATTCCCTCCATTTATAACTCCTGGTTAATAAATAGGATCAGCCGCGGTGGGGCCGTGGGTGCAACCCATGGGAAACCAAGTGATGAATTCACCACGCCCAACCCTTAAAAGGTTGAACTCCTTTAAAGTTTTTCGATCCGTCATTGTGTCGTGTCACGTGTATTTTATCCCAGTACCACCCAAATACTTTTCAACCCCAATCCCAAAGTCACCAGCCAGATCAAAACTGCAAAAATTGTCTGTAAGAAGCTGTTCTTAAATTTGCCCAAGACAGCCCTTTGCGCAGCGGTATAAATAATCCATCCACTGATCAAAGGCAATAAAATACCGTTTGCCAACTGGGCTAAAGTAATCAGTTCAATCGGTTTGATTCCCAGCGAAGAAAACAGTATTCCCAAACTCACAATCGCGGCCATCG
>Ga0136560_1001499_pt1 | contig 12033 bp, 12 predicted proteins | sample AntRauMeHopE1497_FD_104925 | JGI IMG/M metagenome (GOLD analysis project Ga0136560, IMG submission 104925) | Saline lake microbial communities from Rauer Islands, Antarctica - Metagenome Hop E1 #497 | ecosystem: Environmental > Aquatic > Non-marine Saline and Alkaline > Saline | place...
CCGTCGTTAAAATTATAAACCGTAGCTACGGCTATGCTTCGCCATCGCTACGGCTCGCCCACAGCTTTCGCTGTGTCGTGCCTAGGCAAAGAAAAAAATAAAATTTTCAAAATTTTCGGGTTATCATTAAGCATGAGTATAACTTATTTGGATTACCATCCCTCCCAGCACCAAAAGCGCCGTAGGTGTGTGTTAGTTTGTCATTGAAATCGGGTTCTAACAAGTACTCGGGGTCATTAAAACCTTCGGGTGTATCTGGACATCCGGCCTGCGCTAGGAAATCTGGAATAACACGGTTGAAAGACAGGCTATCCCAGTACCCAGCATTCGCCAATTGCATAAAACTTTCTTTATGGTTGGGGGTTTCCTCATATAACCAAACCCATATTTCGCCTTTTGGAGTTAGGATTTGGCCAATTTCATAACTTTTGACAGTTGAACACGCGCTAAAAATAATTAAGATTGCACAAACTAGAATACTCTTTTTCATGGTGCGGAATTTAAAGAGACTAAAACTCCTGAAAAAAGTTAAGCTTAAAAGTGCTTGTGCGCTGGATTGAATTAAGGAAGTAAAAGAGGAAAAGAAAAGCAAGAAAACGATTAACGGTTGAAGGGAAACACAATTTTTGAAGTCAATTGTACCCCACATTAACTTGCCTAAGGTAAATGTATTAATTTTGTCCTAGAGGGGAAACTCCATTTGCAATCCAATCCGTTTACGAAAGTCCATTGGATGTCTTATGGTATCGCAACCCATGACCTCGTAAAATTAAAAACATGAAATATCCTAAAGTAATACTGACTATTCTATGTCTTTTGATATCAATATATCCAAAGGCACAAAATCCGGAAACACCTATTAAAGTATTGATCATAGACGGTCAGAACAACCATGAACAGTGGCCCAAAACAACGGTTATGCTGAGCGATTTTTTATTGGAAACCACTTTATTTTCGGTCGATGTCGTACGCTCCGGCTATACTTGGAAAGGGGAAGATTATATTGCTAAATTTCCTGTAGATGGCCTTCCTACCACCATAGCCTTGGAAAATCCTAAAGCGGATCCCGATTTTAAGCCGGATTTCTCCAAATACGATGTCGTCATTAGTAATTTTGGCTGGAACGCCGCCCCTTGGCCAGAAGCTACCCGAAAAGCCTTGGAAACCTACATGGAAAATGGGGGCGGCTTGGTAGTTTTTCATGCGGCGGACAACTCTTTCCCCGAATGGGAAGCGTACAACAAAATGATAGGTCTGGGTGGCTGGGGAGACCGTACGGAAAAAGACGGCCCTTACGTCTATTATAACGATGCAGGAGAACTGATCCGCGATACCTCACCTGGCCCGGGAGGTGGACATGGCCCTCAAAGTGAATATCAGATTCAGCTTAGGAATACGGAACATCCCATTACCAAGGGAATGCCAGAACTGTGGATGCACACCAAAGACGAGCTTTATGACAAGTTGAGGGGGCCTGCGGAAAACATGGAAATTTTGGCTACGGCATACGCCGACCCCAACAACAAAGGAACGGGAAGACACGAACCTGCGCTAATGGTCTTGACCTACGGCAAAGGGCGTGTATTCCACAACATCATGGGGCATGCAGACTATTCGGTAAACTGTATCGGGTTCATGACGACCATGTTGCGCGGAACGGAATGGGCGGCTACTGGCAAAGTAACGCAAGAGATACCCGATAACTTTCCAACGGCGCAGAAAAGTAGTTCCTATCCTTTGGAAGATTAAGGGCCCATGGAGTTATCCCTAAGCATTCCCGCCCTTTTGTTTCCGGCCATATCACTGACCATGCTGGCCTATAATGCACGGTATCTTGCCATTGCGGCCCTGATCCGCCAATTACATCAAAAATATCAGGAAACAGCGTCGGAATCCGTTAGGCTGCAAGTCAAAAAGCTAAGCAAAAGGTTGACCATTATCAAAAATATGCAGGCTACGGCCATCTTCAGTTTTCTTTTGGCCGTTATCACCATGGCATTGATCTACTTGGAATATGCCTTCTTGGCCAAAGTGGTTTTCGGGGCAAGTCTTTTGGCATTGATGGTCTCTTTGATATTAAGCCTCGTTGAAGTGCAATTATCGACAAGGGCACTTTCCATTCAGCTGAAAGACATGGAATAAGTAAGCTTCTGTCACGGCTTTCGGGGATAGCGGATTTCCCCTAAAAAAGGGGCATGGCGTGCCGCTACTATTTGTCATTTTTATAGCCCTAAGGGATAAATCGCCCCGGCAAGCAGGGCAACACACCACTATTTCTCACCGTGCCATCGAGGACAACACTAGTAGTGGAATTATTGTCGGACAGAGGTGTCCATGTCAACCATATGGGCAACGTCGAGCAGGGTCCGTTATTAATTGCCTGTTCGGCCAACCAAGGGAAATTGCGAAATTGTTCTTGGCCATGGTGTGGATGTCAACTACGGAAAACCAGTTGACGGTAACGAAAACAACATGAGTTCGTACTTGTATTGGGTAGAATGGAACAATAATATCTCGGCTACCTCGGGCTATTACTTAAAAGTAACCAACACCTTGGGTGGGGCAAATCTCTTGTATATGCTTGCAAAAAAGAAAAAGATATTTTGAATGTAGGCGTATTGGCACAAGCGTCCGGACTGGGGTTTTGAAATGAGCGGTGCAAGGACAGGAATAACAAAGACACCATTAAAACTAAGGAAACAACCTACTTTACCCCCACAAGTGTCACGTATACTGTAAGTTTTTTACTTTAAAAATCAAATAAACCTCTTATTTCCAATACTTAAAATCACTTTTATTCCTATATTTATTCCTATCCAAAAGCTAAATTCTAGTCATGAAGTATGTTAAAGAACTTGACTTTTTTAAAAACATTAGGGAAGTAAGGGAGTTTGAATTTGGAAGCTTTTACTTTTTCGATGGTTTGGTTATTTCGGAAATCAACAAAGGAGTGCTCTTTACATGGGAAATGGCCAAAAGAGCCGTTAAAGCATCAAAGGAACTCTATGGCGAACATGCTCCTATTGCCTACATATCCAACCGCATACATAGTTACACCGTAGCCCCTACCGATTGGCCTAAGTTTTATAACAACAGGCATGAACTTAAATACTATTCTGTTGTTGGAAGTACCAAAGGCAGTTTGCCCAGCACTCTTTTAGAGAAAATGTTTTTTAATGGTTCCCTAAAACAGTTCAATGATTTGGAAGCCGCCATAGCTTGGAGCTTGGACAAATTAGTGTCCAACAAAGCGCTGCCTTAAAATGCTGTAGTTCCAATATGCAACAAGGCATCTCCCTGATTGACCACGGCTTGATGGTTTAGACAAATAATATAGCCATCAAAAGGAGATTTTATTTGCTTCGTTTTCTTGGCATAGGTATCGGACACTATCCCAAGTAGTGCGCCTTTTTCAACCTTGGCTCCATTTGGGACTTTTGGTACAAAGATTCCTGCTGTTGGCGCACGCATCCACTTACGGCGTTCTAAATGGATAGATTGTTTAGGTTTTTTGCTCTCAGTGCTTGCAGTTACAATCATTCCCACGGCTTCTAATACCCTTATGATACCTGAAATTCCCTGTTGGATAGAAAAATCGTCAAAACGCATGCTTTCCCCAGCTTCAAAAACTATAGCCGGTTTATTCAAACGGAAAGCCGCATTCCTAAACGAACCTTTGATCAACTTAGAGGGAAAAGTCAAGGGGGCATCGAACATTTGGGCCAAGGCCGCACTCTTCCCATCTTCCTTGGTATAGCGAATTTGTGGATAATTATGCCGTTGCCCGCCGCCGGTATGCAGATCTATGGCAAAATCGATCTGGGGAATAATTTCATTTATGTAATGATACGATATCCTGCTCGCCATGGAACCGGATTTGGTGCCGGGAAAACTTCGGTTTACATCCTTACCATCGGGCACATCCCTAGAAAAATGAATAAATCCGAATATATTTAAAATAGGAACGGCGATCACGGCACCGGAATCGACCTTAAAACTACCATCGTGCAACATACGCCGTACTATTTCCACCCCGTTTACTTCATCGCCATGCAGTCCGGCCTGCACCAGAACAACTGGTCCAGGTTTTTTGGCATTGAATACATACACGGGAATGTCTATTAAAGTACCCGTAGGCAGGCGGTCTATGGTTATCTTTACAAACTTTGCCTTGCCCGGGGAAACGGATTCCCCTCCTATGGTGATGGTTCTATTTTCTCTAGCGACTTCCATTATTCTCCACGAATTCAATACTTTTTTTTGCTACGCCATTACCGGTAACGGCCTCTATTCCTTATTCCCGGTAGAGCCTTTTCCATCAATTGACTGTGACGACCTTTTAGAGCGCATCAAATCTACGCCAGCAACCCCCAATCACAAGTATTTTAACACATTTGAAGCAATTTCTTTTTCTTTTCGTTTTCACCGCCCCTTGTCCGGTCACCTTGGCTACCGTTCTTGGAATTAGGGTGGCAAGATCAGTGGAATATGAGTTCCTACTTGCGGAGAAAAAGGGGAAGTCCTTATCATATAAAATGTATCATAGCGCCCTTTTTTGCTAATCACAAGCACCTGGTAGCTTTTGTTTCTGTTTAATAGATTATTCTAAAATAAGGTATTTCGACTACAAAATCTAAACAGGGTTTTTTATCATGATCAAAATGGGTCTAAATAATATACTAAACCGCCATAAAAGTTGTTAATAACTAACCCGTACCCTAAATTTGCTAAGCTAAAAAATCAACAAATGAGTGGATTGTTAAAATCTTCAATAGCCCGAAAGGTAGTGATGGCCCTTTCAGGTCTTTTTTTGGTCTTCTTCCTAGGTCAACATTTCGTCATCAACATTACCTCCGTTATTGCGCCGGACACCTTTAATGCGTGGTCGCACTTTATGGGTTACAATCCCTTGGTGCAATTTGTATTACAACCTATTCTTATTGCCGGTGTCGTTGTACACTTTGCGATGGGAATTGCACTTGAAATCCAGAACAACAGGGCACGATCTGTTAAATATGCGAAATACAAGGGGAGCGCAAACGCTTCTTGGGTTTCAAGGAACATGATCATAACCGGACTCGTTGTATTGGCCTTTCTAGGATTGCACATGTACGATTTTTGGATTCATGAAATGGCCTACAAATATATTGAGGCCAACCCCGAGAACCCAACACGCTATTATGCCGAGACGGTAGCGAAATTTGAGCCATTGCTCAGAACCGTTATCTACATTGTTTCTTTTGGATTGTTGGCATTGCATTTACTCCATGGTTTTGCATCATCCTTTCAGAGTATGGGCGTAAACAACAAATACACACCTGCCATAACGACATTTACTAAGATATATGCCATTGGAATTCCTTTAGGATTCGCGTTCATCGCCATATATCATCACCTTAACCCAATAACACAGTAAGAAGTATGGGCATATTGGATTCCAAAGTTCCCGCAGGGCCATTGGCCGATAAATGGACTAATCATAAAAATGAAATTGACCTTGTAAACCCCGCCAACAAGCGTAATATAGACGTTATTGTTGTGGGTACCGGCTTGGCGGGAGGTTCTGCCGCAGCTACCCTGGCAGAATTGGGCTATAACGTAAAAACCTTTTGCTATCAGGATTCTCCCAGGCGTGCGCACTCCATTGCGGCGCAAGGAGGTATCAATGCCGCCAAGAATTATCAAGGGGATGGCGATAGTAATTACCGTTTGTTCTATGATACCGTAAAAGGTGGCGATTACCGTTCCCGTGAGGCCAACGTGTATCGTTTGGCGGAAGTATCCGGTCAGATCATTGACCAATGTGTGGCGCAAGGCGTTCCTTTTGCAAGAGAATATGGTGGTTTATTGGACAACCGGTCTTTTGGTGGTGTTTTGGTTTCCAGAACATTTTATGCCAAAGGGCAAACAGGACAACAGTTATTATTAGGAGCCTATTCCGCTATGAACCGCCAGATAAATAGAGGTAAGATTCAACCTTTTAACCGTCATGAAATGATGGATTTGGTAAAGATCGATGGGAAAGCCCGTGGTATTATTGCACGTAACCTCATTACCGGGGAGATTGAAAGACACTCCGCACACGCCGTAGTTTTGGCAAGTGGCGGATATGGAAACGTGTTCTTCCTTTCTACCAACGCCATGGGAAGTAATGTTATGGCAGCTTGGCGCGCGCACCGCAGAGGTGCTCATTTTGCAAATCCTTGCTTTACGCAGATACATCCTACCTGTATTCCGGTTTCCGGAGACCATCAGTCCAAATTAACATTGATGTCGGAATCCTTACGGAACGACGGTCGTATTTGGGTGCCTGCCAAGGCAGCAGATGCACAGGCAATTAGGGATGGGAAATTGAAGCCAACGTCCATTACAGAAGAAAATAGGGATTACTTCTTGGAAAGAAGATACCCTGCATTTGGTAACCTAGTGCCAAGGGATGTTGCCTCTAGAGCTGCAAAGGAACGCTGTGATGCCGGTTTTGGAGTGAACAAAACGGGAGAAGCCGTTTACTTGGATTTTGATGCCGCCATTACAAGATACGGACATGAAAAAGCCTTGACCAGTGGTCACAAAGACGCAACGGATAAAGAAATTAGGGCATTTGGAGAAGAGGTCATAGAAACAAAATATGGCAACCTTTTTCAGATGTACGAGAAAATCGTAGATGAAAATCCGTACAAAACCCCAATGATGATATATCCAGCGGTGCATTACACCATGGGTGGACTTTGGGTGGATTATAATTTACAGACCACCATTGAAGGTTGTTACGCTGCAGGCGAGGCCAACTTTAGCGATCACGGAGCCAACCGTTTGGGAGCTTCTGCGCTAATGCAAGGTTTGGCAGACGGCTATTTTGTTCTTCCATATACTATCGGCGATTATTTATCGAACGATATTAGAACAGGTAAAATCCCGACCGATTCCCCAGAATTCGAAGCCGCTGAAAAAGAAGTGCGCGACAGAATGCATAAATTGATGAACGGGAAAGGCACACATTCCGTAGACTACTACCATAAAATACTTGGTAAGATCATGTGGAACAAATGTGGAATGTCCCGTAACGCGAAGGAATTACAAGAAGCGATCGATGAAATTTCTGCCTTACGAGCAGATTTCTGGGAAAATGTACGTGTACCAGGATCTATGGACACTAAAAATCAAGAACTGGAAAAAGCAGGACGTGTAGCAGATTTCTTGGAACTAGGCGAATTGTTCGCAAAAGATGCCTTAACAAGAAACGAATCCTGTGGCGGCCACTTCCGTGAAGAATACCAAACCCCGGAAGGCGAAGCATTACGGGACGATGAGAACTTTAAGTTTGTTTCCTCATGGGAATACAAAGGCGAGCCAAAGGATGCCGTGCTTCATAAGGAAGAGCTGATATACGAGAATATTGAGTTGAAAACAAGAAGTTATAAATAGTTGAAGGAACGACTGATCATAAAGAATTTTGGACCAATTAAATCTGTTGATTTAGAATTGGGGAAAATAACTGTACTTATTGGAGAACAAGCTACTGGTAAGAGTACTATTGCTAAAGTTTTAAGTATTTGTAGATATTTTTCTTACATAGTAGATGAGTCAGAATTAATAACCAACTATACAAGCAGATTTTCTAATACTGCTTTATTGGATTGGGGTTTAATGGGATTTGAAAGAAAGGATAGTTTTATAAGTTATAGTAGCAAAGATTATAAGGTTGAAATAGAACACCATAAAAGTTTTGATTATGATTACTCTAATCCAAATGAAGAACCTGTCAAAATTCCTGCACCACCACTATTCAAACCAACCTTAAAACCAATTTCAGATAGATTTAAAAAATTATTTCAGGATTATCAAGATATAAAACCTAAACCCAAAACTAACTTTGCCATACAAGAAGATTGGACAATTCCATATTCATTCTTAACATCGGATGTTAAAAATGTTATGAATAATCCTTTCTATTTCCCAACAGAAAGAGGATTGCAATCAATTTTTTCTATTGGAAAAAGAGGTTTAGAAAACTTAAACGACAGACTTTATGAACAATTAGCTGCTTTAAATGGTCTGTCCACTAGTTTTAATAAAGAAACAGAAATAAAACCACTTGGTCTTTATTATAAATATGAAGGTGGTCAAGCAAAATTTAAAGGAGATAAGGACAAAGAATATTTCAACTTATCACAAGGTGCTAGTGGGTATCAATCCACAATTCCAATAGTGTTAGCTGTTAAATATTATAATGAAGTTGAAAAAAGGAAAAGAACATTTATTGTTGAAGAACCTGAACAAAACTTGTTCCCAAAAACACAAAAAAAATTAATTGAATTTCTAGTTGAATACGTTGGCAAGATTGAAAATCAATTTATCCTACCAACACACAGCCCTTATATTTTAACAACCTTAAGTAATTTAATTTATGCCCATAAAGTTGGTACAGCAGAAAATGGTAAATGCGAAAAAGATGTAGATAAAATTATCTCTAAAAAATCATGGATTGATGTAAATGATATTTCTGTTTATTATTTAAAGGAGGGTTGTGCTACTAATATGGTAAATGTTGAAGAATGTATTATTAATTTGGATGATTTAGATAGCGTGTCAGAAATTATTAATAATGACTTTGATGAATTGTTAAGTTTAGAACTTAAGAACAATTTAAATGGATAAAAAAACTATCCATGATTGTAAAGAAGTTGTTTCGCAAACAAATATTGTTCTGAAGGAAAAGAAAAGTATTTACAAAGCTATAAACCGAAATAATGAAGATATTTTAAAGTATAAAGTTGATGGGTGTCTTTACAGACCCGGCAGCAAAGCAATAAGATGTGACTATTTATTAGACGCAAATCGCGAACTATACTTTATTGAACTAAAAGGATCTGATATTAAAAAAGGATTAAAACAGGTTTTATCTTCAATAAAAAATTTGGAACAGTATTTTACATTTAATTCTACAAAAGCTAGAATAATTACAACGAGAGGCACAAAACCAAAAAGATTAAATACTTATAAAGAGTATAGAGATTTATTAAGATTAATAGGTAAAGATGGGATTGTTTTAAGCAATTCTCCTTATGAAGAAAACATAAATTAAAGATTAAATTATGAATCTTACACTAAAAATTTGGCGTCAGAAAGATGCGAATTCCAAAGGAAAAATGATGGACTATGCCATTGACGGTATAGATGGTGATATGTCCTTTTTGGAAATGATGGATGTGCTTAACGAAGACTTGAACAATAAGGGTGAAGAACCTGTGGAATTTGATCATGACTGCCGCGAAGGTATCTGTGGGTCTTGTTCCCTACAAATCAATGGGCAACCTCACGGCCCGGATAGGTTGGTAACCACGTGCCAATTGCACATGCGTAAGTTCAACGATGGAGATACGATAACAATCGAACCATTTAGGGCAAAGGCTTTTCCTGTTATCAAGGATTTGATCGTAGACCGTACGGCCTTTGATAGAATACAGCAAGCCGGTGGATTTATTTCCGTGAATACATCGGGAAACACACAAGATGCCAACTCCATTCCTATAGACAAGCACGATGCGGACGAGGCATTTTATTCGGCTGCCTGTATTGGTTGCGGAGCTTGTGTTGCCGCCTGTAAGAATGCAAGCGCCATGCTATTTACCTCTGCAAAAGTATCACAATTTGCGCTATTGCCGCAAGGACAGGTAGAGGCCGTAGATAGAGTACAGAACATGGTACGCCAAATGGATCTGGAAGGTTTTGGCAACTGTACCAACACAGGAGCTTGCGAGGTAGAATGCCCTAAAGGAATTTCTTTAGAAAATATTGCACGCATGAACCGGGAGTATCTGAGCGCAAGCGTTAAAGGATAATCGGATTCTGTTCAAAATAGATGTAAAGTCCCATGCTGTAAAGTGTGGGATTTTTTTATTGAAATTAAAGTAATATTTCCAAAAAGACATCTATATTTGTAACCATGTATAAGGTTGTATAATATGGTTACAAAAGATAATTATTCTATTTCAGAAGCGGCAGAAATCCTAGGAAAGAACCCCGAAACGCTTCGCCGCTGGGACAACGAAGGTAAACTGATCGCAGTCCGCGAACCTATGAGTAATTACAGGGTTTATCAAAGACAACAGCTAGAAACTTTTCCAGAATTCAAAAATTATTTTGAAAAAATTGATGAGAGCAACTATGTAGAACCGAAACGGGAATACTCCGTTCTAGAACTTTTCGCCGGAGCAGGCGGACTTGCCATTGGTCTAGAGAGAGCTGGAATAAAATGTGCCGCCTTGAACGAAATAGATAAATGGGCCTGCCAAACCTTAAGAGAAAACAGACCCCATTGGAATGTTCTGGAAGGAGATATTAAAGAATATGAATTTTCAAAATATCGTAACAAGATAGATGTAGTAACCGGTGGCTTTCCTTGTCAGGCTTTTAGCTATGCAGGGAAAAAACTGGGTTTAAATGATGCTCGAGGCACTCTTTTTTATGAGTTTGCAAGAGTCGTTAACGAAGTGAAACCAGCTATTTGCATAGGAGAAAATGTCAGGGGACTTTTAAGTCATGAAGGTGGCAAGACCTTGGAAGGCATGATTTCTATTTTAGATGAAATAGGGTATAAAGTTGTTACTCCCGTAAAAGTACTGAAAGCTATAAACTATAACGTTCCTCAAAAAAGAGAGCGATTAATTTTGGTTGGTATTAGAAAGGACATTGATATTACCTATAATTACCCCAAACCTTTTGGAGAAGTTTACAATTTGGAAGATGCCCTAAAGAAGGGGGTTCTATTTGAATCCGACGTGCCAAGATCTGATGGAGCTACATATCCAGACCATAAGAAAGTAGTTTTAGACCTAGTTCCCCCCGGTGGATACTGGAGAGATTTGCCCCTTCATATTCAAAAAGAGTACATGCAGAAAAGCTTTTATTTGGGCGGAGGAAAAACAGGCATGGCAAGAAGAATAGCTTGGGACGAACCTAGTTTAACCTTAACCTGTAGCCCTGCACAGAAGCAAACAGAGAGGTGCCATCCAGACCAAACAAGACCTTTTACAGTCCGCGAATATGCAAGAATACAAACCTTTCCGGATAACTGGCAATTTGAAGGCTCCACTTCTCAACAATACAAACAAATCGGTAATGCCGTCCCGGTCAACTTAGCAAAGGAAATAGGGTATTCGATTATCAAATTTCTAAACGATTATGAATTTTCTCAAAAGGAGCAGAAAAAATCCGCTCATACTATTTGAGCCTATCAAATCCCGAGTAATAATAGAAATTATCGCATGTAATTTCATCCAACATACCTATACCCGAGCTTTTCGCACTTTCTGAAATATCGGTGATTATATTGTCCTTTATGACTTCAGCTTTAGCGGTAGTGACCAAGAAATCATCAATGGCATTAGGAAGTGCTTTGTACAATTGGTAAAATGCATCTTTATTACCAGTCAACAAAGCGTAAAACCGGTCTCCAGAAATTTTATATACTCTACTGTGGCTGTACTCTTTCCCATTTATAAGTGAGAACCACTTTTCATTAAAACTTTTAGTTGAAAGTATTTGAACCCAATAACAATTTGCGTTTTTATAATCGTCTGCATATCTGGCGAGTTTTTGAAATAAACTTTCAGCGGAACTGCTGTTCATCGTGTTATGTTTATTCTTAATATCCGCAAATAAAGTATCGTCGTTCGCCTTAATATCATATCCGCTCAATTTTCCATTCTGAAATCCTCTTATACCGCCAAGAATTTCTTCATGAAAAGCTCCAATAGCATTATTGACAGATTTATCGATTTGTCGAGACATTTCTAACTTTATGAGCTCTTCCTCTGTTAAATCATTGAATTTAGAATCAAAAGTAAGTTTGAATGTGTCTACTTTATTTTTGTAAAATTTCTTTCTTGTAAATTGTTTTTTTGCATTTATACTCATGCTTAATGATAACCCGAAAATTTTGACAATTTTATTTTTTTCTTTGCCTAGGCAAAATTATCAAGCATAGCCGTAGCTACGGTTTATAATTTTAACGACGGCAAAGGGAAAAAG
>Ga0136560_1001500_pt1 | contig 12033 bp, 5 predicted proteins | sample AntRauMeHopE1497_FD_104925 | JGI IMG/M metagenome (GOLD analysis project Ga0136560, IMG submission 104925) | Saline lake microbial communities from Rauer Islands, Antarctica - Metagenome Hop E1 #497 | ecosystem: Environmental > Aquatic > Non-marine Saline and Alkaline > Saline | place...
CATCGATCGCTGCGGACCCTTCATCGTCGTGCGAAGGCTCGCTCGCGGCGCGCTGAAGGAAAGCGGGGTCCTTGCTGATCGACACGATCGGCTCGCCGTGCCCGGCCACGCCGCGGTCTGCGCCGCCGCTGAAGTCCACCTTCACCTTGACGTCCGTGGTGGTCAGCTTGCCGGGGAAGCTGACGGCACCGGCTGCCTTCTCGAGGGCAGTTTCCGCTCGGCCGAGCGCGTCGTCGGCGGCCACAGCAGACCGGTCAGCCGCCGCATCCGAGTTCGTTGAGCCGTCGGCAGCCGTCTGGGATGCCTCGCCGAGGAACAGGCCCTGCTCGTCGTTGCCAGTGCCCGGCGCCATCGCTTGGCCGGCATCAATCTCCACGTCCGAGGGGGACGAGGGGCCCTCGACGATGGCCTGGGCCTCTGCTGCTTCCTCGGCCTCCTCGGCCGCCTCGCGCTGCTGCTCCTGCTCTGCCTCCTCGGCGGCACGCTTGCCGGCCGGCTTGACCCCAGTCTCGGCCTCATCCAGCTCCTCCGCGGATTCCTCATCTGCTGCCATCTGCTCCGCAGCCTCCTTGAGCTGATCGGCCTCCCCCGAAGTCAAAATGGCCGCTGCGCGGATCTTGGACAGTGCCGTCTCGGGGTCCGCCAGGCTGTCGAGCTCGTCGAGGACGCGCTGGTCAAGGCTCAGCGAGGCTGCCTCCTCCTCCGCTTCGGCGGGCTGGGCCAGCTCCATCCCGGCGACAAGGGATACAGCGTTGGTGAGGCGGTGCTTCCACGCCTTGTAGGTGGTGTTGAGGTGCGCGGCCAGGGAGCGGACCAGGGCCACGTGGTGGCGCTCCCCCTTGACCAGGGCCTGCATCGTCGCGGCGGCCCGAGCCTGCGCTGCAGCGGCGTCGATCCGCCGCTGCACCTCCTCGGCGCTGGTCTGGTTGCGCTCCGCCTCCTCCGCGGCCACTGCAGCAGCGTGGGCCTTTCCAAGCTGGCTGCTTGCGTCGGCCTCCGCTGTCACGAGCTTCTCGCCCGCCTCGGCAAGACGGGACGTCGCGGCCCGCAAGGCCTTCCCGCACGCCTTGAGGGCGGCAACGCGTGTGGCCTTGGAAGCGTTGACGGCAGAGTTCGCCGCCGCCTCAAGCGCGGTGATGTTCGCCTTGAGAGCGATAAGCTGCTGCTGCAGCCGCCCAGCCGTCGCCGACCGGTTAGACGCCTCGGCCAGGCTGCCGAGGACGCCCGCCCCGGACTCCCCCGGCTCCTCGCCGGAGCCTGCGCTGGCAGCCGCGCCGGATGCCTCTTTGGCGGCCAGCATGCTCTGGTCGATCGCGCTCTTCAGAGCTGCGATGCGGTCGCGATCCCCTGCGAGCTTACCCATCGCGGCAGTTGCGACGGAGTCGCGCGCCTTGACCTTGCCGGCCCAGCCATTCAGCCTCGCGTCGATCAGCGCCTTGATCTTGTCCTGGGCCTCCGCGTGCTCGCTCTCCACGCGCTCCAGCGGGTCCTCAGGCACTGAGCTGACCTTGGGCGCGGGCTCCGTTGCGTTCTCCCCCTTGGGCTCAGTTGAGTTGCTTGCCCCATCCCCGGTCGCATTCGCTGACCTGCGTGCGGCTTCCCGCGCTGCCTGGGATGATGGAGACCGCTTCTTTCCGGAGTTGTCAGTCAAGCTGCCTTCCTCGTCAGCCGGGCTGGCATCGTCGGTCGACTCCTCCTGCCCCTTCAGCTCATCAGAGGCCTCCTCAGTGGCGCCCTCCTCCTCCTCCTCGGAAGCCTCCTCCTCCTCCTCCTCCTCGGAGACGCCGTCCTCCTCCACAGAGGCGCCCTCCTCCTCCTTGGAGGCGCCCTCCTCCTCCTCAGAGGCGCCCTCCTCCTCCTCAGAAGCTTCCTCCTCCTCCTCGGAGACGCCGTCCTCCTCCTTGGAGGCGCCCTCCTCCTCCTCGGAACCACCATCCTCCTCGGAGACTGCCTCCTCAGACGGCTCACCCTGCGCCGCCTCATCCTCCTCGCGCACGTCCCCCGTGCCTGGGGCTGCTGCCGCCCCGTCGACTGCGCTCTCATCCTCATCCCGCTTCGAACGGCGGAGGGAAGCGGACGCAAACCTGGAGTGCGCAATGCCCGCGGCAACGATCCCAACTCGCTGCCTATGCAGCCGCTTCATGGCATCGAGGTCGACTGCCTGCTGCTGAAGGTCACCTGGACGCCCCTTGACGGCAGGCGCGCCTGCGGACGACAACAACAGGGGTGGCAACGATTCCTTGGTCCAAGGCGCGCTAGCGCCTGAGCCGTGGGCCACCACAGACTGATGTGTTGAACTGATTGCGACGGCCGTTGCTAGCACGGGCAGGGGCACCGACTGGGCGCTGAGTGGGGAAAGCCCCAAACTCACCTCCGCAAACGCTCGCCACAAGGCATGCAGCGAGCACAAGCCCGACAACGGCACGGACCCGGGGCATGACCCGACAATGGGCGGGCGCTCCTTGGCACCGGCCGAGCTGTGCGGCCCGAATCGGGCATTGCGGCCTTGCGGCGACCATGGGCGACGTCGCTCGGCCACCTGCAGAGCACCCGCGCGGCTGGGCGAGCGCTCTGTTTGGCCGGCTGCGCACCACCCCGGACGGCCGGCATGATCATTCCGGTGCGGTGCTTCACGTGCGGCAAGGTAAGAATTCGGTCATCGGTCCGTGACAGTCACGGCACCTGCCTCACGCGGCCATGCCTGTCACCTGAGCCGACGAGAACTTTCCTGGCTAGCATGTGCGCAGGTGATTGGCAACAAGTACAGCAAGTACCTCAAGATGATGAATGAGGACGACGAGTCTACGGAGGCTGCCTCGTGAGCTCGGCTTGGGGCCGTCCAACGATGGAATGGAACGCCGGACGCCGCTGCCCGCTCACTCGCTGCCCCTCGCGCTTTAGCATCTCTTCGCAGTGATGCGCTCGACGCCCTCGGCCTGAAGCGCTACTGCTGCCGCCGCATGCTGCTGACCCATGTGGACCTCATCGACCAGCTTCTGCAGTACAACAGTGAGTCGCTTGTTCGTCGGCCTTGCTTCGACGCCGGCAAGAGTGCACTCCGACCACATCCCCCGACGACATGATTGATGCAACTCGCAGCGTTCGCACGCAAGCCTACTGGGGAGGCCGACGCTGGGACGCACTAGGCGGCTGACGGCTTGCACCTGCACCATGTCGTGCGTGATCGCAAGACTGCGCCTCGATGCAAATCGCGTTTCTGTTGGAATGCTTGTCGAGCCCGAACCATCTTTCCGACATCACGCCTTGAGGGTAGCGGCCCGGCCCTCGCCATCGAGGCGCCGCGGCAGGCCCTGCAGCTTCCCGCCCCGCGGCTGATGACAGCTGCAGAGCCCAGCCAGCGCCGGCCTCAACGGTGGGCCGCCTGCAGGAGCGCACGCACCTCAGTCATCACCCGAGTGAACCGGGCCCCCACTCCTGCTGGCCAGTTGCCGCCTCGACCGAAAGCATCCCCGGCCCCTCGCCAAGCAATCGAGGGCCTCCGGCATCGGTGGCGAATCCGCCATCGCCTCCCCCGTAGACGCCGTCCAGATCAGAGTCCCCCGCCCCGTACACCCCGTACGCGTGCCCAGGGCCAAAATTACCGGGCCAGTCGCCCGCGTCTCCCTCCATTCCCGACCCCGCGCCGACGCTCCCGCCGGGAGTGTCGCGCCCGGACGCGAAGCTTCGGCGGGTGCCGCCCTCCTCTGAGCCCGGCCCGGGGTTGCCTGCCAGACCCATCGGCAGAGCCATTGGGCCAGCGCTCTCCCCGCGAGTGTCCCTGCCCGCACCGCCCCGCCTGGTGCCGTCCGAGCGCCCGGTATCCCTGCCTGAGCTACTCCCGCCCCCTCCGTGTCGTTGGTCGCTGCTGCCTCGCGAGGCGACGGATGGCGACCGAGCCCATGCCGAACCCATACCACTATCGAATGCGGTGATACGAACGGCATGGTCGGAGGCCGTGGAGGCCTGTCCGCCGGTCAGGGACAGCATCAGCCCATCACCACCGTCGGATCCGCTTTCGCGCTCTGGGACGCCACCACCCGCCACCGTAGCTAGAAGCATCACCACTGGGACAACTTCCCAGACGGTGTACACGAGCACGACCACAGCATCGTTCGCCACGCTCTCGGACTCGACCTGCAGCGAGAACACGCCGAATGCCGAGACAACGTTGAAAACCGACCTCGAGCCGAACACGAAAAACAGCACAATGTTCACGATTGCCGTGGTCCGGGGCTCAACGAGCATCATCCGGCTGTGGGCAGTCGCCGGCAGGTTGTGCAGGCTTCGGCCGAGCATGAGGAAGGCCACCGATAGGCCAGCAAACACAGCTGCAGACCCAAAGGCCTCCACTTGGCCCCATGTGGTGGCAGCTGCCGCAGACCCGCTCGCCAAGCTCGCAGATAAGAACACGAAGACGGTCTCCAGAACCGTTCCAGCCACAAACGCCCCCGTCACCCACCTTCGAAGGCCGCCCGAGCCCTCGTCCGTGGAAGAAGTCCATCGGTCTTGGTAGATTGTCTTCACAAAGAACAGCGCGAGCAACGCAAAGGTCGCAAACTGCACCGCGTGCGGCGCCCAAAACGCCACGAACCGCCCAGCTCCCCATGCCCCCTCCTCGTCGGGGTTGGCGAGCACGTCTGCCCAGAAGCCAACTCTGAGCCCCGTCCAAGCCGCAGTAAGCACGTTGAAGCCTTGCTTGTAGCTGAGAAGCTTGTGCCTGCGCCGGAACAGCAGCACCACCTGGACGGCCACAAAGCCCAAGATGATTGCGTACAGTGCGCAGCATACTGCCGCTGCCACCAAGGCCCCGGCGGCCACCATGCAGCAGACGTGCCCGTGTGCGCGCTCGGCACGCCGGCCCTGCCCAGGCTGGGCGCGCACAGGCCCTGGACCCGTCGCGGATGGCGCACAGCCAAGTGATTGTGCGCGTCCTTGCGTGATCACGTGTGCTTCAAAAGCAGCACAGCGGGCCGGCACGGCTTTCAGGCTGGCATGTGGCGAGGCGGCTCTCAGCTCACTTGGCCCAGGTGACCTGGCCCTCGTGACTCACCGTGTTGTACTCAACCTGGGTGCCAGACGCGAACGACCGGCGAAGGATGCCGTCACCGCTCATCGCCGCAGCGCTGAGCGGCTCACCGAGCGGGAAGTCGTAATCTTCCTGCCAGCCGTTGGCAGAGAGGTCGCTACCGTCGTCGAGCCAGGGACCACACCCAAAGTATGCAGTCGACGCCGAGCCGGTCGGGGGCATCAGCGCGAGGAACATCGCCAGGGTCGAGTCGCGATCCTTGCAGCCAGGCGCGCAGCCGCACCCGATCCGCAGCGACACGTGGCACTGCACGATCTTGCCGGCCGAGATGGACTCGTTGAGCCACTTGAGGCCATCGTCGTTGTTGGCGCAGCTCTCCACCATCACGGCGTCGGTGCCGCGCTCGTCGTACCCGTGGTTGCCGATGACGAAGCCGGGGCGGACCTGGTCTTGCATTGTGGCCAGGGTCTTGAGGTGGGCAACCTGCCACAGAGTCGCGTGGGTCGCGTTGGGAAGGCGGGGGAGCCCGTCGATCGCGCGGTCCTGGAAACACCCGTCAGCCAGGCCCATCTGGACCACCCGAGCGCACTCCTCCACCAAAGCTCCTGCCATCGCGCTATTCAGGTAGTCAAACGACCAGGCCCCATCGATGTGGTCCCCCTTGATCTTGACGACGGTACCATCGGAGGTCCGGAGCCGCCAGCTGGGGTTGGCGAGAAGCTTCTGGTGCACCCGATACTGTGGGAAATCGATGGCAGAATTGAAGTAGACGATGGTGGCCACAGACGGCTTGAGGGCCTTGACGCGAGCGAGCTGCTGCACGATGATGTCGGTTTGGTTGCAACCCGTCGGGTCCTTGCGCTGCCAGCAGGTGCCTTGGAATTTCTCCACCGTGACCATGGGGAATTTTGCCATCTCGGTGATGGCTGCCGCGTTGAACGGCCCGCTGCTGTTGGATGAATGGAAGAAAACCGGCAGCCGAGACACATCGTACACCGGCCGGATGGGGCGCGCCGCAGCGACGGTGACCACGGCTAGAACCAGGCATGAGCAAACCAGAAGCATCCTCGCGGGCCCGGACAGTGGGGGGGGGGGTTGAGTGGCAAAGTGGACTTTCGAGGCAGAAGCGACTCGCAAACGTGTTATAAGGTCGAAAGTCACTCGCAACGATGTACAGCCCTTGCCCATGATCACTGGTGTGATGTCCCCACGGCAGAGAACGGGCCATGGCCCTCGCTCTCGAGCGGCAAGGCCCCGCCGCTGGGAGCTCCGGTGCTCACCTTGACCACGCGCGTTGGCCCGAGCTTGCGCCGTGCTGGGGCCGAAGAGTCGGAGCCCATCGCCATCTGCTCGGTCAGGGTCATGATCGGCTCATGACGGGCCGCCGTGGCCGAGGGTGCCCGAGCGCTGCCGGCCTCGTCGGCTGCGGAGGAAGCTGCGCGCCGCCCAGGGGCGAGCCTTGGAGCAGGGGCCGACGCTGCCGTGCTGCTCCGCTGCATAGCGGAGGCCACCCGCTGGAGGATCCGGTTGACAACCGAATGCCTGGGCGCGGAGTGGCCACCCGCAGCGCTGTCCTCGCGCGCAGGCCCAGCCGCTCGACGCCGGCGGAAAGCGGTCACCGCAGCGACGGCGACGGCGAGGGCCAGAAGCCCAGAGGCGGCCAGCACCCAGCCGATCGGGGTCGGGCTGTCATTGTCGCTCGCCGCAGTCACGGCAGGGCTCGAAGAGGAAGTCGATCCGCCAGCGCCGATGCCCTGGACGCGAGAGGCGATCGGGCTGGACTTGAGGAAGGAAAGCGCCGTGATCTCACCGCCCGCGGCCCGGATGGCATCCTCGAGCGTGCCGTCCTTCACAGCCTGGGACACCGCAAGGGTAGCCGCGTCTGTGTTGGATGCCGGGATCACCCGGAAGTCCAGCTGCATAGAGTCTTCCGCTGAGAGCGACGAGGCTGCCTGCTCGTCCACGTCAAAGGCAGCAGAATCTGACACGCCTGTCCCAGCATCCCCGACGACAGGCTGAGCCGGGCCACCCTCTGTACCCTCTTGGAGGCTGCGGCCCGTGAAGCCCGACTGGGTCGCGGGCATGCGTGCCAGGGCACGGCGACCGGCCGGTGCTGGCTCCAATTCGTCATCTGCGTCTACGCTATCCTCGCTCGCGGTGAATGACTCCAGGCTGAGAAGGACGTGGGTACCCGCGGGGAGAGTCGCCAACGAGTTGATCGCACTCTGGAGGACAACTCCTGCAGCAGAGGCCGCGTTGCTGTAGCTGCTTTCAGTCGTAGCAGTGCGTCGGGCACCGTGCTCCCCTTCCCCAGCAGAGAGCTGACGCATTAGCGACCGTGCGCAAGGCTTAAACTCACTAGCCCCCGCGCGATCGCGACAGCCGTTGTTGAGGATCGCCCCGAGCCGCCTGCTCAGCGTCACAACTGCACCGGCCTGAAGGTGGACATCCAGCACTGTTGTATCGAGGCTCGAAGTTCCGGCGAGAACCCCCGGCCCGGTTCCGACGTTCTCGCTGAGCAAGCCGGCCTTGACAACGTCATATGCGGCCATGATGTCTGCCGGGCACACGTCCGACGAAGCGGGCATGATGGCGACGGTACGACCGCGAGCCACGAAGCCGCCGCGGCCATCAGAGCGCAGGAGGCGGAAGATCAGGTCCCGCCCGCTCCTCAGGCTGGCGGGGAAGACAATTGCAGTCTCTCGGCAATTGGGGAGAAAGACTGACCTCCTCGTTCCAGAGCGCTCCTCCCACACGGCGAAAGTCCTCCCGCCGCGCGGTGAGCTCACCGCCGACTCGCAGTACGTCACGCGCAGCAGCACTGACCCGTCGCACGCCCTCGCGGCACCAGGGATGCTTTCCATCCGTCCGTTGGCTCCAGTGTACCGAGCGTTAGGCAGGGGTAGCACCGGTGAGCCGCTCGAGGGGCGCTGGTCCTGGTCCAGCGTTGTCGCAGCCGCGTACCACTGCACAAAGTGGTCGATCACGTTGTTGCCCAGTGCGAATTGAACCGTGCTGACCGTCGTCCAGCCATCCCGAACGCCATCGCCGCTGTCACGGGTCGGGTCAAACCTGGCCAGCGAGATCCGAGGGCGCTCGCTGTAGGAGATGCCGTCCTTCTCGCTGCGGAACACGACCCATGCCTCCGACCCGCGCGGCAGCATCAGCAGCTGACTAGCATCTGCAGGAGCATTCGCTCCCGTCGATGAGACAAGGAAAGGCTGCATGTCGTCTCCCGAGATGTCGTTGTACGCGACCCTGACCACCACGTCACCGCGGCCAAGCGGCTTCTGCTCCAGAGTCATGGCGTTGACCCCGACCAGGCCAGAGTTGTCAGCCATGCGCCTCTCACCGAAAAGCTGGTCGAGCCGCCCGTTGCGGTTGGTCCGGCGGTCGGTCGTCTGGGCGAGCAGCGGGAATCCCCCTGCCTCGGCCAAGCGAACGAGCTCAGGCGCGCGTCCCTTGAACGGCTGGATGCAATCTGACGAAAGAATGGCGAAGGAGTCGAGGCGGTGCCCGCCGCGCCCGTCCGGATACCTCAGCTCGACGCGATGACGAGGGGCACCAGAGCCATGGATGGCGAAACGCTCAGCGCCGCCGAGCTCGATGATTGCCTCGGTGCCCTCCCGAATCTGGACAGCTGCATCAAGGATGATGGGAGATGACGCCGACGACCCAAGGCGCACACGAATCGCAAAGACTCGAGTAGAGCCAGCACACGTTGATGTTCCAGATCCAGCAACGAAACGGACCGCGACCTGGACCTTGCACCCTGGCGCGCGCAGGTCCCCGTACATGCCGCAGAGGTGCCCACGAGCGCCTGTGGCCTGAGTAGAAGGTCTTGTCGTCACGACGCTCGCATTGATGACCTGTCCGAGGTCGATCCTGGGGTAGACCTCGACCCGGTTGTCGGGGGTATCGGCTCCGATGCGGACGGAACACGACGGGACCCAGTTCGCGCGGCCAGGCACCCATCGCTCGTGGTACATGACGACATCGATGTCGTCAGTAGGCATGACCCCGGGGAGCGTGTAGACCGCCTGAAATCCGTTCACAAGGTCGAGCGACCGCTCTGCCAGTGGTGTCGACCGGTCGTTCGCGCGGAATACGCGCATAAGGAAGCTGCGACGAGATGGTCCCCAGTCCTCCACCCAGCGGATCATGACTCGAGCTGCGCCATCGGAGTCTCGCCGAGCATCCCAGAGCCTGATGACGCGGGCACGCGCACCAGTCTGCGAAGTCGACGGCTCGTTTGTGCCAGCGTCCGGCACGATGGAGGCGGCAGACACTCGGCGCAAGGTTCCCACGCGAACGATCCCCCATCGCGTCGGCTCGATCCAGTCATAGGCTCCCGATTGGAGGCCGTCCCGGCGTAGTGACCACAGCTCAACGACGACGCCGCTGTTACAGCAGGCCACGGGACCCAGCGAAAATGTTGCCTCGCCCCCGTTGCCAACAACAATCGGGCGGTCCACGGCAGGCTCGGCGGTGCTTGGCTGCGACTCGTCCCGTGCGACAAGCCGGAAGTAGCCGACCGCCGGGCCGGTGTCGTCGTAGTAGCGGACGTTGATCTTGACGCTCCCGTCGGAATCGCGCTGCTCGTTGTCGTACGTGGCGACGAGCCTGCCGCGGCTGCCTGTCCTGTGGACAGTACGCCACGGGCCGGACACCGGCTGCAATGGGGAGCCCCATCCGCCGGCTGATGAGCCCGGCTGATCGATGCATCCTGCAGCGGATACTCCCGAGGATGCGCCAACCGTGACCGTACGGGAGGATGTGCGCCAGCGAGGATCGGTAGCGAGCGGGGCGTCGGTAGCGTTCGGGGAAAGCTGGCCGCCGCTCAGGCGGAGGTAGGCCAGGGTAAACTGGAACGACACTGTGTCTGCAAAATCCCCGGAAACGTCGCCAAGCATCGCACGATACTTCCGATGGTTATCAGCGAGGAAGACCAGAGTATACGGGCTTCCCGAAGCTGGAGTCGTCTGGGTGATACGGAACCAGGCTCGGCCAACGGCACCGTCAGGCCGAGAGTTGGTGCTGTGCTCGAGGTCGACGAAGACCTCGCACCCAGGGCCGCGCTTGCTGTCGGCGAAGGACTGGCTGAGGCTGCCTCTGGAAGCAGAGCCTGAAGCAGACCGAACGGGCCACCCTTCAAGCGTGCGCGATGCGCAGACCCGGTTGGATGACGGAGAGCATGGCACAACTGCCCGCTCTTGTCCGGGGACGCACGCCTGGCATGCGGCACAGCGAGGAACGGCAGGTGTGGAGTTTCCGCCCAGGCCGCTCGCAAGATGCTCGTCGTAGAACTCCCCGGCGCAGGCACACTCCGTCGCAGAGTCCACACCCTCAGATCCAGACGTGGTAGACCCAGTCGGGCAGCGCGAGCATGCGGTCGCGCCCAATGTGTCGGCGTAGGTATCCTCTGGGCATGCCCCGCACTCGGCAGAGCCAGAGCTGGCAGCAAAAGTGCCTGCCGGACACACCGTGCACTGGCCGGCACCGGCTCCAGCCTTGGCCGTGCCCGCAGCGCAAGAGGCGCACACGGACGGGGACTCATGCCATGCCCCATTGCCACCGGAGGCACGTCCTCCCACTGCAGCTGCAAGAAAGTACGGGCGGACAGGGACCTGAGCTGGGTGGAGCAGCGCTGTAACGTTGTAGGTTCCGGGACCACATGCCTCCCGGACATGAATTGTGATCACGATGCTCTGCACCGCGAAACGCTGCGGGGCCGGGGGATACGGGCTTGCCGAAGGCGTGGGCGTCGGTGTGCCCGTCGTCGTCGCGGACGGCGTGGGCGTCGCTGAGGACGATGGCGTCACAGACGATGTCGGTGTCGCCGTCATGGTGGTGGACGGTGTAGGTGTCGCTGAGGAGGACGGCGTCGCTGATGACGTCGGCGTCACTGAGCCGGAAGGCGTGACCGAGGCAGACGGGGTGGTGGAGGAGCTCGGCGTAGTGGAGGGCGTCGGCGTGACAGATGAAGATGGAGTCCCCGTCGCTGAGGGGGTGATTGATGCCGAAGGGGAGCTCGTTGCTGTTCCGGTGGCCGAAGGTGAGGACGTGATCGACGACGTCGGCGTTGATGTTGATGAGGGGGTCCCTGTGGATGTCGGGGTCGCAGTCGACGTCGCGGTCGACGTCGCTGTGCTCGTGGTGCTTGCGGTCGGCGTCACGCTTGCAGAAGGCTGGGGGGTGGCAGTGGGAGCAGCACCGTTGAGCGGGAACCCGACCTGGTTGATACAGCCGCTGGGGAACAGGTAGCTTGGCCAGGAGGAGCTACCGCTCATTGCCTTCGTGGAAAGCTTCTGGCCTGATGAAGCATCAAAGATGCGCACAGTTCCACGGAGGGCCGGGACCGCAAACGCGGTGCGGCTGTAGCCGGCAGCGAGGAAGTAGCCGGAGAGCGTCGTCCCGTAAATGTCCCACTTCAGCAGCTTGGACGAAAAGTAAGGCGAATCGAACGTCAGCACGCCAAGCTCGCCGTACGTCGGAGGGAACGAAGCGCTGCCGCCCCTGGATGTCAAGCGGGGCGAGTTGGTCACGATGGGCCCGACGACGTGGGAAAGCCCGAGGCCAAACTGGACGACCCTTCCGATCCCGGCACTGGGGGTAGTGATTCCGCCCCAGTTCCACGAAGCTGATGAGCAGCCACTGTACGGGCAAAGGCGGCGTCCGTTCGTGCCAGATTCGCCGCGAGAAGCGCGCATGGCATCGATCACGCCGACCCAGTCGACGAACTCTTGAGAAGGACCGACTGCCTCGACGGTAACATTGAAGCGCGTACCAAGGTCTTGCCGGCTGAGCGAGTTGTTGAGGGAAACAGTCCCGGTGGCGGCATCAAGGAGCAGGCCTGCCTGCGCGGCTAGCTCTGCCGAAGCCTGGGCCAGTCCTCTACCGTCCAGTGGCCGACTGGTCGTAATGCTCCATGAAGCAAGCCTTTGATCCCCACGCCACCAAGCCCTCGGACGCATATAACCTATTTAGGCACGTAGCCGCAGTTTCAC
>Ga0136560_1001503_pt1 | contig 12030 bp, 6 predicted proteins | sample AntRauMeHopE1497_FD_104925 | JGI IMG/M metagenome (GOLD analysis project Ga0136560, IMG submission 104925) | Saline lake microbial communities from Rauer Islands, Antarctica - Metagenome Hop E1 #497 | ecosystem: Environmental > Aquatic > Non-marine Saline and Alkaline > Saline | place...
TCGGCGCCCTCCGCGAGGGCGCTGGCACCCCCTCGTCACCGGACCCCGACCGCTTGGCGATCCTTGCGCGCTTGCGCGCCGGCTCGGGCTTGCCATTGCCGTTGGGGTAGTACTTGGCTTGCGCCTCGCCGGTGATATCGGCCACGCGGTCCACCACGGCGAGCGTCGAAGCGGTGCACTTGCTCATGTCCAGTCCCCCGTTGACCTTTTTGATGGACGACAGCCCCATCTCGCCCTCCGTGGCGTGCAGCAGCGCGACGGCACCCGCAGTCCCGGTGACACCAAAGGACCGCTTGATCCGCCGGATCGCGCTGTAGAATCGGTTCTTGCATGCCGTCTCACTGCGGCGGTGGGGGAGCCGCGAGGCGATGTCCTTCCACCTGTTCCCCATGGACTTCTGCAGCGCGAACAGCTCCAGCTCGTCCTCTATGGCCCAGTCCGAGGAGTGGGTCACGTCCGAGCGCATATGGTAGACCCAGCGCTCGCGGCATTGCTTCGCGTTGCGCTTGGCAAAATGCGTGGCAATCGTGGCCTGCGGAGGAGCGGGCGGCACGCAGAAAGCAGCCGTGAGCGTATGTACGGCTTGTCAGAGGGCAGGGGCGCCGTCGCGGCAACGCCGGACGGGAATCGCATGGCCGAAGCGTGATCGAAGGCGCTTGCCATTTCCCCCGGCCAGCCGGCCCTTGTGCGCCGCTTGATGCAGAGACGGCACGGACGACGGCCCATCGGTATCCCACGGAGGTCTCCGACGTAGTCGATAGGCCGGGGGACAGGCAAGGAAGGCCGGGCGACGGGGGCGCTCGGGCATTTGTTTTCTCCTCGTCCAGTCGGTTCCATGGATGCACGCACGACCTCCTCGCGGAACCGTGCTCAGGTGGTTTCGGCTCTCACCCATGCGTCAGGGGTCAGATTGGCCTCTCCGACCGTGTTCACCAGTAGCTTGAGGCGCTCGATCTCCTGCAGCGGGAGCACGACGGGAGCGAAAACCAACGAACGGCGTCAGTTGTTTGCTCGCGGGCCGCGCGCGGGCCCCCCGAGAGCTGCGCAGCGACCTGCGACGCCCGAGCTCACCCCTTCAGTCCACTTGACCTTGGGCGTTGAGGCCATTGGCTCTCGGAGCCCCGAGGGGAGCTGACAGCGCCGCTCTTGAAGCCGAGCTGGCAAGCCTCGCCCTGAGACCGCCGGGTGCTGCTTTCAGACCTGGGTGCCGGCGCTGTGGACCTCCCTGACCCACGGTGACGGCCTTCTCACCGCGCAGTGCTTCGGCCAGTCTGGCTGAGCCGGGCGCCAGAGACTACAGCAGGACCATGCGCTGCAATCGGACAACACGCCGCGGGAGGATTGCGGCTGCTCTGCCGGCACACATCTGGCCGATGCGAGCCCCACGGGCGGTCCATGGGGCTGTGCGCGCCGCAAGCGCGGCATTTTGTCAGGTGTCATGCGTTCGGCCGGTGGGGGGCTGCGTTGCCGGAGGCTGTGTTGCTCCCGTGCGCGCGTTGTCTGACCATGCGCGCTCGGCTCACGACGGCGCGATGCTCGACGCGTATAGCCACACAGTCACCAGTGTGGTCGATCGGTGCGGGCCCGCAGTGGTCGCCATCGGGGTGAAGGGTCCGTACGGCAGAAAAGGCGCGGGCTCGGGCTGGATTATGTCGTCCGACGGCTACGCCGTCACCAACCACCACGTCGTGGCTGGCGCATCGACGGCTCTTCCGTCGCTGAGCAAGTGGATCCCGTGGTTCGGCTCGAGCTCCAAGCCGGACAAGCCCGATGACAAGTCGGTGGAGGTGACCCTGACCGATGGCAGGACGACCCGCGCCGACATCGTGGGCTCCGACGCCATGACCGACACGGCGCTGCTCAAGCTGCGGAGCGTGGACTCGCTCCCCGCGCTGGAGCTGGGGTCCAGCACGACGCTCCGGCAGGGGCAGATCGCCGTCGCGATCGGGAATCCCCTCGGCTTCCAGTCCACCGTCACCGCTGGGGTCGTCTCCGCCACCGGGCGGTCCCTCCGCTCGCAGTCCGGGCACCTGATCGAGGACATCATCCAGACGGACTGCGCCCTGAACCCCGGCAACAGCGGCGGGCCGTGAGTCCCCGACGCGCCCTCCCTGCCGCGTCGCCGTGCGAGCCCTGCTCCCCCCGCCGCGGTGCGCTGCACGGGGGGGCGTGCCAGCCCCCCCCCCCCCCCCTCTTCCCCTCGCGGGGGGCCGGCCCCCCCCCCCCGCCGCGACCCCCGCGGCCCCCCCCCCCCCGTCCTTGCCCCCCGCAGGCTTGTGGACTCCGGCGGCCGCGTTATCGGGATGAACACGGCCATGGTGGCTCGCGCCCAGGGCATCGCCTTCGCCGTTCCTGTGGAAACCGTCTCCTGGGTGGTCGCCGACCTCATCGCCCACGGCCGCGTCAGGCGGGCCGCCCTCGGCGTCAAGGGAAGGGCCGTACCCCTGCCCCCGCGCCTCGCCCGCCAGCTGAGCGCCAAGCTGCCCCCGCGGGCGGCGAGGGGCCAGGGCCCCGGCCCGCTGGGGTCCTCGCGGCCCGGCATGCACGGCCAGGCCGCCATGGCCGTCGCCGTGATTGGCCTGCGCCCCGGCGGCCCGGCCGCCATCGCGGGGCTCAAGGTCGGCGAGGGCATCGTGGCGGTCGACGGCGCCGCTGTGGCTTCCATGGACGCGCTGTACTCCACGGTCTCGCGCGCACGGCCCGGAACCTCGGTCGTGCTCACCGTCGTCGGGCCGGACGGGCACATTGTGCGCAACGTGAGTGTCACCCTCAACGCGGAAGATGACACGCGGTAGCTCTGTGGCTTCAGTGCCGGCGGAGTCGTTTGGGGCGCGCCGCACACTCGTGCGCCTCTGACCATGAAGCGCGCCCGCCCGGAATCCGACGACACGGACAGGGCCGAAACGGGCGCAGATGGGGAAGCCACTGCCAAGCGCCAGCTCGTGCTCGCGGCGCCTGCGGCATCGGCGGCCGACGAAATCCGCATCCCGGTGAGTGCGCCCTCACGGCCAGTGGCCCGCCCCAGGACGGCCCACGCTTGATCTTGCCGGCGCCACATGATGATTGCTGCGGCTGCCAGCATACGGTCAGCCGGCGGATACCCTCGGGGACTGGAAAGCGCGCCGGGCGATAGGGCCGGCGGGGCAAAGTCGCCTCGGCTCGCCCGCGGCGCCGGCGGAGACCGAGCCCGAAGCCTGGTCCTGGCATGGAGGAACGTGACTGCTCACCGCTGGCCGCCTTCGATTGCTCCTCCCTGGATGCGTGCCGCAGGAATCGTCGTCAAGGAGCCGGATGGCGGCCCCCGTGATGAGCCTGTCAGGGCACGCCGCGCCCGTCCTTGCGGTGGACTTTGCGCCGGACGGCGAAACGTTGCTCTCGGCGGGGAAGGACCGCCGGGTATTCCTGTGGCGGGCGTCGGGCGACTGCACCAACGTTGCCGTAATGAAGGGCCACAAGGCCGCGGTGACGGACGCCCGGTGGGCGCCTGATGGCGCGACCGTGTACAGCGCGTCTGCTGACAAGACGCTGGCTGCCTGGGACGCCGTGAGCGCCGTGGTGCTGCGGAGGATGGAGGGCCACGACGGGGTTGTGAACAGCGTCAGCCCCGCGAGGCGCGGCCCGCCCCTGCTCGTCTCGGCGTGCGACGACGGCTCGGCGCGCATCTGGGACGCCCGGAAGAAGCGCGCCGTGCTGGTGCTCCCGGACGCGGGCGGGCGGCCGATGACGGCGTGCGCCTTCCTCGACGACGCCATGGGCGTGGCCACAGCGTCGGTGGACGGCGTGGTGCGGCTCTGGGACCTGCGGCGCGGCAAGGAGGGCCACCCAGTGGTGCAGACGGAGCTGGAGGGGCATGGGAACGTCGTGACGCACCTGGCCCTGGACGCCGAGGGCGGCCACCTCGCCTCCAACGGCATGGACGGGGTGGTCCGGGTCTGGGACGCCCGTCCCTTCGTGCCCGAGGGCACCCCGCGCTGCCGGACGGTGCTCGCGGGGGCCACGCACGGGCGGGAGCAGAGCCTCGTGCGGTGCTGCTGGGAGCCGAGCGGCGACCGGGTCGCGGCGGGGGGCGCCGACCGGTGCGTGACGGTGTGGGACGCCAGGTCCGGGGCGCGCTGCATGCAGCTCCCGGGGCACAAGGGGACGGTGCAGGCCGTGGCGTGGTCCCCGACGGAGCCGCTGCTGGCGTCGTGCGGCAACGACGGCGAGGTCATGCTCGGGGAGGTGCCGGACGCGGGGGAGGAGACGGGGCGCGGCGCGGCGCAGGCCTCGTCCTCGTCGGCGTGAAGCGGCGCGGCGGGGGGGGCTGGGCGGGACGACGCCACGTCCGGCGAGTGCGTTGGGGGGTGCGCAACGGCGGGCGAGGCGGTGAGGCGTGACGCGTGTGCGAGCTCACTCGATGGGGCGGCCCCCTCCCACCCGGCACTGCCTGCAAGCGCGCTCGGAATCCGCGGTTCAGTCGTGTCGCTCACTCAAGGGATGTGATACGCCTCGCCGTCTGCTCACAGCTCCGCTCTGCCGAGGGGCCGGGACAGAGCCGCATCGAGCGAGCGGGCGAGGCTGGAGGGCGGGCCGGCCGACAGCAGGCCGCGGCCGTGCATCCAGCGAAGCAGAGCGCGGTGGTCGCGACGCTCCTGCCGGGTCAGGCCCCGGGGCATGTCCGCGTCGGCAACGACGAGCCCGGGCGCGGAAGCGCCGGCGGGGCTGCCGGGGGCACCGCGCTCCCGCGACGCGTCGCGCACCACCCCGGGGAGGACGTCGTCCGGCTCTGCCTCGTCATCGACCTCGCCCCACGCCTCGTCCTCGTCGGCCTCGTCGTCCTCGTCGTCCAGGAACTCGCCCCGGCGGGACGGGGGTGCCGGGCCGCCCGCCCTCATGCCGGGCGGCGGCCCCCCCTCCTCGACGTCGTCCTCCTCCTCGGCCTCCATCTCCTGCCCGTCCTCGTCGTCCGCCCTGGCCTTGGCGGGCCACGCCTCGACGTCGACCTCGAACAGGTCCGGGAGCTCTGCCGTGACGACGCGGTACTCCGCGCCCGACTTCTTGTTCAGGGTCCACACCAGGTCCTGGCAGCCGTAGTCGGCGAAGCGGCGGCAGTACTCGAGGGTGTACCGTAGGCAGCCGAAGGTGTCGTCGCGGGAGGCGCAGCCGGCCACGAAGCAAGGGTTCCGGGGGTTGCTGAGGTTGAAGTGGCAGTGGGAGAACGCGTCGGGGAGCCCGAGCCGCTCCTGCTCCGGGTTCACCCAGTCCTCCTCGTCGCGGTCCCCCTTGGTGTCCTCCCCGAACGACGCGCCGTCCTCCTTGTCCGTCGCGAACTCGAAGTCGCTCATGTGCACTGACTCGGGGCCGTCGAGGTACGCGCGGCGCGCGGCAGCCCCGGCGCCCAGGCCCATGGCCTCTCCGGCGGCCTGCGCCTCGCTGTCGCACTCGTCCCCGGTGGCGGGCGTGATGGGGGCCACGGCCTGCACGTAGGTCTCGTAGTTGGCGAGGGTCTGCGCGAAGCTCAGCGAGCGGAGGGTGGAGTTGAACAGGTCCGGCTTGACGATGGGCTTGCTCTTCCACCACATGGTCACTGCCTGGTTCCGCCGCCCGAACGAGTGCACGTAGTGCCAGTAGTTCTGCGGCAGGAAGAAGCAGTCGCCCGCGCGCACCTCTGCGAGGTCGTAGGGAACCCCCGCGGCCCGGGGGTGCAGCGTGTGGTTGACCCGGTGCGTGTCGATGGGCGACACTCCGATGGAGTACGAGGCGTCGGCGTACACGTCCTCAGAGTACGCCGGGTCCACGAGGAAGACACGCTTCGTCCCGTGCAGGACGCACATCATGTTCTCGTCCGTGTCGATGTGCATCTTCGAGTCGGTTTGCCCGGTGGACATCCAGAAGTACGTCACAAAGAACTTGGCCGACATCCGCGCGCACCGCACCGGCTCAGGCAGAGGGATGAAGGGGTGAAGCGCCGGCGGCGTCTCATCCACCATGTAAACGTTTTCGCCGAGCCGATGCTCGGCCAGGAAGTCCGCGAAAGGCATGTTCGGCGGGACCTTGTGCTTGTCATCGTCCTTGGTCTCCACGCGGGTGGAAACGTCCCCAAGCCGCTCCACGAGCCACTCGTCGCTCCCAGCCTGGCCCCGGAACGTCCAGTTGCGGGCGAGCCCGCGAAAGATGACGGGCTTGTGCTTCACCACTCGCTGGTCCAGGAATTCCGCCGGGTGCAGGAGCGTCCGCTCCCCCATGGCGGCCCTCGCCCTGAGGTCGGCCACGTCCACGTCTTCGACCATGCGGCGAGGGGGCATATGCTCTCCGAACCGCCCCAGATGGCCCTGCGATGCAGCGACGGCCGCTGCTGCCGCGATCAGTGCAACTGACTGACGGCCCACCGCAGCCCGGCCAAGCGCGAGACGAGACCGAGGCATCAGCCCGATATACCGCCAGTGGCTCAAGCCAACACAGGTTGTTGCGCTTCCGACAGGGTGACTCCCTGCTGCGTGCCGAGTGCATTGCCGGGCATGATTCGGTCAGCCCTGCTCGCCGGCGGTCGTACCATCTTGACATTTCAGCTCCCCGCTTCGAAGCCACGCCAAGCGTGCACGGGAAAAGGCTGCGCGCCATCAACAGCTGGTGAAGCAAGGCTCGGTTTCCGAGGCCGCCGGCGCAGCGAGTCACGCACCGGGCATGTACTTGGCCAGGACCGCATCAATCGCACCAAAGTCTCGGACCAGGGCCTCGAGGGCATCCCTGGGGAGCTCGACCACGTGCTCGCGGGTCGCCCCGCCGTGCTCCTCGTCGCGAACACTGAGCGTGAGCAGCAGCACCGGCTGGGTCATCGACGCGCAGCTCGAGGAGGCCAAGACCACCCGGAGCGACCAGTCAAAGTCATGGAGCACGCCGGTGGCGATGGTGCTCGCCCTGCGCCCCGCGGCCTCCAGGAGCGTCTCGCGGTGGGCGCACACCGCCGACGCAAGGGCGGCGGCCGACGTCGCCTCCAGCCCCTGTGCCCGGCCCCACTCTACTGCCTGCGTGGTCATTTGGAAAGCATGGAGGCATACAAGCTACCAATGGGCGCGGGTCTCCGCATGCGCCTGGCCACAGACTTGCAAGAATGGCACTCTCCAGCACGAAGGCTCACCTCGGTCTCGTTCATGCCCTTGGCAATCATGATCTGCATTGCTCTGGCTGCCGCATCCCGAACACGACTGACGAACGCGCCACCAGCGCGGGCGGCAAACCGCGTCTGCAGCGCCTCCTCCCGCCCGCAGATCGTGCCCGCAACAGCCTCCAGAAACTGTGCCAGGAGCGATTCAAAGAACATATGAGCGTGCACCAGCGAGTCACCGGAGTTCGGGCAGCCCTGGTTCGCGTGGCTGGCTCGTCAAGTTGCACGAGCTCACATCTGGAAGCGCTTCCCCATCGCCATGCGCAAACCTGACCGTGGCAAGACCTGCTAGGTCATCCCATGCCATGGCTTTTGGGAGCGCAGTCCCGCGAAGCGTGCAGGCAGGAGGAGCCCGGCTGGCGCATCTGGCAACGCTCTGCATCGTGAGACGCGCAGCTCGACAGCGGGAACCGGCGACACTAAGCATTGAAGGGGGCGGGCGGCCGCCAGGTACACAATGCGTGGCCGCGTGGGCAACGCGCTGAGGCGCACGACCGAAGGTGCCAGAGCGCTCAGCGGCCGCTCAACCACGGCAGCGGCCGCCGTCCTGGTCCGTGACTTTCAGTGGGACTCGCTGTACCATAAAGACTACGGCTACTTCACACAGCGCACGGTGGTTGGGCACACCCGGGAGCCGATCGACTTCGGGAAGATCGTCGGCCAGCGGGAGTGGTTCAGGACGCTTCGAAGGCTGTACAAGCTGGACAAGAGCCACACCGCGGGCTCGGAAGTTTGGTTTACCCCGGCCGAGCTGTTCCGGCCCCACTACAGCCGTGCCATGGCAACCATGGTGCTGAAGATGTTCCGGCACGCCGCGCCTTCGACCACTCGCCCGGCCCGGTCACCGGTGAAAGAAGCAGCTACCAGGCCAGGCCGCAGGCAGCCTCGCGCCCGCCAGCAGCGGAGGCGGGAGGAGGCAGCGCCTGCCAAGGACGCCCCCGTGCTCCGGTTGTTCGAGCTTGGCGCCGGGAACGGCACCAATGCGGCGCACATGCTCGACCACATCCGCGACACCGCGCCAGACGTGTACGAGAGGTGCGAGCTGTGGGCAGTGGAGGTCTCAGCAGCGCTGTCCGCCAGGCAGCAGGCCGCCCTGGACGCCGCTGGGCATGGCGCCAAGCTCAGGCGGGTACTCAAGGACGCGACCACGCTCGCGCCTGAGGACGTGGCGCCACCGCCATGCGGGAGCGTTGACATCGTGGTGGCCACCGAGGTCCTCGACAACCTCCCGCACGACAAAGTGGTGTGGCAGGGCCGCTGCGGAGACTTTGCCGTGGCGGTCGATGTTCTCGCGACAGAGCTGATGCGTGTCGAGCACAGCGGTACTGGCTTGCGCTCTGGGTCCGAGGTGACCCGTGCGGCCGCTGTGGTGCGCGAGCTCGAGCGATCCGACACTCCCGGCGCGGTCGGTGCTGCGCTTGCCGGAGCACTTGACGGCTGGTCCCTGGTGTCAGTGCTGCCAGGGCAGCCAACCGAAGGACTTGATGCTGTCCCGGAGTTCCAGGAACGGGCGGACAGGATGTTCTGCGACGGTGTGGCTTTGCCAGAAACAGACGCTCTGGCGGCAAAGTGCTTGCTTCGTTTCGTCGTCGCAGGAGCAGTGGCCCGCATCATGGGGCAAGGCGACCCTCGATCCATGCCTGTGCCCAGTGATCAGGCGGAACGTGGTGGTGGTGATGGTGATGTCACTGGTTCGGCCATCATAAGGACGATGCTGGAGAAGCTCGAGGTCGCCCGCAGCGCACTTCAGTCTGTGCTGTACGCTCCTCAGGAGGCAGAGGCTCCCGATGGGCCGTGGATGCCCAGGGAGCGGGAGGCTTCAGGTGCGGCGACCGTGAGCGCGGCTCTCCGCGGAGCAAGGCTTGCCCCGCGCGCAGATTTGTCGCGGGCGCCGCCCATCGCGGTCCCCGTGCCCATCGCCACAGGGGACACTGCACGTCCGCTCGGCGAGTCTGCGACGCTTCCCGCCCTGACGCTGGGCGCGGCAGCGCTCGCCAGTGCCGAGGTGTCGCCGACTCACGCCCTGGCTATCATGCTTCCGACAGCAGCCCTTCGCCTCGTACAAGCGCTACACCTTGCCCTTCCCGGGCACGGGTTGCTTGCTGCAGACTTTCATGCCTTGCCTGGCCAGCCCGGAGGCGCTTCGGACCCCGTTGCGACAGTTCCAACACACGTTTCCCTCTTTGGAGACGGTCGCGAGCCAGCCGACGACGCTGTTCCCGTTGGCTGCCGTCGCATCCGACCGTGCACCGACCACGATATGGAAGCCATCGAATTTGCTCCGGCAGCGGGCACGGTCAATGCTGCAGTCGTCCAAAGCAGAGATGTTCATGGGGTGATCGGGCCGCAAGCCGGCACTTCGCACAATGCATCAGGGCGTGACCACCCTTCGTATCTCACTCCTCGTCCCCGAGGGCGCGCAGACATCTTCTTCGCGACAGATTTCCCAGGCCTTGCGGTCGCCTGGCTCAGCGAGGCGGCCTGCGGAGCAGAGTCCAGCGCCGACGTGGCCTGGCAGCCGCACGTGCTCGATGCCGCAGGCGTGGCAGATGCAGGTCGTACACGTTCGGGATTCAACCCTATGCTTCACGACTACGCCAACACGTCTGTGTTGCTTGGCTGGCCAACCCCTCGGAACTAGGCAGATCGTGTCCAGGACCCCGCTGGCATCTGGGTGATGTGACCGCACGCGCTGCCTGCGCCTCGCGATCGCACGGTTCGTGGTCTGTCAAGGCACAGGATTTTGCAGCTGTGCTCTCGGCCACACACGCTCTTGTCAATGCCTGCGCGCGCTCGACGGTGACGCTGCCCGCGCACAGGCGCGCTGCAGCCCTCGCTGCCCCACCGCCCCGAGCGTGCTCGTCAGCGCCCACAGCCCGCTCACCACAGCCCCCACCACGCAAGGAATACCCACCCACCACAAACCCTCGCCCACAAACGCGCACGACGGAGCAATGCCCACAGTCGCCTGGCTCGCTGCCGACACCATCCACGCTGCCATGTCGCGCGCCGACCGCTCCGACAGGGCCTCGCACGCCGCGCCCTCGAGGCTCAGCAGCGCCACCACGCTCACGACCGCAAAGGCCGCCGACCACGGCACCGCGACCAGCGCCTCGGCAGCCGCCAGGCCGGCCCGCACTGCCGTGCGACGCTCCCGCGGTACCGCCTGCACGTCCTGCCTCAGGCACAGGCCCGAGAAAAGCAGCCGAGGCGCCCGCAAGTCCGCCGCCGCCATCAGCAGCGCGATGCTCACCGCACCCCACGACGCCAGCCGGGCCGCCGCCGCCCTCCACCTCTCCGCCGTCGACACGTCAGGCGCAGACGGCAAGATCAGCGCCCGCAGCAGACGCGACCCGGGGCGCGTCCTCGCCCACAGCACGCCCAAGCTGCACCACGGCCGGACCCCTGCTGCCGCTGCTGCTGCCGCCTCCTCGTCGGACGGCGGCACGTCCGACACACTCGCATCGGCGGGAGCAGCTCGGCCGAGGCACGCGTGGCAGCAGTAGCCCCGCTCGCTACGGCACGACAGCAGCACTGCCACACGGCTCAGCAGCGGGCCAAGAGCGAGCACAGCCAGAGCAAGCACCGCTGGCCGCGTCGAGCTCACGCCAAGCAGCGCCACCACCGCTGCCTGCGTCACCGCAGCCGCCAGCGACGGCACCGACACCCAGGCGTCCACACATGCCGCGTGGGGGCTCAGCCCGCACAGCATTCTGCCGCCCGACGACGACGCCAGACACCCGTAGCAGCCGCAGCAGCAGCAGCAGCACAGCCCGCCGCCTGCCCCGGCCCGACCCTGACGGAGCTGCGTAAGACGCCCCGCCGGGCGCTGCCTCGGCGATGCAGCGGCCGCAAGCGCGGGACATGCGGCGACTCCACCGCCTCCACCAGGGAGCTCGTACGTCCGGCCTGCGCCGCCGCCCGGAAGCGGGAGGACATGGGAGCCGGGCGCCGCCGCCGGCACAGCTGCCGACGCACTCTGGGCTGCCGTCTGCGACAGCGCCGATGTGGCCTCCCATCCCTCGGTCGACCCGCTCTCGCTGCTACCGGGCACTGACGCTGCCGACGCTGGCACGGCTGCCGCCGCTGCCGCGGCTGCTCCGACGCCAGTGCCACTGGCCGGCAGGGCCGACACCCCCGCCCACGACGACAGACCCGATGTCCCCACGGCCACGGCCTCCCCAGACTGCACGACCGCCGGACCCAGGGTGTCGCCATGCGTCGTCGTGACAGCGGTCACCTCGCTGGTGTTGGCGTCCAGACGCCTCAGTTTGGACACAAACACACGGCTGCGGCCCACCGGCGAGGGTCCCCCGTCACCGGCCCCCGTCGACCCGACGTCAAGGCTGCCCGACAGTGTCGCCTGGACGGCCTCGGCTGTGATGTCGTGCACGGCGACCGGCGCGGGGGAGTCTGGAGCGCTCACGACGAAGCGATCCTGCCGACCAAAGACGCCGCCAGAGCTGCCAGGCCGCAGCACAAGCGGCTCCTCGCGCTCGGAGTCGGTACGCCATGTCGGTCCTCCAATCAGCCTCAGTCTCATCTCGGTGACGCTGCCGACCTCCTCCCCGCCCTCCGCCTCGACCCACGCGGACCCGTGCACACACGCGTACCAGCGCCACACAGCCGCAATCAGCAGACCGGCCAGCGCCCACGGAGCCCCCAGTGTCCCCGCCACCAGACCAGACTCCTCACCGCACTCCAGCAGCGTCGCCGTCGCCGATCCTCCCGACCGACTGGAGAGCTCGCTCGTCACCTGACGCAGCAGACTCGCCACACCAGAGCTCACACCCGACGCCACTGCCCCCGCCTCCCGAGACCACTCCGTCCCACACCGACGCACGGGCATCGACAGCACGCTAGCCGGAGACACAGACGTCAGCGCA
>Ga0136560_1001505_pt1 | contig 12028 bp, 17 predicted proteins | sample AntRauMeHopE1497_FD_104925 | JGI IMG/M metagenome (GOLD analysis project Ga0136560, IMG submission 104925) | Saline lake microbial communities from Rauer Islands, Antarctica - Metagenome Hop E1 #497 | ecosystem: Environmental > Aquatic > Non-marine Saline and Alkaline > Saline | place...
ATTGCAATCGCCGCTGCCTGCCACGCACCGATGAGGAGCGGAACCACCACCAAGGCGAGCACAGCTAGTGGCGCCGCGAACGGAACTCCACCCACGCCCAGTCCCCCGCTTCCGATTTCACTACCTGGACCAGAATCTGTTCCTATTCCGATTCCGATTCCGAATGCAGATCCACGGCCCGCGAGTCCGATCACCTGGAGCACGCTAGCGGCGCCTTGACGCGCGGCAAGCCCGGGGTCAAACCCCGCAGTCAGAGCCAGCAGCGGCGCCGCAGGAGACACCAGAGACGGTGCCGGCACGATTCCCGGCCTAAGTCCGAACTCTGGTTGGGACCGCTGCGCCGAGGCGTCCAGGCCGTGGAGCGCACCTATCAGCAGGGACATGCCGGTTGCAACCGCCAGCGGGGAGATGAGACACGCAGTGGCGAAGGGCACGGCTGCAGATGATAAGCATCGCAATGCAATGCCTTCGATTCGACATGACCGGCCGGCCACCGACTGCGCGATCTTCATCTTCATCTTCATCTTCATCGCGGTGCTGACTGACCACTCCATCAGCGGCAAGAACACGAATAGACCCCCGGCGGTTGCGACCGCGATCCAGGGCGTCCAGGTTACGGCAAGAGGAAGATGAAGAAGCGACACCACACCCAGGGCAGCACCGGCGAGCACCGCGGCGACCGACATAAGAACTGCCCCGTCGCCCAAGGCACCACCATCGCCGAGATCCCCATGACGGTCTCCGGTGCCGTCAGCACCCGATGACGACTCGGAGCTGGAAACGCGCCGCAGTGCGATGAACGCATCCGTGGCTGCGAGAACCTATCGCTCCTCGTCCCCAGGCGCCGCGCACGATGCTCTGCGGAACCACGCCGCAAGGTGAGCCGACGTGGTGCTGCCCGCTGCAAGCTGCTCGGGGTCGTTATGTTCCGCTTTAGGCGCCGCGCATATCACGCGTTCTACCCTCGCAGCAGCAATTGCGCCAATTGGAGGCAGGCCTGCCGCGATGCATTCGGAATCGATATCGGCAGACCCCGCCCTCGGAGCTGGTGCCATGGCGGTGCTGAATGGTGTCACGAACGCAGCCCAAGGCCACCCGCCGATCGATGTTCGCCTTCGCTCATGTTCCGCTGCAAGAGAGGCACCATCTGTGACTCTCCGTGCCTCACTCGTCACACTGCTGTTGGTGCTGCTGCTGAGTTCGAGGGAGGACGGCGGTTCCAGCCGCCACTCGTCAAACGATTCCGGATCCATAGCCTCTGCGAAGCCGTCAGCGAGAGCCTGAGACAACAACTCATCGGGGATCGGATTCTCCGATTCAGTGCCAGAACGACCTCCCCAACTTGCCCCACCCCCTTCCCCACCCCCTTCCACATCCCCATCCGATCCGCCATCCCTGATCGTATCACGGCCATCCGCAGTTGATTCCTCCACCGCCACCTCCGCCCGGAATTGATCTTGGCCCTTGCCCTGGCTCTCGTTCGGAGTGTGCTGCTGAATGCAGAGTGAGGGGCGCCGCGCAATCGAGGCAGATGGCGGAACCATGACTGGCCGATGATCTTTCCCTGCGACGGCTCCGATTGCATCCCTGGCGAATGCAACGGCCGCTGCAGTGCGATGCAACTAGTCCGCCCGGCGGTGCACAATCATGTCGGCGGCATCGATATCAGGAAGCACGTCAATCATCAGCTGGTGCATTGCACTGCGGCCCTCCGATCCCTTCTTCGACCCAGGTGATGCTAATAGTGCTGCTGCTGCTACTGACTCGCGCACCTCCGCGGGCCTGGCAGTTGCAACCACGATGCCCGCCCAGGCCACCTCAAAGCACACAGCCAGCAAAGGCTGCAGTATCATAGTCACAGAGCCAAGACATAGAGTAGCCCAGACAACAAAGGCGGCGCCCAACGAAGCATCCCTCACCCATTCTACCGATCCAGAGTCCGCATCCCGGCCCGCCTCTCGCTCTCCCGCCTCTCCTTCTCCTTCTCCTTCTCCTCCTTTCGCTAGTCCCTCCACTGGGGGATTCACTGGCATCGCCCATTCCAGCGCCAACGAAGCACCGGTTGCAACCACAGGGAACAGTGGATCTCTCGCCAGGATGCCGCGGGCTACGAGCATCCGGTGGCCGAACCCACCGATGCCGTTTTTGCACTCATCACTCGTCACACCATTACTAGGCAGAAGGCACGACTCCGCAGCCAGCCGGCAGAGCTTTTGCCAGTCCCTCGAATCCAACGGCGGAAAGATCGGTTCAGTTGGGAAGTCAGTCGGGCGTGCACCGCCATGCAATGCACCCGTCATGGTGACGTTCGTTTGATCCGGAGTCCATTGCACGCCATCATGGCTGGTATTGAAGGAGCAGCCAGTCCTTGCGAGACCAAGTAATCGATCCAGGGGAAGCCTCGAGGTTGCAACCGGCCTCCCTCGGACAGCCCCCTGAAGTTCCGCGCCGGCCATCGATGCCACCACCTGGAGCGTGGCCAGCGGTGCACCCAGCGCACTCATCACACCACGACCGGCTGCATGCAGCATGCCCTCACCCTGCCGTCGCTGCAATGCAATGCCATCGAAGAGCCCCCGGCTGCCCGTCGCGATCCTGACACTGTCTTCGCGGGCCGCCCAATACACCGCCATGCAATGCACCGCCCAACCAGCCATCATAAGAGGCCCCAGGCCCACAACGAGCACCCTGCCCAATTGCGCGGCGCCTGCATGGCACTACACATCGTATTTCCCGCTCGGTTGTTCACCACCAGCCCCTCGACGTCGTCGTCGTCTTCGAGGGAGGACCGCAAGCAGCAGCGGCACCAGAGCGGTTGCAACCAATAGCACCACCTCGCTTTGTCCGGCAAAGAGGCCGGGCCCCACGAGGAGGTAAAATGGGTGTCCGGCGTGCGGACGCTCCTCCAGCCCGTTCACCGCGCGAAAGTAGCGTGCAATTACGCCTCCCACAAACTCGGACGTCTCGGCTCCCGTGCCAGCCGATATCCGAGCAAGTGCTCGGTCGAGAGGCGAGCACGCGATCTGTCTATTCGACGTCGCGGAGTCAGGGACTAGCTTATTCTAGCTGTCGGCTCCTACGATGGTGTCACTTTGTATGGTGTCATTATCGCCCCGCATGCACCTAAGCTCTACAGGCACCATCGCGAGGTCCGTGCCTGTCCATGCACTACCATGCGATGCACCTCCATCGGCCGCGAGTCCCAGGATATCCACCCCAAGGGACAGAAACGGAGCCGCAGCCGCAGCCACAACGTCAGCCGGGGCCCAGCTGGCACCACCATGCAATGCATGTCCGCCGGGCACTGCAGATGGTAGCAGCACCGGCGTGCCCTGCGGCAGCCCTAGTCCACGGGTGGATTGGCGATGAAGGTGAACCCCATCCCGGATCCACTGGCGGACAGGATCATCGTGCTGGAGCCTCACCCGGTCCCGCCAACCAGGTGCGGAACCTTTGCGCGGCGCCATGTCCGGCATCCACGGGTGGACGCGTTGCCTACGTGATCCCCAGGCATCCGTCCTCCCGTCCTGGGACCCAGCCCTCCGTGTGCCCAGACCAGACCAACCCCCCCAAGCACCCTCCCTCCCGCCCTCGAGCCGCCACTGCGACGCCCCAGGCGCTGCTCCGATCGAATCGACAAACCCGAGCCAAATGTGCCTCACGCAAGCGATCACAGACCAGACAAGCACCGCCGCCCCGTCAACCGCAGAAGTAGCAGGAACATGCGCGGCCACCGGCATGTCGTAGATGCCCCTGACTGCCCCTGCCCCTGCCCCTGCCCCTGAATTCGGAAGATCCGGAACCTCCGATGGTGGTGTTGATGACAATGTTAGCCGAGCATCTATCTCGCTCGAATTGTACGACTCATGCCCGGGAGCAATACCACCCCAAGGCCCGCAGGCTCCTACGCATCCCCACTGCAGCCAAGCCTCGATCCCCTGCGGTTGCAACCTATCCGGTTGCAAGCGATCCCCCGGCACACGGATCGGTGTGTATTCCCCGGCTGTGACGCGCAGACCGGGTCTCCACGCGCCGGCTCCGCTCCATTGGGATTCCGGATCTCTGCACATATCGCACCTGAGCACGAGAGCGCCGTGCTGCAACAGCCAGTCGGATGCGGCGTTGGAGCTGGGGGTTGACCCGATCTCCGATTCCGAATTCGATTTTGATTTCGATTTTGATTCCATGTTCCGCACCTATGCTATGGCAATGCCACGACCTGCCTGATTCCGGCTCGAAGGCATGGATCTCTTCCTGCCGCGTGTCCTCCTATGAGGATTGATCTTTGCATCTCTGCCGCGTGGATGACCATGGACTGACGATCTACCGCCCAGCATCTGGGAATTGGCATTAGCATCGTCATCGGCATCGAGTCCACCGTCGGCTGCAACAGGCATGGGCATGGGCTTGCGCGTACCGGCAACATTTTGGATCATCGTATGTACAAGATCAAGGTCAGCAGTCGCGGCGCCGCTGCCGAGCCCCTGCGGAACCACAGCTAGGCCCACTGGCGCCGCGCCCCAAGGCCACTCCAGCACGATACCGGCAGTAGGCACTGCCGGCAGCCCGTCCCCGAGCCCATTCCACTGGTTCTCGCCCCGGTTCGAGTAGAGGCCGGCGGGCTGTAGATGTGGCAGCCCAGGGTCGATTCCCAGCCGCCCGGCTCCCATTAGTCCTGCAGCAGCGGCCGCCTATCGACGAATCATGTAGGGATCTACTTCCCACGGTTGCTGTTCCCTGGGGAACAAGGCGATCACGATGTCTTTCGCCCTCCAGGGCGCGAGAGAGAGTCGGCGAGCGGCAGCGAGGAGGATGAAGACCCCAGCAGTGCGGCGGGTGCATCGAACTACAGCGCTGTTGCGGATAGTTTTTCGGATGCAGACGCCGCCTCTGCCTGGTCCGGATTCGGTTCGAAGCACTTGCTCCTTCGCGTCGCCCTCGAGAGCGCTGGAGTCGAAATCGTAATGGCGGCCCCGCTAACTCTGAGTTGGCGACCATCTGGCCGATGGGAGGAGCGTTGCGAGCAGGATAGCATCGCGGTCCGAACCGCCGCCCGGGCCTTGCAGCCTGAGAATCGACGCGGCATTTCCAAGCGGCTGGGAGGATGCATGAGGTCCCGTAGCGCTTTCGAATCCGATCGATTCAAGCCTCCGACGAAACCATGTGCGCGCGAAAGCATGATCTGTCATGTCAATAGGCTACTTATTGAACTCATACAAATCTCGTGCGAATTCTTCGGAGAACCTGTGAGCATCATCTTCCTGCGCAGCAGAATTTATGCGATGCTAGGAGCGCTCCATTGAGTATACGACTGGCACAGGAAATATCGGGTGCAGCACTGCTAAATGCCCTCCTCACGTCGATGGAATCAAAGTGATAGTTTTTATCTTCAATTGCGAATAGACCAGTTTCTGCTGAAAACGTTCCCCGAACCTTCAGCTCTCCAGTTGAAATGCTGGCCAGTTGTAGGCCGGCAAGGGACCAAGTCAGCGATAGCACGGCAGCGCCACATGCCACGCGAGATATAAGTGTCATTATTTCAGAAGATCTGGGAAAAGGTACAGACCCCTAGCTCGGGCTGTGGGCTCGGTAGGGTCCTAAATTTCCCCCCACGTTTTTTTATAAGTTGGTTGCAGTGAAGATGAAAATTAGCGGATCGATCGGCAGCGGCACGGCGGCCCGGCAAATGTCCCAGCGTTTCAATTACGGAATGCAGGCTCGCCCATGCAGCAGACATGCAAGCACTACCACTGACTATAGTCGGCTACGCAGGCGGGTGCAAAACGGGACGACTCGATTGAACCTTAACGTATCCATGCATATGCCTACCTTGCGGACCACTGCCACTGGGCAAGTAATACAACACACAATTCCCACTCGCCCCTGCCGACTCGCAATCATCCCCGTAGAGCAGCCGAATCACAGCCGCTCTATACGGGACATCACAGCCAGGGAACAAGGGAGGTGTCGTCTAGGCAGAGGCCAATGCCAATGCCAATGCCAATGTAGTCGAGTACTCTCAACCATAAAATCATAAAACATACTGGGGGGACGAATCTACCCTATCTCGAATCTCACCGTGAAGAACCAGAATTCGTATCCATCGAAATCCACTGTGATTGCCCTCCAGACTCCGGGCTCAAACCCACACACACGCACACGAGACACGTAGCGCATCGCGATTTACGATCGGCGCTGCGCTCCCATGGGTTACCATGCGAGCGGATCATCATGCATCGACATTGTCAGATCCTGACACACCCAGCCAACCTACACCACCCGGATTCTGGTCCGAGAGCGTGCGCGGCGCCAACAGATGTTCCACAGAGCTCACCATGTCACTCCCTAGTACGTGCCCTGCTTTGCGGAACCCGGTGGCACCGCCGCGCATCCCGTGGTCATCAGAGTTCCCAGACACGACTCTCCCTCTGAGTCCAATTGCACCTGGTCGTTCTCCCGGACTGGCAGTGGGCCCCGCGCGATGGAGCCCGGCCACTTCGTAGACCCTTCGCTCTCTGGAGGAGTGTCGGGATCGGGCTCTTGCCTATCCCATGCCGACCTCTTCAGGAGACCTCCTGGCGTCTTGTTCCCCGGGTTGTTCCCCAGTGCTTCGGTTGCCCAGCCCGGCGTTGGTGGGAGAACCAACATGCCACCCCGGTCGCTCTTCATCTTCATTCCCAACTTCGTTCCCCGCCTTCTTTTCCATCTCTTCATCTTCCTCGCCGTCACCCTGCAGGGGTCGCCTCCAGCGACCAAGAGCCATCCGGATCCGATCCGATCCGGAATCAGAACCTGCAACCCCGACACGATCCGCACGATCCACGTCCACGCCATCCATCCCATCTCCACGGCCATCGCCGTCATCATCTCCATCTCCATCACCATCCACTTCCGCTTCAAAATCCTCGAGATAGTCTTCGTACCCACCACCCCCTATGTCACCTAATAATGCACCATCACTTTCGCGGCGGCGCCGCAGCAGCTCTAGCTCCACCTCCAACGACCCTTTTGTAGATATGCCCCTTCGACCGAACCTCCCCCCGGCCTGACAACCGCAGCTCTGGCCGCAGCACACGCAGGCTCCGGCCACACCCACCGCCACTGCTCCGATGAGACTGCCTAGGATCGTCCACATCGTACCTGGGCGCACCCCGAAATCGCATTGCAGTGCCATGATGGCGCCCTGGCATCGATGCGCCGCAATACCATGAACCGCACAGTACCGCTTGGCTACGGCTACCTAGTAACGTGCACTAACGTCCCTCCGTTTGCAGGTATCTGGCAGACAGGTGGCAGTCGCCATGCGAAACGTCGGCGGTGCTCCGACGGGAGTCCCACGACTTCCTGTAGCAGGCATCTTCGTGTTAATGACCCGAGCGGTTATGGATCCGCGTTGCGCTGCCGGTTCCGGGGGTGGGAGGAGCGTTGCTGTTGCGCTGGTTCGCTCGTTTGGATGAGCGACCCAGTCCTAACTGGGAAACGACATATCTCTTGGCCACAAATCGATAGCAAAATCATGTATAATGCGTATGACTCCGTGAGTTACCTCTCTTATTGATGTCAGTGGCGTGCTGCCAATGAGAGCGTTCAACCGGCCAGAACGCCCGAAACCTACCCCTGCAGATCCGTGCAACGTGCCGTGACAGAATACACCACTCGCAATGATGCAATCGTGCGCAAACGAACCTGCGGATTAAAGCTGGAAAGACCTGGTGCAACCTGGCGCATACGAGCCTGATGAATCTTCGAACGAACAGCGACCAATAACCCACGTTGCTACACAATTTATCTGATCCATGGATACCTTATACTCACTAGCTCCGCGATCGCACTATCCCTAACAATCAGTTTCAGTTGAGTTTCGCATACACGCATCGAACTGCTCAACGCATGCAGCGTTTGCCGCTGCGAACTGCTGCTAGAAATAAAAGCCTTGCTGTGCATCGGTCGGGCAGCTGGACCCCAGCCTTCTGGAGTTGCGAACAAATCCTGTCGCGCCAGCAGGTTGCGCCTAGAGGGCAGCAAACACAAACGAAATAGTGATGTGTGCAAGCAAGGGCCAAAGCATGGCCCTGCCAGTTATGACCCAGTGACTAGGACTCCAGGTTCCGTTTCCGGTTCTTGAAAAGTCGTCGTCACACAGCAGCGCCCTTGAGGCAGCAAGTAAGCAGCTGCACGCGGCATTCAAGCTCAAGAGGCACCGCATCCCCAGTCCACGCAGTGATGGTACAAACATGTTATGCATGCATACGCTGAGTGTCGCCTCGTCACAAAATGTGCAATTTTGGTCGGTCGTGGATCAACACTCTATTGCGAGGCATGCACATGCAAGTGATCCCTCCAATTTTGTCAGTCAGCAAACACGCGCACTCCCCTCCTGCGGTTGATGTCTGCCTGAGTTGCAGTCACGGTGACTTTCCGCGCAGGCGCCTGCCACGCCGCCGTCTCGCATCCAGCCCTTCCCCTTCCTTTGGCTCGCACAACCCCCGCGGTAGGACCGCCCCCAGGCACCTGCACGGACATGTACGACGTGTCTAGTGGAACGTCAACTTCTCCTCGCGCGCGGCGTTCGTACGCCGCAAGCCCTGGGTCTTTCTACGGCAACCACGCCCTCTGCACATCGGTGCGCCCGCCATTTGTGGCTCCGGATAGCATCGGTTTCTCCCCGATCATGCCGCTCGTGAGCATGCCCCGCTCCGGGCCCTGGCTCCCTGGTCCTCCTGCCACGGGCATGCGGGCACTCCGCGACGCCATGTGGTCGAAATGCGAGCCCCGAATCGATGCTCCGGGAGCAGCGGCCTCCGCCTGCTCTGCCCCCGAGCCGCCAGTGGCTGATGCAGCTCCTGCACGCATGGATGCTCCCATGGTTGCGGCCATTGTGAGGCCAAACTTCCCACCCTCTTTGCCTGAACCTGCTGCTTTTTTCGCCGCGCCATAGTCGGCACTGGTTGTTTCGAAGAGCCGCATCTCGTCGATCGGGTCCTTTGCCTTGATCAGAGATCCGAACCCGCTTCCTGTTGCTCCAGCTCCAAGGCCCGAGCCAAACGCATACCTAGCCTCCGAAATCGTTTCTTCACACACCATACCGAATCGTTCAGGGCGTGCTACTCGTTTTTCTCTCTTGTCAGGTCGAGAGAAATCCATTTTGCTCGAAACAGCTTGCTCGCGGTATCCGAAGTCGCCATAAATCCCAAATTTGAGCGGCGGGGCCCTGTCTTCCTGCCAATTTCCCTACAAGACGGAGGGTTTAAAGGTTTTTGGCATTGCTAAACTCGATTTTTGGGGAATGTTTGTGCGTGCAGACACACTTTGCTTGGTAGCCAAACGGATATGGGTCATATGTACTCGCTACTTAAAAACGGTGTTCTGGTTCGCGGGTCCGAATCTTGATGGCGGCACCCTTTCTGCGGCCGAGGAGACCATGCATTTTATGCGTTGTGCTGAAGGTACGCGCACAGCAAAATACACAAAGTGGCACATTGTGAGTATGCATAAACCTATACAGTGTTGCCTCTCGGTCACGAATCTATAGCCCCACATCCTCCCTCGGAGGTCGTAGTCCCGGACATGCCCATCTGTTCCCACTACAACACCATCGTTTTGATCACGGAAACTCAATGGAGCCACATGTAACCTTGGTCCGCGAAGCCTCCCGAGACCTCTCACCGATTCCCACACTTCTTCTCTCGCACATTGTCTGCCACCACCCGGGGCATGGCCCACGGAATGGTGCTCTTAGACAGGCGCATTGCACCGCAAGGTCCTCGATCCAACGACCAACCTGGCAGTGCCTTTGCGCAGCTATGGAGTCCTGAGTGCATGGGAGAGCGCGCAGTCGGTAGCTCGAGCCAGAGGCATCGCACTCGTCACACCGCACTCGTCACACCTCATCTGCGGCCTCCTTGGCCGCCTTCTTTGCGTCTGCCGCGTCTCTCTCCTTCTGTGCCTCGGCCTCCTCGTGGGCCCTGAATGAAGCATCCAGCTCGGCGGCGTCGTATCCGCCCGTGTCTACCTTGGCCAGCGAATAGGCGCTCAGGTCTTGCTGAGGAACGCCAGAACTGTTCCTTGAGGCTCGCATCCAGTAGCGGACCGTGAGGCCAAACAGCTGCGGCCTCGTCTGCACCACCTCGAACCCTGCAGATTTCAGCTCCGAGTCCTGCTCCCCGTGGAAGGTCTCTGCGAAACACACGACACCCGCCCTGTCTGCCTCGCCTGACACGGCGCTCAGTATGCTGCCTCTGCCAGCAGCCGTGCTTCCTCCGACTGCCATGATGTAATAATATCCCTTGGAGGCAGCCACGTCGTTTGTGAGCCGCTCCCTCGCCAGCTGCGTGACTTCGCCGACTGCTACCAGACGTGAGAGTCCCTGAAGAGAGCCAAGGGCCGTGAGGTATCCCCATGTTCCCTGCCAGAACATCTCCTGCATCAGGCGAGCACTGTCCGAGGAAGTGCCCGGGGGGTACACGATGGCGGCGGCCCTGCTTTTTGACGGTGATGCCGAGGATGCCGCTCTGAGGACAAGTGCACCCGTGGACGAGTATCCCATGGATCTTACTAATCGCTCAAAAAGCCAAGCCGACGCTGCCTAGCGATCCTTTCCGGTGATATCCTGTGAAATGATTGGGACGCAAAATGTATCAGGTGGCGTATGCTTTCCGAAGGACTCCTTGCAGTCTAGAGCCATGACCGACCGTGCTCGGTTCTCCGCAAAACCGGTTGGGTCAGACATCGAGGGGAATGGTGTGGGTTGCACATAGCATCACGATAAAGCTCTGCGCGCGCAAAAATCTTACATTAGGAACAGACGCCTGCATTAACGGACTTCCGGCATAATGATCAGCAAGGATGCGCCCTGCATCCGCAAACGCTGTGGTGGTTCGCTCTACCCTCTTCACAACGATCTTCTCAGATCCTGAGGCAACCGCCACACCCTCCTCGAACTTGTCTTGCACAACTGAAAGCTTGCCTTCGTATGGAGCCGTGAGCCACCTGTACATCGTTACGCCTACAACAATCCCTGCGGCAGTCCCGGCTGCTACCGTGTACGGCAAATTCCTTGGCTCCTGAGCCTTTCTGGCGAGACCAGACAAGCTATCACTAAATCTTTCCAGCTAAGCCTGCATGATTAAACGGATTTGTATCTGACTCTGGTGTACGGCTCTGGTGAAGAGCGATCGGTTAGACACTTGCCTGATCCCTGCGCTTATAAATGCACACAACATGAAACAACTCGGAATTACGACAAACATCTCTTTCGGAGTATTTCCAGCCCTTGCAGCAGGAAAGAATAAACTGTGTGCTATAAGGCTTGCATTCCTACTTTTGATTCTATATCCATTTAGCTGGGACGCATCATGTCGACTGAGACTGCCGTATCAACCGATGATCCAGTTTGTATGCCGCCGCAGCAGCAATGGGACACGATTGTTGATCGCATGATGGCAACACCAGACGTACACATTAAAAGGTTTTTGTTTGATTTGCATGCTATACTAAGTAAAGCACCTGCTCTGCAGAAACAAGTGAATATGCACAGGGGAATGGCTGCATTCTACAATAGATTCTAGTAGGTACAGACTCCTCAATTATGGGATAGGGATTGCTGGAATTTGGTAGACCATTGCATCGAGTAGCTCAGTAATCCCGACAAACTCGATGTAGACCATGTGCCCACCCCTGCGGCTGCGCCTAGCAGTGGCGAAACAGAAGAAGTTAGGCCTTTGGGGTAGCCGTCGACAGCAGCATCGGGAAAACCGAAGAAAGCATAGCTCTGGGAGTTTTCCAAGCTGAGATGCCGGGTACCGGCAGACTGGGAGACGTCGAACTGGATAGGATTTTCCATTGGCTCTGCAATCTGGATTGGAGCGATGGTTGTAATGATTGTATTTGTTGTCGACCTCGTGTTCACAGACAAGATAGGGTATAAAGCGGTGTGCACGAACAACTCAGACATGAGGAACAACGTGTGTTTCATGTCATTCGGCATGATCTCCATCGGAATTGTAGCCGTGGGACAGGTAGCGATCGG
>Ga0136560_1001507_pt1 | contig 12021 bp, 8 predicted proteins | sample AntRauMeHopE1497_FD_104925 | JGI IMG/M metagenome (GOLD analysis project Ga0136560, IMG submission 104925) | Saline lake microbial communities from Rauer Islands, Antarctica - Metagenome Hop E1 #497 | ecosystem: Environmental > Aquatic > Non-marine Saline and Alkaline > Saline | place...
CGGGGGGGCGGGGGGGCCCCGGGCCCGCGGGGGGGGGGGCCCCGGCAGGGGGCTGCGGCGGGGTGTGCCGTCGGGGGGGGGCGGGGGCGCGAGGCGGGCGGGCCCGCGGCGGAGGACGGCTGCGACCGAGGCCAAGACCGCAGGATGCACGCCCCTCGCGGAGGGGCGCGACGTGCCCCGCGGGGACGACGGGCAGTCCCGCGCGGCGGCGGCGACGGCGGGCGGGACGAGGGCGCAGAGCCGCTCGGCGTTGCCGGGGATCGACGCAGCGTCGCTCAGGTGCGCGAGCAGGAGGCGCGTGCGGGCCGACGGGGAGGGGAATGCCAGGTGCCAGTCGCGGCCCCGGAACGCGGCGTCGGCGCACGCGACGAGGGCGGCGGCGGCGGCCACCGCTCGGGTGTCCCTGGGGCGGCTCTCCCCCATGCGGACGAGGACGCGCATCGCAGAGGGCCTGGAGCCCTCCACGGCGCGGGCGGCGTCGGCTTCGGAGAGAAGGTCCTGCGGGGGCGGGGCGGGAGGCGGGGGCGTGGCGGCGAGGCGCAGGGGCCGAGGGCGGCCGGCGCGACCGGGCAGGCTCACCGGCACGATCCCCCGCTTTGCGAGAGCGGCACACACGCCCTGCACGGTGACGCCCTCCTGGTGACGCTCAACATCGGCACAAAAATCCTGCGGGCGCGGCGGTGGAGGGAGGATCGGAGTCAGGGGGCTGTGCGCCTCAACGAGGCGCGGGACAGCCGGCTGCCCCTCTGCCCTACACACGCAGAACATGCACTGCATGCAGCTTCCCGGCGGGGCCATGGCGGCCTCGTCTCGGATCGCGGCACTGGGGCGTAAACGGTCGGCAGGAACTCACGGCGAGGAACTCCTGCTGGTCCAGGACGGCACCAACCGCCTCGGCCACGTGATGGGCCATGTCTGGCTCGTTGGTGGCAAGCTTTTGGGCCCCTAGGTGCGTCGGGGCTCCGTGCTGTGCGTGCCCGGGGTCAGTATGCTGCGGTAGAGCGCCCGGGGCCTTTCGGCTCTCGTCTGCGGGCCCACGGCGCACTACGCGCAGCATAATCCGCGCGCAAGTTGTGTTGGACACGATGCACCGCGTGGTGGTGCGGGCGGCGACGCTTTTGCGTCCGGCCCAGGCTTTCAGCAGGCCGCTTCACTCCTGTGCGCCTCTCGCAGCCCAGAGCGAGGCCACCCGGGACGACGCCGCCGTGTTCGCGGACGATGCGATCACATTCGACGACATGGGTCTGTGCCCGGACGTGCTCGAGGCGCTCGCCGCCGCGGGCCTGCGTCGCCCGACCCGCGTGCAGGCGGACGCCATCCCCGAGATCATGGGCGGCGGCGACGTCGTGTTCCTGGCCGAGACGGGGTCCGGGAAGACGCTCTCGTACCTCCTGCCCGCGGTCAGCCGGATCTACGAGCTCGGCGGGCCGGGGGCGGTCACGCGGCCACGCGCCGTCGTCCTCGCCCCCACCCAGGAGCTCGTCCTGCAAGTCTGCCACGTCATCCGGGACGTTTTCCCGGCCCTGCTCCCGCACACGCGCGCCGCGTACTCCAACGTGGCGCCCCCGCGCGGGGATGATTTCGCGCTCCTCGTCGCGACGCCCCGCGCCCTGGCCGAGAGCGTACACCCGTCCGCGCTCCTGGCCGTGGAGGTGCTGGTCCTCGACGAGGCGGACCTGCTCCTCGGCGGCGCGTACGCCGCGGACACCACGGGCGCCGACGGCGTCCTGACCCGGCTGCGCAATCGGGCCGACGCGCCGGAGCCGCAGGCAGTGTTTTGCGCCGCGACGCTGCCCTCGGGGGGCAAGCGCACGGCGGGGGCGTTCCTGCGCCGGGCGTACCCGGGCGCGGCGGTGCTCGCGAGCGAGCTTCTTCACAGGCCGAGGGCGCACGTGCGGGCGGCGTGGCTGCGCGGGGCGGGGGGCGCGGGGCGGGCGGTGACGGACGAGGAGGCCGCCGAGGCCGCGGCGGCGGCGCGGGGGCTGGGCCCCGCCGGCCGGCCGTCCCCCGCCGAGGTGGTGGCGGCGAGACAGGGGCTGGCGCTGCAGAGGCAGCGCCGCGTGTGGTCGGACAAGCTGTGGACGGCGCTGGCTTGCCTCATCCCGGCGTCGGGGGCGGGGGCGGAGCTCGAGGCGGGGGGCTCGTCATCCTCCCGCGTCGGGACGGGGCTTGAGGGGGACGTGCAGGTCAGGATGGAGGGGGAGGAGGTGGAGGTCAGGACGGAGGAGGAGGAGGCGGAGGTCAGGACGGAGGGGGAGGAAGTGGGAAGAGAGATGGAGGGGGAGCAAGGGGAGGTAGATGCGGCGGACGACAGCACCGCTGCCGCCGCCGGCGCGGCGCCGGGCGCCGTGACGGTGCCCCGCCACGGCCTGTCGGCCCAGGCCGCGTCGCTCATCCCGCCGACGCTCGTCTTCGTGTCGTCCGCGGCGCGGGCCGACGAGGCCGCGGAGTTCTTCGCTCGTTACGGTGAGAGACGCACCGCGCGGGAGGGAGGGTAGCGGCCTGCGGCCACGGTCGGCCGGGGTCAAACCTGCGCCGGACGGTGCTGGGCTCGCCTGCGGTGTGAGACGCCCGCCAATGACCGCCCGATCACCCCCCCTTGCCCCCACTTCCCTCGCAGCCCCGTCCCTGCGCGTCGCTAGCCTCCACAGCGGCCTCCGCCCCAACACCCGCCACCGCATCGCCCGCGATTTCGCGGCGCAAGACCCTCTGAGCCCCACCGCGAGGCGGCTCGCGGCCGACGCCGCCGCGGGCCCCGCACCGACGACGGCCGAGGAGGCCGCCGTCGCCGCCGTGGAGCGCCTGGGGCCCGAGCCCACAGCCCACTCGGCCAAGCGGCGGTGGCGGAAGCGCGTCACAGCCATCGTCGAGGCGGCGGCAGCGGGCGACGAGGCCGGCGGCGACGGCCCCAGCGCCGCCCTCGGCGTCACCGGGCGGGCGGCAGAGCTGGCGGGGGCGCCACAGGTGCTGGTTTGCACGGACATCGCGGCCCGCGGCCTCGACACCGTCGCGGTTCGCCACGTCATCGAGCTGGACTTCGCGGGGGACGCGGTGGCGCACCTGCACCGCGCCGGGCGCACGGGCCGGCTGGACCGCCCCGGGGCGGTGACGTGCATCCTCGAGGAGCGGGACGAGGACCTCGCAAGCGCGATCCGAGACATGACCAGCAGCGGCGAGGGCCTCTCCGCGGCGTTTTCGAGGGGCAGGAGCTTCCGCAAGCGCCTCAAGAAGCAGGCGGCAGCAGAGCGCGAGGGCGAGGAGCGCGCGTGAAGGCGTGAGCCAGGGCAGTTGCAACCACGCGCACTCTCGCCGCCTCCGGTCAGCAGACGGGGCACGGAAACCATGCGTCGCGCAGCATGCCTCGTGCTGCTCACGTCCGCGATCGCCGCCCGCGCGTCGGGGGACCTGAACCTCACTGTGTTCCCGACGCTCATCGCCCAGACCGGCAAGATGTTCTCGTCCTTCTCGTTTGACACCACGGCGCTTTTCGGGGTCCAGCGGCCCAAGGTGGACTTCCGCTCCCCGGCGCTCAGGGCGCTGGTCAAGAACCTGTCCCCGGCGTACGTCCGCGTGGGTGGCAGCCTGCAGGACCAGGTCGTCTATAACATGACGGGCGCCATCAAGGAGAGGCTCCCCGAGCCGTCCAACATGACGCTGTACTACCTCGGGCACGACGAGTGGGACGCGCTGACAGGCCTCGTCGATGAGGCCGGGCTGCGACTTGTCTACGGCCTCAACGGGAAGTTTGGCCGCCAGGCGCACGTGGACGATCCGAAGAACGCGGTCTGGGACCACTCCAACGCCGAATTCTTCCTGCAGTACGTGTCGGCGAACGCGGCCGGTAGGCCGTACGCCGTCGAGCTCGGGAACGAGAACAACTGCTTCAACAAGTCCGCCAACAGCGCCAACATCAGCGCCGTGCAGCTCCTCGAGCAGTTCCGGAAGCTGCGCGAGCTCGTGGGGCAGCACGCGCCCGGGATGGAGATCTGGGGCTCGGACCCGTCCATCACGGGCGACGTATTCGGGCAGTGCGTGTCGCCCGAGTACTGGGGCAGCGAGGACCTCCTTGGGCAGTTCACCGAGTTCATCCGGGGCGGCGCGACCGACTACATCGACAAGGCCACGTGGGTGAGGGCACCGAGCGCGCCAGGAGAGAGCGGGTCGCGCTTGCGGCAGTGGCGCCCTTGCACGCCGACGGGCCGGGCGTTGCTGTCTCAACTCCCGCGGCCGCGCGGTCCCGCCTGCACCGCTGCTCCCCCTACCTACCGTTGCCGCCCCGGTGCTCCCCTGCCGGCCCGCGCCCCCTCCTCCACCGCTCCTCGCCGTGTCGCCCGCCCCCTCTACCACCACTCCCCGACGCACCTCGTCCCCCCTCCGCCCCCGCGCAGCACTACTACCCCCAGTGGCAGGGCGAGCCCACCAGCAGCGCCGAGCTCCTCCTCACCGACGAGTACCAGGACCGTATCCGCCAGTACGACCGAAACGCCACCACCGCAGTGCGCACCGTGCCCATCGTGCTCGGCGAGACCTCCAGCTACTGGGGCGGCGGCAAGGCCAACGTCTCCAACCGCTTCGCCTCGGGGTTCTGGTTCCTCGGCCAGTCGGGCTTCCTCGCCGGCCGCGGGTACCTGGCCATGGTCCGGCAGGACTTCGCGGGGGGCGACTACGGGCTGGTGGACATGGAGGGGAACGGCTTCTCGCCCAACCCGGACTACTTCACGACGGCGCTCTACCAGCGCCTGGTGGGGTCTGACGTCATCCGCGTCGACGCCCGCGGGGAGTCGGCGCGGGCCTACGCCTACTGCAAGCGCGGCGGCGCCCGGGGCGACGCCGTGGTGACGTTCCTCAACACGTCGCCCGAGGCCCGGGCGCTGCGGCTCGGGGTCAACGGCACCGAGGGGGCGCCGGCCGCGGAGGTGTACGAGCTCACCTCGTGCGGCATGGGGCTGCAGAGCAAGCTGGCCTGCCTCAACGGCAAGGAGCTGCGCGTGGACGGCAGGACGTGGGCTCTGCCGGCCATGGTGCCGCGGACCGTCGCCCCGGGGGCCTCGGTGTCGGTGTCGGGGCACTCGTACGGCTTCGTGGTGGTGCCCGGCGCGGTGCCGTCCATCTGCAACGCGGGCGGGGCGGCGAGCGGCGCGTGAGGCCCGTGAGGGGGCCGGGCGCGCGGCTGTGCCGCGCTGTGATGATGGGCGACGCTTCGTTGTGCGTGGTGGTGTGTGCTCGAGGGGCGGCGCGCGGGTCCGTCGCGGGGGCGCTTTCACTAGGGGCCCGTCGCGAGTCGCGGGGCTCAGCGGGCTCAGACGTCGCCGGCCACGATCTCGTCCTCGATGCCGCACTCGTCGGTGCCGCGGCGGATCTTGAAGTAGCCGTTGTCTCCCCAGGCGGTGTTCCAGCTGTTGCGGACGAGCCAGTAGGGGGTGCTGGACTCGGTGCCCCAGCCGATGATGGAGATGGCGTGGCCGCCGAGGGCGTTGCCGGTGGTGTGGGTGTAGACGCCGGTCTTGTATGTGAGGAAGTCCTCGTACACGGTGAAGGCGGCGGTGACGGCGCCGTACTGGAGGATGTCCTTCTGGACGTCCGCGACGGTGGCCAGGGAGTAGACGGACTTGGCGTGGTGCTTGTCCGAGGCGTACGGGATGGAGTACGAGGGGATGCACTTGGAGGCGCAGGCCGGGGTGGAGCCGCCCTCGTGGCAGTCGGGGAGGGGGCCCTTGACGTGGTGCTCGCAGGGGGGCAGCTCGTAGGGGCGGCACGTGGCGTTGGTGCCGTAGTCGCCGCCGGTGACGACGCCCTCGCTGACGAGGTACTGCCACGCGGTGGGGGGCATGCCGCCGTCGCAGCCCTGGCAGCCGAAGCAGGTGAAGCCGGTGCAGCACGACGCCACGTCCTGGGCGCTGAGCATCACGTTGGCCTCGGCGCCGGCGCCGTTGGTGGAGGCGCAGCGGCGGTCGTTGTACGCCTCGACGGTGCCAAAGGCCCAGCACGAGCCGCAGGAGGCCTGGTCGCGCACCTCGTTCATGATGGTGCACTTGGGCCACTGCTCGCGCTCGTCAAACGTGGCGGGCACGGCGAGCTCGAGGTGCGAGTAGGTGCGCACGGGCAGCGCCGCGTGCACGGCCTTGGCCTCGGGGTCCTGGCGGGAGCCCATGAGCTTGGCAGCCTGGGCCATGGTCCAGTTGGCGAAGCGGGGGCTGTGCTCGGCGGTCCAGGTGGTGGCCTTGGCCTGCACGGTGCGGAGGAGCGCCTGCGGGAACCAGGGACGAGGGGGCGGAGGGGGAGCAAAGTGGGACTGGGCCAGCCTGCGGAAGCCGTCACGAGGCTCGGCGGCCCGCCGGGGCGCAAGGGGCGCATTTATGGCGCCAGCGGTTGAAGGAACCCGGATCCGAGCAGTCCTGCCTCAGCTCACATCGTCATGGACGGGGCGGGCGGCGGCCGCCACCGCAAGCGCGGCGAGAGCAAAGCACACAGTGCGCATGGTCGAGAGCTCGAGACCTGTCGAAGACGGCTCGGGGTCGGAGTGCCTCTGGCGATGTTGAACTCGCTCAGGCTTGGTCGATCGCAGATGTGGGCAGAGCCATTCGCGGCCCTTGCCCGACCTCCGCCAAACGGTCGACAGGTGTCGCGCACGGCGGAAGCAAGAGAGTCAGAAGCCGTCGTATCGTACGCCAAGCGTCGGGGGCCAACGGGCGCTCGACCCAGCGCCACCATGCTCGCGCGGGCGCGGCAGCTGGCCGTCCAGCTATCCCGCGCTCCGCGGCAGGGGCCGCCAGCGGCCGTTCGGACGATGGGGACGGCGGAACAGCATGCGCCCCGCAAGCAGAGGCGATCCGGGGCCACGCTGTTCGAGGGCCTACGCCAGGCAAGGGAGCCAAAGGACGTGCTTTCGCTTTTCCGCCGCCACGAGGCCCGGATCCGCGTGCAGGACTTTGGATTCCTGCTCAGCAGGCTGATGGAGCTGGAGGGGGCGTCGGACGGCGCAGACCTGAGCAAGGACGCGCGGGAAGTCCTGCGCGAGGCCGCCGAGCGCCTCCCGAAGATGCTCAAGAGCGCCAAGCCGCTCCCCAAGGGCACATCACCTCGACAGCGGTCCAAGTCTCGCTTTTCGGCGCTGTCGAGCGTGATCCAGGCGTTTCACGCCGCGGGGGGCGGCGAGGACGAGGTCCTCGACCTGGCCGCTGCCGCCGCCGCCGAGACGCTCGGGGAGGGCCACCCCGCCTCGGTGGCGCGGGCGGCGACCGGCCTCGCCGCGCACGGCCGCCTGCGGGGCCCCTTCCTCGAGCGCCTCGCGGAGCGCGTGGAGGCTGAGTGCGCCGAGGTGCAGGCCGCGCGAGCGCCGAGCAACACGGCGGCGGTGCCGGGCGGCGACGGAGGTGGCGGCGCGGTCCGGGCGCGGGCTGCGGCGCCGCCGGCGGACGCGATGGATGGTTTCTCGATGCTGGTCACGGCCTCCGCGGCGGTTTCGGCGCTGGAGGGGTCGCCGGCGGCTTCGAGGGCGGACCGCGACGCCGCCTGGCGCGTGGTACGGGCGGCAGACCAGGCCCTTCCGTCTCTCCTGCCGCTGGGCGACCGCCGGCGGGCCGCCGCCAACGCTGTGTCTGCCGTCGACGCGGTCACGCGGGCGGTCCGCGCGGCCCCCTCCGCCCGCGTCGGCGCCTCTTTCCTCTCCTCCTCCCGCGTGCTGTCGTCCGAGTGGGTGGCGGAGCAGGTGGAGGCGTCGGGCGGGCAAGTCCCGGCCGCCCACGGCGCGAGGGCGAGGACCGCCATCGCGCGGGCGGAGCGGGCAAGGGTGGCGGGCGACGGCGCCTGCTCCACCGACGGGGCGTCGGAGGTGGTGATGGCGCTGGAGGAGGACGTCGGCGCGGCGACGGGGGGGGCGGGGGGGGGGGGGGGCCCCGGGGGGGAGGGGGGGGGGGCGGAGGCGCGGGCGGCGGCCGCGGCGCTGCGCGTCAGCCCGTCGGCGTCAGACACGCTGTCGGTATGGGAGGAGGCGTCTGACCCCGCGGTGTTCGACCCGCACCTCTTCGCCGACGCGGGGGGCAGGCTCGTCGCGCAGCTCCTGGCCGAGACGGGGGCGGCGGGGGGCGGCGCGACACAGGGCGGCAGGAACGGGCCGGGCGGCCGCCTCCGGCGCGGCGCCGATGCCTCCCTCGGTCCCCGCGTCCGTGCGTTCCTCGCCGCGGCGAGGCGGGCCGCCCGCGCCGCCTCGTCGCGCGGGATCACCCTGCACCCCGGCGTGGCGGCCAACCTCGTCTGGGCCCTGTGCCGGCTGGAGCAGGCGCACCCGAGCGAGGGGGAGGCGGCGGCACGGGAGCACGCGGGGGTCATCGACACGCTCGTGACCATGGCAGAGCCCATGGTCCGCAACGGATCCATGGACCCGCTCAACGTCGCTCGGCTCCTGGCCGGGCTCGACGCCGGCAAGCACGGTGTCACCGCCCGCGCCCGCGGCCTCGTCGGCGCCGCCGCGGATCGCCTCGGGCGCGATATGGAGGCCTTCGACGACTGGCAGGCCGTCACCGCCTCCTTCGCCGCCGTCCGGCTCGGCTGCCGCCTCGGCCCCGCGGCCACGGGGGACCTGGGGCGGAGGGCGGCATCCCTCCTCGCGGACTGCGCCCCCGCCGCCCTCGCCGTAGCACCCCGACCCGGTGCCCCCCGCGCCGCCACCGTGCCCGACACGACGCACCGGCTCTGCGTCTTCGCGCTGTGGGCGTGCCTCCGCTCCGACGACAGGGAGGCGTGGAGGTCCGACCCCCGGGTCAGGTCGTACGCCGAGTCGGGTCCCGTCAGGGACCTCCTGACCCCGCCGTTCCGAGCCTCGCTGCTCTCCCTCCTCGACGACGACGGCGACGCCGGCGCGGGGCACGCGTCGGCCGCGGACGGCAGAGCCGAGTCGGCGGCGGGCAGAGCCCTCATGGCCCGGCTCCGCAGAGCCCGTTCCGCCGACGACGTCGCGGCAGCCCTCGACGGCTCGCCGGGCGCCCTGGACCTGCGGCTCTGCGTGGAGGCCCTGGAGCGGCTCGCGGCTCTGCTTGAGGAGGTGACGTCGGCGGGCGGCGCCGCGCCCGGCCCCCGCGACGGCCTTGACGACCTGGTCGCCCCCGACGCGCGGCGCCGCGCCGCCGCTGCCGCGGGCCTCGTTGAGGTGTGCTCGGACCTGGCGGACCGCATGGCGGAGAGCGCCTCGGCGGCGAGAGACGCGGGGTCCCTCACCGTGGATTTTGCGTCGCACATGCTCTTCGGCCTCGCGCGCCTCCCCCTCCCCCGCTCCCGGTGCGTCGACGTCGTCAGGCAGCTCCGGCCCTTCCTCCTCGAGGCCTGCGCCGCTCAGGGCGGCACCGCGGCGGACGTGCGCGACGTGGCCAGGGCGCTGTCGGGCCTCGGGCAGCTGGGCATCGACGACCCGCGGCTGACGGAAGCCCTGTTCCGCGCCTTTGTGGCCGGCGCGGACGGCTGCTCGCCCCTGGCAGCGCTCATGGCCGTCGGCGCGGTCTCGCGGCTGAGCAGCGCGCCGTCGGCTCTGCTCGAGGGCGCCGTGATGGCGGCAGACGCCGCCATCTGCGCCGCTGCGGCGGACCCCGACGCCATGACGGCCGACTTCGCCGCCGGAGCCCTCGCCTCGCTGGTCCTGGACCTGGGCCTGGTGCAGGCCGACGCGGCGGTGGCCCTCATCCCGCTGCTGCGGCGCGGGTCGAGGGACCTGAGCCCGGAGCGGGCGCGCCGCGCGCAGCGGGCCATCAGGGCGGTCATCGACGCGCGAAGCTCGGCCGCGGGGGCCGATGACGACGGCGAGGGACAGGACAGGGCGTGACGCGCGGGGCGCGGTGGGACAGGGCAGAGCGACAGTGCGCCGCCGCCGGCGGATCCAGCACTCGCGAGCATGCGGAGCGGCGGGGGCATCGCGTACATCGCCATCTGTGTGTGGGGTGGGGCGTTTGCCCTGTACGCGGCGATGGCGGCGATCGTGACTTTCGTGCAGCCGGAAGCGTACATGGTCAGAAATCGCGCGGCAACCACGCTCCGCCCGGCCGACCCCAAGGCGCCGCGCCAAGGAACAAACCGCTGCCATGGCCTCCGCAGGACGAAATTTTCCACGTGCCCCAGACCCAGGCCTTCTGCCGGGCCGAGTTCCGTGAGCCCAGGCCGCCTCGCGGACCGAAACGGCACAGCGCCCGGCCATCCAGCCGAGTCGGCTCGTCGCCTTCACGGACCCCCCGCGCAGACGTCTGGGACCCGAAGATTACGACGTTTCCGGGTGCCTACCTGATGCCGATGGCGGTGTCAAACTCATCGTTTCAGCTGCTGCAGGAGCTTTGGTGCTCCGTCTTCGGCCTGCGCCTCGTCTCCGCGGGGGCCGGAGCGTTTGCCGCCGCGATGACTGCGTTTGCTGCCGGGAGGCTCTCTGGGCTCGCCGGGATCCTCGGGCACCACCCGGCAGAGGTCGAGGAGGTCGCGGCCATCCTTGCCGGCCTTGCGGCCGCCCTGTGGCCCGTTCATTCGTTCTTCTCGACCATGTGGTACACGGATTCGACCTCGACGGCGATGCTGATGGCGACCTTTGCGATCAGCCTCCCGCAGCAGCCTGAGGGTGACATGGGCACGATGTGGTTCGGCACGGCCGCCGTAGGCGCCTTTGCCGTCTTCTGCCGGCAGACCAACGCCGTCTGGCTCGTGTTCATCGCGGCCGGCATGCTTTTGCGCACCCACCTGATTGGCTCCCGCGGCGGGCCGCAGCGGGATTCCATTTACTCCTTGGGCGAGGCATACATGCCGGCGCCCGGGACTGAGCCGAAGGACGAGCGGCGCAAGCCTCAGGGCAACGACGCCCCCCTCCAGCCGTACCAGGGGCAGGGTAACGGCTGTGACGTGTACTTCCACTCCTGGACGGGGCAGCCCGTGGCCGAGGCCGCGGGCCCGACGTCGGCCGCCGATGCCGCCTTCTCGATCAGGCGGGAGGACCTCCCCAGCAGCACGGACTCCATCGCCGTCGGAGTGGTGGTCCTCGCCTTCGGACTCTTCGTCCTCGTCAACGGCGGCGTCGCCATCGGCGACAGGAGCAACCACCGTCCCGCGGCACACTTCGCGCAGACCGGCTATGCCCTCACGGCGGCCTGCCTCGTCGTCCAGCCCCTCCTCCTCGCCGCCCCCGCCGCCCTCCGCGCCCTCGCCTGGGAATTCCTCACCGGCCGCTGCCTCGGCTGCACCAGGGGCGGCGCTGCGGAGCGTCTCGCCGCCGCGTCGGCGGCGCTGCGCACCGGAAAGCCCGCCCCCGCCGACGACGGCCCGGCCCGCGGCGCCCGCGCCTGCGGCTGGGGCACCAGGGCGCTCCTCCTCGTCCTCCTCGCCCTCGCCGCCGCCGCCGCCGCCGGCTTCGGCACCCACGAGCACCCCTTCCTCCTCGCCGACAACCGCCACATCGTCTTCTACGTATGGTCGTGGGTCTTCCGCGGCAACCAGTGGCTGTGGTTCGCCCTAGGCCCCGTCTACCTCGCCGCGGCGGCGCTCTGCGCGGCCGTCATCGTCGCCGTCCGCCCCGCCCGCACCCACGGCGGCTCTGCCGCCCTCGCTGACGTCTTCCTCCTCTGCGCGCTGGTCTCCACAGGCCTCGCCCCCGTCCTGGAGCCGCGGTACTGGACGCCCGTCGTCCTCCTCGTCGTCGCCCACGCCGCGCCGCTCTGGGCCGGGCGCTCCAGGGGCGCGGCGTTCGTCCTCGTCGGCCTCCTCGCGGCCGTGTCCATGGCAGTGTGGGCGCTATTCGTCTTCCGGCCCTTCCGGTGGCACGACGGCTCTACCGCCCGCTTCATGTGGTGACGGCCGCGCCAAGGGGGGAATAAGCCATTGTGCTCCCGGGCTGGTTTCCTGGGCGCGGGGTGGCGTGTGTCGTCGTGTGAATCTGCGAGTGAGCTCAGCCTGTTGCAATCGCACCGATGCGACGGTCACACGCCGAGCCGGCGCAGTTGCACCGGCTTCCACGGGCCCGGTCACGCCCACACCGGCACGCCCCCGGCGCCCGAGGCCCGC
>Ga0136560_1001508_pt1 | contig 12021 bp, 9 predicted proteins | sample AntRauMeHopE1497_FD_104925 | JGI IMG/M metagenome (GOLD analysis project Ga0136560, IMG submission 104925) | Saline lake microbial communities from Rauer Islands, Antarctica - Metagenome Hop E1 #497 | ecosystem: Environmental > Aquatic > Non-marine Saline and Alkaline > Saline | place...
AAAGATTCTGTTGAAAAAATCACCCTTTTCTTTAGGCAGTCAGATTTTTAGGTCGATTTTCTGTGAAATCCATTTTCAAATCCTCCCACTCATGGTAATCAATATCTTGAATCAGTTTTGACATGAAATCTGAACACTCTTGTTTGCAGATGTAGATTCCGAATACAGATTCTTTTTGGTTAAGCATAAAAGGCCGCTCACTTCCAAACTGTTTTACCAAGTTTGTCCATGAACTTAATACTAACAATTCATCACGATTTTTTATCGTTTGAATGATCTTGAAATTCCCCTGAGCGCTTATAATTTTCATTTCCTGTCCCTTATTAACTTATCCAAATCTAGGTAAGGAGAGTAGTTTAGACAATACGTATTTGTACGTATTTTTTCAAACTCTCAAGAGATCAGCTTCAATTGATGATTTCCTTATTTTTTTGAGCCCAGATTAACAGGGAGTTGTGTTTTTTCTCCAAATTTAACTTTGTGATCATATTGCTTCGGTGTTTTTCTATGGTTCGCTCGGAGATAAAAAGCATAGCAGCGATTTCTTTGGTAGCAAGCCCCTGCGCGATGAGTCTTAGAATCTTGATCTCAGACGGCGTCAGCGTAGATTCACTTTGATCAATCCGATCTTCTTTGAGTTCCTCAAAAATCTTCTCGCTAAAAAATTGACCGCCCTCCATTATTTTGGAAATCGCCGTGGACAGGTCGTCCAAGGCAAAATCCTTCAAAATATACCCTGATAGATTTAGTTCCTTAGCTTGTTGGTAGAGGTAAAGCTCTTTATGTAGTGTGAGTAGAATGATTTTGGTTTTCGATTGATCCAATTTGCATCTTTCGGCAATCTCCAATCCTGTCATTTTAGGCATTTCCATATCGACAATTGCCAGATCCGGTGAGAATTTAGCAATTAACATCAATGCGGAAAGTCCATCGTTAGCGGTGCCAAGGATATCATATCCAAGATCAGACAGGAAGTCGCTCAGACCCTTGAGCAAGATGGGATGATCATCTGCTATTATGATAGTTGGTTTTTTGTCAGACATTTACAGAAAAACTTAGAATTGTTCCATTTCCTCTCTCGCTCGTTACTTTCATCATTCCCTGTATTGCTGCGGTTCGTTCTTTGAGTGTTTTCAATCCCAGACTTTGAAAATCGTTGTATTTTTCAGAAAAATCAAACCCTTTCCCATTATCAGAAACAATAAGTTCAATTTTTGTTTTCGAATGCTTCAAACTTACTTGAATCGCTGAGGCGTCTGCATGCTTCAGAATATTATTCATTGACTCTTGAAATATTCGATATATCTGAAGCTCTTTTGTTTTATCCAAGGAATTCTCCAGCTCATCTATTTCCGAACTGACAAAGATCTCCGTTTCTTTATCGACTTGGTCAAGTAGTCGTTTTATTGCTTTAGCTAGCCCAAGCTTTTCCAGCTGCATCGGATGTAATGACCGTGCGATTGCTCTAAGTTCGTTTATGGCAGTATCTAATAGCTCGCCTGTGGGTAAATCATGATTCAAGTGGACTTTATTCTTGATCATCAGTAGGCTCTGTCCCAGCCCATCGTGAAGATCTTTTGAGATTCGAGTTCGCTCTTCCTCTTGGTTTTTGAGAAGTTCCTGAGAAAACTTTGATTGAAGTTCCGCTCTTTTTTTGGAGGTTTGGAGGTTTTTCCAGAGAAAAATCAAAACTCCAGATACCATAAGCAGTAGAATTGTAGCAATAAAAAACTGAATCCTTGTTTTATTCAGCTGATTGATTTCTTTGATTTCTGCCGATTTGTTCACAATCTCCAATTCCTTTTTCTCCGTCTCATACAAAGTCTGATAATATGCGAAAGTAGTCGCTCGATTCACGACAAAAATCGAATCCTGAAATTCCTTAAATCTTTTTTGATAAAGCAAGGCATTTCGGAAATCTCCGACTTCTTCATAGCTTTTGCCCAAGACCTTGTAGGCATAGAAGTAGTGATCCATCTCATCCGTTTGGCGTGCTTTTTCCAGCATTTGCTTTGCAATTTCCAGCGCACCCAGATCATCTGATTGCGTATATTTTATCCAATATTTAGCATGGAGATAAATTAGATTATTATCTGGAATTGAATTATAAGTTGTCATTAAGGCCTCAGCTTGATTGAAATAACTTGACTGGGCTACCAGATTTCCTTCTTCAGCATAGTGGATTGATAGTTTCAATTTCAAAAATATCTCCAAGTCAGGGAAGGGATCATCGAAAGGCAGCTGTAGCTCAATCGATAAAAGCTCCTCAGCAGTTTTTGATTTTAGATCCAATTTAGCGTAGTCCTCGGCTTGATTGTAGTATTGAATAGCGACATCTACGGGTTGGTTATTTCTGGAAAAATAATCTTTAAGCTTAAGACGGATTTTTTCGGCCTCATCGTAGAGACTAAACTTACTATACAGCACAGCTATTCCCGATAAGGCATAGCTTTCATATAATTCATTGCCCAGATCGGAATAGATACTTCTTGCTTTTTGATAGTCAGTCATGGAAGCGATAAGACTACCGATATTTTCATAGGCTTGAGCTCTGAATAGAAAACTGTCAGCGATAAGTATTGAATCGGAAGGCAAAAAGGTTTCGTTGGCATAGGTGTATTCTCGAATTGCTTCTGGATATCGACGAAAATTAAAGAGTGCTCCTGCAAGTTTTAAATGTAGATTCCCTCTTAAATTTTCACTCAAAATCAATGAGTCGTATCGCACGATATTTTGAAGAACTTCCAACTCTTCCCTGATGTCGCCAAGTCCAGGCGCTGGATTTTTGAAAAAATGAACCCCATACTTTGCGAGTGTATCATACGCCTTGTCAGCTTCACTTTTTGAAATGATTTTGCGAAGTAAAACCCCCGACAAACTATCTGATCTTTCCAGTCTTGAATAATCGGCAATAAGCTCCTTTAAGGAAGGGTATGGATTAATCTGGCCCGAAACCTGTGAAAAGGTAAAGGCGAGAATTATTAATAAAAGCAGTTTCAAAATAAGGGCTGTGAATATTTCCTCAAATTATCGAAAATCCCCTTCATGTTGTCATTTTATGGATTAGAATTCAAGATGATTTCCATTAATACGGTCTAAGGTGGCCTTATCAGGTGGGAATACCTTATACCAAAATTAGCCCATTCTGTGAAACCTGTCCGCGATATGAGTGTTATATCTTATTATCCAAATCCCTTTTTTGGATTCCCTATTGTCATATCAATTATTAGGTATGCCGCTTTAAAATATAGATCTACATGCATAGCAAGTTTATTTTATCAGTTTTCATTTTCTTATTTTCTGCTTTTTGCGTGCTTGGTCAAGAGGTCAAAATCAAAGGAAAAGTTTCTGATGGAAAGGAAAATACTCCTCTGGAGTTTGCAAACATAGCCTTGATGACTATTGGAGATTCTGCCTTAGTCACCGGAACGATGAGTGATTTGGAGGGAAATTTTGGATTCAATACCAAGCCTGGTGAATATATCTTACGTGTTGGTTTTATCGGATACCTTGAGTTTTTTGAAAAACTTACTTTCGGTGAAAAAAACTCTATCAACCTTGGAACTATTATTTTGGAACAAGATGCTCAAAATCTTGACGAAGTGGTAGTGGAGGGCGTCACCTCTATGTTTCAATCAGATATTGACAAGCGAGTCTACAACGTCGAAAATAGTATTGTAGCCGAAGGAGCAACCGCATCCGAGCTGCTTAGTACGTTGCCTTCTATACAAGTAGATGAGGAAGGCGGTATAACCATGCGTGGCAGTGGAAGTATTTTGATTTATATCAATGGGCGACCTTCCAATCTCTCCGGAGATGATGCAGAAAGTATTCTGTCACAGTTTCCGGCGAATAGCATCAAATCGGTTGAACTGATTACGAATCCTTCCTCTCGCTATGATGCAACTGGCGTCGGAGGGATCATCAATATTATCTTAAAGAAAAATGAAAAGACTGGATTCAATGGGCAAGTAAATGCATCAATCGGTACACGCGATAAATACCAAGCCGGGATCAATCTAAACTACGGCACTGAAAAGGCGAATTTTTATGCCAATTACAACTGGCAAGATCGACGTCAGCTGGAGTGGGGTGAAGGTAGGCGAACAGCAAATATAGCTGGCTTCTCACCTACCTTGGACCAAGATCAGGAAGGCGAAGAAATCGAAAAAACGCACTTGATTCGTACAGGAATTGATTACAACATTCGAGATGGCGGCATTTTAGGGATTTATTTTCAGGGAAATTTTGATAATGAAATTGAGTTTGAAGATGTGGTCCAGAGAAATCTAAGCGAGTCAGGATCTCTTGATTCCACTTTCATTCGGAGAAATGAAGAACAGAGCAGAAGCGCCAACTATGAGACTGGGATCAACTATACCTGGGAGATAGACAGCCTTGGGCAGCGCCTGTTTTCGTCTATTTCGTATTCCTACGACAATCGCTCCCAGCAAGAATTTTATAATCAGCGGTTTCTCACTTCAGAGGGAGACCTTGATCCCAGCAAAGTCTTGGCACAAACCAATGATAGACCGCGGAAGAGTAATTTCTATGTGGCGCAGCTCGACTATGAAAAGCCTCTGAGTAATGGAGGGAAATTCGAGACTGGTCTGAAAGCTACGATTGGTGATTGGCAATGGGGGCAGGCGTTTGCCCAAGGAGACCTTTCTTCTGATTTTGTACCAGTGCAGGTTGATACCCTGTCAGATACATATAATTTTAGCGAGGAAGTTTATGCAGCATATTTCAGCTATCGCAATCGCGCGGGCGCTTTCGGATATCAGCTTGGACTGAGAGGTGAGTACACAGAAACATTTGGTGAAACTCAGCGAAATAATGAGCGAATCCCAAACAACTATTTTAATCTATTCCCTACGGCATTTTTCAGCTACACCATTGCTCCGGAAAATGAGCTTACGGTCAATTATTCGAGAAGGATCAGCCGGCCTAGCATCTGGGATCTAGCACCGATTTACCGAGTTGGTGATCAATATAATCTTAGTATCGGTAATCCTTACTTACAGCCGGAATTCACCGATAGCTATGAACTTGGCTACATGAGAGGCTGGAAAAAATACCTGCTCAATGCCACTGTTTTTCATCGATTCAGCACCGATGTCGAGACTAGAATCACCAGGATTACCGATCAGAATGTCGCAATTCAAAGGCGTGAGAATGCAGATACCCGAACCAGCACCGGATTTGAACTGATCAATCAAGTGCAGGTGTCAAATAATGTAGATCTTACTCTGACGGGAAATTTCTTCTACTCTGCTGTAAATGGTGAAAATATAGAAGGCGGGTTTTCCAATGAAAATTTCAGTTGGACGGTCAGTCTTTTGAGTACTATTTTGGTCCCAAATTGGTTTAGCGTGCAGTTGCAGGGGAACTATCGTGGACCGATTGTGCTGCCCCAAGGTCAGATCGAGCCTCAATCCAGTCTAAATATCGGATTGAGACGCGATATTTTGGATAATAAAGCCACCGTGAGTTTTAATGTGAGTGATATATTCAATACTCGTAATTTCCGAATCACCACGGATGACCCAAGATTTACCCAAATCCGAAAATTTCAGCGGGAGACACGTATCGCCACTTTATCATTTACCTACCGATTTGGAGGGTTTAAAGAGAACAGTGAGAATCGAAGTCGTCGCGAAGGTGATTTTGGGGGAGGTGATTTCTAGGCATTGAGGCTGTTCAGTTAATCAGCCTTTTTTATTTTTAGCCATGAGCGAATTCATGGAACAGGTCCAGTTAGTCTTATTAGATAAATCAAATCCTCAAAAGGCTGCGTTTTTCCTCGATTCTTTAAAATCAAAGCCGGAGAGTATGGTGAAGGGGCTAAGTTTCTTAGAGTAAATGTGCCAGAGTAGCGAAAGATTACAACCGAATGTTATAAAGACAACCTTATCGGAAATCGCTCTTTTGCTTTAATATCAGTATCACGAAGTTCAACTTACTGTTTTATTTATGTTGGTCTATCGGTATCAGAAAGCCAAAACCGGAGCTATTCAAAAAGAACTGGTAGGCTTATATCTTCATCATACTGAATTCATAAATAATTGGAATCTAATAGATACGTCTTGCCGTCAAATCTTGAGGAATTATTATTTTGAAAAGGAGAAACAAATATTTTACGAACTGGCAAGGACTGGGCGGCTTTGGGAGTAACGAATAGCAATGGTTTCCAGCCTAAATTGGATCAGGCGATAGGAATACGAAAATGCGCTGAATCTTGCAACCCTATTGATTGACCATCCACATGATCTGATCGACAAAGCCATAGGCTGGATGCTGCGTGAAATTGGGAAAATGGATCAGGAAGTTGTGTTTGCTTTTCTTCGAGAATATGCTCAAACTATGTCTCGAGCAGCACTTCGATACGGTATTGAAAAATTTGATGAAACACTCCGATTTCAGATATTCTGGCGAGAAAATTTCTAAATTTCCATCTTAAATCAAAAACTGCATCTTGAGTATTTATAGAAAATCAATCCCATGAAAAAACAGCTACTCTTACTTTCACTTCTTTTCCTAAGTCAAATCGGATTTTCGCAAGAAGAAAAAATCAAAGAAATTGAGGCACCAAAAAGCTTTTCACAAACACATTCGGGGACATTTGGAGGTGTGAAACTTTCATACAAATCCATAATGGGCGAAACCCACCTCAAGAATGCTAAAGGGGAAGTGACAGGATCACTTTGGAGCACTGCCTATCTCAGGGATGGCGTGGAAGAATCAACTCGTCCGGTACTTTTTATTTTCAATGGAGGACCGGGATCTGCCTCCGTTTGGCTTCATGTAGGTTTCTTCGGCCCAAAAGTGGTGAAAATCACAGATGATCCAAGTGTAGATGATGGTTCGGCGCCTTACCGATTTGTGGATAATCCTCAAGCTTTACTGGACATGACTGATCTGGTATTTATAGATCCGATCGGTACGGGTTTTTCCAAAGCCATAGGAGCTGGTGAAAACAAGGACTTTTGGGGATTAAATGAAGATGCAGAGTCTATAGCGCAGTTTATGCGAATCTGGGTGACCAAGCATGGCAGATGGCAGTCTCCAAAATTTATCGCAGGTGAAAGCTTCGGGACTACTCGTGCAGCCAAAATAGCTGAAGTACTCGAAGGCGGTGGTCAGACGATGGCTTTGAACGGAATAATCCTGATTTCTCAGGCGCTTGATTACGCCGGTTCCTCCTCTTGGGCTGATAATTTGACTTCATATTTCACGTATTTACCTTCTATGGCTCTGACGGCACAGTATCATGGCAAAGCTGGTCAGGGTAAATCTGTCGAAGCGTTTGCACAAGAAGCTCGTGATTTCGCTTACGGATCGTATTTGGAGTCTTTGTTTCTTGGAGAAAAACAAACTCAGGTACAGAAGGAAGCAATTGCAGAAAAGCTTTCTTATTTCATCGGATTGGACAAGAAGTATATCCTTCAATCTGATAATCAGATCTTGATGCACCGTTTTAAAAAGGAATTGCTTCGAGATGAGGGAAAAGCCATTGGAACGCTTGACGGAAGGTATTTAGCTACGGAAACGGATCAATCGGCAGAAGGCCCAGTCTTGGGTGATCCAAGTGGATACATGACCGAGGCAGCGTACACGGCTGTTTTTCAGAATTACCTACGTACTGATCTAAAAGTGCAGCTAGACGAACCATATTTAGGTTCTGCTGATGGAATGGGCGGTTCCTGGAATTGGAAACCCGTGCCTGATGGCGCCTATTGGGAACCAAGCTACGTGAGCACTGCAAGATCGCTAAGTGAGGCTATGCACAGAAATACCGCCATGAAAGTACTGGTCGCCAATGGCTATTACGATTTGATCACACCATTTTTCGATGCGGAATTTACCTTTGCCAGATATGATTTTCCTCAAGATCGAGTCACCATGAAATATTATGAAGCAGGTCATATGATGTATAACCGCCAGGCGGATTTCGACGCATTGGCAAAGGACATTCGAGAGTTTCTGGAAAAACTTGCCAGTAAGTAGATACCTTTTGAGCTTAGAATTCTATAATGAAATGCTGCGAGTTCATTGCAAAACCAAAATTATATTTTCTGTGTATCCGCTTTAATGCACGTGTCAAAAATGAAAATACGGAAATGTATTCTCTCTCGGCTTCGCTCGGGAACCGGTTTCATTTTAAAAAAAAGTTTGGGGCGGCGGAAACCTAATTTCGAAGATAGATTCGTATCCGCCGCCCCTAAAAATCAAAGTAACCCGGGGGCCGAGCGAAGTCGAGGCCAAGTTGGGTATACCTGCAACTTCGCGGATACAATTAATATATGTTTTGATTATCCGCTTCTTTGCCAGTAGGCAAAAGAGACAAGAAGGTAATTGGTGCCAAATTGATATTTGGGCGTATCGGTCTTGGGTCTTCGGTCCTAATAAGCAAAGGAAATAAGGCTATTGGTGCAATTGCGGATATAAATAATCTCATAATAATTAATCAATATATCTGCTTCAGTTGAGAATATTTCTTTTAAATGTTATTACTTTGTAATTACAAAAAACCAAATAATGGAAACTTCAATCATCAAAATCGGAAATTCTAAAGGGCTTAGATTATCAAAAATGATCATTGAGAAATATGATTTGGGGGAAAAGGTAGAAGTAATTCTCGAGGAGGATCACATTGTGCTCAAGCCTATCCGGAAGGTAAGAGATGGCTGGGGAGAAGCTTTTGCAAGAATGAGAGCCGCAGGAGATGATGAGCTTTTGATAGATGATTTCACGGACGAGGATCATCTTGAAGAATGGAACTAAAGCAATATCGAATTGTCTTGGTCAATTTTGACCCCACCATTGGAAGTGAGATAAAGAACACGAGACCTTGTGTGATTATTTCTCCTGCTGAGATGAATCAACATTTGAATACCGTCGTAATAGCGCCAATGACGACTAATTTATCCAAGTATCCTTCAAGAGTCACAGTTTTTCACAAGGGAAAAAAAGGAATGATCGCCATTGATCAAATTAGAAGGATTGATAAAGTAAGGATTGTAAAAATGTTTGAAATTCTAAGTAAATCCGAAATTCAAGAATGTAAATCCATCATTAAGGAAACTTTTGTCGATTGATTTCACTTTATTTTTCAGTCCTTTAGTATTAATTAATTCAACTATGCAAAGACCCGATTTCAACATCGAAGAAGTAACTAAAATTATCCGTGGCCGTCGCTCCATGTTTATGGCTCAGTTCAAGGAAAATGACCCGATAGACGATTCCATTATCGAAGAATTACTCGAAAATGCACGCTGGGCTCCAACTCACAAACTCACCCAACCTTGGCGATTTATAGTTTATACCGGCGATGGCTTAAAGAAATTTGGCCAATATCAGGCCGATATGTACAAAATGCGAGCTGAGAAAAATGGCACTCCATTTCTGGAAGCTACTTATGAGAAATTTATCGATAATCCTCAGAAAGCATCGCACATGATTGCCATCATGATGAAAAGATCAGAAGGGATTCCTTTGATGGAGGAGATCTCGGCTACCGCTATGGCTGTACAAAATATGTATTTGACTGCCTCAGCATACGGTCTTGCAGCCTATTGGGGTACTGGCGGGCCTACTTTCTGGCCGGAGGCTCGGGAAGATTTTGGACTGGAAGGCGAGGATATTCTGATGGGATTCTTTTATATCGCCAAGCCAGCAACTGAAAACTGGCCGGAAGGCAAAAGAGAATCCATGGACGAAAAAGTAGCTTGGATCAGGGAGTAATATTCCAAAGAAGTAAAAAAGCGACCGACTAAAGTCGCTTTTTTCTTTGACAATGTGAGCCAAACCTTATCGTTAACCAATCGAAATCAAATTGAATGTCTAATTTTAAACCATGAGAAAGGCTTTTTTACCGGTTGTACTCTTATTGCTTTTGGCTTCCTGCGAGCAAAATTTCCTGCCAAAACCCACAGGATACAATCGAATAGATTTACCACCACATGAATTTCGCAGGTTGGCTGATGGGTATCCTTATACCTTGGATTATTCAGAGTCTTCGCAGGTAGAAAAGGATTCCTTCAACCTCCAGGAAGAGGCTTGGATAAATCTGAATTACACAGATTTCGGTGCTAAAGTACATCTTACCTACAAAAGGATCGATGGGGAAAACATCGATTTCAAATCGCTCTCGCAAGATGCATTTAAGCTTACCGCTAAGCATCAAAAGATGGCTTATGGAATCGAAGAGGCAATCTTGATCACTCCGCAGGGATACACTGGCGTCGTGGCAGAACTTGAAGGCGAAGTGCCTACACAGTTTCAGTTTTTCGTAACAGACTCTACCAGCAATTTTCTTCGCGGTGCGCTGTATTTCAATACAGCAATGAAGAATGATTCGCTCGCTCCTGTCATTGAATACATCAAGGTGGACTTAGCCCACCTGATGAATTCAGTAAAGTTTTTGGATTAATTCAGTTTTTTCCAAGAGCCGATTATCACCAAACCTCCGGCTAGCGCGATCACTCCTGCGATTGATCCGCCAAGCATATTTCCGTAAATGAAGAAACCTGCTGAAAATAGTGCAGCATAGACCATTGCAGAGCCGATCATCATCAAGCCAATTTCCTTTGGAAGTTGACCGATTTCTTGTCTTTCGTTAGGATAGCGATCCAACACTTTTTTCCAGCCAAATGCAGCCGGAGTTACTTTTCTGTAAAAACTCAATAAAACTTCGTCCTTTTCAGGCTGGGTCAAAAAGGTCACCAATACCCAACCGACCGTAGTGATCGAAACACTATAAATCAATTTGAGGTAGGTCTGATTCTCGGGAATTAAAATCCAGTTCACTTTTGGATTGATGACTTCGAAGAATATGGCCACTACAAATGAAATCGCCATCGCAGAGATCTCAGTATAGGCGTTGATTCTCCACCAAAACCATCTCAGGATAAAAATCAGACCTGTTCCAGCACCGATTTGAAGGAGAATGTTGAAGGCATCCAAAGCACTGGATAGTGCCAAAGCAAGCACTGCCGATAAAGCCATCAATACAACTGTGGAGATTCTTCCCACTGCGACCAATTCTTTGTCCGAGGCAGCAGGCTTCCAAAATCGCAAGTAAAAGTCATTGACAATGTAGCTAGATCCCCAGTTCAAGTGGGTAGAAAGCGTGGACATCACCGCCGCAATCAAGGAGGCCAAAACGATGCCGATCAAACCTGTCGGTAGAAAGGTCAGCATCGCTGAATATGCCAAGTCATCACCAAGCTTATCTGCTGGAATGTTAGGGAATGCTGCCGAAATATCAGAAACCTGAGGGAAAACGATCAAGGAAGCTAAGGCCACCAAAATCCATGGCCAAGGCCGTACAGCATAATGGACTACATTGAAAAAGAGCGTGGCACCAATTGCATTCTTTTCATCTTTGGCAGAGAGCATTCGCTGGGCAATGTATCCTCCGCCACCTGGCTCAGCACCAGGATACCAGGTAGCCCACCACTGAATGGCGATCGGCATCAGGAATAAAGGAATGTAAGCATTTGGATCTGAGAAGTCAGGGAGAAAATCAAGCTTTCCAGCTACATTTTCGTGCGTTAGGAGGTTATTTAAAGATCCTATTTCCGGAAGACCGATAATATAATAGGCTGCTCCGAATGCACCGATCATTGCAATGAAAAATTGGAAAAAGTCTGTCAAAAGAACTCCTTTTAGACCTCCCAAAGAGCTGTAAATTACCGTGACGATTGAGGCAATCAGCAAAGTCTCGTAAGGCTCCAGTCCCAGCATTACCCCACCGATCTTGATGGCAGCAAGCGAAACGGTAGCCATAATCACCACATTGAAGAAAACACCTAAATAGATTGCTCGAAAGGCTCTTAAGAAAGCCGCAGCTTTGCCTGAGTAGCGAAGCTCATAGAACTCCAAGTCGGTAGTCACCTCGGATCTTCGCCATAGTTTGGCATAGACAAATACCGTCAGCATTCCGGTTAGCAAGAATGCCCACCAAGCCCAGTTTCCCGCCACTCCATTTTTTCGGACGAGGTCTGTCACCAAGTTTGG
>Ga0136560_1001509_pt1 | contig 12019 bp, 15 predicted proteins | sample AntRauMeHopE1497_FD_104925 | JGI IMG/M metagenome (GOLD analysis project Ga0136560, IMG submission 104925) | Saline lake microbial communities from Rauer Islands, Antarctica - Metagenome Hop E1 #497 | ecosystem: Environmental > Aquatic > Non-marine Saline and Alkaline > Saline | place...
ATCGGCTGGCCCTGGGACGTCGGCATCGGCTGGCCCTGGGACGTCGGCATCCGCTGGCCCTGGGACGTCGGCATCGGCTGACTCTGGGACGTCGGCATCCGCTGACCCTGGGACGTCGGCATCCGCTGACCCTGGGACGTCGGCATCCGCAACTAGAGCAGGACGTACTTTGTGGACGTAGGCAACAACTGCGGTTGACCGGGTGCAAGTGTATCGCAAGATAGGGTCATCTGAATCGACAAAAGAGGGTGACGAGCATCTCTCGATGGGTGTTGTTGTGGAGACTTGTCCGCCGCAGCTGCCGGTGCACTTCTTTATATCGCAAGTTTTACAAGACCGCGTTGCGATTTCGTTGTATGCATGACTGACAGTTTTAACAGGGATTTGTATGTATGGAGTGTATTGATGGAAAATGTCAGGCTACGGCTGTTGATAGGGAGTGCGCATGTATGCGATCAACACAGCACGGGCTGGCCCGTGGCGACCTCACGAGACACTCGTCACACAATCAGCAGTGGATTCCGGATCTGATTGGTAGATCGATCCGTTTTGCCAAACTTTCGGCTGTGAAAGCTACCTTTGTCCGCTGTCCACCCGCTCACTGCATTATTCTCATGGATTTCGTCCGAGGTCTAGTCAGCAAGAAGAAAAAACGATTCGTTGATGCTAGCGCTCATCTAGACTTGGATCTATCGTACATTACACCGCGCCTGATAGCTATGGGCTTGCCGTCTGAAGGATTCGAAGCATCATACAGGAACTCAGCTGAAGATGTGCACCGATTTTTTGAATTGCGGCATCCATCGCGGTACATGGTAGTCAACTTGTGCTCCGAGAAAAGCTACAGTGCTACGATCGAGAAAATATTTCCATCTAGGCGAATCCCCTGGGCTGATCATAATGCGCCGCCACTTCGATTAATGCGTGCCTTTTGTTTATGCGTTGATGAATTTTTACTGCAAGACCCTAGAAACGTTGTTGCGGTACATTGTAAGGCGGGGAAAGGGCGAACTGGTACCGCAATAGCTTGCTATCTCCTACACAGTGGTGCGTGTAGAACGGCAGCCGAAGCACTCCATTTCTTCGCATTTCGGCGGACATTAGACGGCAAAGGGGTCACTATTCCCAGCCAAATAAGATTTGTCCACTATTACGAGTAGGTGTTGCGCAGAGGTATTCGGGATCTGACCAGCTGTAAGAGTATGCAATTGGGGGTGCAATCATACTGGATTCGCAGCTATCCCCTCACCTTTTCAGTTCACAAGGTACATACTGGCACCCTGCGCACAAGTTTGCTATTCTTTCCTTGACACCTGCCGGGAATGCAGTACATTTCGTGAAAACTTATCAGCTCATTGCTGTAAGGGTGGTGAGTTTTCATCGACCTCGCCAGTATCTAGCGCAGTTTCGTGCATTTCTACTGTTCAATGCGATATGATACCCTTCTGTTGCTCGCAGTGTACTGCGCCTGCGTTCGATTATCCATTCACTGGGTGTGATCCGTTTTTGCGGATCTTCGTGGCCAATGACAAACACTACGGGCTTGAGGTGTACGATCAGCGAAAACACGAGCGCAAAATTCCTCACTTCACCGCCGAGGAGGGCGTTCGCGTGATTGATTTGCGCAAGCATGGTATCTTGCTGAGGAATTCAATTCGCATTGAGCTGTGGGATTAGGATTTGGGGACTGAAGACGAGCGCATGGCCTCTCTCTGGTTTCACACGGCCTTCATCCGAGGCAACTATCTCAGCTTCAGCAAGTGGGCGTGCGATCATGCTGTCAAGGACCGTCAGCACAAGGCCTTTGATGAGCATTTCAGGTTAGAGTTCTTCTTCCATAAGGTGGAATTGGGTGCTCCAGGTTTGCAAAAGAGTACACAAGCTGCAGGGAGTAGTGCTGGGACCACTGGCGTGCGGAGTAGTTCAAGTGACGAGTATGACTCAAATGCGGTAGAGAAAAACGTGTCTGCCACTGCTGAAGCAATTGACGGCGATGAGCGATACATGCTGTCACTTGGTGCTGAAGAGGGGCCTATCACGGAAGACGAATACTCGAAATGGGCAACTGATTCTGCCAAGTCACAGGGCATTTCGGTAGAGACGAATGCGTCTGATGGCAGTGACGGCGAAGCTCTTGGAGCTTCCACGGGTACACCTGCAGCGATATCCAAGAGCAAGGAAGGACCGTCAAGCAGCTCTAAAAAGGATCAAACAAGGCGAGAATTCATCGAAGCCTATCGAAATGCCATGACGATCGGAAGCGGTGATGTTGTGGCCAAGATGCGCGAGATTGCTGAGCGAGTTCGGAGGAAAACGGAAGCAGCGAACCGGGTGCGAGATGCAATTGCATTTGCTGGCGCAGCCGGGGTTGATGGCTTACCAACCGCTGCTCGCGTCGGTGCGAACCTCGGCGGGGGAGGGCTCAGCGATGCACAGGTGGGAAGTTACGCGGCTGCACTTGCAGAATCTCCAGGCAACTACAGAGTAGCAAAGCCAGCTCATCATCGACGTGAGGCATGGGGCGTGGCTCCGGCAGCCAAAAGCACTGCCAGTATACGACAGCGCACGGTAGGACTCGCACCAGCGCAAACTGCTATATCCAACAGGTTTGCTGCCAGTGACGGTACTAGCCGCACTTCAAGGCCAAGTATTGTATCTCAAGTACCAGCTGGGCAAGTAAAGTATCGAATAGGGAGCTGATTGCTTGAGGCTAACTAGTCTATGCTGCATTTTTCTCTGAAAACGCGAAATCGTCTTCGCCAAAACCACCGCTGATTCGCTTTACGTAGCCGACCACATCACCTCAACAAGTGAACATACCCGTCAAAGCTGCCAACTAGCAGCAGCTACTCTGGCACACGCATCCAGCTTAAACAAGCAACCCCCGCACCTGGTGAAGCTCCGACCCGAGATGCTGCCTCTGAGTGACGCGATGATGCTTCCGGGAACTCCCTTCCCTCCTGGACTGTAAGGCCGTACTGCAAAGCGTCTGGCGCTGCATGGACCTGCTCGCCCAAAAGTGACCGAGTGTCTGCACTCGGTCGCACTTGCTCGTTTGAGAACACGACATGCTTCGTTCTGCTTTGTGCGAAAGCTACACGAGGTGCACTGCTACATCGACCGAATACAACGAATGTTCTCTCGGGCACGAGCGTGTCCAAGCACGTCACAGATCCGTCAGAACCAGCAATTAATGACCATGTTGGCATCCCAGTACTCGCTAGCAACCATTCTCGATCGTGCGCTTCCATGACCTCCGCCCGAGCGACATCTGCAGCTATTCGAACTCCAGCGTTCCCACCGCTGGGCACGCCCTCGCTTTGAACAACTCGAGCAGTTGATGCCCTGAGAATGTCTGGCAATCGTACCGCAGCTGCCCCTGGCCCGCGAGTGTCCAGAGTAACTGCTGCAGCGACACCGCTATGAGGATGGCGGAACTGTGGCCTCGCAACTTGTGAGGCATCTGCCAGTGGCCATAGCACCGATGTCACTGACCAGCCCAGCGCGATGCTTCTCTCGGCAGAACAGGCTCGCCGTGGATTCGATATCACCCTGCCGTGTCTGTCTATGGTGCTATCCACAATCGATACGTGCCTCACCTGCAGTCCTAAGGTATCGTTGCTGGAATCCCGACGGAAACCGTTTAAGATTCTGCCACTTTCAAGGTTAATGCAGATTAATTCAGACGACCTGTTCGACATTTTCTCTACTCCTACCTAGCACAGCAGCGTTGTTCGTAGCTTCTAAGACCTGCTCCCACTGCTTGCCCCGACCGAAAGGAACGGCTTCACGCATGATATAGAGCAGTCAGATGCAAGCGTGGGAGATTCCATAGAACACAGCTGTAACACTTTGGAAAGCATGCCCAGCCTCATGTCCAACACCACCAACGCGCCAGCCGCAGTGCCAAGAACGCACGCGCTGCCATCCGATCCGTCAACTACACTGGCATGAGTGCATGCACCGATTGATTGAGGCAATTCGCATCTCCACAGCACTCGATGGGAGCGAAGACACAGGAGTCGTACAACACCTTGGGTCGTAACAAAAATAATCCCAGAGGACTATGGCGTAACTACGTGAGAAACAAATACCACAGCTCCTTCGCTGAACACCCTTCCGCTGTATCGAACTTGAACGGCAGCCCCAGCTGCAGCTATTACCGACGGGTGGGCAGAAGAAGACAGGTCGTGCGCCGAGCATTTTGAGCTGCACAAGCGCGCACGGTGCCAACCTAGGGCCTGCGAACGAACGGGTGCATCCAGTTCTACATGAATAATGCACCCACGCACGTCATCTTCACTTCCAATAAGACCGGCCCCTATCAGGCCTTGAAGTTTTGTGTCCATCCGTGTCGTGCTCTACGTGGCGGTTGCGTTCGATTCTCGCCGCTTTGCCTCCAGCAGATGGGCAGCATACGCATCACAGTCAACAGAAACAACGTGCAGGCCACCTGCAGAATCTCCAATAATGACCGAGGGATGTCCACGACAAGATGCTATGCTGGTAAACTCCAATGGAGCTTCTTGGTCGCGCCAACGTGGTTCATATCGCACCAGTGGTAGCTCTGCAGCCCTGGATGCCCGCAGGTGCATCTATGGTACAATATCTGTATGACCACGAAAGGTCGCGAGTCCGATAGCATCCCAGACGGCTGCGCTGCCATCCTCTCCAATCGAAACTGCAAAGGTACCGTCATCACATGAGCTGACCCCTCTTACCGCTCCGGTGTGAGCGGAGAGCCTTGCTAGCAGCGATCCTCTTGGTCTTGAACCGAATGGAAATCGGTTGAACTCATCTTGCTTCTCTTGAACTTGTTCAGACTGGGCAGCTTTCATAATCGATGCAGCAGCGGGACGCAACCCAATTGGACCTCGACGACTGAGCAAAGCGTGCGCCGCTTCGTCCTCTGGTCGGCTACTGAATGGTCCAGTCGCTATTGTCGATGGTTCATTGTCCATCGACTGTGATACAGAGCCTGCGAAGGCAGATAATGCCCGGAATGAACTTACGCCCTCTCCTGAGATGCCCGTGCCATCTCCTGTATCGCACGGTACTGCAAGTTTGGCTGATGGCTGTCCAATTGAGTACGCTATCACTTTCTTTGGTATCACTCCACCATCCTGAACATTTACTGGAACGATAAAACTTGGCTAAGCGGTCAATGATACAATCGACTTGGTACCAGAAACTACTAACCCCCCCTCAGCAGATACGACGGTGTCAACTTGTTCCGCTAGTGGAAGTCCACCGAAACTGAACTGCGGCTCTACCATGCAGCCTGGCTGCGGAAGCAGATGGAGAACTGCCTCTGACGGGATTCCACCAGTGGAGCAAGAATGCGCAACAGTGCGTGCGGCCGCCTGTGCGAGAGCAGCACTCAATCGAAACAAAAGAGAACTAGTTGCTTTCTGCCTGGAAACGCCTGAAGAGTCATCCCCAGGGACCCATGTGCGTATAATTCGGGTGCGGGCATGCAAAATGGACTCTGCACGATCGCGAGCCCCAGCATCTGAGCTCAAACTCTGGACAATGTCATTCGGGTCGACGAGTGCAGCCCCACACCATCCCAGCTGGGCTTGCACTCCAAGAGACCCTGCAACACGTTCCGCAAGACGCGGGCGGAGGCCAATGCTGCACAGATGGCGATATACACCGGTGACGAACTATAATGCATGTACAAACGACCTAGTGTCTAATTCTGACCCAGAGCCGCCGTAGCTAGCGACAACAAAACCGGGTAGAACCAAGCTCGTTTGCATCGCACCGGCGCTTAACTAAACCGCTTGGGGCCCCTGTTGGAACGAAGGGGTCATCGTTGCAATGGCCTCACTGTACGGAGCAACAGACGACTACTTCGGAAGAAATATCTGGCTTTGCGAAATAGGCACACGTTCCATGGACCCTTGGGCCCCGCCACTTTCTGTCAGAGCCTCCTGCAGGCCACGTAGGGAGAGCTGGCTTCCATCTACGCGAATACGCTGCCGTGCTTGAGCCAGCTAGGAATCCAAAAGCGCAAACACGCGCATCTGAGTCCGCATGGCTGACGTGCAAGCACAAGCGACAGATTGCAGAACCGAAACCATGGACCCGATCGGAGGCAGATGAGCAGCAGCTGCAACACCTTCTTCGCCAGCTGCAGAATCCTAAGCAGCGCGCTACATTTCAATGGCCATGCTTGCAGCTGCGGAAGGGGTCACAACGGAGTTTACCAAAGCTTGGATGATTGAGGGTCCGCCAAGTATAGCGGCAAATCGCAACGCCGACAGGCATGCAACAGCTGTCGAGCTACCGCGCATTGCCAACTGTACTGCTGCAAGACAGATAGAACGCTACCTCGAAGCAAATGTTGTCGCTGGAGGGGTCCACGACGGCACATGAAGCATGGTACCAGCAGCATCTGGGTGCTCTAAAGCGATCTTGTAGCGAACCTTTGACAGAATTGCAGCCAATCCAGCTTCTGCGCCAAACTTACCTCGCGACATAGCCTCCTCCTCCACAGACCCCGAACCAAGATCTGATGCGAAAACTGTAAAGCCACCACGACTAGGGTCCGGCAATGCTGCATCCATGCAGCTGATAGGGTGCAACTTGGCTACGGTAGATCGCTGAACCAAAGCGATTTCGTCAACATCCTTCATTGCACCGCTCATGTCACAAGAAGAATGGACCAGGTTCTGCAAAGCATCAACAGGGGCCGACAACCCTATCGACTTCGGTCCAGATGTCCCACCCAGCCTGGCTTCGTCTTGGAAAACAGCAGCGCCAGCACCACCGAGCAGAGAAGAGTCAGTGAGTGCTTGGATACTGGAATGCACGGACCCCGAATTGGTATCACGACTAATCTACAGCAGAGAATCATCTTCAAGACTTCGATCGATTCCCTCCACTATCAAGGCTGCATGCACTTCGGTCGCCAGGATGCCGGCGGACCCTCGCTTCATTCCTGCGATCACTGCCGCGCTGCCAGCGGAGGGAGATACAGTGCCATTGCTTACAGTGGTAGCAGGCGAGCGGCTTCGCCCATGACTGGCTACGCTTTGTACATCAGACAATATAGCCAGACTGCAAGCGGCAGACCGAGCGCGCATAGCCATCTATCGTCCGAAACTAATTGCTGCTGCAGACAATTGAGACCTCTCGCTCTACAGACTGGATACTAGCATCGCCTAGCCTGCTGCAAGTCCAGAGTGCTGAGAAAACTGGCTTCGCTGCGAGCTCAGCATGCTCGATGCGCCGAACGCAGGCGATGCTACAGCATGCGCAGCGACTGCACGACCACTCAGGGTGCCGAGATCACACCCTAGTGATGGCAGCTCCAGTCCAACAACCATGCGATGTAGTGCTGCCAGTTCAACTGGGAGCGCGTAATCAGTGACGCGCCCTCGGGCTTTGGGACTGGTCTCCACGCCACAGATCGACTCAATAGAGTGTGCAAAGCCACCTACCTATCCAATTACGTACCATAAGCCTCGAGTTAGATTTCTATTAGAGCCATTTTGATGATCCGCCGCAGCCGGTGCCTGCACTCGATCTCTGCTCCTGTGCACGTGAGACATGGACTATGCTCCGTAGACACCGGGCAAAGCGGGAGACTGACCATTCACTCTAGGTGCTGCGTCCGAGCGCGATCCGAAGCGAGGGGTACCTACACTCGATCGGGAACTTGGGGTACTGCCACCATCGCCGAAATATCCACCCACCGCAACAGCATTACCAGCAATTACTAAACCCCCTCCACGAGCACGGGATACGTCAGTTGGAGCTTTCGCCGCAGATCTAACAGACATACGTACCCTCTCTCCCGCCTCTGTTAACGGAAGCAAACCCGCAATAGTGCCTGGTTCGCAATCCAGCTCACGCAGCACCCTGGTTGCAGCAGAAACAGCAGATTTAACTGATGCATCATCGAGCGAAATAGTGCGTGCGGCCTCGATCGGGTTCGTGTCAGCACCAGTTGCAGACCCCAGTATGCCTGCACAGTCTTGAATGCTGCTCAGTGCCAAGCCAGCTGTGCCCCCACACGCAGATAATGGCGGCATTGGAACCACGCTGCCAGATGAGGGCAGGAATGGGGTATCATTCCCAGTTGATAGACTTGAGGCTTGGCGTGCGAGCAATTCCGTTGCCAGATGGTTTTCAGGCGCCCAGTTGCTTTCACCTACGACTGCATGAACGGTGCTCTTAACTCCAAGTTGAGCCATAGTTCGTGCAGGAGACCCACCTGTGTCAACTGGGTCGCCTCCTCTCTGCGCAAATTGCGCGAAGGCCCACGCTCGGTGCACGGGACTCAAAGAGACAGCCGTTTCTGCAGCTGCAGCAATAAGTGTGTCAGGCTTCTCCATGCCATTCATCTCAGCTGCTATGCTCCTAGCTATTGCTGTAGAAGCTGCCACCATATACCTAGATGATACATCTATTGGATCTTTTCGCTCTGATCCGTTCACTCTGCGCTGCCTCTCTACAGCGTCTAAAGTTTGGTCTATATTGGCACTCGCGTCGGGTGAGAAAACTTTAACTTTTCCATCAGCTTCATCACTAGAAAGAATTATTCCACTGATCGAACCATGCTTCTACCGAGCTAGTTGAAGCCTCCTTTTAACGAAATCGCGCAGCACCGATGCAGGTGGTGTTGCAGAAAGCTACGCTAACGACGCCAGATTGAATAAACCCAGGCCGAGATCAATACGCCGAACCCTCCTACCTGTGTCAGACTTCACTTGCTGGTCGAGCACAGCTGCATCAGACAAGTCCCCGAATATCTTTTGAACGTTTGCAGCAGCAATTGCACAAGGGGACAATTTCAGCGAGATCGAAGCTGGCAACCGAACGGCACCAGTCCAGCATAGCGAATCTGCACGGTGCGAATGGTGAATAGCACCTAGCCAAACCGATTTCCACTTGTCAATCGGGGCTCCAAACGGCCCGTAGTCGTGCGTTCGATCAACAGGCGCCCGTAGCGTTTGATGCAAACCGACTTCGACACGACCAAGGATATTTGTAGGGGGTTGCTCATGCAAACTCAGATAGGCTGACTAGGGCACTCGAGCAGCCACAGGTTGGATCGCCGCTAGCTCATCTGGCGAGTACGGCAGTTGCCTGGAAGATGAGAGCGGTTTGAACGCCTCAAAAGCGAGTCTGCTCGCACTTGCCTAATCTAGGTGCAGCCCACACTCAAGCGACGCGCTCCGCACTCGAGCGGCAAGACTCGCGTCAGCAGCATCGGAGTGGGCTGCAAACACGAGCTAATCAAGCAGGTCAGCATCACGGCAAAGCGATTCTGAAACAGCTTGCAACTAGGGGTGCACTAACAACGCTAATCTGTGTATATCGCTGCTCTCTAATTGTGTGGGCTTTTCGCAGGATTTCTGGTGAGACGATAAACGCCCCTAGCCACTCGTTCGAAGATGCTGAAGGCGTCTGTTTGGTGAGCCGCGCTAGCCGCTTTGCTCGTGGAGACTCTCCGGAGACTGCGAGTCCGAATCACTAAAATGGAGTTCTTCATCCCGAGCTTTGCTGAGCTCTTGCACGACGTCGGTTGAACTCTGCTCCTCCACTGACAACCTCGAATCGCACAATCTTGCAAGTGCTGCCCGAGTTGAACGTTTCGTTGCAGTTTGCTACACGCATTCAAGCAGAGCGAAAGAAAGTGTTTCTAGCGCAAGTTGATGCTGACAAGGATCCAATCTTGGTGCAGCACTGCTGAAGGCAGCCAGCTCGTGCCTCAATGTCCCCCACAGTCGAGCAACCGACCGACCTCCAGATACACGGCCTCCCGCAGCAGCCAGCAGAGCCTTGTGCATGTGGGCCTGTGCCTCTGGCCAACCCAGTGACAGGCAAGCAGACGCAACTAACTTCGCAGCCGGAAGCCGGATCCACCTCGAGGGGTGCAGCAATAACAAACAGAATCGCGGCAAATCTACGATGAAGTCGTGCGGCAGTCTCTACGTTGTCAGGTGAAGCCACTCTGATGCAGTAGCTGAAGGACCACCCGCAGTACCCATGTGAGGATTCTTCGCGAACACTGGCGGGTTACCAAGTAAGCCTCTCCGAACAAGTTCGTGCATCGCATACAATGCCGCACCGCTTTGGTACTCGAGCGCTGAACCAACATCACGAGCTAGCTCCTCCAGAAGCTCACCGCACGACTCCTTAGGTCCAAGAACTTCTGCCATACATGAATACTGCCCCGCAATCGAAGCCGCTACAGAGGGGTCTTTGTCTTTAAAAGTTTTAAGAATCGTACCGAATACGCGATGCTCTGCAAAATCAGTTCCCACAGCAGCGGCTAGAGATAGGAGTCCGGAAGCCACTCCGCCACGAGAAAGCGATAGAGATTTCGCGCTCAGCGCTTGGGCGCGAACAAAATCATCTACGAGCAAGCTTGGTCTTGGATGCAAGGCTTGGCACTCTGGTCGAGCGGAAAACAGCGGTACCCTGGAGCTTGCTACGTTCTAAAACAGCCAGTGCAGTGACTTGTCAGTACTGGCCGCTGCCACTGCAGCCTGAACAAAATCAGACCAATCCTGCTACTACTTGGCAGGTCCTGTAGCCGCACTGGATGCTAACACTTTCTCCTGACCACTAGAAGCTTCTAGAATGCACCAAAGTGCTAGTATAGCTTCCTTGTTGACTGGTAATGCGGCTTCGTGCAGAAGAGCGGAGAATCCGCTGGTAACAGACTGCACTGGTGCCATCTGCATGCTGCCTAGATGCAGTAGCCAGTCTTCGTTTTGAATAGCCAAATTTCTCATGAGGCGCTAAACATCGAGTGCAAGAGTTCCATTGCTAGACTCTGACATTCCTGCTGCGTCACCATCGCTCCCAATAGCTGATGCAACTGGCACAAATGACTCGCTCATTGCTCGTGCTGCTAGCAACAGAACTGGACGAGCAGTTGCATACGCCTCTCGCACAATGGCGCTCGGATCATCTGCACATATGCTCAGTCCCTCGATCACGTAATGAGGAACCACGTACGTGTCTTTCGCCTCAGTAGCATGCAGTCGAGATAGAACACAAGACACGGCTGCGATCGCGTGGGCCCTAACCATCGCAGATTCGTCTCTGGCTGCTTCAACAAAGTATGGGACAACAGAATTAACCAGGAATGCGTGATCGAGTCCATCAACGCATGCAAATCGAGCCAAGCAAGCAATGCTCATCAGCCTTAGTCGTGCAGACGACACATGCCGCATGCTTGAGGTCAGCAATGGTATTACCAAACAAAGAAGCGAGCCATCTATGGAACGATCCGGGGGGGCTGCTGTCTCATCTAGAGCCTCATCGTCGCTGGGAGGGGCAATTAGATCCCTTTGTCGAGAAAATGTACTCTTCTCGATAGGGTCAGTGTGGCCGAGCAACTCTGAATCGATTGCAAGCAGGAGCGATTTCGCAGAATCTGATCCAGTGCGGCTAACTGGACTTCCGAGTGGTGCAGCTGGTTGCCCACGAGTTGACGACTCCCTCGTAGCGCTCGTTTCGGCTGCTTGTTTCGAATCGTCACGGCCACTTGGCTTCATTGATTGGCCGTACAAGTCCATCGATGTGCGAGTCGATCCTACCGATATCCCTAGCGGCATACTCCAAGTCGTGTCAATCTATTCAGACCTAGGTGGCCGTTGCAAGGAGGGTTTATGGTCCAAATCCCTTGCATTGTCATCAGCAGACAAATCACCAATGCGGACGTCCCACCACCACCCGTCGTCGCTCTATGGGGCCCACGCTAGGCCACCTTCCAAGCTCAGATCACCACCGAATTGGCCACCCGAGGCCAGCTCATCTTCCTCCTCCTGAAGTAATCCACCGATGAATGTCTGCCCCGCTTGATCAATTGCACCAGCGAGCTCTAGGAGCAATCTGGGGAACGCTCGTGCAATCAATCGCACACGCGCATCTGAGCTCGCCAGCCTCGGGTGTGATGCAACGCTGGCCATCAGCGGATGCACGACGTCCCGGAATGCAGATGGGAAAATGTGACAAGGACCCGTGCACGCCTGTAGGTACTCATGAGCCGAGC
>Ga0136560_1001510_pt1 | contig 12012 bp, 10 predicted proteins | sample AntRauMeHopE1497_FD_104925 | JGI IMG/M metagenome (GOLD analysis project Ga0136560, IMG submission 104925) | Saline lake microbial communities from Rauer Islands, Antarctica - Metagenome Hop E1 #497 | ecosystem: Environmental > Aquatic > Non-marine Saline and Alkaline > Saline | place...
CTGATCGACGGCTGGAGGAGGTTCAGCCAGCGCAGCTGACTCCGGCCGATCGCAGCCCTTTTCAGATGCAGCTTTAAGGAGCACAAGTTTGGACCTTCAACTTTCCAGCCGTGTACAGTCAATCAAGCCTTCCCCCACTCTCGCAGTCACTAACAAAGCGGCAGAACTTCGTGCTGCAGGCCAAGATATTATTGGCCTGGGCGCTGGTGAGCCAGACTTTGATACGCCAGATCACATCAAGGCCGCTGCGATCGAGGCCATTCATAATGGCCAGACAAAATACACCGCTGTCGACGGCACTCCGGCGTTGAAAAAGGCAATTATTGCCAAGTTCAAGCGCGATAATGGCCTGGATTACGAAGCCAACCAGATACTGGTATCAAGTGGTGGCAAACAAAGCTTTTTCAACCTTGCCCTGGCCGTTTTGAACGCCGGCGACGAAGCCATTATTCCAGCACCCTACTGGGTGTCTTACCCGGACATGGTGCTGGTAGCGGAAGGCAAACCAGTTATTCTGGAAAGCACCGCCGAAACCCGCTTCAAGATCACCCCGCAGCAACTGGAAGACGCGATCACTGACCGCACCCGCCTGTTCGTGATCAACAGCCCGTCTAACCCCAGCGGCATGGCCTACACCCTTGAAGAGCTGAAAGCTTTGGGCGAGGTGCTGAAAAAGTACCCGCAGGTAATGATTGCCACCGACGATATGTACGAACCTATTCTGTGGACGGGTAAGCCTTTTTGCAACATTCTGAACGCCACCCCGGAACTGTACGACCGCACCTTTGTGCTGAACGGCGTATCTAAAGCCTACTCCATGACCGGCTGGCGCATCGGTTATGCCGCAGGCCCGGCCAAGGTTATTGGCGCGATGAAGAAGATTCAGTCGCAAAGCACATCAAACCCGGCGTCTATTTCCCAGGCAGCTGCGCAAGCGGCACTGGATGGCAGTCAGGAATGCGTGCAAACCATGGTAACGGCATTCCACGAACGTCACGATTACCTGGTGGAAGCCTTGAACACTTTGCCAGGCGTTGAGTGCCTGAAGGGAGACGGTACTTTTTATGTGTTCCCGAGCTTCCAGGGCGCGATTGATGCAGATAGCAGCGTGAGTAACGATGTGGAATTTGCTGAAAAACTGTTGAAAGAAGCCGGCGTAGCGCTGGTTCCTGGCTCGGCGTTCGGTATGCCAGGACACATGCGGTTGAGTTTCGCCACCAGTCAGGACATTCTGAAGAACGCGATTGAGCGACTGAAGAAAGCTCTGGGATAATTTTCCCGGAGGGGTTGACGAGGCGAGGCGGCATGACTAGTATACGCGCTTCGTCTTAGGACGATGTTCCCTGATAGCTCAGTTGGTAGAGCAACGGACTGTTAATCCGTTTGTCGCTGGTTCGAGCCCAGCTCGGGGAGCCACTATTTAAAAGCCCGCTAATCCTCTGGATTAGCGGGCTTTTTCGTTCTATTGCCAAACTACAGGCCCGCCACCTCAGCATAAATCGCTTCCAAGGCCGCCAGAGGATTAGCAGCCTGGGTAATGGGGCGGCCGATGACCAGATAGTCGGAGCCGGCTTTTAAGGCGGCGGCGGGGGTCATTATGCGTTGCTGATCGCCTTTGTCGGCGCTGGCGGGGCGGATGCCGGGGGTGATTAGCTGGAAGGCTGCGCCCTGCTCTGCTTTTAGCTTGGGCGCTTCTTGCGCTGAGCAGACTACGCCGTCCAGGCCGCAGTTTTTGGTCAGGGTGGCCAGACGCGACACATGCTCTTCGGCAGAGACATGTATGCCGATACCGTGAAGATCCTGATCGGTCATGCTGGTCAACACGGTGACCGCGATCAGCAGCGGTTTGTCGGCGCCGAAGCGTTCCAGGCGTTCGCGGCAAGCGATCATCATTTTTTCGCCGCCGGAGGCGTGAACGTTCACCATCCACACACCCAAGTCCGCCGCGGCGGCAACCGCACCCGCGGCGGTGTTGGGAATATCGTGGAATTTCAAATCCAGAAACACCTCAAAGCCACGCTGCTGAAGCTCGCGAACCAAAGCCGGGCCACTGCTGGTGAACAATTCTTTGCCGACTTTTAAACGACATTTTGTTGGATCTAACTGATCGGCCAATGCAAATGCGGACTGGTCAGTGGGAAAATCAAGGGCAACGATGATTGGGGATGCTTGGGTGCCTTGCACGCTGGGGTTCCTGACGTTGAATGAGTGGATGGGATCTATAGCGGAATGCTGGCTTATTCGGCGTCTACGCCCTGTATGGGGCGAACGGTTTCCCACTGGCGGCAGCTTGGGCACAGCCAGTGCAGCTGCTGGCCGTCAAAACCGCAGTTTACGCAGCGGTAGACAGAGCGGTTGTGCAGTATCAATTCGCCGATACGGCTGATCAGACGGCCTTCGTCGGTGGTCATGCCTTTTTCGTAACCGGCCATTTCAACCAGCTGCAATAAACCCCGTACACTTGGGCGAACTTCCAATTCGCGCCGAAGCAGGTCAATGGCGGCCGGGCGGCCAGAGCGGCGCTCTACCGATTCTACCAGCGCCAGCAAAAGGCTAGTACTGGGGTAGCTTTCATAAAGCTTGCGCAACTTGCGACCGAGCTTGCCAATATCGCCGTGTTCGCGTTCCAGCTTCATCAGCTGGTCGATGGCTTCCGGGCCAAAATAAGAGTTCTGTTCGAACACTTTGAGTGCCATGGTGCCGGCTTCGCGGAAGCTACCTTGACGGGTCAGCAATTTCATCAGTATCAGAGTGGCGCGCACGCAAGAGCGGTCAAATTCCAGTGCCTCTTTGGCCAAGCGCTGGGCGCCCCAGCGGTCATCCTGGCGCAGTGCCTGCTCTGATTTTTCGCAGGTCAGGTAAGCCAGAATTTTAAACATGGCCGGATCTGCATCACCGCGGGTTAGCGTGTGGGCTACCTGGGACGCTTTATCCCACTCGCGCTCGCGTTCGTACAAATCAATCAGCTGGGTTGCGGCGCTGCGGCCGTATTCACGATCACCCATAAGCTGCTGCAACAACGCCTCTGCGCGGTCTAACAAACCGGCATTGAGGTAGTCCAGAGCCAACTCCAGAGTCACTTGAGGAGAATAACGGGCGGGAAGTTCAGGTCGGTCGAGCAAATTCTGATGAATTAAAATAGCGCGGTCGGTTTCGCCTTTGTTACGAAAATGACTGCCAATGGATAAGTGCAGGCTGACGGTGTCGCGGTTGACCGCCAGTGACTGAACAAAGTTGTCAACGGCCTGATCGGAGTAGTTGGTAAACAGAAATTGCAAACGATCACGCACCGATTCTTCATCGGCTATTACGTCATTGCGGCTGCGCGACCCCCCGAAGCGGCCAACAGCCCAACCAATCGCAACCGCCGTGCTGATCAGCAGCCACTGAAACATCATGTCCATTAAACCGTCCGGTCGTGCTTGGCCCGCTCTTTTTCCAGTGCTTGTTCGGTACGTTCAAGCTTTTTCTGTAGGGATCGCCGTGAAACCTTGGCTTTAACCGTAGCCAGTGTGGCCATTAGAACGCCCATCACAGCGCCAATTACAAAGGCCAGGATTATCCACATCGCTACGCCATGAGGCCGAGTTTCAAAAATCAAAAAATTCAGCGGAACGGCCATCTGATTATTCAACGAAAACACCAGCGCCAACAGAATCAGCACCAATACCAATAGAACGATCAGGATTTTCTGTAATCCCGCCATAACAATAGAACTCCTGAAGGCCGTTCAGGCCCGATTGAAAAACGGCACCAAACGCAAAATCAAAAACCCTGTTTCAGGCTTTCGTTGACCTGTTCACGCAGTTCCTTGCCGGGTTTGAAGTGAGGCACAAATTTTGCCGGTAATTGTACTGCCTCACCGGATTTCGGGTTGCGCCCTACCCGTGCAGCACGATGATGGAGGGAGAAACTACCGAAACCGCGGATTTCGATGCGCTGGCCATCTGCCAGTGATCGCGACATATGCTCTATGATAGTTTTTACCGCCAGTTCCACATCTTTTACCGACAACTGTGTCTGCTTTGAAGCGATTAACTCAACCAGTTCCGACTTTGTCATGAGGTGTTTCCCTCTTGCGTTATTATTCGGCCAATGAAATTACTTTACCATGGCTCTAGTTTAGCCACACCGAAAAAAAACACAAAAAAAACGGGCTCTTAGAGCCCGTTTTTTTGACACAACTCAGAAATTAATCTTTGTTGGCGTTCTGCTGCTGCATCTGTTCCTTGATGAGATCACCAATGGTGGTCGCACCGGAAGAGCTTTCTGCAGTTTTGGTACGCACAGTCTCAATAGCCTGCTTGTCGTCTTCAACGTCTTTCGACTTGACGGACAGGTTGATAATGCGGTTTTTACGATCAATGCTGATGATCTTGGCTTCGACTTCTTCGCCTTCCTTCAGCGCGTTGCGTGCATCTTCAACACGGTCACGGCTGATTTCGGAAGCCTTCAGAATAGCTTCAACTTCTTCGCTCAGGGTAATGGTAGCTGCCTTGGCGTCGACGGCAGAAACAATACCTTTAACGATGGAGCCTTTGTCATTCAACTGAACGTACTCTGCAAACGGATCGCTTTCCAGCTGTTTGATACCCAGAGAAATACGCTCACGCTCGGGATCTACAGACAGGATAACGGTGTCAACATCGTCGCCCTTCTTGTATTCACGTACGGCTTCTTCGCCTGTCTCGTTCCAGCTGATATCAGACAAGTGAACCAGACCGTCAATGCCACCGTCCAGACCAATGAAGATACCGAAGTCAGTGATTGACTTGATCTTACCGGAGATTTTGTCGCCCTTGTTGAAGTTGCCGGAGAAGTCTTCCCATGGGTTGGATACGCATTGCTTGATACCCAGGGAAATACGACGACGCTCTTCATCGATATCCAGAATCATCACACCAACGTCGTCGCCAACCTGGACAACTTTCGAAGGATGAATGTTCTTGTTGGTCCAATCCATTTCAGACACGTGAACCAAGCCTTCAACGCCTTCTTCCAGCTCAGCAAAGCAGCCGTAATCGGTCAGGTTGGTAACCCGTGCTGTGACCTTGCTACCTTCTGGGTAGCGAGCCTTGATTTCAACCCAGGGATCTTCGCCCAGCTGCTTCAGGCCCAGTGATACGCGATTGCGCTCACGGTCAAATTTCAGAACCTTGACGTTGATTTCGTCGCCAACATTAACGATTTCGCTCGGATGCTTGATGCGCTTCCAGGCCATATCGGTGATGTGCAGCAGGCCGTCAACACCGCCCAGATCTACGAACGCGCCGTAGTCGGTCAGGTTCTTGACGATACCCTTAATTGACAAACCTTCGGTCAGGGTTTCCAGCAGAGCTTCGCGCTCGGCGCTGTTTTCAGCTTCCAGAACGGCACGACGTGAAACAACCACGTTGTTGCGCTTCTGGTCGAGCTTGATAACCTTGAATTCAAGTTCTTTGTTTTCCAGGTGCGCGGTGTCGCGAACCGGGCGAACGTCTACCAGAGAACCCGGCAGAAACGCACGAATACCAGCCAGATCAACGGTGAAACCACCCTTAACCTTGCCGTTAATAATACCTTTAACCACTTCTTCCGCTGCGAAGGACTTCTCAAGCACTGTCCAGGCTTCTGCACGCTTGGCCTTTTCGCGGGATAGGCGGGTTTCGCCAAAACCGTCTTCAACGGCTTCAAGGGCAACGTCTACAACGTCGCCGATGCTTACTTCCATCTCGCCTTTTTCATTCAGGAATTGGGAGGCGGGGATAACGCCTTCGGACTTCAGTCCGGCGTTAACGGTGACCCAGTCGCTATCGATATCAACAATGGTTCCCTGAACAATGGAACCGGGCTGCATATCAATTTCTTTTAGGCTTTCTTCAAAAAGATCCGCAAAGCTTTCGCTCATTATGAGTCCTATATGTTCAACGCAAGTATCTCGTGCCGCCAGCAACACGGTCTGTTAATTAAGTCCGGAATCAGCCTGAGGCTGGCAGATTGTGCTGTCCCGGATTTCCAATGGCAAAAAAGTGTCGTCAGGTCTGGCCTGCTGCTGCCATACACCTGCCCAACACTTCTTCTATGCTTAACCCTGTGGAATCAATGACTTGCGCATCATCCGCGGGCTTAAGCGGGGCAGCTGAACGATTCATATCTCGTTCATCGCGTACCCGTATCTCCTCTAAAACGTTGGCAATACTAACATCGACGCCGGCTTGCAGCAACTGGCTGAAACGACGTTGTGCCCGCTCTTCAGCGCTGGCCGTCAAAAAGATTTTTACCGGGGCGTCCGGGAACACCACCGTACCCATATCGCGACCGTCGGCGACAAGACCTGGGGCCTTGCGAAAATCGCGCTGGCGCTGCAACAAAGCGTCTCGAACCGACTGCATCACAGCCACTTTGGACGCGTTGCTGCCGCATTGTTCGGTGCGGATCGCGGCGCTTACATCCTCACCGGCCAACAACACTTTTGCAGGCTCCCCGGGAGGTGTGGGTTCAAAAGTGACATCCAGACTGGCAGCCACCGCCACCAGAGCGGGTTCGTTGTCTAACGCCACGCCCTGGCGCTCGGCTGCCAATGCGGTCAAACGATAAAGAGCGCCGCTGTCCAACAGATGCCAGCCCAGCTTGCGAGCCAGCATTTGGGTAATGGTGCCTTTACCGGAACCACCCGGGCCATCCACAGTAATAACCGCTGCTGGCTGCACACCCATCAGGCATCTCCCTGGCTCTGGATATTAATTCCTACCTGCTGCGCCAGTTCGACAAATCCGGGGAACGACGTTGCGACGTTGGCGCAGTCGTTGATGACAATCTCGCCCTTTGCACGCAGCGAGGCCACCGCAAACGACATCGCAATTCGATGGTCGCCGTGGCTGTTAACAGTACCTCCGGTCATGATCTGCCCGCCGTCAATAATAATGCCATCGGGGGTGACTTTGGTTTTAATACCGACCGCTGCCAAACCGTCCGCCATAACCTGAATGCGATCGCTTTCTTTAACCCGTAACTCTTCTGCGCCGCGCAGTGTGGTGCGACCTTCAGCGAAGGTGGCGGCAATGAACAACACAGGAAACTCGTCAATGGCCAGCGGCACTTCCCTTTCAGGAATGTCGATGCCTTTGAGTGGGGCGTAACGCACACGGACATCCGCCACCGGTTCACCGCCAATGGCGCGCTCGTTGCTGACATCAATGTTCGCGCCCATTAAACGCAGTATATTAATAACCCCGACACGCGTGGGGTTCATACCAACGTGGCGCAATGTCAGGTCAGAGCCCGGCGCAATGCTGCCAGCTACCAGAAAAAACGCTGCAGACGAAATGTCAGCGGGTACGTCAATATTGCAGGCAAACAGCTTGCCACCGCCGCTGACGCTTGAGGTGGCATCATCGCGATGCACATGGTAGCCAAAGCCTTCCAGCATGCGCTCAGTGTGATCACGGGTGGGCGCAGGCTCGGTGACTGATGTAATGCCATCGGCGTACAATCCGGCCAGTAACAGGCAGGATTTTACCTGGGCACTGGCCACCGGCATGTCATAGTGAATGCCGGCCAGTGGCTGGCTACCGCGAATTTTCAGCGGTGGCCGCCCGCCTTCGGCCGTATCAATCACCGCGCCCATGGCGCGCAGCGGATCAGCCACCCGGCCCATCGGCCGTTTGGTCAGGCTGGCATCACCCACCAGTTCGGAATCAAACGCCTGAGCCGCCAGCAAACCGGAAAACAATCGCATTCCGGTGCCGGAGTTGCCCAAATAGATGGGCCCTCGCGGCGCCTGCAAGCCATTCATGCCAACACCGTGAATGCGCACGAAGCCATTATCGGGGCCTTCAATGGTCACACCCATGTCGCGGAACGCCTGCACCGTGGCCAGGCTGTCTTCGCCTTCCAGGAAACCGTTCACTTCGGTAATGCCCTCGGCCAGAGCGCCCAGCATGATGGAGCGGTGCGACATGGATTTGTCGCCCGGCACCCGAATATCGCCCACAATTGGGCCGGCGGGCTGGGCCCGGAAAGTCACCTGATGTTCTGTATTGTTAGTCACGTAGGCCTGTCCTGAGAGCATTTTTGAAAAGTGTTCGCGAGCTGCTCTGGCACGAGTAAAAACCCGCAGCAGAGTGTCTCCGTCCTGGTCGGCAATGGCCGAACGCAGTTGGTCGAGATCTTGGGTAAAACGGTCAATCGTTAGCAGCACAGCGTCGCGATTTGACAGAAAAATATCACGCCACATAACCGGGTCGCTGGCAGCAATGCGGGTAAAATCACGAAACCCGCCGGCCGCGTAACGGAATATGTCCATATTCTGGTCATCGCCGGCGAGGGTGTCCACCAGGGAAAACGCGATAAGATGAGGCAGATGGCTGGTGGCGGCCAGCACCTCGTCGTGATGCTCCGCAGCCATGGTCAGCACGTTGGCATTGCAGGAACGCCACATGGCGGTTACTTTGCCCAGGGCTTGCGGGCAAGCGTCATCCGCAGGGGTCAAAATGACTTTGTGTTTGGCGAACAGCTGCGGATTCGCCGCCCGAATCCCACTTTTTTCCGAGCCGGCAATGGGGTGACCCGGTATCACCGTTGCAGGCAAGTGTCCCAAAACCGCGCGTACATCGTTTACAAATCCGCTTTTTGTACTACCCACATCGGTAATAATGGCATCGCCGTTCAGCGCCGGCTGTATTTCCCGCAACACCGACTGGGTCGCTTTCACTGGCACTGCCAACACCACCAGATCAGCGCCGCTGACTGCCTGCGCAGCAGATTCTGCAGCGCTGTCAATCACACCCAGCTCCACACCCAGGGCCAGCTCGTCGGCGCGGGTGTCAAAACCCACCACTTCTTTTGCCAGCTTGTTTTCGCGCAGGGCCGCAGCCAAAGAGCCGCCGATCAGCCCCAGGCCGATCACCGCAACGCGCTGAAACAGAGGCCGAGCTACAGGCATGTCAAGCGCCCTGCCCGGACGCTACCAGCGCCAAGGATAGTGCTTCGATAAAGCGCGCGTTTTCTTTCGCAAGGCCCACCGACACCCGCAGATGTCGTGGCATGCCGTAACCAGCGACGGGGCGCACAATCACGCCGTGAGCCAAAAGCGCCTGATAAACGCCCTGCGCCTGCTCACCCACGTCTACCGCAATAAAGTTGGCGGTAGATGGAATGTACGACAGTCCCATGGCGTCAAACGCAGCGCCAAGCTGAGCCAAACCCTCACTGTTCACCCTGCGTGCTTCATTAAGATAAGCTTCGTCGCTCAACACCGCCGTAGCCGCTGCCAAAGACACGCTGCCCACGTTGAACGGCTGACGCACCCGGTTAAGAATGTTGGCAATGGCCGCCGAGCTGATGCTATAGCCAATGCGCAGCGCCGCAAGGCCCCAGGCTTTGGAAAAAGTGCGGCAGACAATCAGGTTGGGGTAGTCGGGCAACAGCACCAAGCCGTCGGCGGCATCTTCGCCCTGCATGTATTCGCAGTAGGCTTCGTCTAGCACCACCAGCACCCGCGCAGGCACTTTGTCCATAAACGCTTTCAGGGCTTTGGCGCCGTGCACCGTGCCTGTGGGGTTGTTGGGGTTGGCGACAAAAATCAGTTTTGTGCGATCGGTGATGGCCGCTGCCATGGCATCCAGATCATGCCCCCAGTCTTGCGCTGAAACGCACACACCCCGAGCGCCAATCGCCTGGGTCACAATCGGGTAAACGGCAAAGGCGTACTGGGAAAAAATCACTTCGTCATCCGCACTGGCGAAACAACGGGCGATTACTTCCAGCAGGTCGTTAGAACCATTGCCCAAGGTCAGTTGTGACATCTCGACAGCAAAACGCTTGGCCAGGGCCTGCTTCAGATCAAAGCCGTTACCGTCTGGGTACAAACACAACTCGCCCATCGCTTCTTGTGCGGCCTGCACAGCTTTCGGGCTGGGGCCCAGCGGATTTTCATTGCTGGCCAGCTTGATGATGTCGGCCGGGTTCAAACCCAGCTCCCGCGCCAACTCCGCAATAGGCTTGCCAGGCTGATAAGGCGACAACGCCTGAACACCGGATACTGCAAGACTCTGGTAATCAATCGCCATGATTTATCCTTAAAGCGGGTTAAAGCACACCAATGGGGTAAGAGCCCAAGCGCTTGAGTTCTACCGCCTCTGCATCCACTTCGGCCAATACTTTGCGGGCGGGCTCGTCGTCCATATGGCCTTCAAAGTCGATGTAGAACACATAGGCCCAGGTGCCCGTTTGCGAGGGCCGGGTTTCAATGCGGGTCAGGCTGATACCGTGATTGTGAAACGGCTCTAACAGCTGGTACAAAGCGCCGGGTTTGTTACGCATAGACACCAGCACCGAGGATTTGTCGTGACCACTGGGGGTCACCGCTTCGCGGCCGATAATCAGAAAACGGGTGGTGTTGTCGGGCCGGTCTTCAATGCTGTTGGCCAGCTTGACCAAACCGTAAAGCTCAGCCGCCATATCGCCGGCAATGGCTGCAGAACCTGACTCTGCAGCTGCCCGGCGCGCCGCCTCAGCGTTGCTGGAAACGGTGATACGTTCGATGCCGTAGCGGTGGGTATCCAGCCACTGACGGCACTGGGCGAACGACTGCTGGTGCGAGTAAATTCGGGTGATTTCCTGGCCGTCGTGCTGCGGCGCCACCATCAGGTGGTGATGGATGCGCAGCTGCACTTCGCCGCAGATTTTCAATGGCGACGACATGAACATATCCAGAGTGTGGTTGATCATGCCTTCGGTAGAATTCTCAACCGGCACCACGCCATAGTGCGCAGCCCCGGATTCCACTTCGCGGAACACCGCATCAATGGCAGGCATGGGCACGCTTACCACCGAATGGCCAAAATGCTTGAGCGCAGCGGCTTGGGTAAAGGTGCCCAATGGCCCCAAAAAGGCAATGTGCAAAGGTTTTTCAAGGGCCAGGCACACCGACATAATTTCGCGGAACAAACGCGCCATTTCCTCGCCGGGCAAGGGCCCCGGGTTTTGTTCCATAATACGGCGCAGTACCTGGGCTTCGCGTTCGGGGCGGTAAAAAACCACATCTTGCCCCGGATTGGCGGCCATTTTTACATGGGCCACTTCCTGGGCGCAGCGGGCGCGGGCACTGATCAGCTTCATGATCTGCTGATCAATACTGTCTATTTCGTCGCGCAGTTCCGCCAATCGAGCTTGCTCATCGCTCATGGTTAACCGCGCTCCCTGGCAAATTCCGCCATGTAGGCGATCAGTGCGTCTACGCCAGCTTCCGGCATGGCGTTGTAGAGGCTGGCTCGCATGCCGCCTACTGACCGGTGACCTTTCAGATTCAGCAGCTGGCGCTCATCAGCACCTTTCAGGAAGGCGCTGTTCAGAGCATCGTCTGCAAGAATGAAGGGCACGTTCATCCACGAGCGGAAGCGTGGGTCAATAGGGTTGGCGTAGAACGGGTTGGTGTCAATAAAGTGGTACAGCTTTTTCGCTTTGCGGGCGTTTAGCTCGCCTATAGCGCTTACGCCGCCCTGATTTTTCAGCCACTTGAAAACCAGACCCGCGAGGTACCAAGAGTAAGTCGCGGGCGTGTTGAACATAGAGGCGTTATCGGCCATCACCTGATAGTTCATCATGATCGGAGTTTTCGCGTGGGCTTTACCCAGCAAATCTTTGCGTATGATGACAACCACCAGGCCCGAAGGACCGATGTTTTTCTGGGCGCCGGCGTAAATCAATCCAAATTTCGAAACGTCCACGGGGCGTGACAGCATGGTGGATGACATGTCCGCAACCAAAGGCACCTTGCCACTGTCGGGAACAAAATCAAACTCCAGACCACCGATGGTTTCATTGGGCGTGTAATGCAGGTAAGCGGCGTCGGCACGGGTTTTCCAGCCGGCCTGATCGGGCACGGTGGTAAAACCGCAGTCGGCAGAACTGGCCACCACGTTCACGTCGCCGTAACGGCGGGCTTCAGCAATGGCTTTTTCAGACCAGATACCGGTGTTCACGTAATCAGCAGAGGCTGATTTGCCCAGCAGATTCAGGGGCACAGTCGCA
>Ga0136560_1001511_pt1 | contig 12010 bp, 18 predicted proteins | sample AntRauMeHopE1497_FD_104925 | JGI IMG/M metagenome (GOLD analysis project Ga0136560, IMG submission 104925) | Saline lake microbial communities from Rauer Islands, Antarctica - Metagenome Hop E1 #497 | ecosystem: Environmental > Aquatic > Non-marine Saline and Alkaline > Saline | place...
AGGAGGAAGTAGATGAAGATGAAGATGAAGATGAAGATGAAGATGAGTACCAAGGCGATGTCGATTACGGCGACCAGGACAATCACGAGCCCGAAGGTGAATAGATCTACGCAAACGGAAATGAAGATGAAGATGACTCCACCCTCCCTCCGCACAGACGCGGCCGGGGACCCGCAGCAGCACCCGGTCTGGGCTAGAATCTCCAGGAGACAGCTGATCGCGCTGGCACGGGTACCTCTTCCACGAACATTAGTTCAAATGCCGTTTATTATGGGGGTCTGCCTTCGCAGTCCAAGCCCCAGTCGTACGACCAGCATCAGCATCAGCATCAGCATGCATCTAGACAAGGACACGCGGTCCCAATGGGCAGAGCAGGAGAAAATGGACGTGGGTCGGCTGCAGAAACAGGATCATTCGGGGCTGCAAATGCAGGCACTCCGGTTGGCTACCATGGTTAGGCTGTAGACACGCCCAGGGAACAAGATGCTACACATTCGACTCACTCGACGGCGACGGCGACGTATCGGGGGGGGCACGGCAACAGCTCTGGCATCGGACCGCCCAGAAAATCATTCATGGCGACCCGGTCGACACCGCGTGGCAGTGGGCCGGGGGCGCCACGCATTGGATCAGATTCTGCTAGCGGTAGTAGCAGCATCTTGGCTCAGCATTATCGCAGGGAACACAACTAGGTAGCTGCGGGCAGGGGGGGGCAGTCGTCCATTGCCAGTAACCAAGGCAACTCGATGCCGACGGATCCCTTGGCTGCTGGGCGCTTTACAGGGAGGAATCGAATGTTTGCTCGGGGTGCTGGTGCTGGGAGTGCTGGTGCTGTCGCTGTTGAAGACGGTAATACCAATGGTTCAATCAGCGTACCACCCGTTGCACCGATGCCGCCACACATGAGAGGTAGGTAGCCCGCGCATTCTGCAGCTGCGGATGTCGGTGCTGGCGTGGTAAATGCATCGCATTATGGTGCCGCTGCGCCGCATGAGTACGGGCAGGGAGGTCACGAGCCGGTCCAATTCCGTGCCGGGGAACAAAGGTATCCCAGGGAACAGTCATACCCATACCCTCCTACTCGGTCTACCCTTAGAGATAGTAGCTTCGAGGAGCCTGTGTTCCCTCGCCGTGGTGTTCCCTGGACCCCACCTCCGCCTAGTTCCCTCACAGATGCGCAGGATTGCTGCTGCTGCCACTGCGCCTGTCTCGATGACGACGCTGCGGGCGGTGGCGGATGCTGCGGGGCAACAACTACCCCGGAGGTCCGAACGTATCAGTGCCCCCCATGTAAGCCAGGCCAGCCATTCAGGCACTTTGTGGATCCATATTGTCCAGGGATCAGCGAAGACTTGGATGAGCACGGATGCTGCTGCGCCCAGCAAGACTGCTCTTCCTGCCAGGGCTGCCTTTGTGCCCCTGTAGCGTGCATTTTCCGAGTGTTCGGGTTTGGTTGTTTTTGTCCTTGCGAAGATGATTCCGATCGCATGCTCGGCTGCGGGCAAGCATGGCTACTCATGCTCGGTTGCGGGCTGATCGCTGGGCTTCTGCTCGCCGGAAGCCTCGATGTAATGCTTGCTGTTAGCGTACCCATCGCTGCAATTCTTGTGTGTGCCGTGCCGTGTGTGTAGCTGCCATATTGCCTTGGGCTGGATGAGCCGGAGTAGCAGGCTGGTGGGGTTGTGGCAGCCTGTCTCACGCTCTCTGTGCCTTTGACCGTGGGTCTGGTGTTGCTTGGGGTGGACATAGAGGAGGGGGAGGAACAGGGAACAGCAGTCGGGGATGGACCGGGGGCGGTGGGGCTGTCTACGGATAGGGTGTTCGGGGAGGCATGGGTCTACGCAATGGTCGGGTTGTGTGCACTGTGGGTATGTCTGATTCCCTGCTTACGGGCGCAGGCGTGCTGGTCCTGTGTGCACCAGGCGAGGGTGTGCTTGTGTGGCCATTACGGCGGGGAAGGTTGAGGAACAAGAACAAGACGACATTCACGTGCTGCTTATTACACTGTTGTGATGTATGCCCGTGTATTGAAGCTCTCGGCCCTCCACACTAGCAACTGCAGTTCAGGCACCAGGATCTCAGATCCGCTTAAGCTCTCACTCTGCCGGGAAGAGACGCGTACCACCCGACCAAACTGAACCCAAAATTGCAACATTTCAGCATGCACCATGCGAAGGGTGCTGCTCGCAGCGTGCTTGATCAGTTAATGGGAGAAAATAGGGACGGGGACATGGACGACGTTGAGATCAAAGTGAGCAAAGACAAAGTTGCATCCCATACGGCGTTTCGCTTGAAGGAAGACGCCTTCGCACGCACCTCCGATCCAACTTATCGCTACCCCGCAGGATTGGCGCGACGAGCGCGTCTGCAAGCCTTATTTGATAGGATGCTGCGTACACGATCTGTTCTCGAAGACCACTTATGATCAGGGTCCGTGCCCAAAATTGTATTGCGCTGTCAAGGCCGATAGATGGAAGCGGGTATTCTAGGAGGAAAAGTAGGCCGGCCGCATAGGATAGGGCGAAATAAGTCGTATTGAGTAGGAAGCAGAGGGGGGAATGGTGCGCTTTGTGCGAAACGAGGTTGAGAGGCGCATAGATCGAGCTATATCTCGTACAGAAGCAGCACAAAGTGCCGTTGAAGTTTTAGATGTTGAAGCCGCGCCGGAGGTTGCAGCGATCACCAAGTAGATCGATGAAAAGGAAGCCGAGGCAGAAAAGGCAGGAGAAGAGGGGGAAGTGGATAAATCCAGAGCGCTGGTTGATGAAGTTGCTCACCTGAGGCGCGAGAAGGCAGCCGCCGTATCAGCCAACCTTGCGCAGCAGCGCGCTGCCGTGGCCTCGGGGCCTCTAGCACGTGCGAACCCCCGTTCTAACGAACCCTTCTTGAGGGTATGCCAGGCCTGTGGGTCTCTCTTGTCGATCAAAGATGCCGACGACCGTCTGGCCGAGCACTTCGAGGGCAAAGCCCATCTAAACGTAGTGAAGGTTCGTGAAAAGATGGCTCAACTGAAGGAGCAGCGTAGGATGGACCGCGGTGGCGGTGCTTGGGGCCCATATGGTGGTGCTGGGGACGCACGTGGCGGAGGAGGTATGCGGTCGACCCTCATCGGAGGGCTCGACATGAAGCGAGGAGGAGGTGGAGGTGGAGCTCCTCCGCGAGTGGCAGAGGACGACCGCGGGCGCCGCGCAGGCGATTCTTCAAGCGGAACTGGTGCAGCGGGTGTTGTTTCCCCATCAGCACCGGCATCTGCTGCACCTGTAGTACCTCCTGCCCCTAGTGCCCCAAGTGCCCCTCCGGCCCCTCCCAGTGCTCCTGCTGTGCCTGCGCCTCCCACTTGACGCTGGGTCTGGATCGATCAACTGGATCGTATCCGATGCGTGAATTGTGCATGCAGACAAATTCGTTGATCAAACAGCGAGAAAGTCTATACTCCACCGGCAGAACCCGTAAATTCCAGGATCTAGGATCTAGGATCTAGACAAGATCCTATCTTATTCCATGTGCCTGCAACGATCGTTATCAGGAAGTTATCCGTAGAATTACACGCGAAGCTACGAAGCCGCGCTTAGCCGCTTGCATGCATCTCTCGCAAGTACAATGCGAGGGCAAAACAAGTACGCCCCGCAAGTACATTGCCTTTGCATCAGCGATGCATTTCAAGTAGACAGAACACTTTTAGTACCCATAGCCCTGCCTGGAAGATGCTCCCCTGCTCCGCTGATCGCCGCCTGCGCTGCTGGTCTGGATCCGTGAATGGCCCAACCCTCCAGTCCCAGGCACTGCCACCTCATCAGGCCTGTAGCCACCTAGTGTAGAATCCGCTATCAGCATGCCGCCTGCGTCTCCTCCGCGCGACAGATGCCCTCCTCTTGATGCTGGCCTCTTTGCCGAGCCAGCTCGACTGACCAGCACAGAACTGCCCGCTGCCTCATCAGCCTCGCCATCCCAGCTCGATGCATCAATCGGGATGCTTCCATGGGCCCGCCTTCTCCCGTGGCTAAAATCATTTGTGTCGGACTTGTTCCCTGGCCCGAGTCCGTGCGTCCTTCCATCAACCGATCGCTCGTCATCTAAACTAGATACGTCCCTCCTCGCACCTTCTGGACCTAGATCAGTAGATCGGTAGTGTTCTTCGGCTTGCTGGGCCAGTTCCTTCGCACTGGGACCTGTGTACGGGTAGCAAGACACGATTGTGAAATCTTTCCCGCACGCAACTGCCCGAGGCACGCCACGTCCAATGCCTTGTACTATGGTGTCAAACGCTTCGACCAGCTATGGGTGGGCGACATACTCGTCCGACACATTGGCACCGAGACACCCATATTTATTGCTCCCCCAGGTATACATGTCCCCCTCGTTCGTGATTATGGCGTTGTGAGTAGGCCCGCATGAGAGATGTGTAGCTGCGATGCCAAGCTCCACCAAACCCGGGACCTCAAGAGGCAGAGGTGCCGCATGTGCGGTATCGCCAAGCCCTAGCTGTCCCAGCATCCCGGTGCCCCAGGTGAACACAAGGCCACAGTCCCGTAGTGGCGCAACCTCCACAATGCACGTAGAGTGCCATGTGCCGCACCCAACTTGGAGTACCGACTCTTTTTCAAGAGCAGCCACAGGGGTGGGTGTGAGTCTATTCTTGTTGTCTCCATGACCCAGCTTACCACCGCTTCCTGACCCCCATGAAAACACAGGGAACACCGTCCCCGCAGTCAGAGCGAGACAATGACTGGCCCCGCAGCAGATCTGAAGCACCCGTAGAGCTGATGGTAGCACGGCCAGAGGGACGGGTGGCAGACCCTGCGGCATGCTAGGGTCGAATTGTGGAATGCCACTCGGGTACGGAAAATACCTGCGATACTGAACAGGGACCCCCTTCCTCTCCGTAGCTCCTATGCCTAGCCTGCCTTCCATCGCGTTACCCCAAGAGAGGAGCCTTCCACTGGCTGTCAGTGCCAGGGCATGCGAATGTCCACAGGCTACATCGATGACTGCCTCCCCTTGCAAACTCTCCAACAGGACCGGCTCGAGCACCTCGTCGTATGTGCCAGTGCCCAGCTAGCCGTATCTGTTGTGCCCCCAGACGAAGAGGTCGCCCCCTTCCGACGTCGCCAGTACGTGACCATTGCCCGCAGATACGTGCACTATGCCTTCTCCACGCAGGCGATTGATCTGCACGGGCTGGAGGTGCATATCACGGGCTTGCATCGCACTGCGAATGTCAGACACTGCTGAGGCTCCGGCCCTAGCCAGAGAAGACTACCGCGAGGGACCTTCTGGTCTTGCGTCTGTTGCTGTTGCTGCTGCTGCTGGTAACACCGGGAACGACAGATGGTGTGTTTCTTGGCTGCTGCTTTTTTCTCTGTGCTGCTTGAAGTGGGGGTCCGCGATCCCGCCCGTAGGAACCCCCCGGACCCCAAGCCTCTCTACAACGCCAGACTTTACGAGGCCGTCGGGCTATCTGAACGTATACAATTCCGAAACGGCTCCTGATGCAGACCCAGATGCATCCTTGCCTAGCAACGCAGATGCACCTGGAAGTGCATTAAGGCCTTGTTGGTGAGTGCCCGCCCCCGCAGTCTGCCGTCCTCGAAGGAGTACCCCGGTAAGGGAGCCGTCTTTGTTTGGTAGCATGATGCGTCGGCCTGCCTGTGCATGTCTTGGGTTGCGGCTGTCAAATGTGCTCCCGGCATGGAGGCTTGCAGAGGCGCGCTGACGTGCTTGAGCAGAAGATGGCTACGGGTACCCCAGCGGAGCATGCCCACCACCACCCCAAGAAAATACTTCCTGTCGATCTGTAACAGCAATGCAAAAGTCTCCGCTCTGCAGATACATGAAAATGAGGCCAAGCAAATTTTCACAGCAAAAATAGATTCCAAGCATATTGCTACTAGTACTGTATGGCATTCGCTTTTGTTTCCGCTGCCGAGAGCAGGAAGGTAGCGCTGCCTGTGCTACTAACCGCGGATAACTGGTCCACATTTTTTCCTCTTAAGGCAGATATGCATCGAAAGGTCTCCCTTGGCAAGCTGTCTCCTAGCCCAAGCTGGCCAACGTGATTTACGCCGCATGCGTATGTGCTGCCGGCTTGCTCAAGCAAGCGCTTTGCGGACGATTCCGCAGCCTTAGCGGGTTGAGCCCCCATCTGACGCTCAAACTTGGCTTGAACCCAATCTAAGAGCCGTTCTTGGAGCTCAGCCTTCGTCCCGCCGTGAGGTAGACCACGCCGCTTTAGGTTCTCGACAAGGCTTCGGCGACTTAGTTCTCGAAGACCAGTTGTTCCTGCAACCAATGACTAATCTTCGACGAAGCCCTCCGGCTTCTTATACCATGGTTTATCTTCTGCTCGGCGAAGTTGTCGATACAATTCCATTATATCTATTTATAGGGTGCCAGCATAGATTCGGAAAAGAGTCGAACACCTCCAACAGCTAGCACTACAGTGCAATACATCTCGAAGGATCCGGAATCCGGATCGCCGCCAGCGATGCAGGCCTACCTATGGTGGCAAAAGATGTCTCACAAGGCGTTCCAACCGATGCACGTGACAGAATGAGTGTTGCGGATGCCCATGATACAAACCAAATGCCTCCAATCGTGTCGGCGAACTGTTGATCTGAAAAATTCGAACCAACACTTTGCGGGTGGCTATCTATACCCGTCTAGTTCGCACCGATCATCAGATGAGCGCACAGCATTCAATGCAGCTGGGTGAAGGACGAAATTCTGCTTCCAGCGCAGGCTTGGCCTTATGGCGAGCCAGCAAAAGAATCGAGACGTCCAAGGCGCCTTCACAGAGCAAGCAGCCTTCCTTTCCCCTCGAAGTCGCTGCGACACGCTACACAAGCCAGACTGGAGCACTTGCCTGGCCTAGCATGCTCGCTTGCTCACTCGGGCTGAAAAGTTGGGATGAGGCATATTTCTTGCACGCACTTATGTTTGAGCACAGATGTGGCATTCGTACTGGCGCCGCCTGGAACGTCCTTCGACGCGAGCGGCGCTGTGCGGCTGAGCCACTTGAATATGTGACTAGAGCAGGTCCTTCCTGTACTCTTCGTACCATTTAATGAGGGAATAATGATTTCCCCAAGCCACTAGCAAGGGCCTCACTGTGCCCGAGCAACTAATACATTACAATCCCGGGAAAATCACGACCGCATGCACTACTTTCTTGCACACTTCCCTGAATAGTTGGCTGAACTGGTGCGCATGTCAGTGATAGCGTGTGGAAACAGGTAAAACAGCTGCAAAATATATAATCACATCAACACACGATAATGAGCCTATCTGTTGCACCTATTCCTCCGCCCCAAGGTACAGCACTACAGAGGTAGCGCACTATCTCGTATACTGCGAAGTACGGGGTAGCATCACCACCGGATGAACGGCCAGAAGGTGCCGAACGGGATGGTGCATCCTTGACTGGTCTACCTGGCCTTCAAGCAGCTAGGCGGCCTGCAGAGTTTCGCTCTTTGCCAGAGGTGCCATATGGTATCGATAAGCGACCTCCAGGCGATGGGGTTCGACATAGATGGAGAGATAGCTCGGGCCAAGCGTTCGAGTCGAATCCATTCCCCAAGACGATTCCACACCAGACGCCCTCCATTGTTGCGTCCGCACTCGCCAGGCGAACCGCCATAACTTGTGAATATGAGCCGAGGTTTGCATGGATGATGTTTCTTGTACCGTTTGTAGCCGCGGGGCCAAGCCCAACGGCCTCAGCGTGCGTCGCCGGCTTTGAAACTCTGGTACATGCGGAGCAGCTGGCGCGAATGTGCAACGATTTTGCTGGCGCCCACGAAATGCGAGCGCTGCATGCTGCTGCTCCGTGGCCACGGCTCGCTGCGGTCCGCCAGCGTGCGCTAGAATCGATCGCCGAGGCAGAGCGCTTAGCTCGCATTGCTGCTCGAGCCGCAGCCGCCAGGAAGGGGCGAGCACTCACCAAAGTCGATGCAGACTCGGTCCGAGCGGGTGGACTCGTACCAGCAGACACTCTGGCTCGTGCAGACCGCTTTGGCTGGAGCCGGGCATTCGGAGTGGACTCGCGGGTCCTGGGGGAGCCCCCGGCGCGAGTGCCTCTCACAGCCTCCGCAGAGGAGGCGCAGGCAGAGGCACTCCAGGACTGCACGCGGGTCGTGCTCATGCCTCCTGAGGGTGATATACCGGGCATGGTGAAATCAATGCGAGCCGCTCTTTCGAAGCAATGGGTCGCCAGGGAACAAGCGGCGCGGAAGGCGCTTGCCGAGGCGGCTCGTGCAGCCGCGAGGGCGAAGGCGCAGGCGAAAGCAGATGGAAAAGGATCCGGTAGAGGTAGAGGGAGGGGCAAGAAAGGGCGCGGGAGAGCCAAGGCATCAGGTGGGTCTGCATCTGGCCCAGAGAACAATGGAGCACCTGAGGGACACTCAAACACGAACGGGCTCGGACAACCCGGGGGCAGTACTGCGGGGATGCCTGGACAGCCGGGCTGGAATGGCGGATCCATGGCATCGGCAGGAGCTGGGGGTAACGGATCGATGGGCACCATGGGCATGGGAATGGGAATGGGAATGGGAATTGGCCCTCGCCTGGGTCCCGACGGGAAGCCGGTGGTCACCGCGGAGCAGTTCCGGCTTTCGGCTGAGGCCCGGGCAGAGCTTGAGCCACAGCGTGACATTGATGACGACGAGAGAACCTGTGGGAGGCGTTTGCTCATCGTGGATGGCACGGGGAACCTCGACGCGACGCTGCTAGAGTGGATGGGGAAGGTGCCCACCCTGCCTTCTGCGCCATCGGATGGTGCTCTCGAAGGGTGTCCCATCGCCGCTGGAGTCGCTTGGCTTAGGGGCGTTCACCGTCGATGTCTTGAGCTCCTCTGGAATGTATCATGCGCCGGGGATGAGATCACTCTCGAGGCGCTCAGAGCTGCAGGTCTGCTGCCATCATAGCTCTCCTCCTTGTCGTCGATCGGGCGAGGAACAGCCGGTCGACCTGGTCATCGCAAGGATGACCATGTAATGGACACAACTCAGGAGCAGGATGACCATGACGGCGACTTTCCGGAGCTGGAGATGCCGGCGAGCACAGTGACGCTGATGCGAGAATCGGCCATTGCCTAGGGAGCTCTCATGCGGTCCGGACAACTCCAGGCCATGGAAGAGCCCAGTTTTGGTCTTCCAGGGGACGTGGAGAGCCTGGTGGTGTATGCCCCGGGAGTGGCCCGATCGACGGACGGAAAGAAGGTTGGAGGTGGGGGGCGGTCATCATCGCCCTCCAATGCAGGCGTAGACGAGAGTGAAGCCGTGCTGCCCAGGCTTCCGCTGGGGCGATTCGACACGACGATTGCTCCAATGGAGGCGGACAGGACGGCGCTGGGCGCAGATATTGAACCATCATCGTCAGCAGCAGGTGCAACACAGCCCATTGCAACTGCTCCTGCTCCTATCCATGTGTCCGTCGACACAGCGAGGCAGCTGCTGGCCGGCGACGGCCTTCTACCAGCATCTGTTGGCAGTAAGCGAAGCAGGGCTGGCCACGCATCCAAGCCATCGCCCTCTGAGATGTATCTGATTAGACGGGCATGTGTGCTGGCAGCTTTGGGCGGAAACCGAGATTCAGATTCGGACTATACAACGATGAAGAACAGCTCCCTCTCCGTCCGATTCGCCCGGTCTGAGCTGGAGGCGATCTGCGCCCGGGGTGACGGGAGCGTCGTTGTGTCGAGGCTGCGACAAGTCCTTTCACTTCAAGGTGGAAAGCCACGGGAGCTGAATCCCGATTCCTTGCCTGCGAATGCGTCGCCAAGCAAACGACCTCGCACGGCGGTAGAATCTGGGTCTGCCCCAGCCGAGGTTCTTCGTTCCCTCGATGCGCTGTCTGTGTTTGTGTACGGAGATCAGTATGGACTTATGCAGCCGGATACGACGCCAGACCTGGCGACAGCAGGAGAGGTGGATGTCTCCAAATCTCGGCCGAGTCGACGATCCTCCAAGGGGGGACGGAAAGCGTCTCCTAGCCCCGCAGCAGCGGCTGAGGCTGCGAGAGATGCGGGATTGAAGGCAATCGCGCAAGGCGTTGAAAGCCTCGCCCGTGAAGGTAGGATCTATGAAATGCTAGTTGAGGAGATAGAGTAGAATTGAAACGGGTGCACCTGTGTGTGTTGAAATGAGAGTCACGAGGGTTTCGTTACTGAAACATGTTTTACAGTATGTGTGCGTTTAGTGTACTAAAGGCAGCTCATACAACATTAGCATAGTCATCGTGCTGTGTTACCGCGCACACTTGAAGTATGTCTTGCACGCTGGTCGAGCTTAATGCCAGACGACCGAGCACCAGTCGAAGCTGCAGCTCCAGCGATCGACCCCGCATGCAGCACCCCCGCAGCACCCCGGCATCCACATGCGCCCAGTGGGCCCGCCGATGCCGCAGTAGGGCCGTCGCTCTGGGCCTGTTGGACAGATGATTGACCCAGCAGTAGAAGGGTCCCATGATGTCCTTGCAGTGCTCGTCGTAGAGGGCTCTGGACGGCAATCGATCCAAGCCGGCATTGAGCAATACAGCGAGAGTTTCTCGGCGATACTGCCCACCGGACATTCCGTAGAGCCGGCAAACGGACACAAGGGCTCGATTGTTGTTTAGGTGTACGTCAACTTTGCGGCCCCCCTGCAGTGATAGCAGCTCCCAGACTACATCTACATGCCCCGCCTGGCAGGCATCTCGGAAAGCGGCTTCCTTGGTAACGTGCACATCCACTTGACGATCTCCATGCAGCAACAGCAGCTCCCGCACTACATCTACATGCCCGGCCTGGCAGGCATGACGAAATGCCCACTCTTTTAAAGCATGCAGGTCGATGCGACGATCTCCCCCAAAGACAACAGCTCCCGCGCTACAAATAGATGCCCTGCTTCACACGCAAAGCGAAACGCGGCTTCTGCCATGACGTGCACATCGATACGACGATCTCCTTCCAGGGCTAGTAACTCCCGCACCACACTGATATGCCCGCGCCAGCATGTTTAGTAGAGTGAAGCCTCTCCAGACGCATGCACACTAATTCTGCGATCGCCCTCTAGAGCAAGCAGCATGCGAACTGCATCCAAGCGTCCGCACATGCAGGCATGAACGAACGGGGCCTCGCCGTGGATGTGCACGTTGATCGTTCGATCTGCCTCGAGAATCAGGAGTTCATGCATCACATCAATGTGCCAGCATCGACATGCATATGAGAACGCCTAGCCGTTTGCGGCTTTAACGCAGATGCGACGATCTCCCTCCAATGACAGCAGCTCTCGCACCACCTCAATATGCCCGCATCGACATGCGGACCGAAAAGCATCCTCGTGCAACGCGTGCACGTCGATGCGACGATCTCCCTCCAATGACAGCAGCTCTCGCACCACATCCAGATGTCCGTGCTTGCACACAGATTGAAATGCCCTTTCACATTCCGCATGTACATCTATGCGATGATCCCCCTCCAGGGCCATCAGAACGCGAATCACGTCCCGCCGTCTCTCGCGGCAGGCAAACCTGAATCTCTGCTCTTGCTTGGCATGCACATTCACGCGACGACCGCCCTCAAGGGCTAGAAGCTGAGTCACAACGTGCAAATGCCCGAAACGGCAAGCGGAGCGAAAAGCGTGCTCATCGTACGTATTTATGTCCACACCGTGATGGTGTGTGATGTACTGCCAGGTCTGATCAGCCTGGCAAGGACGTACGGCTTGAGCTTCAAGGACGCGCTGTCGTCATTGAATGAGGCCACTCCGGCAGTCGTCGCCGAAATGGGAGCGACATATGCATTGTGCCCCAATCCTAGAGGTCGCGGATTGGGCGTTGAGGTGGACAGTGGACCGCTTACGGAGGCTCGTACAGTCAGGCATCGAGGACCCACTGCTCCCCGCGAAGTACAGGACGTATTTCCAACCGGTTCGTCATTCTGACTTTCCGGCGTTCCTGAAGGAAGTATGGGACGAAGAGAGGATGGTTACCCTCACAGCGGAGCCTCAGGGGTCAAGTGCCCTGGTCAAGGGCA
>Ga0136560_1001512_pt1 | contig 12010 bp, 9 predicted proteins | sample AntRauMeHopE1497_FD_104925 | JGI IMG/M metagenome (GOLD analysis project Ga0136560, IMG submission 104925) | Saline lake microbial communities from Rauer Islands, Antarctica - Metagenome Hop E1 #497 | ecosystem: Environmental > Aquatic > Non-marine Saline and Alkaline > Saline | place...
CGCCGCCGCCGCCGCCGCCGCGTCGTCCGCCTCCCGCCCCGCCGTGTCGGTCCCTGCCTCGCCGGCCGCCGCCCCCGCCGCCCCCGCCGCTCGCGGCGCCTTCGATCGCTACCTGGACCGGATCGCCGAGCGAACGGCGTGGGGCGGCGACCCTGAGATCATGGCCGCGGAGGAGCTGTTCGACCGAGAGGTCCAGATCTTCTCGGGGTCAGACTTCGAGCGCATGGGTCACGTCGCGCCGATGGCCCGGCTGGAAGGGACGTCGGGGCTCCTCCCCGCGGGCCGCGGCTGCGTCCGGCTGTCGTACCACGGGGGCAAGCACTACAACAGCGTCGAGCTGGTCGAGGGTCCCACCCTCGCCTCCAGGGGGGGCCTCGGCCGTGTCGACACGAGCATCCTGGCCGAGTCGCGCCGGGCCGCCTTCAGCGGCGGGGCACCAGTCGGCCTTCCCCTCTCCCCGGGGAAGCCGAGGGCGGCGGGGCGGCACGACGCCGCGCCGGTGGGGCCGCCGGACAAGGACGACAAGGGCTCGGGTCCCGTGCCTGCGGCAGCGGCGCCGTCTGCCAACCTCGCGGCCTCTGGGGCGTGCAAGGCGTGACGGTGGGTTCCGGCCGAAAGCGGTGCGTGGCTGGCAGAGCTCTGCCCGGTGCGCGATTGGCAGCGCCGCAAGCAGCGACCGGTGCTGCGCAGCCTGCGCCCGATCGGTGGGGAGTGTTGGTCGTCCGCGGGACAGGCGCGAACACATGCACTGAGAATACACAGGACACTGCGGCACAAAGGCCGCCCACCGCCGCGGCGGCCGCTTCCGCGGTTTCGCGCCGGGGGTGGGGGAGGGCTGCTGCGCCCGGCTCCTCAGATGTTCTGGTAGCCTCCGCCCGACGAGGCGGGAGCGCCGAAGCCGCCCCCTGACGAGGAGGCCGGGGGCGCACCGCCCACGGGGGAGGGCGAGAACGTGCCGCCGCCGCTGGTGGCGAAGCCCGCCCGCTCGCTGACGGCAGAGCCGGCAGAGCACCGGGCGAAGAGCGGCGCGCAGCAGGCGCACTCGAGGCAGCCGCGGGGCCCGGCCGGGACCTTGTCGCGGGCGACCCATCCCATCCTGGTGCTGACGTGGTAGCCGCCGAAGAGGAGGAATGCGAGGCCGAAGCCGGTGCCGAAGATGGCTCCGGCCACGGCGCCTCCGTCGTCGCCGGAGGGGGCGGCGGCGGGGACGGTGGTGGGGGTGGCCGAGGGGAGGGGGACGATGGAGGGGGCGGCCGAGGGTGCGACGGAGGGGGCCGAGGTGGCGGACGGGGCCATGGAGGGGGAGGGGCTCGGGGACGGGGACGCGGCCACGAGCCCCTGGAACGTGACGCCGCAGGAGATGGTGGACGCTTCGATGCCGGCCACGCCGCAGTAGCGGTCGGTGAGGAAGTGGTCAAAGGCGGCCTCGTCGTCCTCGTTGGCGCACTCCGCGGCGATGCACGTGTACCGGCGAATGTCCGTGATGGGGTTGGCCCCGCCGGGGGTGAGCGGCTCGTACGTGACCTCGACGCGGAGGGAGTAGGTGACGCCGCCGTTGGCGGTGCAGTCGCCGACGAAGCGGTCCAGGCCGACGTTGCAGTCGGCGTTGCAGTCCTCGGGGACGGTCAGGCGGCACTTGCGGCGGCAGTCCTCGTTGACCGCGTCGTTGTAGGCGTCAGGGCCGACCATGGCCTCGTCGAGGGGGACGACGTTGGCGCGGCAGTCCTGGGAGACGCCGGCGGGGATGGCGGGCGCGAGGCAGTTGCCCCCCGGGTTGACGTTGGGCTGGCCGCAGGCGTATGAGCTCCGCATCTTGATGACGTACTGGCACTCGTCCTCCTCAAAGGCAGCGTCCACCTCGAGAGTCGCCACGTCGGGGTCGCAGAGCATCATGTACTTGGTCGAGCGGGCCACAACGGTGCCGTCGGGCTTGTTGGGGCACGCCTTGCCCGTCTCCTCGAGCTCAGGGGCGGCCTCGTGGGAGATGTTGATGCCCCCGCCGAGGACGTCGTTCGGGTTGATGGGCGTGAAGATGGGGTAACCCTCGCCGGCAAGGACGCACGTGTCGTTGCCGTAGTTCTGCACCGCCACGCCGAAGGACGGGATGGCCGTGTTGTTGGGGTCGGGAGGGTTGCAAGGCTCCGAGCTCAGGCCGCAGATGTTGAACGAGAAAGTCGTGCCCCCGCGGTCCGTCTCCGTGTGCGTGTACGAGGTCGGGCTGCACAGGGGAGCCAGGTTCCAGCTGATCAGGCCCTGGGTGTCCGATTCTGCGGAGGGGGGCGGAAAGAGGGCGGGAACAAGTGGGGATGGGCTCGGCGAGCCAAGGCCACGTGAGGCCCCGCCGCAGGGCAGCGCGGGCGGCACCCGGGATAACTGCCGTGCCGGTGTCATGCGCGCAGCGCGCAGCCAATCGCGGCCGCCACGTGCGCCCGAGGAGGGGATGAGCGGCGCGCGAAGCCTTGAGCCTGGCGCCTCACCGTAGTAGAACTCGCAGTCGTAGCTGCGGCAACGAGCGCACGGGGAGCGAAATGCTAGCACTTCGGTCGCCGTGCGCGGGCGGGAGAGGCTCGAGGGGGCGGCCGGCAAGGGCGGCGGCGACGCGTCGAGCTCCGACTTGGGTAGCTCACGTCGGATCGCAGTGCTGCTGGGCGGCGGAGGCCAGCCCGACAAGCGCGCCAGCTGCAAGGAGAGCCGCGGCACTCGCAGTCCGAGCCATGGTCCGCTCGTCTCTCAGGGGGCAGTGCCCGGGGCAAGGGGAGGGCGGGGCAGGTTCAACAAGAGCTCGGCTCGCCCTCCCTCTGCCGGTACAAACGACCGCCTCGGCCAGCTGAGCACAGCTGCTGCCATGGCCGGCGGACACCTCGTGGCAATCGCGACCCTTGCTGTTCTTGCGACGGTCAGGGCGGCCTGTGACGCCACGTGAGCCCCGAGCGCGTCCCCGAAGCCCGACCCTGGTGATCCTCGGAGACGCGGCTCGCCAGCATGGACCCGCGCGCCTGCGGCCCTCGCCGGGAGCGTGGGCGACATGTTTATCTGAGTATGATTTCCTGCCGCGTCCGCGCAGTCCGCAATGCAAGTACTTCTTCGGTGAGCGTCTGCGCGAGAAGCGCGGCCGAGACTTTCGCCCCTTACCTGCGCCGGCCCGCCCAATTACAGCTCCATCAGTCTGCCCCCTGTGAGTTGATCTGCGTCTGGCCCGCAGATGAGGGGGTCGAGCTGTGGAAGTGGGACTTCTCTGAGGTCTGCTCCCGGGGCCAGGACTACGGCTACGCAGTCCCGGGCCGCACTGACAACCTCAGGTACGCGTTCCAGCCCTGCGGCACGGTGGCCAATACCGAGTGCACCGGGGCCGTCTACAGCACGGGGTCGATCGTGCAGACCTACCAGGCAGGGGACGGCGTCGCCTGCCAGGTGCTCGGCTACGGCGCTCCCATCTACCGCCCCTGGCCGTCCGTCAACGGGTACGAGCCCGCCGGCGTGAACATCACGTACCGCGGGGAGCCCGCCGTCCTGGGCCAGTGAGAGGCCGCCGCCGCCGCCCCCGCTGCTGCCGTGCCCTGCCGCGCGCCGCCAGCCGCTGCGATGTCCACCCGCCCCCGCGCCTGTGTTTTTCGCCCCTTTCCCCTTCCGCAGGACGGACTGCGGCTTCGACGAGAAGACCCTCTCGATCCGCAGCCGCCAGTCGGTCCTCAGCATCAAGTGCGATTACAGTGTCTACGGCTTCATTGTGGACTCCGTCCTCGAGAGCCCCACCTGCTACTACAACCTCTACGTGCGGTCCCGGTTCGGCTGCCCGAGCACGTGCAACCAGGGCTAGGGCGCGGGTCAGAGCCTGCCGTGCGTTTGCGTGTTTGTGTATGGCGACAAGCCGCCCGGGCTTCCTCACGCTCACGGCGCTGCCCGCTCACAGCAAATGTCAGCTGTGAACCAAAATTATGGAAGCATGCGCCAGCGTTCCGCACGCCGCGCGAGCCGGGAGGAAACTCTGCCGCCGGATCGGCCGTGCCCCGCACACCCCCGCTGCAGTCATGGCAGACTCGCGGTACAACTTCTCCCTCACGACGTTCGACAAGACGGGGAGGCTGGGGCAGATCGACCACGCTCTCAAGGCCGTGGAGAACGGTGACACCTCGCTTGGAGTTTGCGGTGAGCGCATCGTCAAGGAACGCCGCCCACGCCAAGGCGACCCTGGGCCGCCGATTGCCGCCGCTGCTCACCGGTACGGTTTGTTAAGATGTTTGCCATGATGACTGTCGGTGGCCTTGCCCGCGTTCTGTCCTCGCAGCGTCCAACGGAGCGGTGCTGGCAACCAAGAAGGTCATCCCGACCGCCCTCGTGGACGAGACGAGCATCCAGCAGATCGCCGTCATCGCAGACCATGTCGGTGAGTCCGCATGACATCTTATCTGCGCGCCTCATCCGCGAGTCATCACCGACGGCGTCGTTGGCCTGGCGCTTCCTGCAATCTCGGTTCGTCCGGCTCCTTTCTTCCCGACCCGCAGGCATGGTGCACTCTGGCATGAGCGCCGACTTCCGCGTGCTGGTCAAGCGGGGCCAGAAGATCGCGCAGACCTACGTCAGGACCTACGGGGTGAGGGCGGCCGAGAGAAATGGCCTTGCAAAGCGGCGACGCCACAGGCGGGCTCCAACGCCTTGCCCCCCCCGCGCGCCCCCGGATGCACCCGCCCGCAGGAGCCCATCCCGGTGCTGGAACTGGTGCGCGGCGTGGCGAGGACGATGCAGGAGTTCACGCAGTCGGGCGGCGTGCGCCCGTTCGGCGTCAGCCTCCTCGTCACGGGCTGGGACCAGGTTGAGGGCCCGTCCCTGTACCAGGTCGACCCCAGCGGCACCTACTTCGGCTGGAGGGCCAGCGCCGTCGGCAAGAACCAGAGCTCTGCCAAGGCGTTCCTGGAGAAGCGGTACGCAGGTGAGGCGGGGGAAAGATGGCCCGAGGGGCTGCGAGGCCGCGCCCGCGCCGAAGTGCGACACCCGCGCGCGCCAGCCTCCCTCGAACGGCGGCGGCCTCGCCAGCGGCTGGCCGCGTCACCCCCGCGCGTCGCCTTCACTCGCCCTGCCCGCCCCTGCCCCCTTGCTCCCGCAGAGGACATGGACGTGGAGGACGCCGTCCACACGGCCATCATGACCCTGCGCGAGGGCTTCGAGGGCGAGGTGACGGCCTCGAACATCGAGATCGCGACGGTGGAGCCGGCCGACGGCACCGCGGCGGGCGGCCGCTTCGTCGTCCTCAGCGCGGGCGACGTCGGCGACTACCTCGACGAGGCCGAGTGATTGTGTGCGCGGGCGGCCTCGTGCATGCGAAACTCCATTCTCGTCCGCACATCGCTGGGGGCAGCAGTTTCAGATCCGTGCCACGCAAGCTCTGCCGGAGTGGGGAACCGAGCGGCGGAACAACGCCCCATGCGCCATCAGCTCGACACTCCGAAGCACGCCACAATGATGCGGATCGCTGCCGTCCTCGGTGAGGCAGTGCACTGCCGCCGGGCCGCGGCCCGTTGCGGGTCCCCGGGAGCAGACGGGCCCGCCATCGACCGTCACCTTGCCTTCGTCCGCTCGTCGTCCTTGCCTTGCTCGCAGCCGCCGCCGCTTTGCTCGCCTCGTCCGCCTTTGCGGACGAGAGCAGCTCCGATGCTGTCATCGCGCAGCTCAGGGCCGAGAACGACCGCCTCACGGGGGAGCTTGCCGAGGCCAAGGCATCGGCCAAGGGTGCTGCCACCCCCGGCGCGTGCGCGGAGCTCGCGCTGTACTCCGCCCTCGACGGCGTTGTTTTCGTCGGCCGCTCCGTGGACTCGGCTGTCGTGTCGGCCTCGGGGAAGTCGGTGTCGGGGCACACCGGCGACGCCATCAAGGTCGTCAGCTCGGCCTCGTCCGCCGCGCGCGACGCCATCCTCACGGCCGCCAAGCCCGCCCTCGAGCACGAGAGCGTGAAGCCGCACCTTGCCAAGGCGCAGACCATCGTGGCGGGCGCCCTCGCCACCGTCAACTCGGCCGTCAAGTCCGGCACCGTCGCCGCCATCGTGGCCCTGGACCCGGCCTGGAAGCCCACGTCCGCCGACACCGCGGAGGCCATGGTGTACGTGTTCTGGACGTCGTTGGCGCTCCTCCTCAGCGGCCTCCTCGGCGCGTGCTGCTGCGGCGGCCGCCCCGAGAACAAGGGCGGCAAGGGCGGCAAGGGCGGCAAGGGCAAGACGTCGTCCAAGGGCAGCAGCAAGGTCAAGCGCGCCTGAGGGGGCGGCGGGGGCGCGACGGGATTGCGGCCAGGGGCGCGGGGGCTCGGCCAGGGGGTTCCGGCCGTGCGGGGGCGGACTGGCCGGGTCCGGGGCGGCGCGCGGCATGGCGCTGCTCGCGTGTCGAGCGTCCGGTCGTGTGTGCACGGTGACCGTGTGCGTGCGCAGCGCGGGGTTGGGCGGGCGGAGGACGGGGCCGCGGCGCCGAAACATGGCTGGCAGGCGCCCGTCGCAGGCGACCGCTGCGAGCGCTCACACGCGCGACACCGCACCAGCGGCTTTTGAAGAAACTGGTGGGGGGTTGGTGCCAGTTGCTCTGCCGCGCTCCTCCCGTGTCCACCCCACCCCTGTGGCGCACTGGTCCCGGCCGCCTCCGCCTCGCGTGTCAGCCCGGCACCGGCGGGCACGAGCCCCCGGCCGTCGGGCCCGTCCGCCCCGCGGCCCCGTCCGCCCCAGGCCTCACTGCCACATGGCCACCCCGCCGTCGGCGTCGGCGGTCACGAGCCTGCGGCCGTCGGGCGCCCACGCCAGCGCCGTGGCCGCGGCCGGGTGGCCCCCCTGCAGCAGCCGCACCCACTCGCCCCCCGTCGCCGCCCACAGGCCCACGCCCCCGTCGTCCCCCGTCGCGGCCACGAACCCTGCCCCCCGCCCTGACGGCGACAGCGATGCCTGACCCCGCTTGCTCCACGGCCGGAAGCCATCCCTGGCCACGGGACCGCCCCCGCCCCCGCCGCTGCCGCTGCCGCTGCCGCCCGCGGCGGCAGCACCGCCGGCGCCGTCCGCGGTCCCGTCCAGCGGCCCGAGGGTGGCAGCGGCGACCACCCTCCAGGACCCCTCCTGCCCGTACGACAGGACCCGGGCCGAGGCGTCGCCCCGGGAGTACTCAACGGACAGGACCGGCTTCGCGTGGGCCCCCCCCAGCTCCGCCACCACCGCACCGCGAGTCAGGTCGAACACCCGGACCGCCTTGTTGAGGTGACCCGCCACCGCGTAGGAGCCGTCCCCGGTGACGTCGGCGCACTGCGGCACGGACGACGTCGGGATGGTCCGCACCGCGCGGTGCGCCCGCATATCCCACAGGCGGAGCGTGCGGTCCGCGGCGGCGGAGAGGACGACCCGGCCGTCGGCCACGGCCCGCACGGCGAGCACGCGGCCGGTGTGACCCCCGAGCTGGTGGGTCACGCGCCCGGTCTCGAGGTCCCAGCAGCGCACCGTCTTGTCGAGCGACCCGGCCACGACGGCTCCGTCGAGGACGTCGACGCAGAGCAGCGTGGAGGAGGAGGCGTCCGCGACGCGACCGCCCGCCGCCGCCGCCGTCGCCGCTCGTAGCTCCCCCTTGCGGCCGAGCGTGACCCCGTCCCACAGCGTGACGGTGCCGTCCACGCCCGCCGCGGCCACGACGGCGCCGTCGGGCGAGTAGCAGCACGCGGACACCTGGCCCCGGTGGGCCGACGCCACGCGCCTGGCGAGACGGGACGGGGCCGCCTGTGCGGGGCCGGACGAGCCCCCGACCAGCGAGGCGGCGAGCTCAGCGTCCGCCCCTGTGGCCGCCTCCTCCGCCCTCTCGGCCGCCTCGGCCGGGGACAGCGGGGCCCCGCCGCCCCCGCCGCCCCCCGCCTGGAGCCGGTGCAGCTCCTCCGTGAGCTCGTTCATGTGCGCGGCGGCCGAAGCCTTCTCGGCGACGAAGCGGCCGACCAGCGAGTCCAGCTCCCGCGAGAGACGGCCAGCCTCCTCCTCGGAGCGCAGGGCGCGGCCCCGCAGCGCCTTCACCTCCCCGCGCAGAATCTCGCACTCCTCCCCGTCCCGCGCGCCCCGCGCCCCGGCCTCGGCGGCCGCTGCCTCGGTCTCTGCCAGCCGAGCCTCAAGCCCCGCAGCGCGCCGCTCCGCCTCCCTCGCCCGGTCCTCCGCCGCCGACGCGCGCTCCGTCGCGGCCTCCTTGCCCTCCATGTACCGCCCGACCTTGTCCTGCAGCGCGATGACGCGGTCCTTCAGCCGCGCGGCCTCGGCATCGCCCGAATCCCCGCCCCCGCCGTCCCCTGCGGCCCCGGACCACGACGCCTTGCGGCCCGTGTCGCCAAGGCGCCGCTCGAGCTCGGCAGCACGGCGGCGAGACGCGACGGCCGAGTGGAACGCCCGATTGCAGTCCGCGAGGACTGAGCCGGCCGGCACGCCGGAGGCCTTGGCATCCCGCACCCCCAGGGCCGCGAGGAGATACTCGTCTACCCCGGCCATCCAAAGGGCTCAGCCTGTGCAGCCCACGCGAGGCCTACGGAGGCCGAATCGATGGCTGGGAGTGCTCTGCCACGGACGTCTCCGAGAACGTGCCGTCCTGCCGTGAGATCGACGACGCCGGCGGGGCAATTGTGGCCCTCACAATCCGCCTTGGGGGTGCCCTCAGGAGACAGCGAAAGGGCGCGCCCGTTTGCGCCGGCGATGGACACCGAAGGGCTATTTCGTTTCCGCGTATTTGGGCGAGCTGGAGACCCCGGCACTGCCTGGTGCTGCCGACTGGCTGAGCTTGTTGCGGCCGCACACGACACAGTTGGAGCGCCGTTGATCCGTGTCGTCCACCCACGTCGCTGGTTGGAGGTCGCTGCGGGCCTTGCGTCTGAGCTCGGGTGAGAACAGCTGTTTTGCCAGTGCAACGCCTCGGGCCGGCTGCCGCCCTCCCGATGATGCGACGCCGCGCGACCGGCGCCCCGGCCATATGGTCGTGATGCTGTTCGACATTTGGCCGCCGCGCTGGACGTCCCGGCTTCGGACCTAGGAATGCTGGAGCGAGGCGCGAAGCCAGTGGGCCCCGCCGCGCCACCCGGACGCGCGCCCGGCCGGTCGGCCCCAGCCGCGAGGCGGGGCAGGAACGCCCGGCAGCGGACGGGCTTTGCCACTTGGGCTGCTTTGAAGGTGCTTGGGCGGCCTGCGGGGGCGGGGAATGGCGTACCGAGGATGATGCTGCGGGCGCAACGTTTTTCCCGAGCCCGACGATCCCTGGTCGTGGCGGACGCCGCGGGAGCACGAGGCCGGCACGCTTGCATTTTAACTCCTCGTTGCTGCGCCTGTCCGGCTGTCGCAGGTTCGAAAGCGCGGAAGCCGTCCCCTGCCCCGTCGTCGTCGCCTCTGGGAAACCCATCGGCGGCTCGACAGACTTTGCGGTGCACTGCCAGAGTGCGTTCGGCATCTCCGTAGACCTGGACCCGCCGGCGCTGCAGTCGCGCGCGACGGAGGACATGGCAGCCGCGGAGCGCGAGACAACGCAAGCCGAGGTTCTGCGGTCGTGCCTGACCGTCCGCCGCGCGCTCATCATCGTCGACGTGCAGCGCGACTTCTGCGAGGGCGGCTCCCTCGCCGTGCCCGAGGGCGACGCCATCATCGAGGTGGTGAACTCGCTGCGGAGCCGCTGGAACTGGGACCTGGTCGTGCTGACGCAGGACTGGCACCCCGCGGACCACATCAGCTTCGCGTCCAACAACGAGGGCACGTCCCTCTTCGAGCTCGTCGACCTCCCCGGCGTGGGCTCCCAGGTGATGTGGCCCGACCACTGTGTGCAGGGATCCTCCGGGGCGGAGTTCCACCCGTCGCTGGAGTGCAGCCCGGGAAGGCGGCTGCAGGCGGGCGACGACGCCGGCGACGCCCCGGACCCCGAAGCCGACGTCCTCGACACCGTGATCCGCAAGGGTACGGTGCGCGAGGTGGACTCGTACAGCGGCTTCGGGGACGCCACGCCGGGCAAGACCAAGGAGGAGACGCCTCTGCGGGCGCTGCTGCAGTCGCGCGGGGTGGGCGCCGTGGTGGTGGTGGGCCTGGCGCAGGACTTCTGCGTGAGCTTCACCGCCAAGGACGCGCGGAGCTACGGCTTCGAGACGTTCCTGGTGCGGGACGGGACCAAGGGGATCACGTCCGAGGGGGTGGGGAAGGAGATGGAGCTGTGCCGGGCCGAGGGGGTTCGGCTGGTGGGGTCGGAGGAGCTGCCGACCAAGACGATGGAGGCGGAGGCGAGGCGAGAGGCCGGGCTGGGGCGGTGGGTGCGGTTCGGCGACGCCGCGGCGACGGCGAGGGGGCGCGGGGGGGGCGATACGGAGGCGGACGCCGAGGCCGCGAGGCCAGCGGGGGAGGCTGGGGATGTGGCCTCGGCGTGACGCGGCGAGCAACTCGATGGGCATTCGTGCGTGTCTGGCGAGCTGACCGTGAATTGAACGACGCGCCACATGGCGCGGGTGGGTGCGTCGTGTGACTAGCCAGCGCCCTCTGCCGTCCTTGTCCTCCCTTGTTCCGTCGCACAGCCACGCACGCGATGCTCACGGTGCCGCGGCGGCACAGTCACGCCCTCGCCCGCTCCAACCGGGGCGCGCCTCTGCGTGCCGCGACGGTCCGCTCACTCCTCGTCGTCGGCGGCGGCCGCGTCGGCGGCGGCCTCCTCGTCGTCCTCCTCCTCCTCCTCGGCAGCGGCGGCGGCGAGCGCGCCGGCCTTGGCGGCGATGGCCTCACCGACCTCACGGGCGACCATGTCGCACTCGCGGCGGCCCTGGCTGGTGATGGCGCGGCCGCCGACCACGAGGGCCTCGGAGTCGTCGTGCTCCTCCACCACCTCGACGAGGCCGAGCTTCTCGAGCTCCGCGAGGGCGTAGCGGATGGCCTTGCGGGAGGCGCGCTGGAAGGCAAGGGGGTTGTGGCCGCGCTTCTTGGCGCCGCCGAACATGCGGGCGAGGGTGCCCACCCCGATGAAGGGGTACAGGTACACCTTGCGCATGAGCGCGCCCATGCGGGTGAACATCCACTCCTCGTCGAGGGGGGCGAGCTGGGCGGCGCCTGCGGGGTCGGGGAGTTGGGCGCGGTCACGCGAGGGGCGGGGTGGCGGTGGCGCCCGATGGGACCGAGGCCGAGGCTTTGCGCGCGCACCCTGGCTCACAGCTGGTCTTGGCGTACTCGGCCCACTCGGGCACGGTGACCTTGCCTCCGTCCTTAAGGCGCTCCGCGAAGGCCTCGATGAAGGCGGCGGCGGGCACGTCCTTCAGGGTGAAGGCGTGGCGCGGCTTGAGAGTGCCTGCGGGGAGGATCAGCCGAGACACCACGGCGTCGGGGTGGCATGCTCGTGCGTGCGACTGCTGGAGCCAAGATGCAGGCCCTTGCTGACGGGCGGTGCCCGGGTGACGAAGCGCAAAAGCATCCCCGCTGCGCACGCCGCCTCGGCCTCGAAGCCGGGCGTCACCACGCCGCCCCGTGTACCCCAGCTTCGCCGCGTCCCGGCTACAGGTCTCGCGCAGCGCCTGCGTCCCTGGGCCGCCGGGCCGCGCTCGCTTCGGGCGGCCAAGCGGCCTCGGGCGCCTCTGCGCGGGGCAGTCCCAGCCCCACGCCCGTGCGTGCGCGCCGTTTCCACCACAAGCAGCAGCTCCTCTCACCAGAGAACTCCATGGTGGAAAGGTTCCCGGTCGAGGACCTCGGGAGAAGGACAGGTGGGGCGAGGGGAGCGCCAGAGTCACAGGACGTCGGCACACGCTCGCTGGCAGAGCTGGCAAGCCGCGAATATCGCCCCTGACCGTGCTGCGGCTGACCGTGGCGAGGGACCGCACAGGCACCGCCGCCGTCAGTGCACGAACCGTCGCAGGGCAGTCCCGGGCGGCCTTGCATGGCAGCAACAGGCGGCCCGCCCCGTGCACGAGCACCAGAGCCCGTTGCAACCGGAGGGTCGCAGCCAATCTCGGCCATCCAGAGGCCGGCCGGCGCTGCAAGCGGGCTGGATGATGTGGAAATCCGGCGCCCGAGTGCGA
>Ga0136560_1001513_pt1 | contig 12009 bp, 7 predicted proteins | sample AntRauMeHopE1497_FD_104925 | JGI IMG/M metagenome (GOLD analysis project Ga0136560, IMG submission 104925) | Saline lake microbial communities from Rauer Islands, Antarctica - Metagenome Hop E1 #497 | ecosystem: Environmental > Aquatic > Non-marine Saline and Alkaline > Saline | place...
CATCAGCCTGGCCACAAGCTCGGCAAGGCCAGGCGTCGGGGAATACTGGAGCGCCTCCTTCACCGAGCGCTCCGACAGCTTCAACTCCGTGCCATCCTGGAGGGTGACGGAAAGGCCCGAGAACGGGAACTGTGCCGGGTTGGGCATGCCGCCGCCGAGGGAGATGATGCCGGGCGGTGCGGCCGCAAGAACCGCCTGGAGCGCGCGGATCGGAGAGGGCTTGCGCCTCCGGGCGCGTTCATTGAGAAAGCCGGAGTAGTCCACGCCAGAGGCTGCCATTGTGCCGGTGATGGCGGAGTGCACTCTCGTCAAGTTCCTCGGACTCGCTCGCCCGCTGCACCGCTCTTCAACAAATTCACATCTACGACTGAACAACCGCACCGATAGCTAACCATTCATCAAGCGGTTTGACCACGAGCAGCCATCAGCGTTCTAGACCGCTGATCAGGCACCCCGACCCTCCGGGGCACGTCCCCTCGCTGCCGCATTCCGCCCCGTCAGCCTAGCAGTCTGCTCGATCAGCCACCATGGTGCGCCGCAGACGGCGTCTCGGCTGGGCGATTCCTCCGCGCGGTGACCCAGCGTCCCTCTCTGTGCCTCTTGCCACCCTCACGAATAGTCTGCCTCTGCCGCCTTGGCGCACGGAGTAAGGTGAGGCGGCGTTGCCACACCTGCGAGTGCAACCCCGCCGCAAATGGCCCGGAGCAGGGCCCGCACGGGTGCGGCGTCAGGGGGCTCGGGCGGCGGGGCGACCAGCACGGTTTGGCTTGTTGTCGCTGGGGTCTTTCTCGGCGTGGTCAGCATGTCCGCCCTGGTCGTCCTGGCGACCGTCATGCGAGCCGCTCCCACAGCGATCAGCTCCGTGCGCCACCCCGGTCTCAGGGCGCTGGAGTCTGGCGGGAGCAACCCCCGTGTGGTCGGCTCGCGCAGGCCTCGTCCTGCCGCGCCGAGAGGCACGGGTGGCGTCGAGTCCGACTGCCAGGGGGAAGGCGCGCCCGGATTCGGGTGCCCCGTGTGCCCGTTATGCCCGGTGGCCGGAACGCCGGCCCCGTGCCCGTCGCCGCCGAGCTGCCCCGTTTCCACGCTTTCCGGAGACAGCGGCGGCCCTGCCCGCGCGGTTCCGGCCCCGACTGGCGAAGAGCCTTCGGCAGGCTTGCTGCCCGCTACCCCGGCGGGGTCGGCGGCGGCAGACCCGAGGGACGTTGCGCTGCTCGCGGCGCTTGCGGACTATCGGCTGCTTCACGCCCGCATGCTCTCCGCCAAGACCTCCCCGCTGGAGCGCCACATCGTCAAGTGCGAGCCGTCGGCGCAGATGGGGAACCGCGTGCGGTTCGTGGCGTCGTGCCTGCTGCTTGCGATGGTGAGCGACCGCGCGCTGGTGGTGTCCTTCAAGGACGGGTACTACGCCGGGCTGGACGAGCTCTTCGAGAACCCGGGCTTCGCGTGGGAGATGGGCGTGGCGGCGGAGGGCGCGGGGGGTCTGGCCACGCAGGGGTCGCGGTCGCTCGACCCCAAGGCGTTTGAGTCGTTCGTGTGCGCGGACCTGGGCGCGCCGATGGGCGGCACGCTGTCCGTCGCCGGGAACTTCTTCTTCCTGCCCTTCGTGGCAGCCAACCCGCTGTACCGCGACCGCGTGCGGGCCTGGTTCCCCGACGGCAACGTCTTCGGGGGCATGGCCCGGACCGTGTTCCGCCCCGCCGCGGAGGTGCGCGAGCTCATGGACGGCTTCCTCCTGGACGCGGGGCGCAAGGCGGGGCTCCCCGAGGGCGAGCCGTGGCGGTGCGACCTCGGCTTTCAGATCCGCAACGACAACGACCCGGTCAACAGCCCGCAGGTCAGCGGCAAGGAGTGGGAGCTGTACCGCAAGTGTGCCGCCGACCTGCTTCCGAGGGGCAAGCGCGACAAGCCAGCCGTGTTCGTGGCCACCGACAGCGAGGCGTCCCGCGAGATCTGCACCAAGGAGGTCCCGTACCCGTTCGAGGTGTTTGGCAACTTCCAGCGCAGCAACAACCCGGACGGAGTGCGGCGGGCGCTCGTGGACCTGCTCGTGTTTTCGACCTGCGATGTGATGCTCGTCTCGCCTTGGTCGTCCTACGGTCGTGTGGCGTCTGTCTACGCGGGGCGGCAGGCGTACTTCGTCACCGACTGGGTCATGCCCATCGGCGAGCCGCACCGAAAGTTCGTGGACGTGCTGAAGCACGAGGATGGCCGGTCGGGCTGCTTCAAGTTCCTCCGCACCGAACCGTGCCCGTGGCACGGGCCCCGTGGCGACCTGGGCTTCAATGATGTGATCCGGAAGACGTCGTGCTGGGACGCTAGCATGTTCTCGGACGTGTGCTGACCCACCGTGCACGAGTGCGGGCCGAATCCCCGCCACTTTGCGTCTGACGCGGCAGAGAACAGTGAGTCAACATGCCCGCCGATCGGCCCAGCAGGCGCCGGCTCCGCGCGCGCCCGCCTGCCGCACCCTCACGCGAGATCGTCTCGCCCTTCCCTGCACTGAACGGGCATCTGGACGCCCTGGCACGCCCCGGAGGCGATGTCTCGTGCTTGCAGAGCCTCGTGGCAAGACGCGTCGCTTCAGCGACCCGCCGGCACTCTCGACGACCTTCCGCGCTGCCATGGCCGCCGGAACACCCCCTGCCTGGTCCTTCTCCCTCGTGGATTGCAAGCAGCTGTACCTGATCCGCCACGGCCAGGGCCACCACAACACGGCCGCACGGGACAGAGGACGCGCCGCCTACAAGGACCCTGCGCTTCTCGACGCGCGGTGAGAAGCCTGGCGCGCATTGCGGCGGAGCGAGAGCGCGGACCACCCATGTCCCCTCATCATTGTGGCGGGCTGGCCCTGGTAGCGCTCAACATGCTGTTGCGGTGGCGTTTGACCGCGTCGCCGTCGTTTCGGCCGAGCCTCGTTGACGGTTCCACGGCGGCTCCCAGCGCCGCGCGGGCCGCCACCGTGGGGCGACAAATGCAGCCGCCTCCCGCACCGGCTGCAAGTCCCGGGCGAAGACCACGGGCCGCGCGTGGTGCGTTTCCGCGCCTCATCTCGCCGCCCCCTTCGGAGCAGCGTGTGGCACCCCCCTGCCTTACTTTCGCCCAGCCCTGCCCCTCAAGGCCGTCAAATTAACCCACGGCGGCGCTTGATCGGCTCCTGGTGCTGCTAAGGGGCGCTGTGGGTTGCGCCGTGACGATTCCGCCTCAAGTCGCGAGGAGGTGGCAGGCCGCAACGCACCTTGCGGCGTTCATCGGTGCTGGCATCCCAGCCAACCGGATCTTGGCCCGTGGCCTCGTTCCTTGTGCGGTCCCTGTCCCCCCGTTCCGGCCCACCGCTGCGGCTCGTCGGCCATGCTCCGACGCAACTGCCATCCCAGCCCGGCACGCTTGCCAGTGCTCACGGGCGGCGCCTTGCCCCCCTTCCCATGAAGCCTCCGACTGATCCTGCGCCGTCCCGCCCGTGCGCCGTGGGCCGCGGGTCGTCGCACTTCAACATCAAGCAAGCGTCAGCGCTGACGGCGTGCAACATGAGAATGACGCTCGCTCGTCGCTGCTCCCCGCCGCCCCTTGTCCGCAGGCTCGATGACGTCGGCCAGGAGCAGGCCAAGGCGCTCGGCTCCCATGTCCGCAAGCACCGCATCCCGATCCAGCTCGTGGTGGTCAGCCCGCTGAGGCGTACCCTTGAAACGGCCACTCATGCGTTCGGATCATCCGTCCCCATGGTCGCCGTCGAGCTCATCCGGGAGGCGCACGGGGCACATCCTTGCGACAAGCGCTCGCCCGTTTCGGAGGTGAGCGGCGCTGCGCCGTGGATGCATCTGCGGCCCGAGCCATGGCACCGCGGCCGAGCCGCGCCTCGCCCCCCCCGATCCCCCTTCACCCCCTCCTCGCTTTCCGCCATCTCAACCGCCACAGGTCGCCAAGGACTTCCCTCACGTCGATTTCAGCCTCATCACCACGAACGACGACACCTGGCACGACGACGACCGCCGCGAGACCATCCGCGAGGTTGCCGAGCGCGGGCACGCCTTCCTGCGCTTCATCCGCTCCCGCCCCGAGCGGAACATCGCCGTCGTGTCGCACGGCGTGTTCCTCGAGACCCTTGTTGGCGGCCTGGTCCTCGGAGTCGTCGATCCGCGCGTGAGCGCCGAGCGCTTCCGCAACTGCGAGATGCGTGCCATCGTCGTGGGCGGCTGGACCATCCCGCCCTCGAGCACCAGCTCGGCCGTCGTGGCCCGCAGGCGGACGGCGGAGTCGTCCGTGGTGCTGCCGTCGAAGGAGGAGGCGGGGGTCAAGGAGGAGCCCGGAGCCGCTGCCGAGGCGTCCTCGTCCGCCGCCGGCGCGCACTGAGCGGCTCGTGCGCATCTCTCTGTCTGTTGGAGAGGGAAGGGGCTGCGTCGCGGCCCTGCGTAGCCCGTTGCCCTCCCCGCGTGTCCGTGTCATTCCTTCAAGAGCCGAGCGGCGGCCTGCAGCCGCTCGGTCGTCAGTACTACTGCCCCGGGGGGGCAAATGCTCGCCCCCGGGGCCAGAGCCAGCCCACAAGTGGCGTCTTTCATGAGAACCGGTCGGTGGGGCGTTCCTCGCTCGGCCCGGGCGGCCGCACCGTGCGTGCGTGCCCCCGGCTCCGGGCAGGCTCGGCCCTAACGACTGGTCTGAGTGTGTGGTTCCGAGTGCGGTTCGTGCCTTCGCAACACTGTGTCTGGCTTCCACCGCCCGCGCGGCGCCTGATGCCGCCCCACGCGTCACATGCGCTGCCGCAGCTGCCTCTCGAGGTCGCCGAGCTGCCCCTGCACCCGCCGCAGCTCTGCCATTGCCGTGGACGTGCGTGATGACGGTGATGCGCTCGCCAGCCGGCCGAGCTGCCCCCCGCCGGAGGACCAGCCGCTGGAAGCGAAGCTTGCCGAGGCCGCGCCCCTTGGGCCGGAAGCGGCGCCGTGCGGTCTCCGCAGCGCCTCGCCGGAGCTCGATGACAGGGCGAGCGAGTCGGGCGACGACGGCTGGCGCGACAGCGAGGCCACCACGCGGTCGGCGCCGGCGTCGGTCACCTCTGCGTCCTCTGTCGTCAGGCTGAGGTCGTCGGACGACTGCTCGGCCGGGGACGACGCGCGGCGTTCGGCGGCAGGGCGGCGGGGCCCCGGGGACGATCGCACGGCTCCCGACGGGGTGTGCCGGCGTGCCGACGACGACGATGACGACGCACGCTTTGACGGCGACTTGGGGGGCCGTGACCGTGAGGCGGCGACCGGCGCCTTGGCTCGCTTGCCGGTCCCCGCGGGCCGGCGCTTCGCCGAGGCGGAGCCCAGCCTAGACCGGGCGGCCGCGACGCGGGGCCGGGACACCGACCTGGCAGCGGGCGACGCGGCGCCCGTCGCGCGGTGCCGTGGCCCGGAGGCCGATGCAGACCGGCGGGCTGACGCGGCGGACCGGGAGGCCGGCCTGCCCCGCGTGGCAGCTCCGGAGGACGGCGCCTTGGGTGCCCTCCTCGGTGCGAGCTCTACCACCTTGGTGCCGCCCGCACGGCCCGACGAGCGGCGCCCGGACTGGGACGGGGACGGGGCCTCGGACCGGGAGCGGCGGCGTCCCGCGGAGGAAGAGGACGAGGCGCCCGAGCGGGAGGAGCGGCGCCTTGGCTCTGCTCTGGCGGGGGACGGGCGGCGCGGGGATGCCGACACGGGGGAGGAGCCGCGAGCCGAGCGGCGGCCGCTGCTGCTGGCCCGGCGGCGCCGGAGCGGCGGCCTGTCCTCGAAGGCCTCATCGTCGTGGTCGTCGTCACCGTAGTCCGGCGGGGAGGGGTCCCGGGCGGGAGCCGGCCACCGCTCGTCGGCGCCGTCGGCTGCCATGCGCTCGTCACGGCCTCGCCACTGGCCCCCCTCCCAGGCGTCGGCACCGTCGGCCCCGGCCTCGGGCGCGAGCGTCGCGAGGACCCGGGAGCCGGAGGCCACAGTGTCGGAGAGGAGTGACACGCTGGGCTCGCTGCCGCGGCGGCGCTGCCGGGGCGGGCTCGCGTACGGGGGCGCGGGGGCGGAGGTCCTGGTCGGGGAGCGGCGGCCCGGGGACGCCGACACCGCCGAGGCGCCCGAGAGGTCGAGGACGGAGCGGGGCGAGCGGCGGGACATGGCGGGGGAGGACGCCCCGGAGCGGAGGGCCGCGGAGCGGCGGCGGGAGGAGGGGGATGCGAGGATGCCCGACCACTCGGAGAGGGGGCGGCGGGAGGAGGGCGGCGGCACGGAGGGGGAGCGGCGTGGCGCCCTCGAGCCGCGGCGCGGGGTGGACTCGGCCGCGGGGGACGCCGCCCTCTGCCTGGGCGTGGCGCGGCGGGGGGGCGTGGAGGGCAGCGACGCCTCCCTGTGCGAGGGCGGAGGGCCCCGCATCCCCGCGGCCGCGGAGGCGGACCGCCGCATCGGGGCCCCGCTCGATCGCGGGGAGGCGCCCGGCTCGGGGAGGCGGGGCGGGACGGCGGAGCGGGGCGAGGGGGCCGCGGCGGCAAAGCGCGGGGACGCGGCCCAGGTTAGGGAGCGCGCCGGGGATGATGCGGCGGCTCTGCCGGGCGAAGTGCCCCGGGCGCGCATCGCCGCGCGCTCCGACGCCATGGCACGGGCCGGGGAGGTGGAGCGCGTGCGACGGAGCGCCGAGGCGACGCGGCGGCCGGGGGAGGCCTGCCCGGGGGACGGGGCGAGCTCCGGGGCGGCGGCCATGGCGTCGTCGCCCGGGGTGGAGAGCGGGAGGCGGCCCGCGCGGGCCCTGCCGGCGTGGCTGAGCCTCGCGCGCATCCCGGACCGGGCCTCCAGGTCAGCCACCACCACATCCCGCTCCCGGACCAGGGCCATGGCCCTCGCGGCGTACTGCGCCTGCTGGCCGAGGCGCGCCTGCGCGTCGTCTCTCTCTGCCCTCAGCCTCGCGGCCGTCCTCTCCGAGCGCGCCGCGGCCTCCCTCAGATGCCTCGCCTCCTCCCCGAGCCGGCGGCGACCCGAGGCGTCGTCGATCTGGGCGCGGCGCCGGAGCCCCGCGGCCTCCGCGTCGGCCTCGGCGGCCGCGGCCCCCGCTGCCGCCCCCTTGGCCTCTGCCTCGTCCCCGCGGCGCCTCGCCTCGTCCCTCTCGGCACGGAGCCGCCTCACCGCGGCCCGGAGCCGCCGCCTCTCGTCCGAGGCCGCCTCCCCGCCCCGCCTCTCTGCCTGCTCCACGGCGAGCAGCTCGTCCCGGAGGTCGGAAACCTCCCCCTCCGCCAGCGCGAGCCGCCTCCTCGACGCCCCGAGGTCCGACGCAGCCTTCCCCGCCGCCGAAGCGAGCATCGGCACCGCGGCTGCCAGCGACGGCTGCGCGTGCCAACCGTCCGCACCAGCTCTGCCCGCGTCCTCGGAGAGCCGCTTCGCCGCCTCCCGCTCCACCTCGGCCTCCCCCGCGCCCTCGTCGAGCCCCACGACGCGCCTCGCCGTGGCCTCCCCGGCGTCGCTCAGCCACAGCCTCGCCGCGTCCGCCGCCGACCCCGTCCCCGCAGCCACGCCGGCCACGCCCTCCGCCCACCTCAGCTCCGCCCTCCACCGCGAGAGCTCTGCCACCCGCGCCTCCGCCGCGTCGGCCCTCGCCGTGGCGTCCGCGAGCCGCGCCTCCGCCTCCGCGAGCCTCCCCTCCCTCTCCTTGCGCTCCTCACGGCTCGCGAGCGCCGCGTCGGCCCTCGCCTCGCCCACCAGTCGCTTCCGAAGCCGCCGTTCCAGGTCCTCCAGGCCCACGCGCGGCAGGGCCGGCCCGCCCCCGTCCTTGCGCTCCCCGCTGCCGCCGCCCTCGTCGTCCTCGTCGTCCTCGTCGTCCTCGTCGGCGCCCCCGGGCAGCCCGCGCCTCCTGTTCCGGAGCCCGGGGCCGAGGACGGCCGGCCCCGACGATTCCACCCCCATCGTGACCCCGGCAGGCCCCAGCAGCCGCCGCTCCGCGCCCCGGTACCGCTCGAGCAGAGCCTCGGCGCGCTTCCAGCGTCGCTCCTCCCGCCTGGCCCGCACCTCCACCGCGTCGGCCCGCGCGGCGGCGTCCCGCGCCTCCCGCTGCGCCTCCTTCAGCCCCGTCGCCTGCGCGGTGATGGTGCTCAGCAGCTCTGCCTGCACGGCCTCGAGCTCCTCCGTGGCAGCGGCCCGCTCCTCCGCCTCCGCCCGGGCTGTCTCCGCGGCGCGCATGCGACCTTCGCACTCGGCGGCCTGCGGCGAAACCATGCGACAGGCGAGGCACGGCGGTCGTGGGGGCTGGGGCCAGGAACGACGGTCGTGGGGGCTGGGGCCAGGAACGGCGGTCGTGGGGGCTGGGGCCAGGAACGGCATGGGGCGGACTCCCGCCGCGCACGGCGCGTGCTCGCGCCACAGCCTTTCCACCCCAGCGCGGCCCCGTCTCACCCGTGTCGATGCCTGCGTCGCCGAGCGCAGCGCCTCGTCCCTCTCCCCCCTCAGGGCGGCCTCCTTCCGGCCCCAGGCCTCCGCGTCGGCGATGGCCGCGGCGCCCCTGCGCAGACGCTCCGACAGCGCCTCGATTCGCCGGTCCGACTCCTCCACGTGGTCCAGCAGAGCGTCCTTCTCCTGCTGCAGAGCCGCAACCGACTGATCCCGAGCCTGCGGCGTGCAGAATCACACACGGGGGCAAAGCGGCATCGAGAGCGACGGTTGCGGGGGCGAGCACGAAGGCCGCGCCCGGTACCGCCCGCCCTGTCCGTGCCGTCGCCCCAACTCACCGTCAGGTTGGCCCGCACGCCGACGAGGTCCACCCGCTGCGACTCGGCCGCCGCCGCACGCCTCCGCAGGCCCGCAATGTCTGCCTCCGCCGCCTTGGCGCGCTCCTCTGCCCGCTGCTGCGCGTCCTTGGCCGCGTCCCGCGCTCTGCACACCGCCTCGAGCCGCCGCCGCACGGCGGTGACGGCGCCGTCTCGCCGCGAGTCCGCCGCGTCCGCCGTCTTGAGCCGCTCCCGGGCGTCATGCAGCTGGGCACGGATGCGCTCTCGGTCCTCCTCGACGCTTGACTTGTCGGCGCGCGCCTGCTTCAGCGCCGCTCGGCACCTGCGCAGCTCGGAGCCCGCCGCCTCGGCTGCGGCGCTCTGGGCGTCAATGTCGTGCCGGAGCGCGTCAAACTGCGAGAGCGTACATACGTGTCGTACTGGGCAGCGGTGGGCGGGCACCCGCACTGTGTGCTGGCGAGAAACACAGCAAACGGGCGGGCGGTTGTCTCACCTCGTCAGCCGCCTCGTCCTCGCGCTCTGCGCGGCGGAGCTCGGCAATCAGCTCGGTCACTCGCGATTTTGCATCCCTGAGCTCCCGGACAAGAGTGTCAGAGGCCGTGGCATCGTCCCGCGACCGAGCGTCGTCAAAAGCGTCCAGCCGGCGGCAGATCCTCCCGAGCGTTCGGAGCAGCGCCGCCCCTCCCGACGCAGGACCATCCGACATGGCCGCCCGCGAGGCCATGGGCTCTCCGGCCCGGTTTGCAGGGGTGGGTAAGACGGTGAGTGTCCGGCCTTGCTGCTCTGCCTAACGGCCGGCGGGCCAAACTTGGCCAGTTCTGTGATTGCTCGCACATCAAAGCCGCCCATAAGCAGCACACATGAATTGGCACGGGCCTCGCCACGATTGAGCCTTGTGTGCAGCTCTCAGGCGGCCACCCTATTCGCGCGTACAAATTGCAGCGCTGCGTTCGCAGCACGCTGAAGCTGGCCTCAGGCCCGCAGCACGGCATTCGCGCTGCGTGCTCATACACACGCACCTGGCACAGCGGGCGCGGAAGGCCGCCCAAGGCAGCGCTCTGCTCGGCCGCGTTCTGCCGGCACCCGATTGCGTGGCACCCCGCGCCAACAGCCGATCCACGAGGCGAGAGCAGGGCGAGCCTGGGAGCATCGCGCAGTAGCCCTCCGAGCCTGGGGGCAGACGGCCCTGCGCAGGATGGACCTCTCGCATTCTGTCCACGAGGCGGTCCGCCGTGCCAAGGCGGCTTTCCCAAAGGGCGGCTTGCCGCGCGGTCGCGACCCGCCGCCCGCAGTCGACGCGGACCAGCTTAGGGCAAGCATCAAGCAAGTGGCGCAGAAGCTCTCGCACTGCGAAGAGCTGACGCGGAGCATGTCGGCGGCGGCGCGGCAGCGAAGCCTGTTTGCGGACCGCGGGGCGGAGATCACCGCCCAGTCGGCGGTGGTCAAGGCAGCAATTGCCGACGTGGAGGCCAGGCTGGGCAGGATCGACGGCGAGGCGGCGGCGGCGTTCGGCAAGGGCTCGTCCTCCCACAAGCACTGGTCTGCGGCCTGCAGCGTGCTTGTTGAGGCGATGGGGAAGGTCGCTCTGGCCCAGCAGCAGGCGCTTAGCACGCGTCTGGCGACGGTGCAGCGACGCGCCGCCGGCGCGTCTCGCAAGGGCGGCTCGATCGTGACGGGGCGGTGGGTCGCGCCGTCGGGGCTGGAGGAGGCGGCGTCCCAGCTGCGGCCGCTCCGCCCCGGCTCCGGGCTGCGGCAGAGGGGGGCGGGCGCCGGGCGGGCCGGGTCGCCCGCATCGACGGGCGGGGGAGGCGACTCCCCGGCATCCGGCGGCGGGAGCGGGCGCGAGGAGTCCAACCCGTTCTTGAGGTCCCGCCCGGGCGGCTCCGCGCCGGGGTCTGGAGGCGGCCGGGCGGCCGGGACGGCGGCCGGGGTTGCGCCGGGGTCGGGCGACGGCGGCGGGGCGTTCACGCGAAGCCCCGGGAGCGCCCTGGCCCGGCGCAGCGCGGCCAGGAGACAGGGGGGGTACCTGTCATCCCAGCAGCAGGCGGCCGCGGTCCACCGGCGGGCGGTGGCGCGGCAGGACGACGCCGCGGACGTGGAGCGAGCCGTGGTCGAGGTCGGCCGCGTGGTCCGGCACGTGGCCGCGCTCACGGCGGAGCAGGGCGAGACCCTCGGCAGGATCAGCGCCAACGTCACCGAGGCAGGGCGGGAGTTCGAGGGGGCGCAGGCGGAGCTGGTCAAGCTGCTCGGCGTCGTCTCCAAGAACCGCCCCATCCTGATTGCGCTGCTCTTCATCACGGCGGTCGTGGTCGTCACTATGATGCTGCTCGGGTCATAAAGGCTCGTTGGACAATTCATTGAAGCGCCCCTCCGCGCTCCGCTGCGAATTTGCTCGGATGTTCGCGGTGTCGCTCCGCCGCCCCTCACTCCCACGCGCCCGCACTCACCAGGCCTTGCCCTGGAAACATGTCCGACAGCGAGGATGACCTTTATGGGCCCGGTGGCGACGATGATGACTACGAGTTCGCTGACGACGACGATCCTGTCGTGATTTCTTCGGAGCCGGAACCCGAGAGCGACGAGGCCGGCGCGCCGCAGCTTCGTACCTGGCAGTCCGAGCTGCATTCCACTCTCTCGGCCTCATCATCCGCGGTGGCGGGCCGCATCTTCGCGGACGTGCCCTCTGACCCCAAGGTGTACCGTGCTCGCGTGGTGCACAGCGAGCAGAAGGCGGCAAAGCGGGCCGACGCGTTCCGGATTCGAGGTGAGGGCGCATGCCACCGATCCGCGCGGCAGAAGGGGGCGAGGGGCAGGCGCGCTTGGTGGATTGATGGAAGCTCCGATGTTCGGCGCGAACAAGTTGGCTGCCGTTGCTTCCCGCCCGCAAAGGAGCCCTCCTGCCTGTGTGCTGCTTGTGCGCAGCTGCTCTGCGGAGGTTGTGCAAGGCGGCCAGGATCGTGGCCGACGAGCTGGGCAGCGTGGCCACCGCCGCTCCGGGCTCGGGCCGGAAGGCCCACGCGATGGAGATGCTGGGCCTGCACCAGGAGAAGGCGATGGGGCTGCTCGAGATCACCGGGCAGGACATGCCGTTCTGCATGGCGGCGCTGGAAACGAATCACTGGGACAAAACACGCGCCGTGAACTGGGTCCTCGGCGGCGGCGACCCCACGGCGGCGGCGTTTCAGGTGCGCGTCGAGTCGTACCGGCAGGCTGCCGACGCCTCGTCCGGCCCGCCGTCGGCGCCGCCGTCGGCGCCCGTGCTGTCCGAGGCAGCGCAGACGGCAATGATGTCGCTGGACTTTAAC
>Ga0136560_1001514_pt1 | contig 12007 bp, 11 predicted proteins | sample AntRauMeHopE1497_FD_104925 | JGI IMG/M metagenome (GOLD analysis project Ga0136560, IMG submission 104925) | Saline lake microbial communities from Rauer Islands, Antarctica - Metagenome Hop E1 #497 | ecosystem: Environmental > Aquatic > Non-marine Saline and Alkaline > Saline | place...
CCCCCCCATTCCCACCCCCCCCCCACCCCCCCGCGCTCCGCCGCCGCCGCCCCCCCCGGGGGGGGCCCCCGGGGCCCAAAGGGGGGGGGGGGGGGGGGGGTGCGCGATGACCGTGCCACGGGCGCGCCGGCAGTGGCAGCGGCCGGCTCACCGATGGACGCCCCGGCGGCGATCTGGTTGAACTGAAACAGGCCCTCAAACACGGGGCAGTCCGCGCCAAAGCCGGCTGCGAGGACGCACAGGTCAGGAGCCTCTGCGACGTGGCAGCGACGACACCAGGACGACGAGGCATGCCGTCCCCCGGCGCCCTCTTACCATGCTTGAGCGCCTTGACGTTTGCGGCCTCCGTGTCGGGGTTGACCGTGCTCAGCAGCCCCACGTACTCCGCGCCATGAAAGGCTTCCATGTCCTCCGCAGTCGCCAGCTCGGTCTTCTGCGCGGGGGGGGGGCGGGGCGGCGTCGACCCATGTGATTGCACAGGCCCGCCGCTGCAGCCCGGTGAATGGCAACCTTGCCCCGCCGTGGTCTCGCCATCATTGCCAGCCGGTCCAAGACCCCGCAACCCCTGATGAGGGCGTCCGTCAGGCGCAAGCGGTGGGGCATCATGGGATGCCTCGGTCCGAAATCAAAGCCTGCGGTGATGCCGGACCTCGAGCGAGCGCGCTGGACGGGCGTACGGTATCCGTCATCCGGGGGCGCCGCGGTCCGCTCGGCCTCACTGGCGGCGTCGTCGTCGTAGCAGTACGCCACGGGGCGCCGTCGTCCCGCTGGCCGCCTCGCCGCGACGTCCGCCGCTGCCTCGGCCATGGCAGCCATGGAGGGGGATACGGTCCCGACTCTGCGATGCTTGTGATTCGTGCAGCAAATGGGATGTGTGGCGCCGGCGGGCTGATGATATGTCATCCCAGACCCGGCCCTGCTTGCCTCAAACGCACGCGGTGGAACGCATTGACACGCCCCGTGAAATCACGCAGTCACTCTCGCATGGTGGTATACGCTGTGGCCCTGGGCCCGGCTCCGGGCCCGGCCCCGCCGTCCGCGCCCGGGCTCGTTGTGCCCCGGCGCGTATCCCCCCCTCACTCGTGGGCGGCCGCGCGCCCCGCGCCGTTGTCCGCCGCGTGCTCCGCGAGCATCTGCTGCTCGGCCACCGCGGCGATGGCGTCGAAGGAGAAGCGGCCGACGTAGTCGAGGTCCACCGTCCCGTCGCCCAGGTCCCCCAGCTGCAGCACCACGCCCACCTCCCCCTCGGACAGGCCCATGTGCGACAGGGCCGCGGCCACCTCCTCGGCGGGCGCGACCCCGCGCGCCTCCGGGTCCAGCGCTCCGATTGCGTGGTTGAGGGACTCGGCGAAGTCCGCCCGGTCGCGGCCGGCCACCAGGGAGAGCTCGCCCGTCTCCCGGGCCTCGCTGAGCTCCGCGGCGCGGTCCGAGGACGTCTGCACCTCGAGCATGCGCGAGACGACGCCGGCGGCGACGGAGGCAAAGTCGGCGTAGTCGACCAGGCCGTCGTCCTCCCCCGGCTCCGCCTCCACCATCAGGGCCGTCAGCTGCACGATGGAGAGCCCGATGTCCGCGCCCTGCAGCGCCGCCTTGAGCGCCAGGGCGGGGAGCCGCCCCTCCCCCGCCTCGTCGGCGTCCCGGAAGACGGCGAGGAAGAAGTCCCTCAGCTCCGCCTCGTGCTGCGGGATGCGCCTGTCCTCCAGCTGCTTGCTCACGATCTCCACCAGCACGTTGAAGCACACGGGGAGGAACTCCTCGTAGTCGATCTCCCCGTCCTCGTTCTCGTCCACCTCGGCGAGGAGCACGTTGATCTCCTGCCGAGTCAGGCCCAGCCCGCTATCCCTCAGCGCGGACTGGAACTCCGTGCGGGACAGCTTCCCCGACCCGTCCGCGTCGGCCCGGTTGAACATGTCGCGAAGTGTGTTCTCAAGCTTCTCCCGCGGCATGCCGTGCAGCAAGAACGCCTCCGTCTCCTCCGCCGCCTCCGCCTGCCGCGCCGCGGCCTCGTCGCCGAAACGGCGCTTCGCGTAGATCGTCTCGATCACCTCCACGGCGAGGGGCACGAACTCGCGGTACTGCGGGGCGACGGGAGGCGGGAAACAAGCGGCGTGAGCACGGCGCCCCACTCTGCCCCACGAGCACGCCATCACAAGCAGCTCCCCCGCGCCCAGTCGTCGAAGACACAGTGCGCGACGCGTGCGGGCGGGCTGCGGCCCGACGAGTGCCGCGGGCGAGCTCACGTCGATGAGGCCGTCCTCGTTCTCGTCCGCCTCGCTCATCAGCATGCGCACGTCCGACATCGGCAGGCTGAGCTCCTGGCTGAACGCCCTCACGACCTGCGGGGAACGTGCGTGCTGGGACCTCCTCGGTGATTGGTTCGCGGCGCGGCGGGCGGTGACGCTGTCCGTTCCGCGGCGACGACCCCCAGCCGGGCCGGCCGCCTCTGGAGCGGCCCGTGTACGCGGCAAACGGAACTGTTTGGGGCATTTGCGCGCGCAGGTCGGCCCGTTCGACGACTCGGACCCCGGGACGTGCTTGCCGGGCGCCGACGCAACGGCAGGCTCACCGAGCGGAACTCCTTGTGATCAAGGACGCCGTTGTTGTCCGTGTCGGCCTGATTGAAGATGGCCACGATGCGTGCCTCAAGGTCCTCCATGCTGGTGCCCTGGGCCGCGGCCCCGGCCATGGCCGTCCGCGCGCCAAAATACCTGCTGGCGCAGTCGAGCAGCCACCATTCCTGGTCCTTGGGCTGCTCCTCGTGCTCGCGAGGGTACTCGCGCAAAAGCTCCCTTGTCAGGTCGCGCAGCACGTCCGGGAACCCCGGCGGGACCGAGAAGCTGCGGGCATACTTGCTCGCCATGGCAGCGACGGTGCGATGCGCCCGGGCTCGCCGCATGCTCTGCTTTCGCCGTCTGGCGCCTGCACAGTGCGGGGAACGCCACAAGGCGAGCACATAGCACGCCCGGGTGTTCGCACCCGCACAACCGGCACCTGCCAGCCCTAGGAGCCACGATGGCCGATGCCGGAGCCGCCCACGCCTCGGCCGCATCCGCTGCCCCGCTGCCTGTCCTGCTCATCGGCACCGGGGAGTACACGACCGGGTTTGGGAAGGAGAGCGGAAAGAGCGACAAGAAGACGGGCGTGGTCTTGCTCACCATGCTCCAGCTGCGCAAGGAGGGCTTGGTGGGCGAGATCTCGCTGGCCGGCGTGAACGGGACCAAGGTGCGCGCGCTGCTCTCGTCGCGTGCGGCTGTCCCCGCCTGCACCGTTCAGCTGTGCATGCGGCTGATGCCGCGGACCGGCCACATGGTCGGAGCCCGCTGCCGCCGCGCTGCCCCGCGAGACCTGTTTCGAGCCCCACCCGCCCGTCCCCCCGCCTCGCCCCCGACCCCGCGCAGTTCCCGGCTCTGCGCGAGCACATCTCTCGCGTCATCGGCGAGGCCTACCCGGCCTCGGAGTTCGACCTGAGCGTGCGAACATTCCCAGCCGACGACGCCGTGGACCCCAAAGCGTACCTGGCAGCCCTGGACGCCATGCCGCGCGGCAGCCTCGTCACCGTCTTCACGCCCGACGACACCCACTTCTCCATCGCGATGGACGCGGTTTCGCGCGGCATGCACGTGCTGGTGACCAAGCCAGTGGTGAAGTCCCTGGAAGAGCACTCGGCTCTGCACCGCGCGGCCGAGGAGGCCGGCTCCCTCGTGGCCGTGGAGGTCCACAAGCGGTGGGACCCCATCTACGCCGACGCGCGGGACAGGCTGCGGTCGCTTGGCGACTTTGGCTTCCTCAGCGCGTACATGTCGCAGCCCAAGCGGCAGCTGGAGACCTTCAAGGCGTGGGCTGGAAAGGCGTCGGATATCAGCTACTACCTCAACTCGCACCACGTCGGTGAGGCACGGCGGGCGCGGCAGCGGGGCGCGGAGGCGGGGCGCGGAGGCGGGGCGCGGGGGGGCAAGGATCGTGGCAATACGCCCCCGCCTTGGTTTGGATCTCCTCGCTAGCCCCGCGGCGCCGCGGCACTGCCACCGGCGCCGCCCCTCGTGTCGCGGCTTCGGCCGCCGGTACCCGTCCAACCGACCGCCGCCGCTCACGCCCGCCCGCGCCCGGCCCCTTCCTCCCGCCACCCCGCCCGCAGACTTCAGCGAGTGGGCGCTGGAGGGCGTGGCCCGGCCCGCGCAGGTGACCGCGACGGCCGCGACCGGCGTCGGCTCCAAGGCCCTCGGCCGCGCGGTGGAGGACACCATCACGCTGACGGTTCAGTGGGAGAACCTGGCGTCGGGGAACCTGGGGGTGGCGGTCTACACCGCCTCCTGGGCCGCGCCGCCCGCCGACGTGCACAGCCAGCAGCGGTTTTTCGCCATGTGCCACGGGGGTGAGGTGCGGGTCGACCAGGCGCACCGAGGGTACGACGGCGCCACCGACGCGGCGGGGTACGGCTCGTACAACCCGCTGTTCTGGAAGTCCACACCCAGCGAGGGGCGGTTCGCCGGGCAGGGGGGCTACGGCTACCGGTCCATTGAGGCGTTTGTGCGCGGGGCGGCGCGCGTCCGGGCCGGCACGGCCGCGCCACGGGAGCTCGACGGCGAGCTGGCAACCCTCGGTGAGGCGTGCACGCGCGTGGCGACCCAGGGCCGAGGCGTGCGCCGGTCCCGAGAGGGTCGCGTCGCTCAACCAGGAACGCGAGGTTGCGCCCCAACGCCGCCCCAGCGCCCGCCCCCCTCGGCGCTCTCCGCCCGCAGGCACGACGTTCCAGACCACGGCCATCCTCGAGGCGGGGAGGCTGTCGCTGGACGACGCGGGCAGGCCGTTCCGCATCGTGTACGCCGGGCGAAGGGGCGCCGAGCTCGCGGCCGCAAGCAGGCCGATCCGCATCGAGCCCGCGTTCTGAGTGCCCGACCGCCTCGCGCGATGGGACATACACGACCTTTGGGTACGCCCAGGGCAACCACGGGCCGCAGCCCGCACACAGAACACGCGGTTTAGCCCGACAGCGGGCGAAAGCCGACACGAAGGAAACACTAGACGACGGACGTCCCAGCGCCCCCGTCCGGGGACGGCCGGGGCCGGGAACGCCTCATCGCAGAAGGGGCTATGACCAGCTTAAAGCTTTTCGCTCCGTGGCAGCGCGCAGATGCAGCGACAGGCTCGGAAGCGACGGTTGCGGGGATCCTCGCTGTTTTTGGTCGGTGACCAAAAGGATCCCGGCAGCCCGGAATGGGCGCTCTAGGCGTCGGAAGGCTTGGACTTGCTTGACCTGACGGTGCCCTCGACGCCGGCGTCGTGCCAGCTGTCGGATGTCCTTTCCTCCCAGGGCGTGACCTGCTCGCGAAGCAGCCAGACAATCGTGCGGTAAACCAGGTGGAAGTCGTCCGTCCAGCGGAAGCGCGCGGGCGGCCTCGACATCGTTGCGCCCGTTGACGAAGTTGCCCCGGACTCGGACGACGCCGCGGAGGCCACGGCCCCGGCGCCGCGAGGGGAAGCCCCGGCTCCGGAAGCGGCAGCTGGCGGCCCCTCCGGCGCGCCGCCCTCGCCAACCTCGTCCACCGCTCCGAAGTAATGGATGAGGTCGTACAGGACGGGAGCAACGTTGCTGTGGTTGGGCGTCAGCTCGCCGTACAGGAGCACGTGGCCGGCCCACAGGTCGGAAAGGAGCTCGTGAATGGTAAGCGTCTCGCCCTTCCAGCGCGGTGGCGCGCGGTCAGTCCAGCCGGCCAGGCTGGTCATCTTGTCCTCAAACACGGGCTTGAACACCCGGTCCATGACGACGTACAGGTTGAACAGGTCGCGAAGGCTGACATTGCTGGCATGGGCCGCCTGCCAGGCCTGGAGCGCCGCCTTCATGCGAGAGCGCTCCTCCGCGGTCAGCACGTCCACCCCAGAGGATCCCCTTGGGGGGTGCTTCTCGATCTTGCCGATGAACTTGTCGATCATATCGGACCGAGAGGCCTCGGGAAGCACCGACCATGACAACGCCTCCTTGGTCAAGGGCGCCGCCATGGGCCTCAACGAGGACTCCCCCGCCCCCTCTGCGCCCCCAAACGATGGACCCCTGTCCTCGAACACGACGTCATACCGCTTGGAGATCCTGGCGTAGTTGATTCCGTCGTTTGTCCCTCCGCCTGCGGCGTCCGCTCCCCCCACGTCCCTGCTGGAGCACGTTAGGATGGACCACAGGGCTGAGAGCCCTAGGCCGTCCTCGCCGCCGCCGCACATGCGGCAGCCGGCCATTGCGGCTCGCCGGGTGTGCCCGTGCCACGATTGCGGCCGCTCATCGCTCGCGGCTGCACGCGTTGACCCGGCTGCTCTGCCAGCCGACAAAAACGACAGCGCGGCAAGTCACGGGCTCGAGCGCCTGCTACGATACCGCGGCGGCACCGGCGGGGCACGGGGCCGGGCTGTATGAACTCCCGATGCCGATCGCTAGGAGTTTCGTTCCTCTCGCAAGGTGCCGTCGGACGTCGACTCCACGAGCGCCGTTTCCAGCGGTCAGACGAGCTATCTTGAAGCTCAACCTTGGCACTCCCGGGCTCGGCAAGGCCAGGCTTTGGATGGCACTCGCTGGACGCACGGCCGCGGTGTTTGGCGTCGCTGGCGAGCGCTCGATTGCCTGGGCGGTCGCGTCTGTGAGCGCGAGAGCGAGACCACCCCGCCGATCCGCAGCCTCGCTCCAGGGCACCAAAATAGGACAGATCCACGGCGTATTCACAGGTGTATGATAACTGGTGGCTTTCGCAGGAGTTGCACCGGCAGGGCGCCGCCGTGGCGGTCGGGATCCAGGGCGAGCGCTTCGCGGACCGCGTGAGCAAGCTCATCTCAGACAGGTGGTCCGGCCCAGCTGCCGCGGTGATCCCTTGCGACGTCACGGATGATGACCAGGTGGAGGCTGCGGGCCGAGCCATCGAAGGCGCCTTCCCGGGCGGGCTGGACACGCTCGTGCATTCCATCGCGTTTGCCACGGCCCACGGCATGCGCTCGAGGTTCATCGAGTGCACCCGCGAGGACTATCGCGTTGCGCACGACGTGAGCTCGTACTCGTTCGTCGCCCTTGCGCGTGCGGCCCACCCCAGCCTGCTGCGGTCGGCGGCCCGTGACGCCGCCTCGTCAGGGCCCGGCCCCGCCGTGATGGCGCTCTCGTACATCGGCGGCACGCGCACGGTTCCCTCCTACAGCATCATGGGCCCGGCCAAAGCCTCCCTGGAGGCCGCGACCAGGGCGCTCGCGGCGGACCTGGGCCGCGAGGGCGTGCGGGTCAACTGCGTGTCCCCGGGCACGGTGAACACGGCGGCCGCCAGGGGCATCCCGGGCTTCACGGTGAGATGGGAGCGCCACGGCCGCGGGGCGGCGGGCCGAACGCTGGGGGAGCCAGGCGAGCCTTGTGGGCACGGCGACGCGCAAACGCGCGCCGGCGCCGCCCGCCGGTTCCCTGGCAACACGCCGCGCCGCCCCCCTCGACCCGCCGCAGGAGCTGCACGCGGCCGCGACGGCGGCGGTGCCCGGCCCGCGCGCCCCAGACGGCACGGACACCGCACGGGTCGTGGCGTTCCTGGCCAGCGAGGCCGCCGCGGGCATCCACGGGCAGACCATCTACGTCGACGGAGGCGTGTCGTCCATGGCGTTCCCGGGCCTGGAGCGAGCGTGACAGACCGACACAACCGAAGCCGACCCCTGCCCCGGCCGCGCGCGCTCACCGGCCCCTGAAACTAACCGCCGCTGCAGTGACGGTATTCCCGCCGCACGACGGGCGCTCCCGCTCCACGTCGCCGGGCAGGTCCGGGCCCGGGCCGGTGGAGCATCGCCCACCCCGTGTACGCACACTGCACTCATCCGCGAAGGCATGGCCCACCCCCTCTCGCGCGCCTTCGCGGAAGCGGCATGCCTTGCCGACGCCCTTGTGAAGGACCGGACGCCGGCACTTCTGGCAAGGGCGTTTGTCGACTCATCAGAGATTTCTCGCCTTGCTCTCGCGTCCTCCCCCGAAGGCGAGGCCCTGCCCGATGACACGCTGGAGGCAATGCTCCACCGCATTTCGTGGTGCCGCGCTCACCAGAACGTCCGCGTGACGTCCGTGCTCGGGCCGGCGTCCCTCGACCAGCGGGTTGCCTCCCTGGATGCGGCGTCCAGGGCTGAGGCCGCCGCACTGGGCGCCGCAGACGACGACATCATCGTGCGCGTGGTTCACGACGTGCGGGTGCAGCCCGGGCGCTCGGACCGCACGGACGATGCCCTTTACGAGTCGAACGAGGTCATCCGCGAGCGGATTCCGCGCGGCCTGGCCTTCCTGGAGGCCCGTGCGGTCCGCGCGGCCGAGCTTGTATCGGCACGGGCCGCCATCGCGGCCGGGAAGGACGCGGCCAAGGCCGAGGCCGCGCTCGTGGGCTCCGTCGCGACGGCGGACGGGCCCGTCGACGCCGACGGCATCGCGGAGGCGCTCGCCGGCGCCAAGAAGGTCGATGCCGACGCCGCGCCGCTCGGGCGCGCCCTCCGGGTCGACATGCCCGTGCGCGGGCTGACCAAGTTCACGGGAGGGGTCGGGGACGACGACGACAAGCTTCCGGGGGCGGGCGCCGCCGAGCCGGAGGCGGCCGCGGCCGGCTCGGCGCCCGCGTGGCAGAGCTTCTTCACGGCGGACATGGGCTCTGCCACGCACGTGGCGGTGATGGGGAAGGCGAACGGGGAGAGCGGGCACCTGGGCGTGGTGTGGGACGCGTGGCTGGGGCGGTACGTGGCGGTGGCGGGCAGCAAGAACGTCCACGTGGCCTTTCGGCCGACCTTTTCCGTGCGCGGGGGGGCCGTGCCGGCCGGGGAGGCGGCGGCTTCAAGCGGCGCTGCCGCTGCCGCTGCCTCGGGCTCCGCGGGCGACGACGACGACGACGACGAGGGAGGCGCCTCCAACCCCGACCTCGACGACATGACCTGGAAGCAGGGCCGCTTCTCGTTCGCTCTGCCCATGGCCCGCGTGGCTGACCAGCTGCTGACGTCCAACTCGCGCAAGCCGTACGAGCACGGGGCCGCCCCCGCCGCCGCCCGCGGCCTCCCCCCCGCCCCGTCGTCCCTGGCCGAGGCGCTGCTGTACCTCCTGAGCACGGGCAGGACGACGCTGTGCTTCGAGCACGTCAGCCCGGCGTGGCTGCACGTCGAGCGGTGCGCCCTCGACCGACCCGAGCTCGTCGCCATCGGGTGGCAGTCCGCCCGCCTCTGCGCCGCGCCCGGCCTCAGCAGGGGCCTGAACCCCCTGGTCGGCCGCCCCCTCGCCCTCGCCCTGGGCGTCGGCGCCGTGTCGGAGGAGCTCATCCCGGTGTCCCGCCTCCGGGAGCAGATGGCCGCCACCAGGCAGCTCTACGGGGTCGAGGGCCACGTGCTCTACTTCGTCGACGCCTCGGGCCACGTCATCGGGCTGCTGAAGAAGAAGGCGGTGTGGTACATCGTGGTCCGGGCCTTCCGGGAGAAGGCCAAGGGCATGCTCTCCGCCCTCGCCCGGCACGCGGCCGAGGCGGAGAGCGGCAGGCGGCCCAGGCCCAAGGGCCGCACCGGGCCCGCCAGCCAGCTGGAGGGGGCGCGGAGGAAGTGGGAGGGGACGGGGGCGCGGTTCGGGGCCGGGGCAGGGGAGGAGCCGGGGCCGGAGGCGAGCCTTGCGGCGCCCGGGTCGCCGCTGCACCCGTCCCAGGCGATGGCGTGGGCGGCAGGCGGGGCGGCGACGTCGTCCGACGTCGGTGCGGAGACGATCCGGCGGCTCTACCACCTCAGGACGGCTCTGCGGGTCCACGACATCCAGTCGTGGGTGCGCATGAGCGAGGAGGCGAGGCTGCGGTGGACGGCGCTGGGGCACGGGCTGGTGGAGCACTGCTTCCGCGAGGCCGAGGCGGGGCGGCTGGACAGCGGGCGGGCGGACACGGCCTTCCCCCTGCTGTGGGACGAGTACCTCGATGCGGCGGGGGAGGACGACCACGTGACGGTGGGCGCGACGGAGGCGTGAGCCCGCGAGAGTGTGTGCCGCGGCGCCGATGTCTGGCCAGAACGCGCGGTGCGGTGCTCTGTGATTAACACGTCCGTTCGGTCCCGGCCCGCACGCACACATGCGCGCGCGCGGTCACTGGTTGGTCCTGTTGCGGTACGAGGACGACGCCGCGAAGGAGGGGCCCTTGGCGGACATGGGGTAAGCCTGGCGGGGGCGGAAGCGGTCGGCGCCGAGGCGGAGGAGGCGGAGGCCGCGGTTCGACGCCGCGGCCTCGGCGGGCAGGTGGTTGTCAAAGGCGCTGAAGAGGGCCTGGGCGACGGTGAAGGGGTTGCGGCGCTTGGGGCCGACGATCTTGGCCGAGAAGTGCTTGACGCCCATGAGCTCCATGATGGTGGTGATCATGGCGTCGCCAGAGGGGCGCTCGTGGCCGGGGGACTTGCTCCAGATGATCACCTTGATGTTGTTCTTGCGCCCCACGAGGTCGTGGTAGAGCTGCCCCTTGTAGAGGGAGACGTGGATCATGTCCCGCTGGGCGGCGGCGATGGCGAGTTCCGTCGCGCGGTCGGCCTGGGCGTGCCTGGCCATGCCAAAGCCGATGCCACCGCAGCCGTTGCCGACGATCGCCATAGCCTTCTCCGTCGTCTCCATACCGCCGCGGACGATCTGCGAGAGAAGGAGGAGGGAGGGGCGGGGGGCGCGAGGGTTGGAGCTGCCGGGCGGGGAGGAGCGGAGATGGCAGCGCGAACGATTCCCCTCATTAAACGTGTGCGCCCGTGAGGACAGTCTCCATAGGGCCGCCTTGCGACGACCTCGTCCGAGAAATCTCATTGTGGAATGTTAATCAGTCATCGGGGAATCGTGCGGTTGCCGCCTGCCGCCGGGCTCACCTTGTGGTGCTGGCGGTTGTTGGCGAGGTAGATGTACTGCTGGTGGATGGGCTGGGTGGGGACGGGGAGGGGGTCCAGGAACTTGGCCCGGAGTGCGCGGCGCTCGGCGTCGAGCGCCTGCTCTGAGGGGCTCAGGCGGGGGTCCACGATGCCGAAGGAGCCCTTGGAGTAGTCCTTGCGGAGCGTGGGCTGGCTGGCGGCGGCGTCCCCGGCGTCCGAGTCGTCGGGGAAGACGTACTTGATGGGGGAGGCGAGCTCCTCCACGGCGGCGGGGGGGACGGCCGCCAGAGGGGCCGTGCCAAAGGGTCCGCGGATGCTGTCGTCGCCCGACTCGCCGTCCGTGGCCCACATCCGAAGGTCCTCGCCCATCACGGCGGCCATGCGCTGCCCCTTGGGGCCGTCAAAGTCGTCCTCGTGGAACCCAAAGTCCCGGCCCTCGGCGCGGTTCACGATGCCCCCGGAAAAGGACGAGCCCTGGCCGCGCCAGCGCTCGTCGTCGTCGCCGCCGATCTCGTGGTCGCGGTAAAAGTTGCGGGTGGCCTTGGCCTCGGTGAAGACGGCCTGGCGCTCAACCTGCGCCCGCATGGCCTCGGGGCCGCGGACGCGGACGGGGCCCGTCGATGTCTGGTCCATGAGCCGGCTGGCCGACGCCTTGGCGCGCTCGGCAACCTCGTGGGGGTCCTCGCCGCCCCCGGCCTCGAGGATCCGGTCGTGGGCCGAGTAAGCGTCGCCGTCGATGCCATCAATGCCGTCGATGGCGCCGGAGAGCATCTTGGAGAAGCGATCCACCTCCGCCACGGTGCCGGCAGCTCCCGGGAGCGGGCCGGCCGAGGCGTCTGTGCCAGACTCGGCGTTGCGGATCGCCTGTGCGGCGGTCGAGGCCGCGGCAGCAGCACGCTCGGCAGCAGTGCGACGACGGCCGGTGCCGCGAGCGAACCGCTTGGGCTCGCTGCGCACGCTCGTCGTCGAGGCCTCATCGCTCCTTGAAGGGGGCCGGACCTTCTTGGGTGCCGCGGCATCCTTCTTGCCCTTCTTGGCCATGGAGGGGCTCGTGGCGCTAACCATCGACCGGACGGCAAAGCCGAAACTGTGATGACGAACGCAACAACGGGGGGGGGGGAGGGGGGGAAGAGAGTTCGCAAGGACAAGGGGGGCGGCCGGGTCG
>Ga0136560_1001516_pt1 | contig 12000 bp, 5 predicted proteins | sample AntRauMeHopE1497_FD_104925 | JGI IMG/M metagenome (GOLD analysis project Ga0136560, IMG submission 104925) | Saline lake microbial communities from Rauer Islands, Antarctica - Metagenome Hop E1 #497 | ecosystem: Environmental > Aquatic > Non-marine Saline and Alkaline > Saline | place...
CGAGCCACGCACGGCGGGCGGCGACCGGCGGGCGCGTGCCGCCCTCTCAGGCGAAGCGCGGCGCCGCGACCCGCGCTCCCCGCCCGCCGCCGAGCCCGGGCTCGGCGTGCCCCGGGCCGGCGCCGGAGCAGCCGCCGCCCACACGGCGCCCTCGGGCGGTGGTCGCCTGCCGCGCATCGGCGACGCACGCCGTCCCGCCGGCGAGCGGCGCGCCCCCCAGGGGGACCGGGGCAGGTCCGGCTGCCCGGGCCGGCCGGCGGGCGAGGGCGGTGTGCGCCCCGCGGCCGCGGCCTGGCGAGCGCGGTGGAGCGTCGCCTGCAGGAGCGAGCTCTGCGCCGGGGAGAGCACGAGCGGGGCCCGACCTCCCGGCGTCCGGTGCTCGGTCGCGGGCGGCGAGGCGCGTGGTGGCCCGGTCGGTGACACCGGTGCTCGGCGGGCCGGCACCGGCGAGGCGCCGTCGTTGTCGCTGCCGCTGCTGGCGTCCGATTCGGACTCGCTGCCGCTGCTCGACGGCTCAGGGCCGGAGTCAGAGGAGGACGAGGACGAGGACGAGGACGCGAGGCGGCCGCGCGGCGCTGGGCTCGCCCAGTCATCGCCCCCGGGCACAGTCACGGTCCTGACGGCAGCGGCGTCGCCCGTCGCCGGCCGTGCCCGCACCGCTCCGTAGCGCGCAGGCGGCAGGCGGCCGGGCCCGCTGCCGGTGCGGGGCGAGGCCGCGATGGCCGCCTCCTGCCGCTGGATCTGCCGCCGGATGTCCATTCGGGTGCGCTTGAGGACACGGAGGTGCACCGCGCGGGAGCTCCTGCCCCCCGCCTCGTCGACAGCGGCGGCGTCGACGTCGTCGTCTGACGTCAGCACCGCGCTGGTCGACGACGAGCCCGAGCCGGAGGACGCGGGCGACAGGGAGCGGCGAGGCGACGGGGAGCGGCGAGGCGACGGGGGGACGAGGCGGCGGCCGGCGGGTCGGGACCGCCGAGCCGCGCTGGGGGTGCGCCTGGCCAGCCCCGCCACGGGCTTAGCGGCTCGGCCGCGCCCCGCAGCGCCATGCCGCGCCGCCGGGCTCGGGCTGTCCCCGCCCCGTCGGAGCTCGTTCGCCCGCAGCGGCCTCGCCGCTGCGCCCGGGCTCCGGTCCCAGCGGGGCGTCGGGCCCGCAAGCGCGCCGTCGCGGCGGCGCTCGTGGCGGCCAGGGCTGCCGCCCGCGCTGCCGCCGTCTCCGCCCCACGCGCCGGCGGGGGACGCTGCCGCCGACGCCGACCGGCTCTGCACGGTGACCCTGCCCCGGACGCGCTTGGGCGACGGCGTGTCCCGGTCGCCCGGCTGGAACGACACGAGCCCCGCCACCGGCTCCGTGTCGCCGTCAGACCCGCGCCCGCCGGTGAAGGGGGCCTCCCACACCCGCTCCTCGCCCGCGAGCACCCGCCTCAGCTTGGCGTCCAGCGCCGCGAGCTCGCCCGTAAGCCGGTCCTCCTCGCTCATCGCCAGCACGCCGCCGCGGGGCAGCCGGACCGCCGTGACGCCGCGCACCTCGTGGACGCGCGGGCGCCCGCCGCGGGCGCCCGCGCCACGATGGCGAGCCTCGACACCCGCGCGAGCCGCAGTCTGGCGGGGCTGAGCCTCCGGCGAAGGCCTCTCCGTTGCGCCGGCCGCGCCCGGCGCCCGTCCTGCATCCTGGATGTGCGCCGAGTCCCCCCCTCGGGCGTAGCCGCCCCCCGCCGCTGGCATGCGAGCGGCCGGAAGACTCGGGGGGGCGGCAGCGCGGCGGCCGGGACCGGCCGACCCCGTTGCTGCGCGGGAGCCGTACCCGTCGCGGGCACGGTGCGCCCGCTCCCGCGAGGGCCGCATTCCGGCAACCTCCGCTCCGCGATGGCGCAGCGAGATGGCCTGCGCCACGATCCGCTTCGCCGGCAGGGGCGAGGGTCGCGCCAAGCCGTGACCTGCGCCGCTCGATGTGCCGGCGGCGGCCGCCGCTCGGCCAGCGACGGGTCGCGCGCGCCGAAAGCCACCGGCCTGCCGACCAGCACCACCCGGGACAACAGTGCGCGGCGTGTGGAGGGCTCGGCGGCAGCCCTGGGGCCCGCCGCGGAGCCAGCCGGCCGGCTCTGCAAGCGGCGGCCTCCCGCCGGCGCGCTCCCCCACGCCACCCTGCGCGTGCGCACCAGGGCGCGTGATTCTCGTCCCGCTAGCCCCGAGGAGCACCCCGGGAGCTCGTGGCACGCCGCCGCACGGACTGAGCCGGCGCCATGGAGCCCGGTCGCAAGGGTGGAGTCGCTGGGCAACGGACGAGAAAGGTCGGCGCCGATGGGCGCGGGGCTGCGGAAGCCGGGAGCGCCTCGTTCCGCTTTCAGGCGCGGCGGGGCAGGCTGGACGCGCGGCGGTTCGCGGCGATGGACCCCGGGCGCGTGGCAGTCGACGGGCGGGTGGACACGCTGCAGGCGGTGCTCGCCAACCTCACGTTTGCCAGCGCCTCGGGCCTCGAGGGGTCCGTGGGCGACCCCCAGTCGGTCAAGATGCTGCGCCTGTCTCAGCTGAACATCGAGTACATGCTCTTCATGCAGCAGGGCCTGCTGGCGCGAGCCCGCGCCCTCGAGGCCGACGCCGGGCGGGCCACGCAGCTCGCTGCCGCGGAGAGGGCCTCCATCGCGGGCCTGAACGAGGAGGTCGCGGGCGCCAAGCGAGACGTGCTACGGCGGCGGCAGCGAGTGGCTGAGCTCGAGGCGGCCATCGCGGCCCTCGAGGCCGCCCGGCGCAGCCGCCCCCGTCGCCGCCCCCGCCAGCCGCGCCAACACGCCCGGCGCTCGCGGGGCTCCACGACCGTTGCGATCGTCCCTGTGGGCATGGGGGGCGGCGGCACGCCTGGTCCGTCGCCGCCACCCGCTCACGACTCCACGGACGAGGTGCGCGCCCTGGCAGCCCGGCTCCGCGGGGCGGAGGAGGAGCTGGAGCGGCTGCGGCGGCGCGCCGACGAGCCGCGGCAGGAGCGGGGCGAGGACGGCGGGCACAGCGTCGTGATCGCGCAGACGCTAACGGCGGAGCGGCGAGAGGAGCGGGCCGCCCTCGAGGGCCGGATCGCCGCGGCGGAGGAGGACGCGCGCCGGCGCGAGGCGGCAGCGCGGGAGGACATCCGGGCTCTGCAGGCAGAGCTCAACGCCGCGAGGGAGGGCGCCCGCGGGGCGGAGCTGGCGGCGGAGCGGCGGGCGGCCGACCACGACGCGGTTGCGGCCAAGCACGTGGTGGAGCTCACCGCCGCCATCTCGGAGCTCAGGGAGTCCCTGGCGAGGCAGCGGGCCGCGGACGACGAGCCCCGGCCGCGCGGGCCGGAGTCCTACGGAGCTGGAGCGATGCTGAGCGACGGCGACGTCCGCGACATGGGGGCGCAGACAGAGGCGGTGAGGGACGCGGCGCCGCCGGACCCCGGGCCGGGCGCCGCCGAGGCTCTGGAGGGCGTGGAGCGCGAGCTGGAGCGGCTGCGCGGGCAGCACCTCCGCGACCACGAGCGGTGCGAGTCGCTGGCAGAGCAGCTCGCGGCCATGCGGGCGGAGTTCTCGCGGATCGAGGGACACATCGCCTCCCAGGCGGAGTCTCACCGCTCCCTCCTCGTCCTCTGCGGCTCCATGCACGGACAGCCGGCCGCCCCCGCGCCGCCACGCACCGTCTATCTGCCGGCCCCGCCGGCCCCGGCCCCCGTTCCCGTGCCAGCCCCGGCACCCGCTCCGCCACCCGCGCCTGCCCCGGAGCCGGAGCCGGAGCCGGAGCCGGAGCCGGAGCCGCCCGTCGTGCCGGCGCGACGGCCCGAGCCGGAGGAGCCCGCCCGCGCCCCGCGCGCCACGCTCGTCGACCGGCACCTGGCCCTCCAGCCCCCGCCGGGAGGCGTGCCGTTCCGTCTGTCCTACCAGTGGCGCCCGCTGCCGTCGGCGGCCGCAGTCTCGCGGTCCGCGGTCAAGCCGTGGCAGGGGTGGGGCGGCTACACTCGGCGCAGCTCTGCCACGGCCGTGGGGGACGCCGCCGCGCTCCCGGCGGGGGTGCGCCCGTGGGACCGGTGGCTGCCGGCGGAGACGCTGGTGCGGGCGGTGCCCGCGGAGCTGCCGGCGGGGACGGAGGCCGCCGCCGGAGCCGACTCGGCCGCCGACGCGGCGTGGCGGGCGATGGTGGCAGAGCCGGAGTGGGGCGACGAGGCGCCGCCCGCGGAGCGCCGGGGCTTCCGCTGGGAGGTCCGCATCCCCGACGAGTGGGAGTGGCTCCCCGGGCTGTCCGCGGCGGCCCTGCGCGAGGCGGCGGGCGACGGCGAGGTCACGGACCGCGCGGTCGCGCTCGGGCTGGCGGCGCCCGAGGGGCGGGCCGTCCCTCCCGCGGGCCTCGACGCGGCGCTCGCCGGCGTTCGCGTCCGCGTGGTGCGCGACACGACGGGGGCCGACCTGCGCGCGGCCACGGCCGAGGTGCTGCCCTGGGCCGGGTCGCTTTGGGCGCTGGCAAGGCCGCACCCCGACGGGAGCGACCGCAGCGAGGCCATGGAGGGCCTCCGCGACGCGATGCTGCGGCCAGCGGAGGACGCCCAGCTGTTCGAGAGGCGGCCGTCGGCGCTGGTGGGGCGGGTGCCCGCGCTGGAGAGGGGCCGGTCGGCCGTCGTGCCTGCGTACCGATCCGCGAGGCTGGAGAGGCCGGACGAGGCCGACCGGCTGGTGTCCTCGAGCGCGGCCAGGGCGGAGGAGCTGCTGGCGCCGGGCCCGGACGGCGCTGGGCTGGTGTCCTCGAGCGCGGCCAGGGCGGAGGAGCTGCTGGCGCCGGGCCCGGACGGCGCTGGGCTGGTGCCGCTCGTTGCGGCGCACGTGAGCGCGCTGATGCGGTCGGGCGTTCACGAGCACGACCCGACAGCGGCGCCCGAGGAGTCCGCATCCGAGGCCCCGGCCCTCGGGCTGCGGGGCCCGTGGCAGCGGGCCGCGTTCCCCCACACGCCCGAGTCCGGGCAGCGGCGCACCGCCCAGCTTGCCGAGGGGAGGGGCCGGGCCCTGGACCGTGCCGCGGCGCTGCTGCGCGACGCCGAGGCGGGCACTCTGCCCGAGGGGATGGACGAGGCCGACTCCACAGCGGTGGGCCGCGTCCTCGAGGCCGACGGCGGGGAGGGCGTCCCCGCCCGCACGGCACCCAGGCCGGACCCCGAGGACATGGAGGAGACGGAGCGGACGGTCGAAGAGGCGTGGGAGCGGCTGCTGGAGACACCAGAGGCGGCCGGAGGGGACGATGCGGGCGGCGCGAGGGAGACCCCCGGCGTGATTGAGGCACGGGCCGCGGCGGTGTCGGCCCGTGCGCGGGACGCCGAGAGCGTGGCGGCCGCCAAGGAGCTCGCAGACTCGCTGGCGCTCGAAGCGGCCGAGAGGCAGAACGCCGCCGCGCGGAAGCGAGGGGCCGCGGCCAGGGAGCGCCGCCTCGCGCACTCCATGGCCCAGCGGATGTTCGGGCGCATGGCACAGCGCGCAGAGGAGGAGCAGGCCGAGGTGATGTCCGGGCTGGGCATCAGGAGCGGGCCAGCGGAGGCTGAGTGACACCGCGGACGCTCCGGTGCCCGTCTGGCGTGCCCAGGCGCGGCAAGATTGACCGCTCACGCGCACTTTCGTATGCGTCAGTTTGGATTCCCTGCCGTGAAGCACGCGAACACATTCCACGGCAGGACCCTGGGCACAGTCCGCGCCACCCCGGGCTGCGCCCCAGGCCCTGCACCTCAGACGTACTTGACAATCTTCCGGAAGAGCGAGCTCGAGACAGCCGCCAGGTTATCGGCGAGAACCTCATCACCGCCCTCCTTGAGCACGGGCTTGGGAAGGTCTTCGGGCTTGGCCGCGGCGGCCGCGGTCGGGGCGGCAGGGGCGGCAGGCGCCGCGGCGCTCGAAGAGGCAGATGCAGCTGCAGCGGCATCGGCCATGGGTCACTGCGGGCCGGGAATCGCGCTCGAGGGAGGTGGGCGCGGGGCGGGGCCGGCGGGGCAAGGACGCGAAGAAAATCAGATATGAACCCTGCTGGCCCCGCAGCTCGGCCGGTGGCGCCGGGCCATGGTGCGCCGGACCGGCCCGGGTAAGAGCACCATGCGCGACGGGCAAGCGGACCGCGCCAGGGCTCACAAGGGCTGTGTAGGTCAGCGGAGCGGATTTGGAGTGCAGCGCGGATTGTGTTTTTTTCTCGTCGTCCAGGTTCTTCTGGGCAGAGCTTGGAATATGGGTTGGAAACGGAGCGCCGCTCGGGGCCGAGGGGACTGACGAGGGCGCGGCTCGCGATGCGACGTGCCTCTGGTCCGGCAAGCAGTCGCAGGGGTGCGCGCGTTGTAGAGACCGGCGGCAAGCGTCAGCACCCGAAGGCCATTGCGGCGCCGGCCGCGTTGCAGGCCGGGACGCCGTGTCGCCGAGGCAGCCTACCGCAGGAGAGCGTGGGCAGATCCCAAACATCCGGCGAGGCGCCCGCGGCCGACGGCAGTGCGGAGGCGACCGGGCAGCCGCTGGCGCTGCGCGACCACGCTTCCCCGCCCTCGGAATTTCTGCCGTATCAAGACTGCCGATCGCGCACCGTTCTCGCAGCCCTGTAGGCCAGCGAATACGGGTGCCGCGGCCCCGGGGCGGGAGACGCCCCCAACCCCGGTGTGACCGGCCCCGCGCTACCGCGCTGGGGCGGCTGGACGACAACAACAAGCGCTCTACGAGGGGGCGGGAGGCGAGGCGCAGAGGTCCCTGGCTGCCTGTCGATGGGGGGCGGACCGCGGTCCACGAGGGGCGTCCCGCGGTCGAGTGGTGCGCCGGGGGCTGCATGTGCATTCACGTCGCCCGGCGCCGCCGGATGGTGCGGGTGGCCGCCGAGAGCATGGTCTCGGCGCGGCGCTCCCATGAGTTGGCTTCCGCTAGCTTCCGCATCGTTGCCGCGGTCTCCGGCCGGACCGAGTCCCGGATCGCCGCCCTGACCTCAACAGCGAAGGCCCCGGCGTCCCGGGCAGACCTCACCTGGGGAAAGCGTCGGCACTCGAGAAGGTCGTCGGTGACGACGACGGGGAGGCCGAGCGCGAAGTACTCGAAGAGCTTGAGCGGAGACGTGGTGCGGGCGACGTCCCCTCGGCGGAAGGGGATGATGCCCACGCTCCAGTGGCGGGCATAGAGGACGAGGTCGGACGAGGGCACCGCGCCAAGGTACCTCACGTTCGGAGGCAGGCTGTGCGCCTGGGGGATGCGGCTGCCCGAATACGCCGGGCCGATCATGAGAAACTCTGCCTCCGGCACCAGTGCCGCCGCCTCGTGGATGAGCTCCGTCCAGATCCAGGCCGCGATGGCGCCGAAGTAGCCCACGATGGGCCGCCCCGAAGCCACGAGGTCTTGGATCGCCGACGGCACGGGGGCGTCGGCGGGGACGTCGTACTGGGGCAGGAAGACGCCGTTGGGCGCGAACACCTGCTCCGCCCCCTCGCGGGGAGGCGGGAGGTCCTCGCGCAGCTTGGCGGCCGTGTACACCACAACGGACGCGCACGAGCCGCTTCGCTGCAGGCCGCGCCGTAGCGTTGCCACGTGGTCAATCCCGGAGACGGCGGCGTCGACGGCGTCGATGTGCTCAAACATGGCGGTGTTGCCCGCCGCCTCCGCGTCGGCTGCACACCGCTCCGCGCACCATGGCATGGTGCTGTACACGGAAATGACGGCGCCCTGCACCTGTGTGACCTCCAGGCCGTCGCCCAGAAACACGCCGGCGACGTCCGGCGCCATCTCGATCAGCCGCCTCGAGCGCCAGCGAGACAGGTAAAGCACGAGCATGCGCTGGCCTTCTGCCATGGCCCGCGCGACGTGCTGCGGCCGCTGGAAGAGCATCGAGTGCCAGGGCATGGTCTGGGACATGACGTAGAGTCCCCGGCGGCCGGGCAGGCACCGCGTGAGGAAGCCGACCGCTCGGAGCGTGTGCCACGGCAGACAAGGGTCACGGTGCACCGGGACGGGCACGCCCGGGTCCGGCATTGAGATCCACGACCTCCGCGGGCCGTGCTGGGGACGGCGCACGTCCTCTGAGCGGGCGAGCGTCCCCACCACGGCCGCGCCGCTCGTGCCCGAGGACGCGTCGGCAGCGGCGAGCGCACCCGCGGCAAGGCTCGCGGCCGCGTCCCTCTCGGCCACGGCGAGCGCGTCGGCCGCGAGCAGCGCCGCGAGCTGCGCGGCCTCGGCGTCGTCCCTGGGCAGGCGCGGCCACCCAACGACGGCGGGGCTGACGGTCACCACGCCGGGAGAGCAAGCGGCCGCGGAGCGGATGGCTTCCGCCGCGGGCTGGAACCGCAGGACCGCCGCCTCGACGAAAGGGTCGCACGCCGCCCAGGCGAGGAAGGCTCCCTCGCCCGAGGAGGAGGACCCCGCCGCGTCGTTCACCCACGGCTGGTCCCTGCGACCGACAGCGTAGACGCGGCCTCCCGAAGCTCGCACGGCGCGGGCGTCGACCGGGGTGCCCGGGCCGAACGTCCTGCCCATGACGAGCACGGGACCGTGAACCGGATCGTCAGGCTCGATGGACCCCGTCAGAAAGTCTGCGTTCGAGTGCCTCGCCCAGAGGAACGCCCCTGGGGCAATGCGAACGAGGCGGTCCCCCGAGACGCGAGAGGCCAGAGGCCACGAGTCCTGGGCGACGACCAGCACGAGGAACCCGGCGCGGCCGAGGGCCGCTGCCAGGCCGGCGTCCTCCCCGGCCTGCCGCACTGACACGGCCATCGGCTCCACCATTGTGAGGATCCCGCGGCGCGCGAAAGGCAGGCACTCCGCGAGGAGCTGCCGCATCCGCTGCCCCGCGTACTCCCTGCCGCACAGCACAGCGGGAACGTGCTCGGGTGGCACCCCCGATGCCAGCTCTGCCTCATCGGCGGCCGAAGCGGCCCCAAGCCGGGCCAGGCCGGCCACCACAGACGTGTGCGCCTCGTCCAGCGCCGCAGCTGGGGCCGGGGGCGAGATTCCCCGGCCTTGGTGCAGCCGTCGGCTCATCTGCGGGTCGCTCAGTCAGCCGCACGCTTCGACGCAAGGTGGAGTCGAATGATGGTCGTCAAGGATGTGGCGGCCGGACTTGCCCGGCTGCCGCGCCCCAGCCCCACAGCCAGCCGGCGCGACGCGCGCTCACCTCCTTCAGCAGCCTGGCCGGCGTCAAGCGCCCGCCGTCGGCGGGACTGACACCACAGGTGCCCGGTCCCGGAAGCGGGAGCCCTGCCAGCAGCACCCAGCACGCCACCGCAGCGCACGCAAACGCGACGAGCAACCACGGCCAGCCCGTCCGAATTCGCACAGCAAGCCGCTTAGTGCAGCCCCTGCGCAGGAGCGGCTTGCGCTTGGACGAAGCGCGCTCGTAGCCGAGCATGCGGCGCTCTCCGCCAAGCGCCAGCTGCGGCGCCAGCGGACAAGAGTCGCCAGGTGGCGCAGCAAAAGTGACCTCTGGAGCCCGTTGTGCCACAGGTCTCGGCTGGACGCTGATGTTGCCCTGTGACTATCGCGGGGCTGCCTGGGCTGGCGAGAAGACCAGCCGCCGCCGCCCTGCCGGTCTCTGCCACCGCCATCCGTAATATGTCACCCGGCCGGCCTGTTTTTTTCGAGTGGTCAGCAACATCGTTCGTGCCGCGACCAGTCCAGGGCGTGCGGGCCAGAAGGTCACGGCAGCCCAGGCCCCGGAGCGCACATGCCAGACAGCACGCGGTTGCTTCGCACACAACGGCTCGCCACGTGGGCGCAAGCACAGCCCGCAGCCCTGATCTGCCCAGACGCGCGGCTACCGGCGACACGAGGGCGGACGTGGCGAGCTGGAGCGGTAGCTCATGCGTGCGGCCTCGCCAGTGCCGTCACACACTCCCTCGAGCCCGAGATTGGCCCGGGTTCATCCCTGCTGGCTGACAGGCAAGGTTCATCCTTGAAGTCCGGGGCGGCCCTGATTCGGGGACCGGCGTCGCGGGGCAAGTCGGGCACTCGCACCGAGGCCAGGGGCTGCTCAGGCCATCGGGGCTGATGCGGGCCGCTTTCCCTGTCTCGTTCCGGTCTACGCGTTGTGTTGCAGCATGTGCGGCCGCCGGTGTCATTCTCGTTCTGTCGCTTTGGGGTTGGCAAGCCTCGAGATCGCTCGGGCGGGGCTGCAAGTCCGCAGGCTGCCATGCGCGCGCCTTCGGGACGTTTTCTGCTGACTTGCTGGTCACGGCACTCCGCGAGGGGGTGGCAGGTGGGGCTCGTGAGCGCTGGGCGGGCAACACGGCCGGGAGCGCATCTGCCGTACGCTGCGCGACGGTGGCAGACACTGACGGCACGGACGTCCCCCGCACTTGTGTCTTGGAGGATGTGTGTGTTCAAGGCTCCACAGGACGGCTCATGTTCTTCCTCGGCAGCGCGGGCCGCAGCGCTGGGGTGCCAAGCGACGATGAGGCATGGCTGTTCGGAGGACGATCGTGGCCGCCGGCAGGGCATCAACGGGCCGGTGTGTTTGGGATGCGCAAGCCAGAGCCCGACGCCAATGCCGGCCTCGGTGTCGTCTTCGTCGGCGGCGAAGCGATGGCAGGCAACCCCGAGCTCCCGCAACGGGTGGTGTGGCTTCACTCCGAGCGCCACATGCGCAGGAAGGTGCCGCCGTCCCCGAGGTCAGGCACGCTTCCATCGGCTCATGTGCTTTTGTCGACGTTCTGGCCGAGCAACTTCGGGCACGTGCTCGGCGACGACGTGCTGCCGGCCTGGGCTGCCGGCATCCTGCTTGGGGTCGACGGGGGTCGCGCGGGAGCTCTCACGCCTGTATTGTACAGCGACCTGTCAGCGATTGGAGCTCCAGATAAGCGTGTGGACCTGGGGAAGGAGACGTACGGGGTCGCTAGGAAATTCCTGGCCGAGCTGTTCCACGCCGGCCTCGGCACCTGCTCTGCATCCCGGCCGCCACCGGTGCTTGGACTGGACCCGCCGTTCCAGCCGGTCCCGCACAGCATTCTTCACGCCGAGCCGGTCGTGGGCAGGGCGTCCCGGGGGAGCGACGACGCGTGCGTTGGCGCAGACGTCGAGCTCGCATGTGCCTCGGGGTCGGAGGTGACGTCGGCGGTATCCGGCCGGGGGGTCTGCTCCAGGGGCGTGCCCGCGGCATCTTCGGCCTGGTGCTTTGACCGGTTGGTCGTTGGCACTGCAGCCCTTGGCATGTCACGCGCCGCAGGTCGATCGCACTGGCGAGAGCTTGCCCATATCATCGTGGCACGGCTGAACGCGACGCAAGTCATGCCCGCGCCTGGTTCTGGCGTGCTCTTCCTCATCAAAACCGGGGGCAGGGCCCTGGCCAATATGGGCGAGCTGCTCAAGGCAACCGAGGCCGCGTGCGGGTGCGCTGCAGTCGCAGCTGACCCGGCAGCAATGTCGCTGCACGAGCAGGCGGTGCTGGTCCGGTCAGCCGCCGTGGTTGTGACCCCGCCTGGCGCAGTGAGCTTTTCGCTCGCGCTTGCCCATGAGGACTCTGCTCTGGTTGTGCTCAATGCGATGACAGCTGGGCCGTCGCGCGACGCGCCACCCACAGCCTACAGGCTGGAAGGGTGGCTGTGGGATGCTGACCCGGGAGCAGACGTCACGCACGTGACGCTCGGCCAAGAAGACCTCGTTCCGCTCGATCAGGTTGGCGATGCGGCGCTCTTCAGCCGGCTCCGCGGGAACCGCAGTAGCGGGAACATGGATCTCTTCTGGAAGTACTCCCTGCTGCGTCCAAGACCGGGCATCGTGGTCCCGGCCGTGGTTGGAGCCGCAAGCAGGGCGGCGCGCCGAATCGCGAGACGCCACACCGAGCCCTGAATTCTGGCGCTCGACGCACCACTGGACGGGCGACCGAGCCGCGGAGCTCGTGGGCCGAGCCGGCCCCGGCGCTGGAGCGGCCACTGTCGGTGGCGTTCGGGGCGTCGCTGGGGAGCATGGAGGACGCGGAGGACCCAACAGTGCCCGGACAGAGGCCAGTGCGGATGGAAACGGGTTAGGTTAGGTTAGGTTAGGTTAGGTTAGGTTAGGTTAGGGTTAG
>Ga0136560_1001517_pt1 | contig 11995 bp, 12 predicted proteins | sample AntRauMeHopE1497_FD_104925 | JGI IMG/M metagenome (GOLD analysis project Ga0136560, IMG submission 104925) | Saline lake microbial communities from Rauer Islands, Antarctica - Metagenome Hop E1 #497 | ecosystem: Environmental > Aquatic > Non-marine Saline and Alkaline > Saline | place...
CGCCTTCTACCATCATCACGCTGTCTGCGCTCGCGCCTATCATCATTTCTAGGTCAGCTGCAGCAAGCTGTGCATAACTAGGGTTAATGACAAAAACGCCATCTACGCGTGCAACACGTACTTCAGATATAGGGCATTCAAACGGGATGTCCGATAGTTGAATGGCAGCGCTTGCCGCAAGACCAGCCATAGCGTCTGGCATCACGTCAGCATCGTGCGACATAAGTTGAATCATTACCTGCACCTCTGCATGGTAATCTTTAGGAAAAAGTGGACGTAGTACGCGGTCTACAAGACGCATGGTAAGAACCTCACCATCGTTAGGACGTGCTTCACGCTTAAAAAAGCCGCCTGGGTATTTTCCAGCCGCAGCAAATTTTTCACGGTAGTCTACCGTAAGCGGTAAAAAATCTAATCCAGTAGACTTGTATCCAGATACGATCGTACCTAGTAACATAGCTTTACCGCACGTAACAACTACGGACCCATGCGCCTGCTTAGCAAGTGCTCCCGTCTCGATAGTGATATCTGGCCCATTGGCCATTTTAATCACTTGTTTAAAAACTTGTGGTTTCATAAAAAAAATTTAGTTAAACATTTCTCAAGTTGTGTGTGGTAGAGAAGGCGTTTACTTTATGAAAAACCAGCTTTTGTTGTCGCGATTTATTTTTTTTGAGTTCGCTTTCGCGAAAGCGAACTTGCCATAAACATATAGCTATAAAACAAAAAAGGGGACATGCAGTCCCCAGTTTATTACTTTCTAATTCCTAATACCTTTATTAACTCACGATAAGCGACAATGTCTTTCTTCATTTTGTAATCGAGAAGAGAACGACGCTTACCTACTAAAAGTACAAGACTACGTTCCGTGTTGTAGTCATGGCGGTTTCTCTTAAGGTGCTCCGTTAGGTGGTTGATACGGTAGGTAAATAACGCTATTTGAGCATCTGTGTTACCTGTGTCGTTTGCTGATTTTCCGTGTTTTGAGAAAATTTCAGACTTTTTTTCTGGGCTTAAATACATTCCAAAATTATGTTTATAATGAATATTATGTATGCTGGACTATCCAGCGGTGCTTAAAACTTATGTTATAAGCGGCTGCAAAGATACAATATAATGTCGTATAATAACTCAAATCCGAAAATTCAAAATTGCTGAATTTGTAATCACTTTGCGACCACCTGATCAAATCGACTTGGCTTAACATTTTTGATTATTTTAATTTTATAGCTTAACATTTTCCTTGTTTATGGTTGAATATTTGTTAAAATTTACTTCTAAGTATTCTGGCTATTGGAAGGCATGTTTTTTTGTATTGTATTTGCAACTATTTGCAAATCAAACAGCTTTTAAATGACGAAAAGTTCGGTATTTTTTCTAATAATTGAAAACACTAAAATGAAAAACTATTTTAAATTTTTTCCTTACTTAATGTTCGTTGTCGCATTTACATTAAATTCTTGTAGTAATGATAATGAGGACATCATTGATGTTAACGTTGCTAAGAGCACTCAAGATTATTCGTCATATTTCTATGATGGATTTGTAGGCGGGTTTATTTATGGGGCTGGAATGGCGACCATTGGATCAATTGGAGCCCAAGGTATTGCCTGCGAAACAAGACGACGATGAAATACATCATTTTTTTCAGAAGAAAATTATTGATACCAATAATAATTACTTTAGTTACGTATTACGGAGATAATAGCTTTAATACTTTAAAGGACGCAGTTAATATTTTTGCACTAAGTTTCTCAATAGTTTGGGTCGCTGATTCATTAGCTGGGAAAGCAGGAGATTAACCTATTAAAATAAAGCAGCTTTGTTTTCTACAAAGCTGCTTTTACTATATTATAATTTATTTTAAGCTAGTCCATCTTACGATTCAAAATCAAATTCAAGTATTGATTCACCTTATCCTTCAATTCGTGACGTGGACATATAAAATCTAAGAAACCTTTTTCCAGCAAAAACTCTGCTGTCTGGAAACCTTCAGGTAGTTCCTTGCCAGTGGTGTCTCTTACAACGCGTGGTCCAGCAAATGCGATAAGCGCACCTGGCTCGCCTATATTTATATCACCGAGCATCGCATAAGACGCGGTTGTACCTCCAGTTGTTGGGTCTGTACATAGCGATACATAAGGTATGCCTGCCTCTGCAAGCTGCGCTAGTTTTGCACTCGTTTTTGCAAGTTGCATGAGTGATAGAGCAGCCTCCATCATACGAGCACCACCAGACTTAGAGATGATCATAAAGGGAATATTGTGTTTTAGAGAATAGTCTGCAGCACGGGCTATCTTTTCTCCTACAACGCTACCCATAGAGCCACCTATAAAGGCAAAATCCATACAAGCTATAACAATATCGTGACCTTGTGACTTACCTACTGCGGTGCGCACGGCATCTTTGAGGCCTGTTTTCTTTTGCGCTTCTACAAGCCTGTCTGCATACTTCTTAGAATCCTCAAACTTTAGTGGATCTTTAGAGGTAATGTTAGGGTTAAGCTCCTTAAATTTATTGTCGTCAAAGAGTATTTCAAAATATTCTGCACTGCCCACACGCACATGGTAGCCGTCTTCCGGGCTCACATAGTAGTTATTTTTAAGCTGCTCTGCATCTACAATTTTACCTGTAGGTGACTTGTACCACAATCCTTTAGGCGTGTCTTTCTTTGCCTCTGTAGGTGTCGTAATTCCTTTTTTATCTCTTTTAAACCAAGCCATTTTTTTCTAGTTATGCGTTATGAGTTAGGAGTTATGAATGCTCCAACTTAACTGATTAATATTTTTAAATTCCAAATTCCAAGATCCAAGATCCAACCATAAAATTTAGAGGTTTCCACCCTTTAGGGTTGGGGAAAGAAACCGTTTATTAAATTCCAAATACCAAACTCCAAATCCCAAATTTCCCGTTGCCTATGCTTCATTTCCTGACGGAAATTTCATATTGCCGATTTAAAAATTATGAATGAGCAATGAGCAATCAGCAATAAGCAATGGACAATAGGCAGTCCTTAAAGCGTGTTCACATTATTAAGATCTTCAAAAGCTTGTGTTAAACGTGCTTTAAAACTCTCTTCTCCTTTACGTAACCACACACGTGGGTCGTAATGTTTTTTATTAGGCACATCTGCTCCGTCTGGGTTTCCTATCTGGCTGTGTAAGTAACCATCGTTTGAATCCATGTAGGCCTTAATGCCTTGTGTAAAGCCCCATTGCAGGTCGGTGTCTATGTTCATTTTTATAACACCATAGCCTATTGCTTCGCGTATTTCTTCTAGGGTCGAACCAGAGCCACCGTGAAAAACAAAATCTATAGGGTTTGCCCCAGTACCATATTTTTGCTGCACATATTCTTGAGAATTTTTCAAGATTTTAGGTGTTAGTTTTACGTTACCTGGCTTGTAAACACCATGCACGTTTCCAAACGCTGCGGCTATGGTGAAACGGTCGCTTACTTTTTTAAGTTCTTCATAAGCATAAGCAACCTCTGCAGGTTGTGTGTAAAGTTTTGAATCGTCTACATCGCTATTATCTACTCCATCTTCTTCGCCACCAGTAATGCCCAGTTCTATTTCTAGGGTCATGTCCATTTTAGACATGCGTTCTAGGTAACGTTTACAAATCTCTATATTTTCTTCCAGTGGTTCTTCACTCAGGTCTATCATGTGTGAGGAGTAAAGTGATTTCCCGCTTTCGCGAAAGCGTGTTTCACTAGCATCTAGCAACCCATCTATCCACGGTAACAATTTCTTAGCGCAGTGGTCTGTATGTAAAATAACGGTTGCACCATAGGCCTGTGCCAGGGTATGAATATGTTGCGCTCCGGCGATGCTGCCTAAAATGGCGCTTTGCTGGTTCTCATTGCTAAGTCCTTTACCAGCGTTAAATTGCCCGCCACCGTTTGAGAACTGTATAATAACGGGTGCATTAAGGCCTGCTGCGGTTTCCAGAACAGCGTTTACCGTGTTAGAACCTATGACGTTAACAGCCGGTAGCGCATAGCCGTTTGCCTTTGCATGGTTAAATATTTCTTGGACTTGATTGCCTGTAGCAACTCCGGGTTTGATATTGTGGCTCATGGTGATATATATTGGGTTACAAAAGTAACCAATTATTTATTGCGTTAAAACGGATAGTTAATACCCACATTAAGCACAGACCTAGATAGGGAAAGCTCTCTAAACCAGCGATCGCCCACGGGCAGCGACGGGTTATAGGTTTTAAAACCAGCATCTAAGCGCAACACAAAAAATCCGAAATCATAGCGCACGCCAAAACCCGTCCCCAGTGCTAGGAATTCTAAATCTTGCAGTTGGTTAAACTGTGCTTTAGGGTCGTCTTCACTGTCTAACACGTTCCATATATTACCTACATCTGCAAAAATGGCTCCTTTAAAACTGTTAATGATAGGAAACCGATATTCTGCATTAAAGGCGAGTTTCATATTTGCCTCGTTAAAATCGTTAAGACCTCTGGTGCCTCCAGGGCCTAGTTCATAGGCCTGCCATGCACGGTTGTCATTAGGGCCACCTGCAAAAAAGGAACGTATAAAGGGTATGTTGTCTGAGTTACCATAGGGAATCGCGATACCACCAAAAGCGCGCATAGCAAACACGTGGCCGTTAAGTAACTCCCAGTGTTTTACATAATCTATTTCGGGTTTGAGGTACTGCGTGAACTCTACACCGAAAAGGGCGCGGTTTCCGTTTTCATTTTGCCTCACGTTTGTGGCACTTGCTAGCGCTGCAAGAACATTGCCTGCAGACTCTAGGCGCACGGTCAGTCTGGAAAAGTTGCTATCGTAAATACCTTGCTGCGTGTTACGCGTCCAGGTGTATGCAGAGCTTATTATAAGATTGTCTTGCACCAGCCTGCTGCGTCGCTCGCCTATGTTCCTTACCAGCTCGCGCTGCTCGTTTGTGGTGTTGATAATACCGCTGGCCACGTCTTGAATAAAAAAGTTAGTTCCTTCGGGTACGGTCAGGTTATTATTTTGGTTCACATAAATGGGGTTTGTGAGCCCAATGGTGTTTGCAACATTGTTTAACGAGCTGTAGCTGCTTTCATAAACGTTAAAAAAGTTGCCAGGGTCTAAATTGCGCACATATTGCGCCTTAATGAGGTCCAGTCTTGTGCTTTTAATTTCGGTCTGGTTCCAGTTGTATCCCAATGTGCTGTTAAGGCTTTGTCTGTCCAGCCCTATGTTAGTCTGGCTTGAGTATCCTACAGACACTAGGGATGCTGGTGACATGCTTTTAGGGATCAGGTTGTCTAGCCTGAATGGTAAAAATAACCGCGGGAAATTAAGGCTAGCGTCTGCACCAAACTCTTGTAGGTCAAAAAACTGACTAGAGCTTCCCGTGAGCGAGCTGGCATTAGCACTCGCACCTATGTTCCCTCTAAATGAAATGTTGAGTAACTCGCTACCTCCTAACAAGTTTCTAACAAGTAACCCAGTGTTAAGACCTATACCAAAGGTTTGTATATTGTTATGCGTGGCTTCAAGTCCGTAAACAAATTTATATTTTTGTTTTGAGGTTAAGAGCACGTCTGCAATCAGGCTGGATTTTGTGCTGTCTGCCGGGTCTTCTCTATACCGTATGTTGGGATATTGAAAACTATTGAGCTGGGTAATGCTGCGGTAGGTCCTATCACGGTCTATATCTCTATATAAATCGCCGGGTTTAAAGACCACGGCATCTGTAAGTGATTGCATGCGGTAGCGTCTTTTAGTATACTCTATAATGTTGTAATTGCGGTATAAAGAGGTGTCTGCTTTTTTATTGCTCAGCGCATTTTGATAATCGGGAATAATGTTTACTTTGCTTATTTTAAAGATGTGAAACGGTTCTGTAATAACACTGTCGGCTTGTTGTATGTTGCGGTCTCCTACTATTAACGTAAGGTTTGCTTTATGATTTGTGTTAATGGTATCTCCTTCAAATTTTATGTACTCTTTTTCCATATAATACACACCGCTGTTTTTAAACTCAGAGAACAATCGCTCGCGCTCAGCATTTACATCGTTTGTGAGATACTGCTCGCCGCTGCGCAACAGCGTTCTGGACGCAGTGCTTGCATAGAGCGAGTCTATTTGGGGTGAGTTTATAACCCTAGAAAGGCTATCCAGTATATACGGTTCACCCCTGTCTACATAATAGGTGGCTGCAACACGTTGTGGCTCGTCTAAGTCTGCGATTTTATAGTCTACTTTTGCGTTAAACCATCCTTGGTTCCAGTACCACGCGCGCAGCCGCTCTTGTGACTGCCTTGCAGCGTCCTCGTTTATAATGCTGGGTGGTTCTCCAGTGCGTTTAAGCCAGTTGTTAAAGGCTACCAGGTCGTTACCTAACTTTATGGTTTGCTTTTCAGACAACAACTTGTTACGGCGTTTAAGAGCCTGCGGGTTTTCTTGCATCCATTTTAAATACATAGAGTCGCGGTGCGGACGCGCAAGGTTGTAAACGTGTAGACCTACGGGAATTTTTAAGAGACGGGTATTGGGTTTTTGAACAAGAAGGTTCTCTAGTCGGGCATTGCTGGACTTTGCACTGTCCACCAGTATATTGTTTTCTACGAGTAATTTTTTTCCTGCGGGAACGCGTTTAATCGCATCGCAGGAGGCTATTAAACATGCCAACATTAGAAATATGCCTACTTTTACACCTCGCTTTTGCTCTCTCATAAATTGGGTCAAAAATACAATTTAAATGGTTTCTAAGAATACGTTAAAAATAATCAAGAGCCTTGCCACAAAAAAGGGTAGGGAAACCCATAAGCAATTTGTTGTAGAAGGCTACAAATCAGTTTGTGAGCTTTTAGAAACTGATTTGGAAATCGTAATGCTACTCGTGAGTGCGGGCATGGAAACGATACCTGCAACAACCTGCCATGTTATTAATGGTAAAGAAATGCAACAAGCATCTTCCCTAAAGACAGCACCTGGTTATCTAGCGGTTTTTAAAATACCGCAAGCAACAGTTTTACCGCAAGACGGCCGCATAGTCGTTTTAGATGATATTCAGGATCCTGGAAACCTCGGGACTATTATACGGTTATGTGACTGGTTTAACATCACCCACGTAGTTTGTTCAGAAAATACTGTAGACTGCTTTAACCCTAAAACCGTACAGGCAAGTATGGCGTCTATAGGTAGGGTGCAGGTTCATTACACAAATCTAGCAAACTACCTTGGGCAACTCACTGTTCCTATTATGGTCACCGCCATGCAAGGAACCAGCATTTATAAAGAGCCTTTACCCGTACATGCAGCTCTTGTGCTGGGTAATGAATCGCGTGGGGTAAGTGCTGCGGTTATGAAATTAGGCGCTGCGTATACCATACCACAATACGGTAAAAGCACGACTGAAAGTCTTAATGTTGCAACAGCCGCGGCAATAACTTTAGGCGAGTGGTTGCGACCTACTGAAACGTAAAGTGTAGAAACACGCCACGCGATTGCATGCTTGAAATGTTGCCAGTGTAAACGCTGTTAGGGTCTATGTCTCGTACAAGCTCGTCGTTTATTGCAAATACACCGCGTAGCGAGGGCGTAAACTTAAAATAGAATAGGTATAAATCCACACCTATGCCCAGTTCATAGTTAAAAACATCAGTCACCTGTCTAAACTGGCCAGAGCTGTTGTCGTTTAGGTTCATTTCATTACTACTTAAATTATGGGACCACGATGCGCCGCCTATTATAAAGGGTTTCCAGTTATTGAGTCGTTTTGTGCTTATTTTAAGAAGTGCCGGAATGTGTATGTAGGTAGAGGTCACCTCACGGTCACGATCTGAGATGGTCACGAGTGAGGGGTCTTTAAAAGTGAGATTGCGCGTGGCAAAATTAATACCTGGTTCCAACCTAAAATTTAGGTAGTCGTTAATTTTTAAATCGCCTACAATACCTACATTAAAGCCTAAGCTAGGGTTTACATAAACCTCGTTTGTAATCTGATTGTAATCAAATTTATAGTCGTATGTGTTGAGCCCTAGATAATAGCCCCAAGTATACCGCTTGTTGTCTGCCTGGCCTCTACCACCGGTAGCGTCGTTAGTAATCTTTTCGGCTACGCGTTGTGCTTGTATAAAAGGTGCACTCAAAAAGAAAACGCAATTTAAAATTATTAATGATCTCATGCTATTATTTAACTGCTTTGTAAATGGTAGATGCCCCATGGAACTGCAAATGGCTCTCTATACTATTAAACCCTACTTTACTTAAAATATTGTTGAACTTTTCACCATAAGGGAATTTAGATGCACTTTTAGACAGGTAATCGTAAGCTACTTTATCTTTAGAAAAAAGTTTTCCCAGTGCGGGAACTATAAACTTAGAGTACACACCATAACCTTGTTTAAATGGGAAGGTAGTAGGCACACTGGTTTCTAAAATAACGAGCACACCGCCAGGTTTAAGTACGCGCAATATCTCGCTCAGGCCTTTCTCAAGATCTTCAAAATTGCGCACACCATAAGATACCGTAACTGCATCTATAGAGTTATCGTTAAACTGCAGGTTTTCAGAATCGCCTATAACCATGTCTATGCGAGCATCTAGCGCTTGTTGCTTTACCTTTACTTTTCCTACCTCAAGCATTCCTGGAGAGATGTCTAGCCCTATAAGTTTAGAAGCATTAGTTTTTAACGCCATTTTAATTACTAAATCGCCAGTACCTGTAGCAATGTCCATAATCACGTCGGGCTTGTGTGCTGCCACCATGTTCACCACATTATCGCGCCACTTCTGGTCTAGTCCCAGTGATATCATGCGGTTGAGCCCATCATACTCACCGCTTATCGTGTCGAACATTTTTGTAACTTGTTCTTTTTTACCGCTTGGGTCGTTTTGGTCTGGTTTTACTTGTTCTGCGCTCACGTTCATTTATTTATAATGGCTGCAAAGATAATGAAGCGCTGTAGGATTTTAGGGAGTTCGCTTTCGCGAAAGCGAAATAATCACAACTAATTGCACATAACAGGCGCTGTTTTTTATCAAATCATCCCTTTACGCTATCTTTACGACTCACAGAAGCGAGTTTATGAAAATTATAATTGCAGGCGCTGGAGAAGTAGGGTTTCACCTTGCTAAACTGTTGTCCTACGAGTCTCAAGATATTACCTTAATAGACCCTGTTAAGGAAAATTTATATTATGCAGACACGCACCTGGATATACGTACCCTGCGTGGCGATTCTACCTCTATTAAAATACTAAACGACGCTCATGTGGGTGAGGCAGACCTGGTTATAGCCGTAACCAGCAGCGAGACTACAAACATTACCATTTGTGTATTAAGCAAGCAACTGGGCGCTAAAAGAACGATAGCCCGCATTGCAAATACCGAGTTTATAGAAAATCAAGAAAGCATAGGGTTCTCAAAATTTGGCATAGACGAGCTTATCTCGCCAGAGATGCTCGCGAGTAGAGAAATAGAATTGCTACTAAGCCAAAGTGCCTTTAACGACAGTTACGAGTTTGAAGACGGCGCACTTACCATGATAGGGGTCACCCTGCCACGTACCGCAAGTTTTGTGGGAAAAAGCGTTAAAGAAGCCTCGCTTATTTTGCCAGAGATACACTTTATGCCCATCGCTATACAGCGTTTTGGCACCCAATATACCCTTATTCCTAGAGACGACACCCAGTATAAAGAAGGTGATCAGGTTTATTTTATGACCTCACAAGATGGTGTAGACGAGCTGTATAAACTCACAGGTAAGACTAAACGTAATATTAAAAACGTGATGATACTGGGTGGCAGCAATATAGGTAGACAAACCGCGATTATTTTAAGCGAGATGGGCATTAATGTAAAACTGCTAGAGGTAAACGCCAGTAAAGCATTTGACCTGGCAGACGCATTACCAGAGGTACTCGTTATCAACGGCGACGGCCGCAACGTAGACCTCTTGCAAGAAGAAAACATACATGAAATGGATGCCTTTATAGCCGTTACCGGCAACAGCGAGACAAATATTATATCCTGTCTTATGGCAAAAAGTAAAAGCGTTAATAAAACCGTTGCGCTAGTAGAAAACATGGATTATTTTCAAATATCCCATAATATAGGTGTGGACACGCTTATTAATAAAAAACTACTTGCGGCAAACAACATTTTTAGGTTTATACGCAAAGGTGAGGTTGTGGCCATGACTAAGTTAAACAGTATGAATGCAGAGCTCCTCGAGTTTGTCGTGAAACCACACAGCGAGGCTTGCAATAAGCTTATTAAAGATATAGACCTGTCGCGCAGCGCGATTATAGGCGGCGTGGTGCGCAATGGTGAAGGGTACACCGTGGTAGACGAGCTCACAATTAGAGACGGTGACCGTGTTGTGGTGTGCTGCTTGCCCAAAGCCATTGCTAAAGTTGAAAAACTGTTCTTGTAAATGACGCGGCTCAATTATAAAATTATTGTTTTCATAATGGGGCTGTTGTTGCTCTTTAACGGTGGTTTTATGTCCACAAGTGCTGTGGTAAGCGCCATTTATGGTGAGCCTGAAGGATGGTATATCTTACTTGCTGCAGCAATTGCTGTACTCATAGGCGGCATAGCGATGTATTTTACCCGAGACCACGTTAAGGTCTTGCAAAAAAAAGAAGGATACCTTATTGTGACTTTTGGCTGGCTTATTATGGCTTTTGCGGGAACTATGCCCTATATGTTTACAGGCGCAATCACGAGTTACACAGACGCGTTTTTTGAAACCATGAGTGGTTTTACCACTACGGGTGCTAGCATTATGACAGACATAGAGGCCATGCCTAAGGGTATCTTGTTCTGGCGCAGTCTTACACACTGGATAGGTGGTATGGGTATTATTGTACTGGCCGTGGCGATTTTACCGCTTTTAGGAATAGGTGGTATGCAGCTATTTGCAGCCGAGGCTCCTGGGCCGAGCGGCGACAAATTACACCCTAGAATTACCGACACTGCAAAACGTTTATGGATTATTTATGTAGGTTTTACAGGTATTGAGGCTGTGCTGCTCAAACTGGCCGGTATGGGCTGGTTTGATGCTATAAACCATGCACTTAGCACGCTTTCTACCGGTGGTTTTTCTACTAAAAACGCAAGTATTGCCTACTGGAACGACACGCCGCTCATACAGTGGATTATTATAGTGTTCATGTTTATAGCGGGTGCAAACTTTGTACTTAGTTATTTTGCAATTAAAGGCCAGTTCAAAAAAATTGCTCGAGATACAGAGTTTAAGTGGTATGCCTCGTTTGCCATAGGATTCTCTGCCTTAGGGGCAATTCTCATTTATTTATATGCAAACGTTTCTACGTCTAGCATAGGGCATCCCATGGTTTGGGGTGAGCTAGAAAGTGCTTTGAGACATAGCAGTTTTCAAGTACTTGCTGTAATGACCACAACCGGTTTTGTAAGTGCAGACTATACCATGTGGTCGCCGTTTTTAACGATTATGTTTTTTGGATTGTTCTTTGTAGGTGGCAGTGCAGGTTCTACAGCTGGTGGTATAAAAGTAGTGCGTCATATCATACTCATACGCAACGGTATTATGGAATTTAAAAGAACCTTGCACCCTAATGCGATATTGCCAGTAAGATTTAATAATCGCGCCGTAGCGCCGCAAATTGTTTTTAATGTACTGGGCTTTTTTATTCTCTATATGTTATCCTTTATAGTAGGCGCTGTAGGTCTTGCCGCACTAGGGTTGGATTTTGAAACAGCCATAGGCGGTTCACTCACTAGTTTAGGAAACGTGGGCCCAGCATTTGGCAAGCTGTCTCCTGTAGATAATTTTGCATGGTTACCGACCCTGGGTAAATGGTGGTGCGCGTTTTTAATGCTAATAGGACGGCTAGAACTTTTTACGGTGCTTATTTTATTTACACCGTTTTTTTGGAGAAATAGGTAGGGGAATTTTCTGTTATTTCAACCTGTCTATAGAGTCATCTTTTAATCCGTCTATCGTACGTTGCTTGTAAGTTTTTCCAGTTTTGCTCCAGCGTAAAGTAATGCC
>Ga0136560_1001518_pt1 | contig 11995 bp, 15 predicted proteins | sample AntRauMeHopE1497_FD_104925 | JGI IMG/M metagenome (GOLD analysis project Ga0136560, IMG submission 104925) | Saline lake microbial communities from Rauer Islands, Antarctica - Metagenome Hop E1 #497 | ecosystem: Environmental > Aquatic > Non-marine Saline and Alkaline > Saline | place...
ATGAGCCTCAATTGAACGTGCTCTAGGCACAACCACAGCCACATTGACTGCTGCATTGACAGATATAGCCGCCATAATTCCAGTTGACGAGAGGGTACCATGAGGCATACGGTGACTCAGGTTCACTCGTAATGGGAGGCTTGTCGTGAGGTTGTCGTTCCCCGAGGGATCTTTCTACGGACTTCTTCTATTGCGCAATTCGTCTGGGTAGCATACTTGCACGGGCAGGCGATCGTTGCCTGGGCTGAGCGATACAGGGCTTGCGCATTGGCTGGTGCCTTGGCTGGGACTGTTCCTGGGACTGCCTGCAGTCGATGCCGATCCTGATCCACTGGCGATTATATGCTCAATGTGCACGCTTCCCGCCAGTGATGCTCTGCTAGATGCAGCAGTCCGATGATGGTCCTAGTCCTAGTCCTAGTCTTGGCCCTAGTCCTAGTTCAGGAATGGCTCTTCGTCGACAGGCACATCGCCTTCGAAGGAGACAACATCTCCAGTGGGATCCTTATCAGTCGCCTGGTCTGGTTGCTGATACTAGTCCTACCCCTGGCCCTGGCCATTTTTCTCAATGGTTCTAGCAGCGCCAGCCGTTCCATGGATGGAACTTGCAGCAGAAGGACTCTGGTTCATCGCGAGCTACCTCCCCTGCTTCGCCTCGCGCTATTCGTGCAAGGGGACCAGGCTTCTTGGCGACGTGAGGGGGCTGTTCGAATGCTTTACGCTAGATCTCAGCTCTCTTGCCCGCGGTGAAACATTGCCACCTTTCTCAGTAGACTATGCGCTATTACGACCACCCACAGGAGACTATGTGTTTTTGCCACCTTTCTCAGTAGACTATGCGCTATTACGACCACCCACAGGAGACTATGTGCTAGGCATATCAACTACTTCTGCCTCAACGCCAACTCCACTGGACCGATCGCTCGTTGTAAGATTCATTTCAGCTCCAGGCACCTCAAGCTCAGACCTGTTAGGCCTGGTACCGAGTGCATCTCCCGACCCGTCGGTTCCAGCACTAGCGCTTGGGCCAGCGGTGGATCCAGGGCTAGAGCTTTGGCTAGAGCTTTGGCTCAGACTGGGGCCAGACACTGCCTCTTTGCCTGCTGCCCCTAGTGTTCCTATCGCTGCCCTTGCCTCCCTGATCTGGCTCTCTGTCGCTTCTCGTGCCTCTGCCGCCCGTTGCAGGGCACTATCCACGTCGTGTGCTGCTTGTACAGATGCGACACGCTCTGCATTGACCTCCAACTCGCTCATCCTCCCTCGAAGCAGCCGGAGCTACTCAGACGCAGCAGCATTTAGCTAGGCCAAACGAATGGCCTCGCCTCCGAACTCGGATAAAAAACCTAGGGAACACATCCATCCGTTCTCTGCAGCAGAAAGCGCCGCTGCTCTGCCCACTGCGACTGCAGCCAGCCCCTCCAGTCTCTATCGGAGCCGACTACCTCGGGCATGCAGCTCCTCGTTCGTGGCCTTGTCTAGACCGAGCCCAGTCGATCTTCCGTGTAGCATCGATAGCAAGACCTGAGGACGACGGCGGCGCACATATCCCTAGTCTTTGGCTGCCAGTGCATGCCTGGCTGCCTCAGCTATGCTCGTGATCGAGGTTCGACGCTTCCGACGAGGAGCTTGCAGCCCACCAAGTGGATCCCCATCGGCCCCCTGCTCAACTAAATTGCCTTGGTCAACTAAATTGCCATCGTTCGGACTCAGCAGTCCGGCTGCAACTGCTAGTTCTTTGAAGGCACCCCTACCTTGTTCGATCGCAACCTTTGCTCTGAGCATCGTCATACTGCTCTTGTCTCCACCTGTGTCACTATCGTTGTCGCTGCCATCCATTCTCCCTCCGTCTGCATCTTCGCCTCGCTTGAGATCATCGCCAGCAGCCGCACCGCCAGTATCAGCGAATGACCGCACAATCTCTCCCAGAAATCGCCCCCTCTCGCCCTACAATGCCGCAAGCGGAGGCCCAAGATCCCTCCCACCTCCACCACTGATACTATTACTGCCCGCACCCAGTCCACTGGATAAATCATCCTAGTCGCCATAAGAAATTCCAGGCGACGAGCTCCGTTGCCTCATCTTTCCACTGACCCTGTCTGCAGCTTCCTTCATTGCCCCTCGGATGTCTTGGACGCCCAGCTGTAATAGCCAGTCCGATTCGGACCCAGATTCCGGTTCCCAGCTCGAAAGGACAGCGCCATCCGATCCAGACAATGATCGACCACCCTTCTTCATTCGCGCCAACACCCCACTATCTCCTGTCCATCGATCGCCCCCCCCCTCTTTAAGTGCACCCCCGCTCCCATCCCCGCTCGAAGTGCCAGGTCCCACTAGTTGGGTTGCCGTCGCAACTGCCATTGCCCCTCGCACAGCCTCGACATCCACCCTGCCATCCATAGCACCAATCGACAGTCCCACTGCAGCAAGTGACCCATGAAGCACGTCGCATAATCGGCACACTGCTGTCACCTTCGCTTCCAGCTGCCTCACATGGGCTTCAGACCGCTCCCAGAGCTGTTTCTCTCCCGCCACCGCCTGCTGTATGAGGCCATCTTGCTGCTCCATTAGTCGCTGCACCCGCTCCTCTGCCTGCACCCCGAGTGCAATCACTCGCCCCTGCACCTGTTCCTCGATGGACCGACGCATAGAGGCAACTTCTTCTCGTGCACGACGTACTGCAGCTGCCTCGCGTGCCCGTGCATTGCGACCAACTGCATCCAATGCATTCTCAGCAGTGCGTCGCACCCTGATCAGACCCATGCGGAGCTGGTGCTCCGATCGTTGCCATGATGCTTCAATCGCCTCTTGACCCAGGGTCACGGCCGCCGCAGCCACGGCCCTCCATCGCCTTGCCCGTCTTCTCCAGAATCTCAATTGAGCCGCCTGCCAGCGCAGTGCAGATGCTGCTGCGGCACCTCCGCGGGGAGCGTGAAAACCCACGCTAGAGCCAGTTTGTGAGTCACCATGTCTACCGCTGATGACCACTGGCTCTCCTGCACGCAAGCCCGGTGGTGCTGCATCACCAGCACCAGATCCTGTCAGCTCGCTCGTGGACCCAGCGCTAGTACTCACAGGACCCAGGGCACCAAGGGATGCGAGCATCGCGCCTTCCCGATCCACCCGTGGACTGAAAGGTCTCGTTATCTATGGCGGGCTGTGTTTGGCTGTGGAGACAGCCCTGGGATCTCCGGTGCTCGCCCTGCGACCATTGCTTGCCAGTCTGGGTCGCAAGGCCCCGCCGAATCCGTCCATGCTCGCTTCCACGAGGCGCGAGCGTTCCTGGGCCGTCCGCCCGAGCCAGTCTTTTACTAGGGTACGGGTTGCACTAGCCTGTCGCTGCAACGGAGGAGCGGGCACCGCGTAATCAAGTGCGGAACCTCTGTATGCTGCACGCAGTCCATGTGATTCTCCTGAGGTGGTGGATGGCGGCAGGCGCGGGGAGTGCGGAGCACCAGCGCTTGTGCTACTACCAATATCGGTTGAACCATCTGCGGTTGAATGGACAGCAAAGGGCTGTTTGCTACGAGCAAGTGATGGCATTGGAGCAAGCCCGGCGTGAATCGACCCATTAACTATCTCGGGCGACGACGATCTGCGCCCAGCAAGTCGCGAAGTAGATGTAATCGTTCTGAGATCTGCCATTTCATCGAGTGATCCTAAGCTCTTGATCTACATGCTTGCTGTTGTTACGCTGTTGGCGGCAATCGATGTTGAAGTAGGTAGTCTGCCAGCGGACTCCATTTCCAATCGTAGACCCAGGATTCGCTGGAGCTACCCTTTCTCCTACTCATCGTCAGGCCCATCGTCAACACCGGCAGCTGTGCATGCAAGAGCTCCTTTCTGGTCATAGTTGGAGTAGTCAAGGCTTCGTTTAGAGCGTGGGGAGGTATCAGCGGCAAGGTTTCCGATTTCGATTCCATGGCGCCTTAGTCGCGCCTCGGGCGCAGCGTGCTACAGGTAAGACAACGTGAGCCGCCGTTCGTCGCGGCCGTCTTGCATATCTGCCTCGCCAAACGCCGATTTGAGTGCACCTAAGAGGGATGAATCGGCCAAAGCCAGGGTTGCCTCCACACTTGAATGGGCTCTTGAAGCTGCATCCAAGATAGTTCGCACCTCCCGCTCTGGGGGATCAGCGGACTTCATTGGATCGCGTGAAATAAATGTATTCCCCCTGAATTGAAACAGACAAGCGGTGAATACCTGGGTCGACCAAGTTTCTCTGCCGCAGAGACACCCGGTAGCCAGACCGTGGGTCGCTGCATGTGTGTGACGAGTGTTTAAAAAGTCCACTCCGTGGAGGCCTGGAGATTGGCGGCTTCATCCCCCCACATTTTGTAAACCCATGCGTAGTGCTAGGGGCTTTCGCTAGTAGGTGCGTTCTACCTTGCCTTCAAGCGCAGTGCATTCGCTTTCTCACCGATAACCTGATCCGAAAACGTGTGCCTTGGGCCACTACCACATTCCTCAAGCCTCTACCCCTCGTTTTGACTGTCTCCCTGCCAGACGAGCATAATTTCCAGCTTCCTGAAGGCATCCGGCATTCCATTACACAAAGCCCAATCGCAGAACAGACGAGGCTGACTTTTGCCTCGAACGAAAAGGCACCGCTCAGTGTATGCAGCAATGGGTGAAAACATTAAATGGATCTGTTTTATTTGGCCCGGCCTTCATGCCGCCGCTCGCCGAATTTCACCATTTTCCCTCCCAGAACATGTAGGACGATGAAGCAAAAATTTCGGCACCTACATTGTTCTAGCATTACTAGCACCTCGTTAATGCATTGAGCTAGCTCGATATTCCAGTTCGGTCTGATCCCTGCCTCGCGAAGCTAGTCGAAGCAATGGTGCTTGCGTCGCGTGGCATGCCCACCCCAGACTATCCAGGTCAACGACCAAGCGAATCTATGCTTCAAGCTGCTGAGCATTTATCTAGGGTGCTCGGATTATCAAGAATGGTGAACTAGAACGAGATACTTTACGAGAGCAGCGCGATCGAGGCGGCTCGAACTCCAAATCTTCGCCGGCAAACATCTAATATGCGCCGTCGAAGCACTGCAGTATCACAAGCATAGCTACAAGTAGAAACAACATCAGTTTTGGATCCAAGAAGCCCGGGAGAATCGTTTTCTGTACAGCTACAAGCTGGAGTAAACTCGGACCCACGTAAGTCCTCAATTACAGATATACATTGTGGTCCTGCTGGAACTGAAATAGCGTCCTTGCCCGGCCTATCAGCGTGGTTATAGATTACAGAAAGCGCCACTTGCGGGTGTGCTTGCACTCCAGGGAGAGTGAATCGAATCGTTTGCCAGGGGAGATGCCGTCGATACCTGGCTCCTTGTTGGTCAGCTTGCCGACAAGGTTTCTGCGCGTGCTCACCTCGGCATGCACTTGGCCACAACACCGTATATTTTGATAGAAATTTAGGCATTGTGGTTGCCACAGGCCTTGAGGCTGACCAGTTTGTTCTCACTATGCGAGTTCTCGTTGCTACTCTAATCGCTGTTATGATTGGCACATTAATGGCGGGCTGGGCGTTTCGAATTTTTGACAGCGAATATGCTGATTTAGAGACTGATGCAGAGGAGGCTTTGGGATAGAATATTATTGTGATAATTGGGGTGGAGTTTGGGAACGTTGTGAAAGACGTGTTCAGGTATGATTCAGTAATTGCAATGGTGCTGGCGCCTCTGCTATTCATGGCACAGTCTGCTTCTATTTCGATTCTGCGAGGATCAACGAGCAAGCATCCAAGCACAACGAGCTTTGCAGATCGTCTGGCGGCAATGTCAAACGTATCGGCTCCGCGTTTCTTCATCTCCTACAAGTGGGGTCACTCGCAAGGAGCGCGGGTTACTGTTCCATACACGACTATGAGCTACGGTGTACGAGGGAGTACGGGTGGTGCACCGCCCACGCCTGCACGGCGCAGCGCAAGTGACCCTTTGTCAGCGGGAGCTCCTCGAGTAGGGCCTGCGGGTCATAGCGTCTACCATAAGCCAGCAATGCCCATGCTGGACGAGGGGACCACTGTACTGCTACAGTCGTTCTCGGGTGCTGAGGCTTTTGCCCGAAGCCTTGCTCGCGCGATTCCGTCATCTTGGATCGACGTTTGCCGGCTCCCGAATGGTGCTCCTCTTCACGGTGCAATTGCTCGTGACCTGTCAGAGTCACTGGCTTCAATTGTGCTACTAACCCCAGGGTACATTGGCAGTGTCAACTGCATGTTCGAGTTCGTTACGCTGCTACATTTGCACCACTCAAGGCTAGCCGACCCGAATGGCAGGGGCTTCGAACAAGGGCAAGGTCATCACAAGGGACTGATTGATGGCCGCATGAAACGAAGATAGCACTGCGTCGTGTTACTCCCGCAGAATGACGACCTTCCTGGCCTCAAATGGTAGAAGTGGCCAGAGCGGACAGCGGAGGGCAATTTCATTGCAAGGTCCACAGATGGGGCTGCATTTGGACGGGAGCAACTGCTTCAATGCCTACGTGATTTTGGAGTTCCCGTCGTGGAGACAGCTGAAGGTCTCATCCGACATGTTCATTTCTACTTGTTCCTCGGAGTTGACGCGGGCGATATGGCACTCGCAGAAACTGCGCGACTCCCAGTTGCTTCGGATACAGTGGTTCGGTCTGAATCGACCCCTTGCCGCACGAAGACTCAAGGCTTCTCGAAAGTTCCGGCGGATGCACCGCCTGTGCCTAATCGCGAGCAAGGTCTGTACGAGTCAAGGTACGCTTGCGAGCATTCCAATTTAAAGTCAAGTACCAGCATTAAAACAAGGACCAGTTCTTCCTCGTGCTGCAAGCCAGAAATGCATTTCACGAAGACTCATTCCAATGGTGGGCAGATGCCGATAGGTATCCTTCGGCGATGGCGCAGGAGCTGCATGCATCCACAGTCCCTGTCAAGGTGACTCTGAGTAATAGCTTAGGTGTGCAGGAATCGGCAAAGAAACACTTCTGCTAGTCTGTATACTGCTTGGGTCACGTTGTTGCTCCTCCAGGCTCGATGTACGCTGGGCCGCTGTTTCTGTCGCAGGACGGCCGGCAAGTGGATAATGCTGTAGTGGTGGCCCCCGGGATGGTGTATGCTATCATTCAAGGTTGTTTACTGGCATACTGCTTTTTGCACATAGGCGTTGGACGTTTCTAGTTCGGAAAGCTTCTTGACTAGAGCTACAACCCTGCGCATTTCGTTGTCTCCGTCGTTTCTTTGATAGCTAGCGGGCTCCTTAGTGATGCTGTAGGAGATTTTGGTTATGGATACAGGCACAGCGATTTGCTGAAGCGATTGGTAATAGCACAAAGTCTGTAGCCCAAGAATTTATATGAGGGGATGGATGGGGAAGACAGTGATAGTGATAGTGACAGTAGCAGTAGCAACAACGGTGGCGTTGGCGAGAAGGGCCAAAGTGCCAAATTCTCGTCTCGAAGTCTCCCTCCGCTCCGAATTCGTAAAAGCCAGATGCTCGCGGGCAGTAGAAGGATCAGCACCATCGACGCCACAGGTAGCACCAGTACCGTGAAAAGCAGCACCGATGCCAAAATGACCGCGCCATCGATCCCACGAGGATAGAGATCTTCCGCTGCAGCAAGTCATGACTCTGAAGCCCCCCCTGATATACGCGTGCCCAAGAGTATCACCGCCGGTCCGAGCAAGGTTGCATCCCGCCGGGCCTATGTTCGCAGCTCCGAAGCCGTTCGGGGCATCACAGGGCATCTGCTCAGGCAGCTGAGCTTGATTGAGGGGATAAAGGCGAGGAAGCAGCATTCTACACGGAGGCTCAGATTTGCTTTCATGCTTGGTGACCCGGAGTACGATGGTCAATTGCATCACATGAGGCAGCTCAAACGGTGGTCGTTGGACCAGCGGAGACAGGCAAAAATCAGGGACATGCAGCGTCACGTGGCAACTGAGCCTGACAAACAAAGACGAAATCGCTTGCAAAATCATCTGAGATATCTTGAGTCTCGAATGGCAGAATCAAATGCAGTGGCATTAGCCAGTGTGGGAGACGAAAACATGGAGTCTGAGCGGGAATCGGAAGCGATACGGCTGCCAGTGGGAGTGCAGGGAGTCATGCGATTGCTCCGGAAAATGTAGTTCGACGTACGAGAGTATCATTTCAGCTTGGATGGGACATGGGATGGCGGAGATGGCAGTCAGGCGAATGCAGACCCACGCAGCGTCATTGGAGAGTGGGTCTTGCCCACTGAGCGTACTGCAGTCGATGGAGCATCGCACGTAGATGGATTTGTCAGGAAGTATCCCTCTAGCAATGAAAATGAAACAGACACCCATAGCGATAGATCTAGTCCAGCTGGGCTTGATGCAACTCATATGGCGGGACGATGGCAGCCGCCTCGTCGGTAGTCGAAGCTCAGGCAAGAGGGAGGGAGAGGGAGAGGAGGAGTAGGAAGAGCAGGAGTAGGAAGAGCAGGAGCAGGAGGGAGCAAAGGGGTACTTGGGAGCGGTAGTGAAAGCGAGCCCATGCATATTCAGGTCAATCCGATGCAGGTGGGTCGGCGTGAGGACTCAGCGAAATAGCTTACAGCAGCAGCACTTTCATCATCATCATCATCGTCGTCGGATCAAGATCAAGATGATGATCGAAGCCCAAGTACAGGCACACTCTTCCACAGTAGCCGGAATACTGGTGGTGGTGGTGGTGTCAGGGATGGAGTGGATGACCTGGGATTCTCGTACTGAATCCGTTCCAGCAGAGACTTCAATCCAGGCGTGGTATACTGCTTCGTACTTTCGACTCCGGGTCAGGCGCAGGCATTCCTTCGGAGTTTCTACACTCGAGATGACGACAAGGCGGCCGTGGTCGCACACACTGCTGTACAAGCAGCTGTGCCTAGAATCTATGAGATGCTTCATGTGCCGTACCAGACAGACTGTGCGATGGGAACGGGACCAGGGGGAGAGAACAACAAGCGTCGCATCGGACGACAGGACCACTGGAATGACCCGGAGCTATATTGCAGCCCATGCACCGCTAAGATTCTGACGCTCGCCTGGAGTACATTGCCCCGGCCTGTGAGGTAGGCTGCAAATGCATGCAGTCGATGTGGTGGCGGGGGCGGGCAGCAGTCGTAATTCGATTCCGAGTCTCAGGAGGTGAACCCGACTCTGGCTGCTGACGTGATGGAAGCCATCATGTCCAAGGTGGCAACGGCGATGCATGGGTGAGGCATCTGATCAGTCTTTGAAGGCGAGGTGAATTGATATGCTTCTGAATCCAGCAGTATGTGAAAATATATCGTAAATCAAAGCGCACACTACTCCATACATACTGGAAAACTAGCGTATGACGAGGAGCAAATGAAAATGGCTCACAGCTTACAGCAGAGGACCTGAGCACCTCATACTCCGTGACAGCAGTATGTGGGTAACTCGACTTAATGACTGACGTTGTATTTTACCTAGATCTAGGCCTATCTGGATTTGTCAAAGAACAAACGATCTTAGCTGATGCAAGCCCAATCTTGCGAATCCGTACGCACATTTTATTCTTCTCCTTTCAATTTCCTGTGCGCCTCGGGCACCGAGTCGTCGTACTCGGCGAGGAAGCGCACTGCAGCTACAGCGGTGAGCGAGCGCTCCTCTGCGTATTTGCTCGAGTTGAAGGAGCGTCGCGGGGGAAAACCGCTAGACGCACTGATGGTATCACCATCTTCGTCAATTTTAGCCGCCTGCTCATACACGACAATCGTGTACCGGTGCTTGCCGCTCCCTTCGCCGGGGGCAGGGCCAACATAGGCAACGGTAGCGTCTCCTTCTGCTAGCCCAACGGTACCATCAGCAGCAACAGGGCAGTTCACCACCCTGTAGTGCAACCATTCGCCGAATTTGTGATCTGTCGTGCTTGGTGCATCCGGGTCTGAGAAAATTACAGTATACAGGACCCCGTCTTTCGGCTTAGAGAGCTGGATCTTTGGCATCTCCGCTGTTTTTGCTGGGGTTCCCTCGATAACTTCGGTGGCATTGTCTGATGTCAGGGTAAAATCAGATCCAAACTAGACCTGCAGGGTGTGTAGATTTGATACAGTGTCTTTTGCACATTTTGGCGTGATATCGTAGGGTTGTGAGGCCAACAGAAACTGATGAGAATATTCTGCTGCATACTCACCACGGCAATAGAACTTGCTTCAAACGGTCCAATAACACCTTCGAATGTAGATGCAATCAAATCTGCGGCAGCAGCCATCGTTTTTCGTTCACAGATGTGTATAAACTTCTGCTTCGGATGACGCATCTGGAACGAATCGTGGTGTGACGAGTGCTACAGAGGTAGTCTAGGCCTAGCCTATGCGTGCGGGCAGGACCCGATCTGCAGGACCTGTTCGTGTCGCGTTACAACGATATAAGCTAGGGTGTATTTAGCACAGGCGTGTCATTTTGCAAGGCTAAACATTCCAACGCGCTTCTAGAGGTATCCCGCCATATGGGCTGCACTTCGATCTAGCAGTAGCAGGGATACTGCACTTGGCCCAACCACCAGCAGTGTCATTGCCCCCGGCTCCGTAAGTTCGATATCACCCGATGGGTAGCAAGGAGCCACCAGGTGACCTTACACCCGCATCCGAGTAGATATATACCCCTGCAGGATGAGTCCTGGATTACACCCAAGGCTCCACCGGCAGGGCTGCTTGGGCTTTGAGAGTCAGGAGTGCTGTGGTCACATGTAGTGGACATGTGAGCTCAAGTGGCTAACCATTATCGTGATCTCAACGTGTCAGGGCGACCTCGTAACGATATTCGTTCGTCTGCGGGATAGTGCGTACTTACTGGTTTATGCGCCAACATCAGGTGCAACTACATCTGCACCCTCCCTCCAAACGCCTTCATCGGCACACACTCTAAAAATGCACTCGATCAATACACTGTTGGTGGCTCTAGGCGTATCGTTGGGACGGGCATCCATTCCTTGCTCCGGGGCTGGAACAATTGTGGACCAGAAATGTGTTTGCGAGCCTGGCTTCAATGGAACGACATGTTCACTACTTAACACGGCTTACCCGATCCCCTTGTCATCTGGATTTGATATGAAATCCAGTGGCTACCATGTTTGGGGATCCCAGGTTCAGTACTACGATGGAAAATATCACATGATCGCATCCATCTATGATGGCGATGTAAGCTTCTACCAGAACTGGTTGACCAATGGGCAAGTGAGAATTCGTACACATGCATGAAATATATGGCCGATGAGTATCGCCGGCAGAGCCCCTCAATTACGATTTACTGACTCGGAGTGCGGTGATTCACCAAAGCTGTTCCAGCCATGAGCAACCATTGGCAACTAAGTTGGTCGAACGAACCGCCATGACAGATTGAGCAACCCCGGAACGAGACCTGCCCCTCCTCGCAGAACATGCATGCTGTCTCTGACTCCCCTCTTGGCCCCTTCAAGGCTGCTTCAATCGTGATGCCATATCACGACGGCCCGGCAGGTGCTGGGCCAGGCCCTGCACCATGGGACCGCAATGCAATGAATCCGAAGTTCCTTATCCTCGAGGGGGCCGGTGCAGAGGCAGCCGATTTATGGGGACACACTGGTGACGACATTTTTCCAGCCGCAGCCGCTGCTATCCCTTCCCCTTCCAATGACCTGTTCCTCATCTACTACACAGGGGATACATTCAACTATTCGAGACCGAACGCAAGCGATCCCCGTCCTGCGAGCAGTTGGATCCCACAGGCCACCCAGCGTATCGGTGCCGCATACAGCACCGTTGGTCCCGATGGTCCTTATCGCCGACTGCCTGCACCCGTGCTCGCACCAGCCCCCGCCCCCGCCTGGGACTCAAGGATGCTGTCCAATGCGGCTGTCACTGCCATGCCCGATGGTCGCCTGCTGATGGTCTACAAGGGATCGAATCCACCCGGAGCCTTTAACAAGCAGACTCAGGTGTGCCTGGGAGTTGCCATCGCGAAGAACTGGAGCCAGCCGTTCGTGCGGGCGAGCGCTGATCCGATC
>Ga0136560_1001520_pt1 | contig 11987 bp, 5 predicted proteins | sample AntRauMeHopE1497_FD_104925 | JGI IMG/M metagenome (GOLD analysis project Ga0136560, IMG submission 104925) | Saline lake microbial communities from Rauer Islands, Antarctica - Metagenome Hop E1 #497 | ecosystem: Environmental > Aquatic > Non-marine Saline and Alkaline > Saline | place...
GCCGCCGCTGAGGCCGCCCTGGAGCGGCGACCGGGCCGGGGACGGGCCCTCGCCGTCGCTGTCGCCCCCCTCCTCCTCCACCATGCGCGCCCCCGGCGCCATCGGCGACATCATCGAGTCCACGCTCAGCGCCCGCGTCGCCCGGATGGACACGCCCATGCCCAGGGGCCCGCCGGGGCCGCGCTGCGTCTCGGGGCCCATCATGTACACGGACCCGGTGTTGGACCGCGTGAGCGCCGACGGGCTCGCTCGCTGCAGCAGCGTCTCGGCGAATGACACGAACACGCGGAGGAGGGGGACGGCGGTGTTGCCCGTCGTGGCGACGGCCCGCGCCGCCGAGTCGACCCGGGACAGCCGGGCGAGCGTCACCGCGGCGCGGACCGCCACCGGGAGGTCCGGGAACAGCATCGCCTCCCACACCGTCGCCACCAGGCCCTGCCGCACCCCCGACGTCGCGACGTCGGCGCGGCGCGCGAGCTCTGCCGCGATGGACACGGACGCGAGGCGGACGCGGGGGTGCGGGGAGGTCGCGAAGGTCACCAGGGCGTCGAGGGTGCGCCGGTCCGCCACGGCGCGGACAACGGCGGCGGCGCTGCCGTCAGAGGCCGCGGCGCCGCCGCCGAGGGCGCTGGCGGACAGCGCCGAGAGGTACCGCGCGCAGGACAGCTGGCGGTCCGCGGAGTCGGACCGCGGGTCGCGCTCCAGGGCGAGCAGCACGCGGGAGGCGCGGTCGCCGCCGCTGGTGTTGCCGCGGAGGGTGGCTAGCTCGATGTCCGCTGGCTCCACCACCCCCTGCCGCGCGAGCTCTGCCGCCTCCTCCGGCCCGCCGGCGCCCGTGACCGCCCGCCACGCCTGGCCTCGCCGTGCGTGGCTCTCCGCTGCCTGCCAGAGGAGGCGGAGCATGAGCTCGTCCACGCCGGGTTGCGGCGCGCCGGCGCCCGCCGCGGCGGCGAAGGCGAGGTCGTCGTCGTCGTCGTCGTCGTCGACGCCGTGGGGCCCGACGAGCCGTGACGAGCTGTCCGACGACACTCGCTGGTCCGACGGCCCGACCTCGCCCCACCGTCGCTGCGCCCCGCCCGCCGCCGACGACGCCACCGACGACGCCACCGACGACGCGCGCATCCGTGCGACGCCGGTCCGGCCCGGACCCATCGAGCTGGCGCCACTGACGGCGCCCATGCCGCCGAGCCCGCCCGCGCCGGACGACATGGCCGGCGACGCCGCCCTTGCCGCGCTCCCGGCCACGGGGGAGTAGCCCTCCGCCGAGGGCGTGGCACCGCCGCCGCCCGTCGCCCCGGCGGCGGCGGTGCGCGCGTGCAGCCCGTGCGCGGACAGGAGCAGCGACGGGCGCCTCGCGGCGGGGCCCTGCCGCGACCCTGTCCGGCCGCGGCCGGCAGAGCTCCCGGGCGACGTGGGAGCGTCGGCCGCGACGGCACCGGGGCGGAGGAACGCCGTCGCCCGGCTCGAGACGCTGGTCTCGAGGGCCGGGGGCGGCAGGGCGTCGCTCGCGGAGGACGGGGAGAGGTGCCCGCCCGCCGCCGCGGCCGCGGTCGGGCTGACGTCGCGGGCCAGGACGCGCCCGAGCTCCGCGGCCGCGCTGCTGATCGGCACGTCGCGCGCGTGCACGACCCTGTGGGCCGCCTCCAGCGCGTCCGAGGCGTGGAAGGCCCGCCCCTCGGCCTGCGCGGACGCCTCGGCCGCGGCCCTGCCGTCCGACCCGAGCCGGACCATGGCCCAGAGGCCGCCCGTCTCCATGACGCGGCGCCTGGCCTCCTGACACGACGAGACGTTGACTAGGGCGGCGGCAGCGAGGTCCTTGGTCCTGCCGTCGTCGCTCCGGAACAGTGCCCCGATGGTCAGCGCCGAAGCCACGCCGCCCTCCACCAGCTGCAGCTCCCGGGACGCCCCCGCCCCGAGCTTGCGCAGGCCGGCCGCCTCGGCGTGCTTGGCGAGCTTGGCGGCGGCGCGGAGCGTCTCCTGCCTCGACCCGGCCGCCCCGCCGTCGTTCAGGAGCTGCTCCGCCATGTCGCCGTCCTCCGAAGCGATGGGGACGGCGAGAGCGCCGCGCACGCACGTGAGGTTGTACGCCGCCTGGGCGCACTCCCGGCGGAGGAGCTTGTTGAGGGAGCGGGAGTAGGCGGCAAGGAGGGGGAGGGCGCCGTGGTGGACGAGGGGGGAGTGGGCGGCGGGGTACGCGGACAGCTCGCACAGGGCCATGACGCAGGGGGGGCGGAGGCCCGGCCGGGCGGACGCCACGCCGCAGAGCGTCGCGATCACGCCGGGCCCGCGGAACCGCATGGGGGGAGGCACGGCGCCGGGCGGCGTGCGGAGCGGGAAGAGCGGGGCGGCCGCACCGGCGCGCAATGGCACGCCGTCGTCGCCGGGCGCCGCGCCGCCCGGCCCCCCCACGACGGACCACACCTCCTGGGCGCCGAGGACGGTCGCCTTGAGGGAGGAGTCGAGGCCGGCGGCGCCGCGCGCGGCCCGCTCGTCGAGCCACTCATCCCCGGGCGAGCCGCACGCCAGCAGCGCCGCGTGGGCGGACGGCCTGGCCGCGAGCTCGCACAGGGCCATGGTGGCGTTGTCCAGGATCCGGCCGCGGTTCCCCTCGTCGGCAAACGCCGAGGCCGCGACGAGCATCTGCGCCGCGACGTCGGTGCCCTGGGAGGGCGCCGCGCCGATGGCCACCGACCCCGGCCGCCCCGTGAACTGGATCCCCCGGCACTGGCACGCCACCTGCAGCAGCGCCTCCACCCCGCCGCCCTCGATCAGTGGCACGATGGCCAGCTCGTGCTTGGCCACCGCACGAAGCGCCTCGGACGCGTCCCGCCGCTCGTGCGTCGACCCCCTCTGCGCCAGGAGCACGATGGCCGGCAGAGCCCCGCAGGCCAGGAGGTGGTCCACCGCCTCCTCCCCGGCGTCGGCCAGGGCGCAGATGGCCCGGGCGCACCGACGCGTCGGCCGCTCCCCCTCGTCCACCACCTCCATGTCCGTGCCGCCGCTTTGCGTCTGCACCTGCCCCAGCGGGATCGGCCGCCGACCCGCCTCCCCCGGCCCGTCCCCCTCCCCCGCCGCCGCCGCCGCCGCCGCCGCCGCCGCCGCCGCCTCCTCGCGCTTCAGCCGCCTCGCCTCGGAGCGTTTCCGCTCCATCACGTCCTCCGACGTGGCGGCCTTGTGAGCGGCGCTCGCCAGCTTGCCGCGCCACGCGGCGTCCGGGTCCGCGGCCAGCGGGGACGGCTTGGCCCCCGGGAATCCGAAACGCCCGCCGTGGGCGGCCGATCCCGGGCTCTCCGGCGGGCTCAGCGCGTCGGACACCGCCTGCACCATGACCTTGACGAAGCCCAGGCCAAGCATCTGCTGTCGGAGGTCCTCACCGTGCTCGAACAGGCTGGCTAGGGCGAGCAGGGCGCGCCGGCGGATCGTTCCCCCGGCGACGTCGAACCAGACCCGGAGCGCGGGGCCCGCGCCCGCCGCCACGAGCGTGGTGGCGAGGTGGGAGTGCCTCGCGAGGAGCATGGTGGCGGTCACTGCCGATCGGGCGAGGGAGACCTCATCGGGCAGGAGGAGGCCGCGGGTGCGCTGCGACGCCGGTGTCCCGCCGCCCGCTCCGGGGGTGTCCTCCACGCTCCGCTGCGCCATGGAGGCGTCGTCCCCGAAGTCCTTGCTGTCGGAGCGGAGGAGGCCGGACCCCGCCGTGGCCGAGTAGTCGGGGATCGCGTGCCCCTCGGCCACCAGCCGCCGTCGCGTGCGCTCCGCCACCGAGGCGGCCAGGCGCACGAGGCGGCGGACGACCTTGCCGTCCTCCGCGATGCCGCGGCCGACGGGCGAGTCCGTGGCAGCGAGCTCGAAGATGACCCCTGCGGCGAGCTCCCTCGTGGACTGCCTCTTGGAGTCCAGCAGGCCCATGAGGAGGGGGAGGACGCGGTCCACGCCCAGCTCGGGGGAGGACGTAGACGAGCCAGGCGGCAGGCGCGCCACCACGACGAGGGCGCGCGTGCATGCGGCCCGCATGGCGGCGTCGTCGACGGGGTCCGCCATCGGCCCGATCTCCTCCGCCTCCATCGGGTCGGACGTCAGCGGGTGGTGCTTGGGTGCGGCGGCGGCGGCGGCGGCGGCGGCGGCGGGAGCCGCGGGCCGGGGAGGGGCCGTGGGCTTCGAGGGGAGGGGCTGGATGACGTCATCGTCGCTCTCGAACGTGCCTGCCTCGGACTCGTCGCCGAGGCTGGCCATGGACGGCACGGGGCCGACGCCGTCCCCGGTGTCGGCGTTGCCGTCGGGGCCGAGGAGGTTCGGGCTGGGGGAGCCCCTCGCGGAGAGGGAGACGGGCGGCGAGGCGCCGGCCGGCTCGTCCTCGTGCCTGCCGGGCCGGCGCGCCGAGAGCGGCGGGGGGCCGGCCCCGGGCGCGAGGCCGGACGGCGGCCTGGACGGGGGCGGAGGCGGCTTGCCTCCTGCCGACTCGCGCCTCGCGAGCCCGTCTTCCCCCCCCCCGGCGTCGTCGTCGCCGTCCTCGTTGTCCTTGCGCTCTGCCCCTCCCGCGAAGCCCTGTGCGTCGCCGACCCCGTCCTCCTCGTCCTCCTCCGCCATGATGACTGTGGTGCCGAGCAGGCGGCTGAGCAGCGGCACGAGGCCGTTCTCCACCGCGGTCCGCGCGGCCGAGAAGGCGTCCTCGGGGACAGACGTCCCGAACACGGGCATGCCCTTGGGAGCGTCCTTCCCGGCGCGTGCCCCGCCCCGGCGGTCCGCCGCCTTGGCCGCCTTGCTGATCGTCGTCGCGCCGTCCTTGACGAAGCTACGACGCTGCGTCGTGCTCAGCTTCATCGATCGCACGCGCCGCATCCCCGTTGACGTCGTGCTGAACCCGGCGCTGGCCATCCCGGCCATGGAGGGGGCGCGGGGCGGCGAGCCGCGGCGCGTGGGGCTCACGGCGCCGGCGCTTGCCGCGGCGACCTCCGGCGCGCCGCCGGCGTCGGAGGCGGCCGTGGCCTCGGCCTCTGCTTCGGCGTACGCCGCGGCGTCGGCCACCGCGGCGGGGTCCGGCTCCACGGAGTACTCCCCATTGTCTGACGTCGACTCCTGCATGTACCGGCAGTTGACGACGAGACCGTGGAGGATCTCGGCGCAGTGGCGGCGCATGCGGGTGGTAGAGTCGCCGTAGGAGAGCACGGCATGGACGGCGGCCATGGCCGCGGGGAGGAAGAGGACGTCGAGGGGCCGGCCGGGCTCCGTGAGGCGGCGCGCGACTGCGCGGGAGGCTGACGTGAGGATGGCGGCGCCGTGCTTGGGCACGCACATGGAGAAGACGGGGAGGAGCATGTCGTCGTGGGGCATGCGGTAGGTGACGAAGACGCGCGTGAGGCATAGCGCGCACTGGAAGCGCACGTCCTCGTCGTCCGCCGTCCGCCACGTGTCAAACAGGGTCTGCAGCGCGTGCGCCGACGACGCGATCTCCGCGCACATCCGGGGCTTCCTCGCAAGCCGGGCCAGGGCCAGCGTGGACGACGTGCGGAGCGCCGAGAAGGCCATGGCCGCTTCGTCGTCCTCCGCGGCCTCCAGCGGCGACGACACGCTCGACGCCGCCCCGCCGTCGTCCCTGGCCGGGGCCTGCGCCTTGGACTCCCCCGCGCTCTCCCGGGCCACCCGCGGCCGCCTCGAGGCGTACACGATGCCGTCCTCGTAGTCGCCCCGCTGGCTGAACAGGTCGCCGCCGTACGCGTGGTTCGCGATGGTCTCGGCGCCGCCCTCCTCCCTCCCCTTGACGGTCTGGAACGCCACCTTCCAGTCGCTCCCGCCCGTCTCCAGGATGCCGGTGAAGTCGTCGTCGCCGCCTTCGCTGTCCTCCGGGGCGGCCGCGCCGGAGGAGTGTTTGGCGCCGGCACTCGCCGAGGAGACGGGCGGGTGGTCGCCCCCCTCATCCTTCATGTACCGGTAGAGGGTCTGCGGGGACGCAAAAGCGGGCTCCGGCCGGCAGGGTGGGCTCGCGTCACGCGCCGTTACCCCTGGCCGCCGCGCAGGCGCCCTGCGGCCGACTCACCGCCGTGAGGGTGTCCTCCGTCCGGTTCTCGTCCCAGAAGCCGGGCTGCCTGTGCAGCTGCCACTCCACCGCCAGCTGCTGCAGGTCCTTGAGGGAAACTGGGCCGTCAAGGTCCGGCGTGTTGTGCTTCGCGCGAACCGCCCTGCGCGAAACATATGAAGGGGGCATAGTCGTTGGCAGCACGGTCTTGTGGCGCTCGGCGCGGCGTCCCAATGGCCGTCGGATGCCGGCTCGCCGTTGCGTTGGCTGTTGCTGGCGCCCGTGCCTAGCCGTTTGCCGCAGCCGCCGGGCGACCCAGTGCCCCCGGGCGGCGGCTTGCGGAGCGAGCAGGGGCATTCCTGCCCCTATCCACGGAGCCACCAGGGCATACGGGCCGCGCAAGGGCGTCCGCGACGGTTGCGCGCCTCGGTGTCGCTCTGCCAACCCAAACAAACTCACCGAACGAACGGGAAGAGCTCGACCTTTGCGTCCTTGGCCCGCATCTCATCGTACATTGCGTCCATCTGCTCGGCGACGACGGAGCGGCGGCGGCCGTGGCGACGCTTGCCTGCCTGCCCGGCGGGCGGACCAATCATCGCCGCCTCCGGCCCGGCATCAGCTCGTGCCTCGGCGACCGCCCTTGCCGCCTCGGCCATCACAGCGTCCCCCCTTGCGATGGAGCGCCTGCGATTCCTGCTCTGCGCGGCGGAGATGCTCTGGTCGGCAGTAAGCTGCACCATGAAATCGTCAGCCGACATGGCAGCCAGTCGCTCGCGCGCAGCTGCGGTGGGTGCCACGAAGGCGCACGGCCCTGGTGGTCGGGACCGGGGGGTTGGGGTCTCGTGCGCGCGGTGTGTGCGTCCCTTGGCCCGGGCCTAATGGCGGCGCCGCATCGAGGCAGAGCAGTTTTCGGGCAAGTCGCCAAACACCATGTAACGAAGGAGAGATGGACCGCCTCGCAACGACGGGGCAGGCCACGGCTGCCCGACTCCTCGCAGCATCAGGAGGTCGGCCGGGCCGCCAGCACCACTGGACTCGTGTCCGGCGCGAAACCCGGCACATCCGCCACCATGGACCTCATCAGGCCGCGCGAAGACCCACCGACCTTGGTTGACGATCCCGGCCGTGAGTGCATCGCTGATCCTGGACGCGACGGCATCGCCGGCCGCAACGGTGACGCTCCCGCAAAGGGGGAGAAGTCGAAGCCGATTGTGGTGTGCATCGTCCGCCTCAGCCTCATCTGACCCATGCTCGCGGGCCCCATGCACGGCGGCGATGCCCAGCCCGAGCTAGGCGAGGAGAACGATGTCCGCAGCTCGGGGTGCGACGCGATCCCTGCTCTGTCTGCGCTGGGGGGCGATAGGCCCGCCATGAACCCCGGCCGGCCCTCGGGCGTCCGGGGCACGCGTCGCATCCCGATGCGCGGGAGGCTGGACCCAGTGCTTGGCGGCGCCGGGGACTCCCCACGATCTGCGCCCGTCGCTGTTGCTAGTACTGGGGTCGAGCATGGGCTGGGGTCCTTGCTCTCTCTGCGATCCTCGGCGTGGTGTGAACCGAGCCAGTCGCCAAGCCGGGGCCGGACTCGATCTGGAGTTCCGTTGGGCCCGCTTCGTGATGGTGGGCGAGAAGGGCGCCCTGGGGTTGACAACGCTGTCTGAGGGGATGCCAGCGAGGCGAAACGGCTGCGCGAGCCGCCGAGCATCGAAGTGCCCGGCCTGGATGCGCCAGCCCTACACTCGCTGACGAGAGTGTCTAGCACAGCTACCACTCCAGCCGACATTGGCTCTGCCAGCGACGTCTGGTGCCTGTGCCGGAGCTCCTCCACGTCCAGGTGGTGTGGCCGGCCGTGCTCCTGGAGCGACTTGCTTCCCGCCCTGCCAAGGCCGAGGCGCCGAGCCAGCGCGTCCTCCACCGTCCATGCGGGATCGTACTCGTTCCAGCGATGCCGCGCCGCAAGGCTCTCCCGTGCCTTCACCGTGGCCAGCTCGTCATGCACCGGCGCATGCACTCCCCCTACGGAGACTGCATCCTCGTCGAGCATGCACACCACTTCGGGTCGAGGTGCGATGGCGGTAGAAATGCCGAGCTTCGCGCTCATGTACAGCCTCTGGAATTCGATCCTGGCCTGCACGGCCGCCCGGCGAAGCCCCTCCTCGATGAGCACGCGCATATCTCGTCGTGCGGCACGAAAGAGGGACAGGGGGTGCTGGACAAGTCGTTTTGGCTCGTCCGTGCGGCCGAAGATCCGGGGTAAAACCTTTGACCCCGCCGCCCTCGGGAGGTTCATCAGGCAAAGCATGTCGCTCGCTGTGATGCCACCTGGTCCGGCCCGGCCTGCCACGGTGGCATCCAGTGCCATCTTGCGGAGATGCTCGCTCCTGCGGGCCGCAAGGTACGAGCGCAGGAGAGCCACACGGATCTCGATGGGGGTCCCCTGGCTCGCGAACCCGATCACAACCGGGGCGGATGTGGTCGACTCCACGATGAGCGCGAGACTGCCTTGATTGTCCTTGGACTCGCGCGAGCGGCTCGGGGGGCTCGCAGACCCTAGTGTCGAGATGGCCGGCTTCATCGTCGTGGCCCCATGCCGGCCGAAACCGCCAGCGGGACCCAAAGATGCCGACAGGGGAGGCACAAGGGGCCCACCTCCCCCGCGCTCGCGCCTTGCTCTGCCGGACGCGGAACGGGCCGACGCCGACATAGACAGCGTTGCTGACGCAGCCAAAGTGGGGCGGAGGATCGGCCGCGATGGCCGTTTGCGCGGGGATGTCTGGGGCGACTGCTGCTGCTCGATGACGATCTGCCTCGCGACACTGCTGCGAATCTCCTCAAGCGTCGGGGGCCTCGGAAACTTAAGGCCTCTGTTGTTTACTACCAGCTCGCCGAGCTGGACCCGCTTGGCATCGACCCGCTTCGTGAGGGACGACTCCATCTGGTCCCACATCAGCAGCAGCCCGAGGAGCCGGTCCACCGTAATGCGCCGGTGGCCTCGCAAGAACCGCTGCACTGCCTTCACCCGGGTCTGGTACCGCCGCACAAGCTGCTTGGCAGGTGACTTCTGTACCCGCCGCAGCACGCCGAGGAGGCATGTGCCGGCCGCGCGCTTGCGTCGCAGCTGGACGACGACACTGCCCAGGAACGCCAAGGCCAGCAGAATCACCCGGCATCGAAGCTGGACCGGGCTCATCTTTGCGCGGCGGCGAAGGTACATTACCCGGCACACGACGCGCTGGATGCGACGCGCATTGGAATTGTGGACTTTGGCTCGCTGGGCCTGCGTGATGCGGTCGCGGATCAGCTGCATCCTGGCCGCGCCCGCAACGAGAACGCGCCAGAGCACCCGCCGGTGCTTCATGCGCGCGGCCACTGCGGGAGAGCAAAGGAGTGCCAAGGCGTGGGAGCGCGGCTGCATGGCCCGAGGGGCGCCTTTCCTGTCGGGCAGACCGCGACTGCGGGCAATCGACCGCCAGCCCCAACGGGTGTGCCGTGGAGGGCCGTAGCAGCACCCAGATCACCCGCAGCACCCCTTTGGGGAAGCATACATGCCCGCAGCGTGGTGGCTTCAGCAGCCGGGCTGGCAGCGTCCTCACCGACGCGACGCTCGCGAAAGTCTGCCCCAAACATCCCGTCGGGCCGTAGAGCGGCCGCCCTTGCCTCCACTGGCTGCCTTTTGGCGGGGATGCGCTCGCTGAGATCCTCGAGGGAGGACTTGGCAGGGAGCGTCGTGGCACGCCGCCGAAACGCACGGGCAACGTTTCTGCTGGCCGCCTTACGCGCCTGCTTGCGAAACTCGAGCTCGCGCTGGTCCCGCATGTACGCCGAGTAAGCCTTGCTCGCCTTCCAGTCAATCCCGTCGGCCATTGGCTCAGGCGCCAGCCCGTTGAGCATGGGCAGCACTGGGGGTCGGCGCAGCCCGGTTCTGCCCGCGTCGCTGACAGCCGCTGGCGGGGCCGCGGCACTGGCTGCTGCCTCCGACCAGGACGCTGATTCCATGGAGGCCGTCCCGTGGGCAATGCAGAGGCAGGGGCTCCGCCGCTACGGCGTCGGGCAAGAGTGACGTCGCGCCGTTGTCAGAAGCGCGACCCCATGACCGACAGTTCGGCCGAACTGTGGAAGTCCCTTGTGCGTGGGAAGTTCAGCTCATGACCCGGACACTCTCGAGACCATGCTGTCCCACTCGCACCATGCAGCACAAACATTCGATGGAGTGATGCCTTTGCTCAAAGGCTGCCCATTCATGAGCACGTTGGATTCGTCCATGGTGGTCAAGGCGCAGACATTCCCCCGGTAAAAGTCGCCAACGCCCTGGGAAGGGCCGAGCACCGTAATCCGTGCGCAAAGCACACCAAGCCAGCATTGCGATACAGTGTGAATGGACTTTCCGGTCGTGGATTACAAAATTGCGGCTCACATGCCGCGTTCTTGCCATCTGAATGCAGAGCGGAGCGCATCGATCGTTATCGCCGCGCCCGATGCGCGGTGCACTGCTCAGCGTCGGCGGGCCAGCCCCCACGACCTGCTTCAGGGCATGCCAATCCACAGGTCGGGGTCGGCCTCCAAGGTCAAGCGGCACAACTTGGGCAGCAGCTTCGCTGAAATTCGGCCAAACGGGAGGCAAGACCTTCCAACCGAGCCTGAGCTGTCGCACCCTGGCCCTGGCGTCGCGGAGCTGACGCCCTCGGACCAAACCAATATCCCTTTGGAGACAGGTGCCGCCGTTGCGGCAGCATTGCTTGGCGTCCTCGTGCTGGGCGCCGGAATCTGCTTGCGCCGTGCGTTGCGGCGGCCACCCCCCAAGGAGGTCACGGGGGCGCCAGAATGGACAAGATCAGCAGGCAATGACGCTATGTCCTTCCTTAGGGGGGCTTGCTCGCATCATGCGCTGCTTGCTCGCAAGCACGACACGGGCTCGGGCCCCAGCTGCTGGGGTGGCCCCGAGCACGGAGCGCTCCAGCGCGTCGAGGCTGGCGTGCACGGCGTGGCAGAGGTCCTCAGGGCCATGGCTGCGGCGGCGGGGGACGAGGCAACGCCGCTTGCCGTGAGGGTGGAGCTCGGCATGGCCCAGTCGCACCTGCTCGCAAGCATGGACGGTCTCGTCCAGGCGGCCGTGGAGCGCCAGGCGGCCGGCCCCAGCCCGGCGGCGCAGAGGACGGCGCTCGACGTCACGCTGGGGCGCATCAACGCGCTGCTCGGCCTGCCGTTCGACGACAGGGACGGGGGGGGGAGAAGGGAGGCGAGGGCGGAGGGCGGCGGGGCGAGGAGGAGCGGGGCACCGGCGGCGGTGCAGCCCGCGCTGGACCGCCTGACCGCAGCCAAGTCCAAGGTGCTGGACGCCGCCGCGCTGGCAGACCGTCTCAGCGACCTGAGCGGGCGAGCGGTGGCCGCCGTGCGCGACGCGGCGCCGTCGGGGGCCAGGGAGGCTGCCGTGGAGGTGGTCGAGGAGTCGGACGACGAGGACGACGGCCTTCGCGTCACCACCGTCCGCCGCCGCGGCTCTGCCGGCCAGGGGGGCTCGGCGATGGTGATGCGGGAGGCCGCGACGGCCGGCCGCTGGGTCGTGTCCAGCCGCGCCGTGGCGGACCTGACGGATATCTCCGCCTCGGTGGATGGCGCTCTGGACGGCTCCAACGAGTACTCCCTCGCCGCGACGGACGGCCGCGTGAAGAGCGTCGTCGAGGCCGCGGCTCTGCTCAAGGCGAGCACGCACTTCAACCAGGCCGTGGCCCTCGGGAGCAGCGAGTCGGACGCCGGCCGTCACGCCCTCAGCATCTACTCCGACGCAGTCATCGCCTCGTGAGGCCGGGGCCCGCCGTGCCCTCCGTGCTCCCTGTGGGCTGCCGCACGGCCGGCCCACGCGCCCCCCCCCCCCCTCCCCCCCCCCCCCCCCCCCCCCCCCGCGCCGCCCCCGCCCCCCGGGCCGCCCGCCCCACCCCCGCCCCCCGCCCGCCCCCCCCAGCCGGCCGAGGCCCGCCCCGCC
>Ga0136560_1001522_pt1 | contig 11986 bp, 7 predicted proteins | sample AntRauMeHopE1497_FD_104925 | JGI IMG/M metagenome (GOLD analysis project Ga0136560, IMG submission 104925) | Saline lake microbial communities from Rauer Islands, Antarctica - Metagenome Hop E1 #497 | ecosystem: Environmental > Aquatic > Non-marine Saline and Alkaline > Saline | place...
TCTCGGCACGCTGACTCTCGTCGGACCCCTTGCGCCCGCCAGCTCGCTCCGACGGCTGCCCTGCCGGCCGGCGCGGTGGAGACGGCATCTGACAGGCCAGGGCCGCGGTCGCGACGCCCGGACGCTCCCTGCGCAGGACGGCAGAAATTTGCTCCGTCGTGCTGCCGCCACGCAACATTTGGAGGGCGCGCTTCCACCCGAATCTCGGCGCCGACCGCCTCCGTGGCCCCGCCGGCGCGGCGGATTCGACTGCCGTAGAGTCAGCGGAGCTCGCGCGCGCCCTCAGGTGGGTGCGCTACTCGGAGGCAAGCGCCGCGATGTCGGCTGACCACAGGGCGAAGCCGACGGCAGCGGCCCACGCCCAGGCCAGAAGGGGCCATGCCCACAGAAACACGGTCGATACGTCCATGCCTTCCGATGCCGCACGCCTCCCGGGGTGGTCCCGGGGCGGAGTGTGTCCTGGGACGTGTGACCGGCCATCCACGGTCCGCTCTACAACTGACGGTCGCTGCAACCTCACCCGCGGCACCACTCGGGGATCAAATGTCGCATTCGGCGGTGGACTCTATGCTGGCCGCAATGAGGGACCTGGCGGGCGCGGCGCGGGAATCCCAGGCGAAATGCGAGCGCCTCGCGGCCGTCTCCGACTGCTTCACGGACCTTGTGGCCGCGCTCTCGACGATCGATGACGTGTGCCGGGTGCAGAGATCATGTCTCCCCGACGATGAGGTCGTGACACAAGAGCTGCTGGAGCGCAGGACGAGGCCGAGGGAGGCCTCAACGGCCGCGGCGGCGTCTCGCGGCGGCACGTCCGGCACGGCGTCCACGAGGCGTGCGCCCCGCAAGTCCACGTCTTCGTCCCTGACTGCGGCGGCCAGGCGCAAGGCGGCGGCCCTGGAGGACTTCCGTGCGAAGCTTCCGAGGTCGTACCAGACCGAGGCAGGAATTGCGATGATGCTGGGCCTCCGCCGGCTCATCAAGCAGTCGGACGCGGACGGCGGCCTGTCGCTGGCGCAGGCGCGAGAGCACCTGGGGGGCGGGCGGTCGCTGATGCAGTGCTCGCAGGTGCTGGAGGTGCTGTGCCGGCTTGGGCACGCGACGCGGGAGGTGCGGGACCGCAAGCAGGGGGTGCGGTTCTTCGCAGCAGGGCCCAAGCGGCGCGCGCAGGGAGGCCGGGGGAGGTGATGGCGGCGTTGGGGCCCGCCGGGGAGCGGTGGAGGCGGGGGGGGCAGCGGCCGCACCTCCGACGGCTGCTCTGATTGACCGAGATTGAACCGAGTGCGTGCCGTGCGTGGCGGCCGTGCCGCTGCCCTTCAACCGTTGCGCCGCCGGGGGCGAGCCCTGACCCCACAGCGCGCAACCAACGAGCCCTCGCGACCCCCCCGGGGGGGACAGGGGAGCGTGCCGCTCAGCCGAAGGCCAGCCGCTTCCTGCCCCTCGCCCTCACTGTGTCCAGGTGCGCCATGGTGCGCCCGAGGCTGGCCGCGGAGCCGGGGCCGGTGCCCTCGCCCCAGGCGGCCGAGGACCGGTACGCTGCCATCACCGCGTCAAACACGTGCTGCGAGTCGGCGTGGGTGGACAGGAAGGCCCGCTCCATGACGTACAGGTCCACGCCCCTCTCGTCGTCGAGCTGCGAGCCCTTGCACTGCTGCGAGAGACCAAAGTCGATAAGCGTCAGAGACACCCGGTCCTTGCCGCCGCTGCCACTGCCGAGCACCGCGGAAGACAATGCCACGGCCCCGGAAGCCGAAGAGGCGCCGGTCGCGCCCGGCTCCGCGGCGGCGGGCTCGTTCACGATCATGTTGCTGGTCGTCAGGTCGCCGTGGACGAGGCCTCCCGCGTGCACGCGAGCCACAACGTCACCAATCGCAGCCGCAGTGGCAAGCTGGGCGGCGTCGTCTCCGCTTGCCGCAGCATCGAGCAGGAACTGCTTGGCAGTGCGGCCAGGCACGCGCTCCATGACAACGAGGCCCGCCGCAACGTCGGTGAGAAGGATGTGCGGCGTCATCACACCCACGCGCCGCATTCTTCTCGAGCACCGGGCGTCCGCGAGCGTGCGCTGCTTCGTGAGGCGGTCATCCAAGACTTTGTGCCGGTAGGACTTCCGGAACCGCTCCTTTGCCACTGCTGGGCGGCCAAGGAAGGTCCCGTACCACAGCCTCTGCGGAAATGTGCGGGATCAGCACGAATGAGGGCGCGGAGGACGGTGCCTGGGCGGGGGCAGCAGCGGCCTTCGGCTCACCGCCTCGGCTCCCTGTGCCTCGAGCGTGAAGCCCGGCAGAGGGGATTCGACCGCGTCCATGGCAGGTGTGGCTGCGCTCGTGTGTGCGGGCTCAGCCGTGCGGTGGCGGCTCTGCGTGCGGTCGGCTCCGGCGTTGGGCTGCCCCGGCAAAGCGTCACGTAAAGTCGGGCCGTGCGGTGGGCGGGCCGGACAGGGAGGGGCTCATGACGCCCATGATGACGCGCTGCGTCCCTCCCGGGCTCTGCATAGCCTCTGCCTCCTGCTGCTGCGTTCCCTGCATGCGGACGAGGTCGGCGACCTGCCTGACGTTGCCCGAGGCGACGAGCCAGTGCTTGAAGGCGCCGTCGACGCACTGCTGGAGGGACTCCTGGGCGGCCCCGGCGAGGCCGGCGGAGCGAATGGATGCCCTCAGGGCGACGACGCGCTCCCGCTGCTGGCGGACGGCGGCGGCCATGGCGGGGGGAAGCGGCAGGCACCGGTCGTCCGGCCCGGGGAGGCCGGAGGGGGCGGGGACGACGGGCATGGCGAAGCTGCTGGGGTCAAGGGCCCGGGCGGCGGGGCGGGAGGCGGCGCCGGGGGCGGTCGGGGAGCCGGTGGGGGAGGGGGCGGGGGAGGCGGAGGAGGAGGCCGAGGAGGCGTCGGCGTCTGCCTTCCCAAGCACGCAGAATCGGGCCCAGGCGCCCGAGTTCGGGGCCTTGGGCGAGGAGGCGGGCAGGAGGCGCGCGACCACGAGGGAGGCGCGCATGCCCCGGTGCGGGGAGCAGTGCGGCCCCACGCGGACGTCTCGGCAGTCCCCGAACACCAGGGGGGGCCGCAGCGTGTAGACCGACGCCGTGGTGGTGACCGAGTTCCCCAGGCGGACCTGCCTGGCCGCCCCGATGACGTGGCAGCCGTCGCAGAGGTCGATGGTGAGCACGCCCGCGGCGGCGCCGACCACGACGGTGGTGTTGGTGCACGCGCGCACCGCGGCGTGGCGGAAGGGCCGGAGGACGTAGACGAATGCGTCGACGCAGCCCTCGACGACGAGGTCGCGCAGGCCCGAGGCGCTGGCCTCCCCCGTGTCGACGTCGGCGTGGATGACGGTGCCCTTGCGGACGTGGAGGACGCCGAGGGGGGCGCCGGCCTCGGCCTCTGGGGACGAGGCAGCGGCGGCGAGCGCGGGGCGGAGGAGGAGGCGAGCGGTCCGGGCCGGCTCCCCGGAGGAGGAGGAGGAGGAGGAGGAGGACGACGACGACTTGATGGGCGTGACGGGGGGACCGTCCACGGTCGGGCTGGGCGGCGAGGCGGCCGAGAAGGACGGGGAGAGCGGCGGGTGGACGGGGAGGCCGGGGACGGGGTGGGAGAGGGATTCCCTGAGGGCGGGGGCGGAGCCCGAGGAGGGAGACGGGGGGGGCACGGCGGGGGAGGGCCGCTTGCGCGGGCTGGATGACGTCACGTAGCCCTCGCCGCCCATGGCGAGGGGGAGGACGCGGTGCGCGGAGCCGCCGTCGCCGGCGAGGACAGCGGGGACGGCCTCCGCGGCAGCGCGGGCGCCCCCGGCAGGCAGGCCCAGCTGCGCGGAGAGGCTCGGCGCCGCCTCCGCAGCGTCCTCCCCCGGCGTGAGAGCCAGCCGCTGCACCCCGTCGGCGATGACGGCGGCAGAGCCGGCGTTGGGGGCCGCCAGAAGCGCCGCCGCGAGGGCGGAGCGAAGCCAGCGGGCGCGGCTCCGGCGCTCGGACTCAAAGTCTGCCGCAGCCACGTCGGAAGCCGACGGGGCGGCGGTAGAGGCGGGCCCGCGAGGGGACGACGGCTGCTCCGCGGCCGCTCCCGACGCGGAGGAGCCGGCGAGGCCGGCGAGGCCCGTTTGCGCCGCGAACACTTCGGGCGACGGCCAGCTGATGTCCACGTTCCAGAGCCTCTTGGACGGCTGCGCCCGCAGCTTGGGGGCGTAGGTCTGCAGCAGCACAAACGCGGCCAGCAGGCTTCCAGACAGCGCCTCGCCGTCGCCCGCTTCGTCCAGCGCGAGGGACCAGCAGAGGTCAAACACGCTGCGTCACATCAGGGGGGACCGAGGCCAGAGGCAAGCTCGAACACTGCCGACCAGCGAACGGGCCTCAAGGACCGCAGCCGGACCCTGCACGCCGTGCGCGACGCCAAAACCGTGGCACGCCGGCATGCTCACGTGTCTGCAGCTGTTGCATCCCATCGGAGCGAACTGGCAGCGAGTGATCGCCACGCCGCCCGGCTGCGACAGGGAAGAAACAACGTCGTCAAAGCCAATCAGTCGCCACAGCTTCCAGCAGCGCCGCCTCAGCGCGGTGTGCTGGCACGGCGGAGACCAATGCTACAGTGCGCGATGCCTGTGGTGCGGGCGCCTCCTGGGAGTCTCACCTGGTGGTGCCGCCCGCGCTCAAAGTTGCGGCAACGGCGGCGGCCGCGGCGATGGTCGGCCTCTTGCCGCTCTTGGGCGTCGGGAACGCCAGCCCGTGATCAAAGCAGTCCGACCGAAGCCTCCATGCTGCCATCGGACAAGCAGGAACGGGGGCTGGGCTGCGGACCCGCCCTCGGGGTGTGCCTCGCGCCCGACCCCCTCCACGCATAACTCTGCCTTGATTCGCGCGTGTGTCCCCCGCTCCCATCGGCCACTCCACACAGGCTCGCGGAGCCATGGCTGCATCCACGGCGTCAGCCCCGGTTAGTGCCCCGGCGTGCCCTGGCTGTGCGGACGCGTCCGGCCGCCAAGGACCGGTGGCCCGAGCGCACGCGCCGCCCGCCAGCGCCTTCAGGCCCGGCTTCCCACCTCACGCGCAGACCACCATCAAGATTCGTGCCGGCATGACGTGCGGCGGCTGCGAGGGCGCCGTGAAGCGCATCCTCGGCAAGTTGGACGGTGAGCAAGCGAGTGACGGGGCGCGTCAGCCATGGCCCCGCCCGCGCGACGGGAGCGGCGATGCATCTCCTCGGCGCACCCTTGCTCGCCCATTGGTGCAGGTGTCACTGATGTCACGACCAGCGTGGAGGCCAAGCTCGTGACGTGCAAGGTCGCCGCCCCTGCCTCGACCGAAGCCGTGGTGGCCGCCCTTGAGAAGTGGGGCAAGGCGTCCAAGAAGGAGGTTGCCCTGCTGCCCGTTGATGCGTGAAGCGTGTGCGCTGGGTGGCAGCGCCGCACCGGGCAGTGTCGAACGCCCAGTGATGCATGGCACCGCATTTGTTCGCGCGCCTGCTCGCCGCCAGACACAGATGCGGGTCCTGCAGGGCCCGTCGGCGGCCGTGGGTCAGCGGCGCGTGCGGGCGGCGAGGGCGCGGTCCGCCTGAATCTTTGCGACGGCCTCGACGTCGGCCTTGGTGGCGAAGGCCTCGATGATGGCGCGCTCCGAGGCCACGAGGTGCACGGGGTCGGGGCGGGCGATGCGCAGCTGCGCCCGCTCGGCCTTGAAGGCAGCCGAGGGGTTCCACTGCTGCGGCTTGCCGCCGCCGCCCATGCCCATCTGGTTCATGAGCATGGCCGACTGGTCCGCGAACTCGCTGCTCTTGCCCCCGAGCACCAGGGTGATGATGCCCTGGCAGCCGTACAGGCACATGATGTACCACGAGAAGGAGGTCACGAGCGCGGGGTCGAGAAGCTCCAGCGACTGCGACATGTCACGCTGGGTCAGGCTGCGGAAGCGCTCCGTGAGGGAGAAGGGCAGCTTGACGAGGATGAAGCCGGTGAAGAGCGTCTGCACAAGCGTGAGAAAGCCGATGTTCGACAGGTAAAACACCGCCTGCGTCTGCATCGGCCCCATCATCGAGGAAGTGTCCATCGCCGCCGCCTCTGCCTTGGTGCGGAGCCCCTCGCCCTTGGTGCGCAGGAGCCACGTCTGCGGGGTGGCGGTGCGGGGGCGGGAGGGTCAGGGCAGTCGACGGCACACGGGCCGCCGGCCAGCAGCGCAGCCGACAGGGTGGGGTCTCACTTGCCTTCCGAGCACGGCATCCTTGCTCAGGAAGCCAGATGCCATGCGGGTCCGCTGCGAGCGCTCCACGATGCCACTGCGGCGGGAGGGGAAAGCGGAAGCTGGCGGGGTGAAGGGCGCCTGCACGGACTTTGCCTGTGCACCGCCTGACGGCCGCGCTGGCGGGGCTGCTCACCGCTGCTCGACCTCATCGGCGTCCTTGGCCGTAGGCTTGGTCATGAGCTGCATCAGGATGGTGCGCAGCAGCTGCACAATAATGATCAGCGCCGTCAGCGGAAGCAGCACCCAGTCGCGGATGCGCGGGTCGAGGGTCAGCTCCCCAACATCAGGCATAGCAGACTATACCGCTCGCAGGACCCGGACTCGGGCGTCGGAGCTGTGCTTGCGGTGCTCGCTCGACCGCCCGCGTTTGATTGACCAAACAAAAGCTCGCAATGATATGATTGCCTTCAGTCAGCAGGCCAGAACTTGGCACGCGGTAGTTTCCCCGCGGAACACGCACACACTCGACCGTCACCATGCCCGCGCTTTCACGCAGGCGCGTGGGAGAGCCTGTTGTTCTGAACGTTTACGACTTGAGTCCGGCGAACGAGCACTTGAGGTTCGTCGGCCTCGGGGCGTTCCACTCCGGCGTCGAGGTCCACGGGACCGAGTACACCTTCTCGAACAGCGGCGTGTTCTCTACGGCTCCCAAGGACGCGAATGGCGCACCGTTGTGCGAGTCCGTCGTGCTCGGGGAGGTCTTCATGGGCTCCAGCGAGGTCGCACGCGTTGTGGACGAGCTCCGCCACGAGTGGCGTGCAGGCACCTACAACCTGCTCAAGAAGAACTGTAACAGCTTCGCTGATGCCCTCGTGAACCGCCTTCTGAACCGCTCGATCCCGGGCTGGGTGAACAGGAGTGCGACGCTCGGGCAGTACTGCTCGTGCTTCATGCCGGACGAGGCAGCGTCGGCCGCACCCGTGGACAGCGCGGCGGGCGGCGGGGGGCCTTCCTCCGGTGGTGGGTTCCACGTCATCCGCGGCCGCGGCGGGCCGAGCAAGCCCAAGGGCCGGGAGGTGATGTCCTTCGCCGGGGGTGGCTCGTCGTCCTTCACCACGCCCGACGCCGGGGAGGACGGGGCGAGAGCGAGGACCAAGCCCGCGGCAGCGGCACCAGGGCGGAGGCTGGGGAGCCTGGCTGGCGCCGGGAGCAGCGCCGCCGCGGCGCCGGCCCCGGCGTCATCGTGGTGGGGCGGGGCGGCGGGCGGGGCGGCGGAGCCACGGCCCGCCGCGCCGGCCGTCACGGCGCCTGCGTCGGAGCGTCGCTCCCTCATGCTCAAGGCGACCCTGAAGCGGCAGGCCGCCGCGAGAGATGCCTAGCCAGCGCAGCCTTGTGACCCCAGCCGGGGCGGCCAGCGCGCCCGCCCCGGTCGAATGCCTGTTTGCACGAGCCCGAGAGCCTCAAAGCTTGCAAACTGCGTGACGCCGCGTGCCTTTTGAAACGTTTCGGGCGCGAGCTCTGACCAAACGGCCCGGCACACAGCGCCCGGCAGTGCCCTCGACCAGTGAGCAGTGCCCTCGACCAGTGAGAGCCTCACTTCGGGGGCACGCGCCGCTTCGGACAGCATGCCGGCTGGCCCGCGGGCTCCGGCCCGTGGGTCAGTCCAGCATGAGGTCCCGGAGCGCTGCCCGTGGGTCAGTCCAGCATGAGGTCCCGGAGCGCTGCCCTCGCCGCCTCCCCGGCGTGCTCCGGGTGGTCCCGCAGCGCCGCGCGCAGCACGTCCTCGGCCCCGGACATGACGATTGCGCCGATGAGGGTCTTGTCCCAGCTGACGGCGTTGCGGAGGGCGAGCGCGCCGTGCCGCTGGATCACCCCGTGGTCCGGGTGCCGCCGCATCACGGTCAGGATGACGCCCTGGCCGCCGCTGGAGACCAGGAGTCGGGCGTTCTCCTCCACGCGGAGCACGCAGCTCGCGAGGGCCGCGAGGGCCTGGTCCGCGGTGTCGGCGCGGTCGCGGAACAGGTGTGCGGTCCGCAGCATGAGCAGCATGCCGACCACGGGACCGTCGTCGACGCCGTCAGAGGCGGCGGACGCCGAGGCCGAAGCCGCTGCGACCGCCTCGGCCGCCGCCTCGGCCATGGCCGGCGCCGCTGACATGATGCCCATCCCGCTGGCAGAGCCGCCGCCCCCCCAGTCGGCACCCGCCGAGGCGCCGGCTCCCCCCGCCGCCAGCACCGGGTCGGCCATGGCGCGCTTGACCGCGTCGGAGTTGCTCAGCGCCTTGAGCAGAGCAAAGCCGGCCCGGACGACGCGCAGGGCCGCGGGCGCGGCCGGGCTCTCCTCCTCCCCGGCCGGCGGCGGCTTGGCCGCCTCGACGGCCGAGGAAATGATCGGCACGATGACCGACCCGATGGCTCCCGAGTCGAGCATCGCGTTGCAGGAGTCGTTATTGACGTGCAGGGCCCGCAGGGCGAGGAACAGCTCTGCCACGCGGCCCCACGCGGGCGAGGCCCCGTCGGCGTCGGGCGTGACGGCGACCGACAGCGTGCGGATGAGCAGCGGCACCGTTGTGCCGTCATGCGCCATGGCCTTGGCGCACTCGAAGCCCTGGGCCATCTTGGCGGACGGGTCGTCGCGAGCCGTGACGGCGCGCAGCACAGCGCACGCCGCGCGGACCGCGTTGTCGTCCCCCATCCGCCCGGAGAGGAGCTCTACCGCCGAAGTGGGCGCCTCCTTCTCCACGAGGCGGCGCTTGAAACCCTCCACGCGGGTCGCCACCATGCCGGCGCAGCGGCCGGCGGCGCAGGCCAGCGCCGGCGAGGCCGCGTGACGTGCCAGCCCGCCGGCCATGGCGTCGATCGCGGCCGTGGACACCCCAGCCCGACACTCGTCGCTCTTGAAGCAGAGCCGGCGGAGGGCGTGCATCCCCTCGGAGAGCGCCCCCGAGAGCTCCTCCGACGCCATACCCACGATCATGGCCTTCTCCGGAACTGCTGCGTCCGAAACAACCACGTCATCACTGGCAGCCGCAGCCGGGGGGCTGGCCAGGGCGTGCAGCTTCGCAAGCACCGCACACACGGCGGGAACGAGCCCGGAAGCCGCGCACCGGCTGCGCAGCGCCGTCATGCGGGATGTGCGTTCATCCTCATCAGTGCCAGACTCGTCAAACAGAGTGATCACGCTGCCGAGTGCCCGGGACGCCGCCGCAACGTCCTCGTCCGTCTCGAACAGCCTCTCCTCTGCGCCCAGCGCCTCTAAGTCCGCCTTGGCTGCCTCCACTGGGTGCCGGAACGAACGAACTGCGGCAGCGATGGCGGCTGCGCCCTCAATCCCGCTGGCTGCGGCAATCACGCCGTCCGTTACGAGGTCCGACAGGTCGTAGCCCTCCGCGGCAAGCTGCTCCTTGGCATCCGCAACAGCCTCCTGCAGCGTCATTTCAAATTCTTCCACATTCTCTGCCACGGCTTCGTTGAACGTGGACTGGTGAATGCGAGGCGCGGCCATCGCGGCGAAGGGCTCGAACCACGAAGCTGCTCCGGCAAACGACCGTTTGCCAAGGGTGCACGGCTAGGGGCTTTTGAATCAAGTGCCCAGCCCGTGTTCGCATCGGTCACGCGCAAACGTGCATTGGCAGAGTCACAGCGCGAGGAAACGGCAGCCGGTCGGGTGAACTGCCCCGCCGTCCAGCACGTCTGGTTTTCTCTGGCTGGGTGGATGAACGCGCTCAAGCAGTCGTTGCACGCCGTTGCGCATGCTCAGCTGTCATGGTTGGGCGCCACCTCGCGGCTGGTTCACGATGCAAGCGCTCCGCGCCGGTATTGCACGCCCGCGGTGCCATGACGCAAGGCTGTGTGAGGCAGCTCGAGTCACACTCGATGACGCAAAACCTGACTGACATGCCGGCATGCGTGGGTCTTCGCCGCGGAAAGGAGCAGTGGCCCTCAACCTGGCGCTCCCTGCTTTAAGGGTAAGTCAGCCAGCTACTACGCTGCACACGTGAGCCCGCCAGCGAACAGGACACCGCATTGCGCGCAGGAGCGTCGTCAGAACTGGCAGAGCTGGAGAAGCCGGCATTGACTCAACGATGGGCAAGCCCGTGCAGTGGCCGCCTCGAGGTGAGGCTGCCATGAGAGGGTGGAGCCCTGCAGGTGGATGCGCTGATCCGGCCGGTGCTCGATTGAAGTAATGACAAGCAGCCCACTTCCACCGGAGCCACTGGACACCATCTTTCATCACGATAAGTAACCATCAGAAAATGGTTTGAGCACGGTCTACCACCAACGACCCACGTCACTGATCAGGCATCCTCACTCCCCGCGCCACGTCGCCGCGCAGCCGCATGCCGCTGCGTCAGCGTGCTGGTTTGCTGCTTCAGCTGCAACGCTGCACCCTGGACAGCGGTCGCAACCAGTTCAGGGCTGTACCAGCGTCAGACTTTGCACATCCAAGCACAAGGTGCCAGATGTCAGCATCCTGCTGGTTCAGCCATCATCCACCACCCATGCCATCGGCTGTCAACTCCGGACGAACTGCTGGTGAATGCTGGCGGTACCATGCAGACACAACCCCCGAACCAATCCTTGGGTCTCATCGCGCCTGTCGCCCTCGAACCGACTTGCTTTACGGTCGCTGAGCTCCTTTACTGCGGCTGGTCATCGTGGCTTCGTTTGAGCTCATGGGTAATGGTTGGCCACAAGCTGCGATCGCCACAAGTGGCAAGCATGTGCATGCACTGAGTCTGGTCCGCCACCATTCAGGTGGCCTTGATTCACGCTGGCCCCCGGCCTTGGACAATGCCTGAAAGGACGTTGCTACCAAACAAAAGGATACTTCCAGACACCGAGCCTCGAACCTCTGGATGCATGGAGCTCGCAACGGCAATGGATTCATGTCGCTTGTAGGCATCAGACCAGCTTCCGCGCACAGCAGTCCAAGTGTCCAAGGCTGCTGTTACTTCGGCCATCACGGGATTTTTCCTTGCCGCCCCCATGCTGACTGCAGAGGTGCTCTTGCCGCTCTGCCTGTAATCAAGGGGTGGGAGGGGGCGACATCCTAAAGCCAAGGAGGCTTGAGGGACCTCATTGCACGTCAGTAACATATGCTGGACACATGCAATGGTCAAACCATTCTCCAAGTGGTCACTTAGTCTCCGAAGAGCTGTACTAATGCATGGTCAGACGATGCTGAGTCAAGAGGTCAATGAGTTTTGGTGCGCTCATTCGTGAGGTGACGGTCAGCAGGTCCGCTCGCAGTGACATGGCATGTGCCAAACACAGGCTTTTAATGAAAAAGGCTGTTCTGTGGTGCCCATTTCTTGGACGATCATCTACCGTTGCTTGGACGGGCATCTGCTCAACTTCCAGACCCGGGCATCTACGGTTGCTTGCCCAGATTTGTCCCCCGTCAATGTCGTATGCGGGCTCAAAGCATTCGGCCTGCCAATTATGGGCAGCAGAAGCTTCCCCTCTGCAACGGCCTGCAATGTTTCCACTCTCATCAACGGAGCTTCAGTCATGAGTACCCGCCTCTGTTTTTTGCCTCCTGCAGCGCTCCTGCAGCAATGCTGGGCACTTTCCAGAAAGGGAGGCAGCGCTACTTTTGCGGGTCCTGTTGATTGAATGTTGGCACTATCACGTTCCATGTCGGCAATACACTGACAGGGGTCGATCGTGATGTCAAGTTCGGACTTGGCCCTCAAGGATAAAGTGGCACGAGCAATGGTGGTGGATGGAGCAGTGTTTGGGCTGAAGACAGTTTGCCAACATGCGACTGCACTTGTAACAGGTGAACACACCACGCCAGTTGGCACTTGTTGCGCTCCAGTGGCACA
>Ga0136560_1001523_pt1 | contig 11980 bp, 8 predicted proteins | sample AntRauMeHopE1497_FD_104925 | JGI IMG/M metagenome (GOLD analysis project Ga0136560, IMG submission 104925) | Saline lake microbial communities from Rauer Islands, Antarctica - Metagenome Hop E1 #497 | ecosystem: Environmental > Aquatic > Non-marine Saline and Alkaline > Saline | place...
CCCCGCGTCCTCCCACGGCTCGGAGACAACCCTCCGAACCCGCCGCGGGGCCTCGCCCCGGCGCCGGGCCAGCCCCTCCGCCCGCAGGGCCTCGGCGGCCCGCTCCGCTGCGGCGGCCTCCCGTCGCTCCCGCCGCTCGCGCAGGGCCTCGGCGTCGACGATTCGTCGCTCCGCCACCGCCTCCTCCAGGGCCTGCAGCTCCAGCGCACGCAGCTCGGCCTGGGCCGCCGACAGCGCATCCCACTCTGCCTGCTTTTCTGCACTCAGTGCGGCGATGCTTGCCGCTCTCTCGGCGACAGCGGCATCTTCGCGATCCTGCTTGGCTTTGCGTTCGGCATCGGCCTTGGCCCTGAGCGCCACCATGCGTGCCTCATGTGCGCCCGCTTCCGGATCTGGTGCACGCGGGCGGGGCGGCTCCGGCTCGCGCGGCATTGCGCCGGCGGCAATGGCAGCCCCGGCTGCCCGAGCCATCGACCGGCGGAGCGCCGCCGCAGCCTTGCCACGCTGGCGAGCTGCCATGTCAGAGCCCGCAGGAGTCTCCGCCAGCTTTTCCAGGCGCCTGTCGGGGGGATCATTGCTCCGGCCGGGCGGACCGTCGAAGAACTCGTGGGGCGCCAGGCTGGCAAGGAGCCTCCCAATCTTGACATCGCCGCCGTGACCAAGCGACAGCTGCATCACGAACGTGCCGAGGGGGGAATGCCTCCCCTGCGGCCGGCACGGGGCGGGAGGACGACTGCGTGATCGCCGGCCACGGAAGCTGCCAGCCACCAAGGCTTCCCGTGAGCGCGTCCCCTCTCACCACGGCGTACGCCGGCGCCCCGTGGTCAATGAGCGCCTTGACTGTCTCCAGCGACTGCGGCCTCGTAGTCAGCGCCTGGATGAGCAGCTGGCTGGCGTCTTCCTGGTGTTCGGGGCAGGACAGGTCGCCGCCGAACACCGACCGGATGAGCGAAACCAGCTGCTTCGCGTTTCCGCGGCGCACGGCCATCGCAGTGTCACTCAACGCTGCACGCTGGCCACGCCCGGCCATGGCTGCTGACAACGCCTGAGTGCTGCGGCAGGGATTGGAGTGTCTGCGCGGCCGCCACTCTCTTGCTGCCCCGAGCCTCACTGTGCGTTGCATCCGCACTGCCCCCTCCCCAGGTCCGGAAGCGAACCCAGCGCTAGCTTGCCCGCCCGGGGCGCATAGCCTCTGCAAGAGCGGCGGCAATGTGCTTCAGGGTGTGGTTGCGCTCCAGCGACGCGTCGGGCAGCGGCTCCCCAGTGAGCGGCGACTTGGTCGCGCCCATTCCCAGCCACTGCGACATCGCCTTGGCGTCGTACGTGTGGCCGTCAGCCGCGACCGCAGGCGCGGTCATGGGCTCCCTGGTGATGGGGCACTCGAGCGCGTCCCTCAGCGCCTCCAGAGCGGCCACGGGCATACGGACCTCGATCGGGCCGTCGCCGGGTCGTGCCAGGAGCTCCTCGATGCGCGCCGCCGCGTCGCCCACGGCGGCCTTGGCCCCCTTGTCCGACCAGGACCGGGCAAGGCCGGGCGGCCGCTCCGCGCGGGCGGCGCGGGCGGCGGGGGCCGCAAGGGCGGGGCGCGGCTGGGCGGCGGGCGCTGCTGCTGCTGCCTCAGCGTACCGAGCCTCTCGTGCGGCCGCCGCGGCCGCTCTCTCTGCCCTCTGCGTCTCCAGCCTGGCCCTGGCCTCAACCACCCGCTGCCGAGTCTCAGTGGTCCGGGCCACGGTGTCTGCGCGGCGCTGCGTCTCCTTCCTTTCCCATTCTTGCATCGAGGCAGTGACACTATCGTGGATGGTTCTGCATTCGGCGTGCTTTCGCGCCCGCTCCGCTGCGTCCGCCCTGCTCTCGCGAGCGATCCGTGCGTACCGCTCCTCGCGCGACTCAGGCGCTTCAGGAGAAACCGGCGATGCGCGCCTAGCAGCAGCAGCCTCATCAGGGCTCGGGGTCGCGCCGCCGGCCACGGCGGCCCGTGCCACCCTCACGAGATTACGGCGAAGCGCGGTCAGATTGCGAGCCATCTGCCGGGGCCCGAACCCCGTCCCCCTCGAAGAAGATGCAGCGACGGTAAGCAGTGGCTCCGTCCGGGCGAGGAACTCGTGGGGGCGCCGGTGGACAAGCAGCCTCCCGATCTCGGTCATCGGCGACGGCTTGAGGATGGCGGCCTCGGCAAAGCTGTCCAGTACTGTGTGTCCGTCCTGCAGGCGGGGCGGGGGGAGGGGTTACGCAGTAGCAGCGGCCGCGGCACCCCGACCAGCCTGCGCGCGTGGATGCTTGCCTTGCCGCCCTCCCTGCTCACGTCGTCTACACCGTCCAGGGAGGCACCATGCGCGAGCAAGGCTTCTACGACAGACGCAGAGCCCGCCTTGCACGCCAGCTGCAAGGGGCTGCTGCCTTTTTGGTGCACGTCCGCGAAGCGCAGACTGCCGATTCCGGCAGCAAACTGCGTGGTGCAGACTTCCCTGACCACCGGCGCCCGCTTCCCCCAAATGGCACGGGCCAGCTGTGATTCGCTGCTCATGCCTTCGGCGTCCGGAGGGGCGAGTGTGAACCGCGGCGGCGGCGCCTCCTCTGGCTGGCAGCTGGCCACGCTCGTTTGCGGACACTCCGTAAGCAACGCTGCCGCGCTGGGGTTGAGGCAGGAGGGAGGGCGCGCGCTTGATCCCACTGCTCAACGTCACACGCCTTGATGCCACTGTCACGCATCGGCCGCCAGCGCGCGAGCTGCCTTGCGCCCCCCCGGGCTCGCGAAACGCTCGACAGTCGCGTCCAGCTTGCGCAGGATCCCGGCGGCGCTGCTGCTGAGCGGGGAGTCCTGGAAGCCGCCCAGACGCTCGGCCTGGTGCCGGACCTTGTCCATCACGCCGGACGCCTGCAGCATCCGCTGCGGTGTGTTGCGGAGCACCTCGGCAGCCTTAGCCTCAAGCTCCGCCTGCCTCATCTTCAGCACGTTACGGTTCAGCCGCCGCTCGAGAGCCGAGTCGTCTGGGGCCATGGCAGCAGCCGTGGTGGCCTGCATCTGAGCGACCAGGCTCGTTCCATGCTTCCTGCGCCTCACGAGGTCCTCTTCGCGGCGACGCCTCGCCTCCTCGGCTGCAGCCGTGGCATCGGCTTCTGCTCGGCGCAGCTGCTCCCGCTCCCCCGCGCGCCGGGCCCTTCTGCCCTCGTCGTGCTCCCGCATCTGCTCGAGCAGAAACTCGCGCTCGTGCTTCAGGATGCGCTTGCGCTTCTCGTCCCTGCTCTGCGCGCGCTCGTCTTGCTCGCGATGCCGCTCCTCCATCTCGCGGGTGGCTCGCTCGGCGGCTTCCCGGTCAACCGTGGCGGGGTCAACGAAGGTGCCCCCCATCGCCGCTAGCTTCCGCTGCACCGTCTGCCGGCGACCCTCGACCACGGCGAGCCGAGCTTGCTCCCTTGCCTCGAGCTCCGCATCGGCGCGCTGCAGCTCCTCAGCCTCTTGGATGAAGCGGCTCCGCGCGTTCTGAAGCTTCCACTGAATAGCCTGATGGTTAGCGAGCTGGGTCTCGCGCACAGAGCATCTCTGTGCGTGCCGCTTGGCCACTGCGCTCGCCTGCTCAAAGCGCGCCGCAGCACGCACCTTCTCCAGCTCAGAACGAGCCTCCTCCGCCCGCCGCTCTCGCTCCGTCAGCTTCTGTGCCTGAATCTGGTGCTGGAGCAGAGCCACGTCCCCAAGAAACTTCTTTGACCGGCTCTGCTTACGCCGCTGGGCCTCGGACCGTGCTGCGTACTCGGCCTCTGTGACGGACTGGGCAAGGCGCAGCGCCTGTTCGTCGGCACGAAGCTCCGCCTCTCGGAAACGGCGCTGCTCCTGCCGCTGCTCGTCGAGACCAACGCGGAACGACTCCTTCTTCCGCCGCGCCTCCACAGACTTCGCCATGGCATCAAGATCATTGATGGTCTCGTCAACCAGCGAGAGGCCGGACCACATGTCCGTGTGGGGCTTGTGCAGCATCATTTTTGGAGCGGGAAGCTCCGGTGAGCCTGCCTCAAGGCCAGGGGGTGCGCGAGTCGTCCGCTGGCCGCGAGCCATGCCACCGTCGCCGCCCATGTGCTCGGCCGCCTCTTTGGATTCTGCTTGGTCGACAGGTGTGCTGCGGCGAGCACCAATCGCCGGAGCCGCCGCCGGCGTCCCGTGGGGCTCCACCCTGTCTGCTGCTGCTGCGCCGGAGCGGCGCGCGCGCTGCTCCCTGGACCGTTCGGCTGCTTCCGCGACGATCGTGCGGAGCTCATCTCGCTGCGGGTGATGGTATGGCGTCGCGCAATCAGCGGTCGCCTGGCTCAATGCACGACGACCACGTGCTCGCGCATCGCATGGAAACCTGGCGACCTCACTGTCAGTGCTGCAGCGTTCACGTCTGTGCCCAGCGACTGGACCAGGCTCTTGGAGGCTGAGGCGGCCAGTCGCCCTGCTCGCCTCGGTGGCATGCGCAGCTCAAGCTGCAAAGCTCGCGGGAAGGGGCAAGAAGGAAGGCCATGAGTAAGAGCCCATCGCCGGAAGAGCAGCCACCACTGACGGGTACGCCGACCCGGGAAGCAGCATTCCGTTGAGCCCGCGGCCCTCGCCGCAGGGTCCGGTCCAGAAAAGGAAGTCGCGGGGGCGGCGCTGCTCTCACCTGAAGCCGGTGCGAAATGATCAGGCGCGCATCTTCCCGGGCTTTGAACCTGAGCGCCGCTTCCTTGGAAAGCTTCCTGCGGCCATTTCAGCCAGGCATCCGACGGAGGAGTGATCATCATGGTCAGGCGCAGGGCAAGCGGCCGCCCAGCTTTGCTCTGGGCCACCGCATGACAGCTGCAACGAGCAGAGAGGAGTTGCGGACAGCTTTTGGCCGCAATGCCCCGGCCAGCCTCGAGAGCCGGGTGAGCTCGTCTGCTACCGTTTCCCATCAGTAATCAGTGGGCACGTGCAGCAACCAGGGCCCCTGTAGGCGCTGCTGCGGCAGGTGCGGCCGGTTTCGCACTGGCCAGCCGTCTCACCCAGGCATGACAGAAAGGCCGGCAACGTGCGATTCCCTCGGACCGAGCACCTCCAGCGTGCCGAGCAGGACGCGATGGCGGGGGGGTTGGGGGGGCGATGGGCCCGAGCGGTGCTGCTCGCGGGTCGAGCCGCCATGGATGCGGAAGGGGCGTTTTCTGGCCTGCCCGCTGTAGCTCTGCAAGCCGGGGGCGGTGGTGGGGCCTCGGGCACACGCAAGCAGGGTCCTTGCGGCAGCGGCACCCTGCGGAACAGGCCCGAGGCACCACGCCAGCCCGCAGCCCCAGCTGGCGTCGTCGTGCATCCACCGGGCTTGCTCGCTGGCGGTTGCTTCCCCCTATTCCGTCCGTTAGTTGCGCCGGGTGCCACCCAGAGCTGCCGGGTGACGCGCCCCGCGATGGCAGCCAAGCTCAAGGATGGCTTGTTTCTCGGTGACGCGGAGGCTGCCCAAGACATTGACTTCTTGGCGGCAAATAAGATCTTGAAAATCATCAACTGCTCCGGGCGCCAGGCGCCCAACCTGTACGAGGCCGCGGGGGTTCGCTACCTGACGTATTACTGGCCGCAGGCGGGCAATTGCATCATCTTTGATGAGTCCAACGCGGTGCTGGACGAGATTTACTCGTTCATCGAGGAGTCCTTGGCGGCAGGCCTCAGCGTCCTGGTGCACTCCACGGACGGGGTGTCCCGAGCTTGTTTTTGTGCGGCTATTTATTTCATGCTCAAGTACCGGTGGACTCTCCCGAAGACGCTGACTTACCTGCAGGCGAAAAGGCCAGACCTGTCGCCCCGCCCCGGCTTCATGCGCCAGCTCTCCGCGCTGAACGACTCGCTGCAGCGGGTGACGCGCTCCGCGCTCGGCGACGCGGCGCCGGCCATGATGCGCCGTTTCACGGACTGGGACGTGCCCCTGCTGCGCTCGCTGGAGCGGGCCTCGCACGGATCGTCGCCCGTCCCGCTCGCCTCGGACGAGCTCCTCCTCACGGTCACGTACGTCAACTCCCAGGCCCAGCCCGACAGCGCCATCGCCAGGGCACGCGCGCCGCCGTCCCCGTCGTCGCGCCCGAGCTCCAAGCCCCGCCGCCGCCTGACCTGGATCGACGACCCCAGGAGGCGCGGCACCTCCCACCCCCACGTGCCCATCTCGCCGACCACCCGGCGCCCGTGCGTCGAGCGGCCGCCCACCCCCTCCTACTCGGCCATCAAGGCGGGCCCGGGCTGGGTCGACCTCCTCTCGCCCTCCGCGCGGCGAGGGGTCACCGCCTCGGGGCAGCCCCTGGCGGGGGGCCTCCCCCGGCCGTACGCTGACGGCCTCCCCCATCGCCGCGCGGGCCAGGAGGATCCGACGCCGGTCCTCCGAGTCAGGGCCTCGGCCCTGGACCGGGCGGCCGCGGGCCGCCCCAGCTCCGCGCCCATGCGCCGCGCAGAGCGATCGCCGGGACACCAGGCGGGGGTGGGGGACGGCGCCGGGGCGACGGCCCACGAGGACCGCCGGGGCGGCGACCCGGCCGGGGCCCGCGGTGGGGCGGGACCCGACGCGGGCCCGGTCTCGGCCTCGAGACCGCAGTCGGCGCCAGCTGTCAGGGTAGCGGAGAGAAGGCGGGCGCAGGACCCCCGCGCGGCAGCCGCCGTGTCGGGCCGCGACTCCGCGACGGAGCAGGCACCATCGTCGGTGCCGAGGGGCCGCAGCCCCGCGGCGGCACAGTCGGCGGACCCTCTGCCCCAGCCCGGGGCTCCGCCGGGCGGACGGGGGCGCGAGGCGGACAGGAGGCAGCCGTTGCTGCTGCCGTCCGCGTCGGAGCCATCGCTGCTGGCAGCGGCGGGGTCGGCCGGCCAGCTCCGGAGCGATGTGCGCAGCGCGTGGGGGGCGGGCGTAGCGGGAGCGGTGGCGTCCGGAGGGAGGCACCGGGGGGCAAGCCCACAGGCCGGGCGGGAGGCGGGCGGCGACGACCGGCGCCCAGCCTCGGCGGCGTCCGCGAGGGACGACGTCTCGGCGACCACCGGCGCCGGCGCGTGGGGCACGGTCACCTCCGCACCGTCGGGGGTCGCTGGGTCCGCCGGGGCGCACGCCAGGGGGGCCCGCGGGGGCCCTGTCAGGGCTGTGGCCGACGCTCCCGCCGTGGCGGGCTCTGCCACGTGGGCCGCGGGGGGCAGCGCGTACGGTTCGTACGCCGACGGGCGGACGGCGCGGACGCAGCACTCGAGGCGCGGGCCGACGCCGCCCCCGCGGTCTCGGCCGAGGCGGTCGCCGTCGCCGTCGTCGTCGTCGTCGGCCGCGTCGCTCGAGGCTCCGGCGCGGGGCGGGTGGAGCACCAGGGGCGCGCCGGGCCCGGTGGCGCAGAGCCGGAGGCGCGGGGGAAGGCCCCCCACTCCCCAGTCCGCCCCCGCCGACGCCCCCTCGTCGCTCTTCCCTCCCGCTGCTGGGGCCTCGGCGGGCGGCGGGCGCGTGGCCACGTCCGTGCCCGCGTCGGCGCTCATGGAGCGGCGCGCGAGCGGCACGGGCCCCTGGGTCGGCCGCGACCAGCTCACGTCCACATGGGGTTCGCCGGCCGACTCGGCCCGGCAGCAGCCGTCGCTTGCGCCGTCCTCGGCTCACCGCACCTGGGCCGTCCCCGGCGTCGCGCCGGCCTCGGGTCCCGGGTCGGCGGCGCCGGGCCGCAGCAGCTCCGCCCGCCCCTCCGCGAGGCAGGAGCTGTCGTCCACGTGGGGCGCGGGCCACGACGCCGACGGGTGGGGGACGGGCGGCGGCGGCGGTGGCGGTGCAAGCGGCCTCGGGAACCCCCGGCGCGCACAGAGGGCTTCGTCCAGGAGGCAGGAGCGGACCCGGCACGGCAGGCCGGGCACGCCGGGGGCGGTGAGGTCGAGGTCGTCGTCGGCGCGGCGCGCGGGCGGGCCGCCCAGGGAGGACCCGAGGCGGGGGCGGGACGCCGGAAGCGGGCCGGCGGCCCGTCCCAGCAGCGCGTCGAGGGGCCGGCCAGGCTCGGCGCAGCCGAGCTCGAGGTGGGGGACCCAGCCGCCGGCCGGCGCGTTAGCCGGCGCGCCGTACGCGGTCACATCCACCGTGCCTTCCAGGGGCTCGGCCGCCGACGTGGCGCGTGCCGCGTACGGCGTGTCGGTCGGGGCGGTCGGGCGCACGCTGCGCGGGAGCGGGAGCGGGCAGCGGCTGGTGGCCCCGCTCGACGCCATGGCCGGTCGTCCGCCCAGCGCCAGCGACCCCAGGCGCGCCCACGGGGCTTCGAGACGCCACGCCGGGGCGTGGTGAGCAGCAAGCGTACACCCGCGAGTGATGCGTGGCCGCCTCTTGTGTGCGAGAATCGCGCAGACGCCCCGCCCGGGTGAACGGCAGAGCGTGCATGTCAACGCACACGCGAGTGTGGGGTGGGGGGGATGGGCGCTGCCGGGCCTGGGCGCGTTGGCGTGTCCTGGGTCAGCGGGTGTTCCGGGGGGAGCGCAAGCCAGCACTCACAGAGTCGCAAAAGCTCAGGCGGTGGCGCCCTGGCCGAGCTTGAGGCGCATGCGGGCCATGGACTTGCGCGTCAGGCGCTTGGGGGCGACGGCCTCGGTCTTGTTGGCCTCCGACGGGACGGTCATGCCGGCGGGCTTGGCGATCACCTCAACGTGGCAGGGGGAGCGCATGAACGCGGAGATGCGGCCGTGGGCGCGGTACGTGCGGCGGCGCATCTTGGGGGCGCGGTTGACCTGCACGTGGACGAGCTTGAGGGACTTGATCTCCTCCTCGTCGTACTTCTCGCACGACTTGCCGGCGAGCAGGTTGTTGAGGATCCAGATCATGGCCTTGGTGGGCTTGGTCGGGAACATCACCGAGTTGCCGGGGGCCTTGATCTGCTTGCCCACGCTGTGGCGGCCGCAGCCACCGGTGTGGACGAGGCAAGGGATGCCGGCCTGCTTGGTCAGGACCTTCTCGAGGTAGTTGATAGCCTCATGAAGGTTCTTGCCGTGGATGGCGGCGCCGATCTCGCGCATCTTCTTGTAGTGGACAAGGCAGCGGGAGACCTTGGCGCGGGGAAGCGCGGCGGTGTCTGCGATCGAGCGAGGCCAGGGGGACAATCACGCGCGGAGGTGGCCAGAGGTTGCCATCACTGGGGTTCCTAGACCGCCGTGCGGGCGATGCGTCCCGGGGGTGCCGGCGCGCCGGAGAGCGGAGCCCCTGGAAGCAGACAACAGCGTGCAGTTCCGTCAGCCCAGCCCTCCAGCCTTCCAGCCGTGCGGCGCGCCACCGAGCTCCGTGCGGGGGTTTCAAAATCTGCTTCAACATCCCAGCGGCGGCGAAAGGCGGGACGAAGGGGCTCACCCTCGCGGGAGTACCACTTGGAGTAGCGCGCGTGCGAGTAAGTCTCGTCCTTGACCATGGCAACAACCGGCTGCGGGGAGAACGCCGGGGACGCACGGGGAAATTGGCAGGGCGAGCGCCTGGACCGTGCCAGAGGGGCCAGCAGGGGCGCGGGGGGGGGGCTTGGGGCCGCGAGGCGGCGGCAGGGCAAGGCTCGTTGCCGCCGCCGCGCCCTTCCCGCCCGCGGCGGCCACCAAGGCAACACCCCAGCAACCACAGCGGATCGTGCATCTCTTGCGCCGCGCGGTCAAGGACGCGGCTCACCAACCAGGACCCGGGTGAGGAGGCGAGGAGCGCTCAACCCATGACTGTCCGACGTCCTCTGCCGGGCCAGAATCGGGATTGCAGAGCCGCACGGACATTCGCGGCTGTTCCGTCGCCCGCACCAAATACGCTTCGTTCGCGCGGCATCCCATTGCCTGCCGCGTCCCGTCGCGCTCACGGGTCGGGACATTCACACCCAGCCGGCACGGCCGAGACGGGAGGCTCAGAGTCCAGCAATGACACCCCAAGTCGCGAGCGAGGCGTTGGTGACCCGGGCCGAGCTGGAGCCGATGCCCTTGCGCCAGAAAGCCCGGCCGAGAGCGATCGCCGCCGCGCTGGGCCTCGCCGTGTGCGCAGTTTCGCTGCTGTCGGGCCCGGCGTGGCCCGGCTGGCCGTCCGATGTCGGGCGCCGTCCCGGCCGTTTCCTGCCTGCCGTGCGAGCTGCAGACCTCGTGCGACGAGTCGGCGTGATCACGAACGGGAATGGCGGCCTCGGGAACGTGCTGCCCCCGCAGTCAAGGTTTGGCACCGACGTTGGCATCCTGGTTGACGAGCTGAGCGACCGGCTTCTGGTTGGCACGCCCGCACTGGGCCAGGGCACCTTCTTCATCGCGGAGATGGACGGGGGCAGCAGCCTCACCACTGTCGACGGTGTAGACAGGTCGAACGGCGATCTCCGCGGCGGCAAGGTCGGCGTCGGGGAGGAGCTCGGCTGGTCGGTTGCCGGCATCGCGGTCGGGCTCCGCACGCCGGGTCTTGTCGACCTGGTGGTCGGTGCGCCCCAGGCGGCGGTCTCTGAGGGCGGGGGGGCGCCGGGGGGCGTGTTTGTGCTCTCGTTTGACTCCTCGCTCGGGCTGGTCAAGGACGCCGTGAGGGTCGTCCCCGGCGCCGCCGGGCTCGGCGCGGCCGCGGTGGGGGCCGGCGCGAGGCTCGGCCACAGCGTCGCGCACGGGGGCGACCTGGACGGCGACGGCGTGGCGGGCGACCTGCTTGTCGGCGCCCCCGGCGAGGGCGGCGCCGAGGGGGCCGTCCTGCTGCTCCTCATGGACCCCGCGCCGGCCTCCACGTCGGTCAGGGCGGCGGCGGTGTGGGATGCGGCCGGGGTGGCGGCGTGGAGCGCGACGGTGGAGGCGCCCGCGCCCGGGGACGACGGCTCGGGCGAGGGCCCCTCGGCCGTCCTCACGTCGACGGCGTCGGGCGTGACGCTGGAGGAGGGGGACGCCTTCGGCTCGTCGCTGGCGGTCCTCGGGCGGGAGCCGTCGCCCGCGGGGCTGCTCATGGTCGCCGTGGGGGCGCCGGGGAGGGCCACGAGGGGGGCGGTGTTCCTCGTCGGGATCGCAGTGCCGGCATCGGGGTCCGGCTCGGCAGGGACGCTGCCCGTCGTGCGGCGCGTGCTGGAGCTGCGGCCGACGCACCCGACGCTCGCGTCAGAGCTCGCCTTCAATTCCACGCTCTTCGGCTCTGCCGTGGGCGCGCTCGGGGACGTCGACCACGACGGGGTGGTGGACCTGGCCCTGGGGGAACAGGGCGCCGGCAGAGCCGACATCCTCCTGCTCAACGCCAGCATGTGGCCGAAGCGCATCGCCCAGATCCTCTCGCCCGTCGCCGTGGCACCGCTGCGCTCGGCCCTCAACACCGCGGGGGCGTCGTGGGGAGCGGGTGCGCGCTTCGCCGCGGCGCTCTCGTCCGCGGGCGTGGGGCCGGGCAACGCCACGGAGCTGGCAGTCGGCATCCCCGGCGCCGCGCTCAGCGGGGCGCAGCAGGTTGGTGCCGTCGCGCTGCTCGGCCTTGCCGGACACGTGGCAGAGCCATGGCTATTCGACGGAACGGGCTCTGCCGAGTGGCCGCCCGGGCCGGCGCCGAACCGGGACCTCCGCGTCCCGGCCGGCGGCGGGGCGGTGCTGGTGGTGGAGGTGTCGGGGTTCGGCCCGGCCCGGGTGGCGGCCGGGGGTGCCCCGCCCGCCGTGGAGGTGGTGGGGGGAACGGCCGGGCTTGGGGTGCGGGCCGCGTGTGGCCCGGCCGCGTGGTGGGGCACGGCCGGGGACACTCTCCCCGGCAGCGCCTCGCGCGCAGAGGCCGATGGCGTGAAGGGAGGGGGCGCGCTTCGGGAGGCCGCGACGTCGGCGCGGCTGGTCTGCCGGCTCCCGCCCGTGGCGGGGGAGCGGGCCTCGCTGCGGCTGCTCTCCACGACTGCATTCCGACACTCCCTCTCCCCCGAAGCCGTGGGGACCAACACCACCGTGCTGGCAGAGCGCACGATCAGCGCCGTGCCGCCCGCCGTCTCCCGCTGGCTCGCGCCCCCCGTCCCCCGACGATGGACCAACGCCTCCGCCACCCGAGGACCCGCCGTCCTCCTCACCGTCCTCGGGTCG
>Ga0136560_1001524_pt1 | contig 11973 bp, 7 predicted proteins | sample AntRauMeHopE1497_FD_104925 | JGI IMG/M metagenome (GOLD analysis project Ga0136560, IMG submission 104925) | Saline lake microbial communities from Rauer Islands, Antarctica - Metagenome Hop E1 #497 | ecosystem: Environmental > Aquatic > Non-marine Saline and Alkaline > Saline | place...
ATGTGCGGGGCGTCTTCGAGGGGATCGCAGCCCCGGCCATCCAAGCGGCAGTTGTGCTTTCGGCGAACGGAGTGTCCGCCGGCGCTCTGGTCAGGCTCGTGGGCACCGGCCTCGGCAGAACGACGGCGTCGATGGCTGCCGTCTTCATCGGCTCGGTCATGACCTCGGACTTCGCCCTGACAGACAGGTTGTCCGGCTTCCTGGAGGTGACGCTGCCGCCAGGGGTTGGGTCCGTGCCAGTGACGGTGCGATCAGCCGCCGGGCTGACGTCCAGCGCGGCCTCGGCCCCGCTCCTGCAGTACAACGCACCGACGGTCACTCGATGCAGTCCGTCAGCGCTGCTAGCGGGGCCTACGCCTCAGAATCTGGTCATCGAAGGGACCGGCCTCGCCCTCGTGGACTCTGACATCGACTCTGTCACCATTGGCGGGACTGTGTGCCCCTCTGCCCGGGTTGGTGATGTGCCAGGCTCGACGATTGTCTGTGAGGGGATCGTTGCCACCGAGGACTGGTCCAATGCTGGGGACGGCGTGCGCGTGACGGTGGGTGGGCAGGTGTCTGCGCTGGTCGAGGTGTCGATCTTCCAGGCGGTTCCCTTGCCAGAGGTCACAGCAGCCTCCCCGCGGACCGTGGCGCCCGGGACGCAGGTGTCGGTGCTGGGGCGCTTCTTCGGCAGCAGCAGCCAGGACTTGGCGAGGGTGGAGCTTGGGGGCACGCACGGCGTTCTGAACTGCGCCTCGTGGTTCTGGCGGAGCGAGTCCGAGGTGAGCTGCACCGTGCCGTCCAACCATCCCCTGTGGGCGTCGCCAGAGCCGGCCGAAGGTGCTCCTGCCGAAGAGCTACTTGTCCGGGTGCTGAATACGGCGGGCGGTCAGTCGCCCTGGCTGGCCCTGGTAGCCGATGGCCGTTCCCAGGAGCTCGGCCCCGTGGTGCTGCCGCGGTCCATTGACGGCGCCCGCGACGTTGGCCAGTTTGACCGTCTCACCATCCGGTGGCTGTACCCCAGACAGGAGGCCGAGCGCCGCCTCACGGTGGCGCTGGTCGGCGCGGTAACGGCAAACCTTATTGCTGGGGCGACGTTCTTCTCCGTCGAGGTTGCCGACGCACTCAATGAGACGACATCGGTTCCGGGCACAGAAGGCGTATCCGTGTTTGAAGCCAACCCCCTTCCGGCAGCGTCGTTCCGGGCGGGTGGCCCGTGGTGGGACGAAGCCGAGATGGCGGTGTTCGAGGCGCAGGTGCGCGTTCCAAGGGCAACGGCGGTGCTGGTGCGCGTCAGGGCCTCGAGCGCCAACGGCAACGGGCCTTGGTCTGTGCCAAGTGCTCCGATCTGGGAATCGTGCGGCTCCGACGCCTTCCTCGACACGCGCGGAGGCGTGGCGTCAGTGAGGTGCCGGCCATGCCCGCAGGAAGCGACCTGTGCGGGCTTGACGGACGCGAACATCTATGCCAGGCCCGGTTTCTGGAGGGTACCGTGGGCCCCACTTGCTTTCATGCCATGCCGTGCAGCGGCTGCTTGCAAGGGTGTGGACGAGCCTCCGATCTTGAGCGGGCGGAACGAGTCGTTCCCTGCCGGCAAGCTGCTGCTGCCGCGACAGGCAGTGCCCGGTGCCGAGCTTGACCCAGCGAGACTGGAGGGCTGCACGCAAGGGCATGCGGGGGTGCAATGTACAGCCTGCGAGGACGGGTGGTTTCCCTCGGGACTCGGGGGCTGCTCCGAGTGCGGAGATCCCGGGTCGACTGCCGCCCAGATGGCGGGGGTCGCCATCCTGGTCGTCATTGCCGTAACGGCGTTCCTGTTTTACTCCAGCAAGCCGGTGGCAGGCCCTGTTGCCAACGTCGCACACAGGAGCGCCTCGTTCAAGGTCGATAACCCGATGACGGCGACGACAGGAACAGCCTCTTCCCCAGTAGCAGCAGCATCAAGCCGTGGCGAACGCGTCCCCTCGGATACCATCGGCCCGACGCTGCTGATGAAGATTGTCCTGACCCACCTGCAGACGGTAGGGATCGTCGCTGGCGTGCAGCTGGAGTGGCCCCAGGCAGTGGGCGCCTACTTTGCCGCGGCCAACGCCGGGTCTGGCCTGTCGACTGAGTCGCTGGCGCTGCCCTGTGTGTTCGGCCCGCTGGGAGCTGTGGCCCGGTCTGGGCTCGTGGTGGCCGCTGCTGTGTGCTTGGCTGTGTACGCCATGGCCCTGTGGGCCGTCATCGTGGGATGCAGAGGAGCAAAGGCGCGGACCACGGCACGAAGCCCTTGCCAGGCCTTCGGAGCCAGCTGGTGGTCTCGTGCCGGTCCCTCTTTACTCGTTCTGGGATTCGTTTTGCACGCCAGCGTCTCCGAAGCGGTGCTGGAGCTGCTTGCATGCACGCGTATTGCTCCGACATCTGCTGCGCACGCGATCGAGTCCGACCAAGCGGTTGCGTCGACCCTCTGGCAGAGCAGGCTCGTGGCTGAGCTGGACATTCGGTGCGACGACAATGCGAGCACAGCAGTGCGACTGGCTTTGGCGGTGCCAGTGCTCGTGCTGTTCTCGCTAGGACTGCCGATTGGTGCGACCCTTGCGCTCCGATTCAGGCAGAGTAGATTGCGCACTGACCCCGGTGTGATCCGCACTTGGGGTTTCCTGTACGAAGGCTTCCGGGTCGAGGCCGGAGCGGCGTGGTGGGAGTCAATCATCATGATGCGGAAGCTGCTGCTGGCAGTCGTCACTGTGATCCTCGCCCCGAGCGGACCGGTCGTGCAGTCTGCGGCTGCGCTGATGGTGGTCATGGCCGCGCTCGGCCTGCACGCCTGGGTCAAGCCGTACGAATCGCGCGGGCTGAACGCTCTCGAGGCGCTTGGGCTGATCGTGGCGGTCGCGACGCTATGTGCAGCGCAGCTCCTGGATGCAGGAGCGTCCGGTGTTGATGGCGTTGCGTCGACAAGGCGGGACACTCGGCTGGGCTTGACGTTTGTCATCCTGGCCAGCAACGCGTGCTTCTTCATCGTTGCGGCGCTGCTAGCTTTCAGGACAGCGCGCCGCATGCTTGGTGGTTTCTGCGACGGCTTCGCAAGGTCGTGTACCTCGGACCTTGGCGCCTCCTCGCGTCCGAGGATTGACCCAGAGCACATCGCCGGCTTGGGTCCCGCGAAGCGCAGCGTCCAGCGAATCCTCTCTTTGGGCAGCCTTGGGAGCAACAACCGATCCCGGAGCCGCCAGGGGGGATCGATCGGAAAAGATGACATCATCGGCGTCTCTGGTGGACGCAAGGCCGGCGAAGAATGAAAGTGAGTCCTTCGGGGTCGATGGTTGCCCAGCGAATGCGTGGGCTCTAAGACCCACCAATGGAGCCAGAGCGGAGTACCGGACACGCTGGCCCGGGGTGTGCGCGGCGCGAAACCGCCGCCCAAGTGATTGATGGACGTGCATGCAGTTAGCGAGCGACTGAGCAAGAAATCAAAGTGCTCCTGAGATAGCGTGAGATTGGTGCTGCCCAGTAATCTGAAGCACCCTTAGGGTATGCGCACACTCTGTTGGCCCCGAGAGAGTGGCAGAGGCGCTTGAAGGAAGATTTTGCTCAAACTTCGGGGGGAACAGATCGTGAGCGGCAGGACGGACGAAGCCCTTCGGGCCAGTCTTGATGGCCGGCACTGAAGAGCGAAAACGTATGGACAGACGTCTTCAATCACGATTGCGTGCGGCTGGCTCAAGGGAGGCCGGGGCAATCATCAGAGGTTGCTTGGGGGCCGGCACGGGTGTTGTCACACGCGCACCTAAAGCTTGCCTGCCTGCCGGAGCTTTTTGACCTCGATCTCGTTGGCCTGGAAGGCTGCGCAGTTGTCGCCGTGGTTGCCCAGCGAGTTGTTGTCGAATCCGTGGAAAAGGTCCGGGAAGCGCTGGTAGATCATCGCGAAGATGTTCTCCTCCGTGCCCAGGTACCCATCTCTCAGTGTCTGGGCCAGCGCCGTGTTGTACACCTTGGCGACGCACTCGATGAAGGCGCGCTCGCCCCCGAAGACGCCGCCGCGGACGATCCGGAGCGGGTCCTGCGCCGTCCCCATGTACAGGTGCATCGCCTTGTCGAGCATGCCGTGCACCTCCGTGGTGGTGCCGTACGGCCAGTGCGTGAGGAAGAACTTGTCCATGTGAGAGTGGAATACGGGCATCTCCCCGGGCTTGAGGCCGACGGCACAGTAGTGTCCCGCGTCCATGAACATTAGCCGCTTGGTCTGGGGCGGGGAAGCGGAACAGGACGGGCCGAAGTGCGGTCGAGGCCCGCACCACCGCGCAGCGCGGGCGCGCGGGCCGGAGCGCTCGGCCGGCTGTGAGCGGGCATGGGCTCACCTTCCACGGGTTGAGGCGGGCGACGTCCCTGAGCAGGTTGATCTTGCTCATGACCAGGGGGTCGTACAGCGGGAGGCGGGCCTGGGGCGCCTTGTCGAGCCAGCCGGTGATGACGGCCTGCCTGTTCCACACGTCGGACGTGCGGACGGCGGTGAGGCGGTCGTAGTAGGGGAAGTACTTCGCCAGGTCCGCGGCGGTGAAGTGGATGACCTTGATGCGACTGCAGGGTCAGCAGAAGTGTGGAAAGGGGCGGAGACTGGTGGTCGAGGGCGGGGGCGCGACGGCGCAAAGCGAGCCAGACGGACAGCCCAGGTCACGGTGGCACGTGCCGCATGCGCAGGGCGGCGGCTGAGGCCTCGTGCCGGGGGAGCGGCGACACGCATGGCCGGGACGCGGCAGCGTCCGCACCGGGCGGGCCGCCCCGCCCTCACGTCTTATCGAGCTTCAGGTGGCTCTCGAACTCCTTGGGGATGAAGATGACCATCTTGAAGCCGCGGTCGAGGATGCGCTGGAAGCGATCGTAGTACTCCTGCATGGATCGCCGGAACTGGTCATTCCCGGACTCCCCGCGCTTCAGGTCCAGCAGCAGACTGACCCAGGTGATGTCCTCTTGGGCGTAGCCGTCGGTGCCTGGCCACGGCGCGTCAACGGGGCAGCTGCGGGGCTTGGAAAGGTGGGTGGTCGCAGCTTCAGGAACAGCGAGGGACGCCCCTCCCCGGGGGGAATCCGGCCACACAGGGCCGACAAGCGCATCCGCGCGCATCACAGGTGCTGGCCAGCTCGGTGGCGCGCCAGGGGCGCCGTGCCTCACCGGTCAATCTTGGCCTTGGCGCTGTCAACCCACTGCGTCGTGGGAATCGTGTGCAGCTCCCACTCGGCGTTGGAAGCCCTCTCAAAGGGCTCCTTCCCGTGCACCCGCCCGTACAGCGACGGCTTGATCTTCGGCGGCAGCTCGTCCGACACCGGCGGGAGCCCAGCCACCGCGAGACGCTTTGCGTCTGCTTCATCCTCCACGCACATCTCCCCTCCCGACATCAAGCTCTCTGCAATGTGGGCGGGCACCGCCGGGCACGAGGGTGCCGGCGGCGGCCCGTCCACGGGGACGGCCAGCGGCGGCGAGCCCGCGGGGGCGGAGCGGTCCGCGCTCTTGACGGCCCGGAAGCGGCCAGACGGCACCGACGTCGAAGGCATGTGCATCCTGTGCAGTGCAGACCAGTCACCGGTCCCGTTGACGACGGGCCCGACGAAGAAGAAGCCCACGGACAGCGCAACCAGCCCGGAAACGATCAAGCACGGCGCCCAGCTTGACAGCGTCGCCGGGGCGGCGGCTCGTGACCTTCCCCTTGATTGAGCCATGTCCCGACACGTGCTACTGGGTTGGTCGGCGCAGCACTTGTGCCTAGGGTCTCTCACGGGCCCCGGCACCGAGCGCTTGAGTGCGCTCTACTTTTTGGCGGTCGCTGGGCGCTCCGCGGAGGCTACCCGCGACACGGCACGCCGACACCGTATCACTGTTGCCCAAAGCTCACGCCACGGGGGTGCCGTGCGCGGACGTGGCCCAAGGGACCCGACGACGCACAGAAACGCTCGCCTGGCATCTTACTCGGACTCGGACTCGGACCCCGAACCGGCGGGCACCGCGTGGCCGTCGGCGTCGCGCTCCCAGTGCCCCTTGAGCGGCGCGAACGTGAGCCGGTGGCAGTCGGACGCGCCCTTGGACCTGACGACCGCCATGTGCGCCGGGGTGGGGTACCCCTTGTGGCCCGCCATGCCGTAGCCGGGGTAGAGCTCGTCGAGCCGGGCCATGATGCGGTCCCTCACGACCTTTGCGAGGACGGAGGCGGCCGCGATGGAGTAACAGCGGGTGTCACCCTTGACCAGGGTGCTCGCGCCGAAGCGGAACCCGGACTCCGCCCTCGCCGCCGCCTCCTCGCGGCCCCGGAACGCGGGCGGCATGCGGTTCCCGTCCACCAGCACGTGGATCCTGCCCCTGGTCCACGGCTCCGGCGTGTCACGGGTCTCCTGCGGCATCGCTTGGTCCGCGACGTCATCCGCGGCCACGGTCATGCTGTCCAGCGACGCGCGGAGGATGTTGTGCTCCTCGATGGCGCGCGGGCCCGCCACCGCCACGGCCCAGGTCACGCGGGGGTGCCGGATCAGCGCCGCCGCGAGGTGCTCTCGCTCGGCCTCCGAAAGGGCCTTGGAGTCCGTCACCCCGGGCACAGGCTCCCGCTCGCCCGCCGTGCTGGCATCCTCCCCCGCCTCGGCCCACGCCAGCGGCTCGACGCTGACGGCGGCCGAGACCACAGGGCCGCACAGCGGGCCCCGCCCCGCCTCGTCCACGCCCACCACCGTGAAGCCGTCGGACCAGTGCTCCAGCTCCATGCCCATCCCAAGCAGTTCTGCATCCTCGTCGTCGGGAGAGGCCGGCTCCCCGGCCCGCCGGGCCGCCGCCGCTGCTGCGTGCTGCTCGGCGAGCCAGGCGATCACAGGATCGGCGCCGTCGGTCGCATCCCTTTGCGGGCCGCCGCCGCGCCCCTTGCCAAGCCCCGGCACGCCTGACGACCCTCCGATCAGCGTGGCCGGGCAAACGGCCCGGGTCACCGAGGCGGCGGGCCGTCGCTTCGGCTTTCTCGCCATGGGCGCCGGCCGCCTGGCGCGCTTCGCCTTGCGCTCGTCGGCCGCGCCAGTGTCGTCACTAGGTGGTGATGCGGCACCGGCCACGCCCGCCCCCGCTGCCGCGCCGGCCACGGTGATGGAGCGTGCTCGCTTCCCGGCGCTGGCCACGATGGGCGCCCTCCCGGCTGTCATGCTTCGCGTCATGCGCCGATGCACTGCCCCGGCCGCGGCTGCAGCCATTTTTGCTGCGACGCGTACCATCAAGGTGCTGTGCCCACGAGGCCGGGCGCAGCGGGCGAGGTGTTTGCGCCAGATCGATAGATTCCTGCTGCGTGCTCCTCGCCGGAAGCACTCCCCGCGCCATCGTGAGCGCTGCACGCTGCCCCAGTGGCGCATAGTAGTGGTGTTTGTGCTGCATGGTCTCCTTAGCCGGGCGCACTGACCCCTCGATCGGGCCGAGCAGCCGGCGCGTGGCGCCTCAACCAGAGCTTCCAGCGTTTGCCCGCTCCACGCGGCCGCCGCCCGCGCTGATGATCGCGTGCGCCACCGAGTCAGCACTATGAAGTTGTTTCCTGGCGATCCTTCCGCGCAGGGCCCGGCCCGGAGGCAGCCATGATGAAGTTTTTGCTCATGGTGAACAAGCAAGGCCAGACGCGCCTCGCCCAGTACTTTGATTTCAAGAGCATCGAGGAGCGCACCGCGCTGGAGGCGGAGATCATCCGCAAGTGCCTGTCGAGGACGGAGATGCAGTGCTCGTTCATGGAGCACCGCGGCCTCAAGGTCGTGTACAGGCGGTACGCGTCGCTTTACTTCATCGTGGGCTTTGAGGAGGGCGAGGAGAACGAGCTGGGCATGCTCGAGTTCATCCACGCTCTCGTGGAGACTCTGGACAAGTACTTTGAGAACGTCGTGAGTCCCGGGGGGATCGGGGCGACTCATTCGCGCCGCCCTCGCCGTGGCACAACCACCGCGCGCCCCCCTTGCTCCCCGCGCCGCCTTTCCCCCGCGCAGTGCGAGCTGGACATCATGTTCAACTTGGAGCGGGCGCACTTCATCGTGGACGAGATGGTCATGAACGGCTGCATCGTGGACACCAACAAGCTCTCGGTCCTCAAGCCCGTCGCCCTCCTCGACCGGATCAAGGCCTGAGCGTCGAGCCCGAGGCCCTTTGCGTGACCCCTCATTCGTGTGATTCTCGGGCGCCTTGGCCCGCCGTCGAACTCGGGCCAGGCCAGCCACTGGCGACCCGGGCCACCACGCACAACCGCTCTGACAACTACACGTCCACATCGCCTGCTGAGGTTGCCTTGGGCATGTCGGAGATGCTGAGGAGTCGCCGGCGGGCCGCAACGACGAGGCCGAGCCAGAGCGCGGCAAACGCCGTAGCGATTGCACACCACGCAGCGTCCGCACCACAGGTCTCATGACCGCAGATCGGCGTTGCCGTCGCGTTCGGTGCGGAGATGAAGTACAGCGTCGCCCCTGCAGCGAACAAAACGGCAAGAATCGCGCCGACCAGGCGGCGGGCAAGGTTTGTCTTGACGGTGCCCGGGACCTCAGATGGAGACATCGAGATCACATAGTACGCAGAGCGCCACATCAGACCGATTTCGAACGCCGAGGCGAGCGCCATGGCTGCTGACGACAGCGCGACGGCGGCCGGCGCCCACCTGGGCTCCCTCCCATCCGCCGCCGGGCCGATGATGTATGCGACTGCGACGTGCCACACGAGTGCAAAGAGCCGCATGGGTTGGTGCCGCCCAGCGCGCGAGATTCCGGCGAACGTCGTCCGCGACTGGTCACGAATCGCGCCCGCTTGACTCACGGGCCGCAGACACCGCCAGAACGACCCAGCCGACGGGGAGGAGGAACTTGGCTCCGTCTGCGATGGTCAGGCCGCACATTTCCGTGCTCGCTTGGGCAAGAGTGTTCCATTCTGTCGGGTTCCCGAAGGTGCGCGCGTCACGCCCGTCTCTGCCACGAGCACGGGGCCGCGCCGCATACTCAGCGGTATGAAATGCAAGCGGCTGCACATCGCCGTCTCCTTGGCCGGCGCTCAGCGGGACTGGTTGAGCGACGCGCGGTTCGCCGCGGCTGGCGCACGCGCTTTCGGCCGCAGCGCCGGGGCGACGGGGGCGCCGCTCTGCACCTGCATGGGCGGGTCGAAGAAGGACGGGTCGCCCCTGGACAGCATTCCGGCGAAGAGGTCCGGGGCTCGCCCGGGCGCGGCGAGGGCCACAGGGCCGGACGGCCCAGCGTGACGGGCGCTCCCGACGGAGTCCGCGCGGCTGGCGCTCCGGCCGTGCCTGTCCCGTGCCGCCGCCGCGCTGCCGGGGCGGGAGGCGGCGCGGTCGGAGGTCTGGGAGCCGTCGCTCGAGAGGCCGGCCGGGGTGGCAGCGAGCACCCGCCACTGGCCAAGCCCGCTCCCGACCGACGCCGACCGGAGCGACGCGGCGTCCATGCCGCCCCTGGGCGTGAGGCCGAGCCCCGACCCCAGGGACATGCCCCCGGGGGAGCCCTGCCCCGACATGCGGGAGAGCCGGCCGGAGTCGGGGATGCCTATGCCGAGGCTCGCCTGAGAGCCGGTGCGGGCACGGCGGGCGGGGGCGGCGCTGGGCGGGGCGGCGCCGGAGGACGCCACGTGAGCGAGCGCCTCGAGGGCCGAGGATGTCTGCCCCGGCCGGGCGGGTGACGGCTGCCCCGACCTCCCGGGCATCATCCCAAGCGAGGAGTCGCTGTACATGTGGGGCAGCTGCCCGCCGGGGGACGGCCCGCCGTGCGCGTGAACGTGAGCGTGCCACGCCGAGGCGTGTGCCGCGGCCCGGGCCGCCATGGCGCCGGCGAGGAAGCTCGGTGCGCCGGCGGGGAAGCTGGGGGGGCCTGCGTGGAAGCCCGGGGGGGCGGCGCCCATTCCCCCGTGCGGCCTGGGCAGCCAGGGCACGCCGCCGCGGACGCCCCCCGCGAGGACGGCCGCCTGGCTGTCGCCGTTCCCCGCGGTCATGGCCCGGTCCATCACGCCCATGCTCCGCTCCAGGGCCTGCATGCGGGCGGCGACGGAGGCGGGGCCGAACGGGGCCGAGGAGGAGGAGGAGGAGGAGGAGGAGGAGGAGGAGGGCGGGAAGAATTCGGGGGCTGCGGGGGGAGCGTACGGCACGGGTGCCGACGACGGGAGCGCGTCGGCGACGACGGCCGGCGGCGCGTCGTCGGCGGAGGAGCCGGCCACCTCGAGCCTTGCCCGCTTGCTCGCTGACGCCTGGTCCGAGGCCGAGTCGATGGTGCCCACCATGCCCCGGAGAGCGGCGCGGATCGGGCCGATGGACGCCACGAGGCCGGCGGCCGCCTGGGCCGGGGCGGGCGGGTTGAGCGCCGACGCCCCGCCCGGGTTGGCGAACGCGCGGATGCCCATGGGACCGGCGGCCTCGGCCGGGGTGCACCCCATGGCTCGGTGCTCCGCCGCGCATGCGAAGGCCGGCCCCTGCATGTGCATGTGCTCGAGACCCTGCCAGTTCTGCTCCCGTGCCCTCTTGAGCACCTCCACCTGCGCCGGCTCCAGCACGGGGCCGTGGAAGCGCCCGGTGAGGCGGCGCTGTCGAATCTCTTCCATCACCGACGCCACGGCCGCCTCGCCCGGCACGGACACGCTCCCGCCCTCGACTGCGGCCGGCATCTGCATGAACTGAGAGACGCTCGGGCTGGCGGGGGACGTCCCGTCGTCGCTCGCGGTGGGGCCGGTGGACGACCACCCCTGGGCGCCGGGGCCCGTTTCGCCGTTGCCGTAGGGGTCGTCCATCTGCTGGTCCCAGGCGCCCTTGAGAGCGGCGGCGCCTGCCTTGGCCATCTGCTCCGGGCCGGACAGCTCGAATTCGTCGGTGGCGTCCGTCGGGGTGCGATAGGCAGGGGCGGCGGGGCGGGGCGGGGCGGCGGCGGCGGCCCGTGGGGGTGCTGGGGCCGCAGAGGCAGCAGTGGTCGGCGGGGCCGGCACCGGCACCGGCGCGGCGGGGGCGCTGGGCGGCGGGTCGTCCCGGGCCGGAGGCTCCATCAAGTGGCTCTGGGCCGAGGGCAAAGGGGGGTCGTCGGATCCGTCCGGCCTGAAGGCGGCTCGCTGGGAGAGCTGGTCGTGCGAGCCATCGGCCATCTCAAAGGCCGAGGACCGGAGCGCGCCCCTCGCCTCGGCGGCCATCTGTGAGACGATGGGGCCGTTTGCGCTGGCGGCGAGGGCGTCGGTGTGGGACATGCTGACGCGCTCGTGAAGGTCGAGGGAACCCTCCTGGGAGGCGACGACGTCGGCGGCGCGGCGGAAGAGGACGAGGGCCCTGGGGATGAGGTCGTCGGCGTCGCGCTGGTTTCCGAACTCGGCGAGGATGGCGACGGCCTTGCGGGCCGTGTAGAGGAGGGGCACGAAGTAGCGGGTGTACTCGTCGGCCAGGGTGAGGCGCACGCACTCGCGGGCGTAGACACAGGCGGCGTCGGTGTTGCCGAGGCGGAGCTGGAGGAATGCCTTGAAGGCCATGGTGAAGGTTCCCACGGCCATCTGGGTGCCGATGCCGTGGGTGCGCTGCAGCGTGGTGCACTCGTCCATGAGGTGCTCGAAGCGCTCGGCGTCGGAGCGCGTGCGGACGAGGGTGAGGCCGTGCATGACCTGGCCGTGGATGAAGGCCCACAGAGAGGCGAGGCGCATCTCGGGGGACATGCCCTCGGGGCAGGCGGGGTGCGGCCACGCCCTGCTGATGGCGGGGTTGATGATGGCGTGGATCGTCATGGCGCAGATTCGGATCTCGGGGGTGACGTCGCAGAGGTCGACCATGCGGGCGGCGAGGGAGGCGTAGAGGATGGCCTGCTTGATGTCCGAGAGGATGACGCGGGTCAGGATGGTCATGATGAGCAGGGCGGAGACCAGGTGCTGGCACGGCATGGTGAAGCAGGGGCCGATGTGGAAGCGGGCGAGCTCGTAGTAGCGGCGCGCGAGCTTGCGCTGCCCCGAGAGCTTGGCGCCAAAGGTCATGGCGGTGAAGTAGCACACGCGGAAGGA
>Ga0136560_1001525_pt1 | contig 11971 bp, 14 predicted proteins | sample AntRauMeHopE1497_FD_104925 | JGI IMG/M metagenome (GOLD analysis project Ga0136560, IMG submission 104925) | Saline lake microbial communities from Rauer Islands, Antarctica - Metagenome Hop E1 #497 | ecosystem: Environmental > Aquatic > Non-marine Saline and Alkaline > Saline | place...
CCCACCCCAGCCGCAGTCCCAGCGTCCCCATCATGGGGTCCTGCATCTGCCCCGGTTTCGGGTTCTACCGCCAGCTCCGATCCGCTCGACACTACGATGGCACCTGAGAGCTCGAGAGATTCGCTCGACCCGACGTCTCTCTCAGGCTTGGGTCCGTCGGCTGGCGCGATCGGCACGTCGCCAAGGAGGTACCCGAGGGCGATGCAGATGAGAAAACTTTTGAAGTTTAAGCGCTCCGAGTGATATACGTCAGCTTCATGGAATACCTGTTCGATGTCATCGTCCGACATCTCCGTGGCGCCAAGGTCTCGCATGGCGTGGACTAGCTCCCCGTACTCGATGGTGCCGTTGCCGTCCCGGTCGTATGCGCCGAACGCTCTGTGAATCTTTCTGAAAGTCTCCCGAATAATGCCAAACTTCAACAGAATCCTATTGAATGGCATTGGCCTGCAATTGCACGAACGGGTGCATACAAATAGAGGAAAGCGCAAGTTTGACGTCTCGTTGACAGGCACCTTGGGTCGGGCGCTGCTAGCCTCAATGGCTCAATCTCCGAAATGAGTGGGCATTCATACCAGTCTGACATGCACGCCAATTATAATATGCACATGGGCTCGCGGTTTGGCGCCCTCAATGGACTCACTTCGTCGACATCGCTTTTTCCTTGAGTTGAATCAGTTTCTTGACACTGCAGGTACGAAACGTGGCAGCTGATCGGGTGATGCGTGTGTACACTGTACCTTTTGAAGATGCACTTGCCTTGCACCAGCCGCTCTGACACTGTCAAAGGTCTGGCAAATACGGAATTTGTTGAACAGCTACAAACGACACTCACCGCTCTGCCACTTTATCGTGAGCCAGCTCTGAGAGAACATCTCGTCGCTTGCTACTAACCTAAGAATCACCTTCTTTAGGTTTTTCAACCGTCAGGGAACCGACGGATGCCATGGTATTGCAGACAGGTGTATTCCTCGTTCAGCGTTTGGTCGTTGTCATTTTGGTTCCGCAAAACCTGTTGGCTCCGATCGGATCTTTGCGCGGTAGACACGTGAGGCATTTCATACAGCAAAACCCGAACTGTCGGTTGCATCGCCTGCTGTAGCAGTGTCAGCTTTCGAAACTGATGGCATCTATGTTGCGCTCTAGTTCTAGTGCTAGCTATAGGAGCTTTGCGCCGTTCGCGAGGGGGATGAGGGCCATCGTTTCTCCTTGTTCCATTTCGAGAAACTATCGCGGTTGGCTTTCCTCTAGTGCAACCTTGTCTCAATTCGGAAAGTCACCCTCGTCAATGTCCGAAGATTCGTTTGAAGCACTGATGGGCGATAAAAAAGCACCTGGCATCAGAACTAGCGCGGCATTTATCACCCCGCAACGAACTAAGCGTAGAGGGCTCGGGATCGTCCACGACCCAATTGTGAACAAAGGAACGGGATTTTCCATAGCAGAGAGGGACTACTTGCGAATTCGTGGGCTTGTTCCGCCAAGACAGCTAGATCTTGCTACGCAGACAAGAAAAATCTGGGATGCAGTTCAAGAGTAGCAGTCCGACGTGCGAAAAGCCCTTTACATCAACGACCTGCAGGACAGGAACGAAACGGCATTCTTCCGGCTGCTCATCGACCACATCGAGGAGCTCGCCCCTGTCATTTACACGCCGACCGTGGGCCTGCTCTGCCAGCAGTTCGGCAGCCAATTCCGACGCTCTAGGGGGATGTACTTTTCAGCGCAGGACCGTGGAATGATGGGAACTATGGTGCACAACTGGCCCCATGACGACGTGGAAGTCATCGTGGTCACCGACGGATCGAGGATCCTCGGCCTGGGTGACCTCGGCACGAACGGGATGGGCATACCCATAGGCAAACTGGCTCTTTATTGCGCCGCCGGGGGCATCCACCCAAGGAAGGTGCTCCCAGTCATGTTCGACTGCGGCACCGACAACCAGAGTCTTCTGGACGACCCGTATTACCTTGGCCTGCAGCAGCCTCGCCTTCGGGGGCAGGAATACTACGATGCCTTTGATGAGTTTATGAGCGCAATCCAGTACAGATGGCCGCATGCTCTCGTATAGTTCGAGGACTTTAAGACGGACCATGCATAGACCCTCCTGGACAAATACCGCAATCGGGCACTGTGTTTCAACGATGACATCCAGGGAACAGGAGTCACCACCTTGGCAGGTCTCCTGTGTGCCTTGCGCTCAACTGACAAGCCGAAGCTCAGCGAGCAGAGGATTGTCATCGTGGGCGCGGGAAGTGCAGGGATTGGTGTCGCTAACCAGATACTCGACGGCATGAAAAGGGAAGGAATCAGCGAGCAGGACGCGCTAGAGCGATTCTGGGTCCTGGACCAGGATGGTCTCATCCACCGAAATAGGGACATTAAGGGTCTCATGAGATAGTAGCGTGCATTTGTGCGATGGGACGAGGAGGAGAGTCTGGATCTTCAGTCTACTGTGGAGAAGGTCAAGCCGACAGTGTTGTTGGGACTCACGGGAGTGGGCGGTATTTTTGGCGAGGAGACGATCCGCACCATGTCGGCAAACGTTGAGAAGCCGATCATTTTCCCCCTGTCGAACCCGACAAGCAGCGCGGAATGCACAGCGGAACAAGCGTATGAGTGGTCAAGCGGGAGGTGCGTGTTCGCCAGTGGGTCGCCCTTCCAGCCAGTGGAGTACGAAGGTAAGACCTTGAGGCCATCGCAGTGCAATAACATGTTCGTGTTCCCTGGGGTTGGACTCGGAGCCACTTTGGTTCGCGCGAGATAGGTCACCGATGACATGCTTCACCAGGCGGCCGTGACGCTCGCCCATTCTGTGACGGAAGAGGAAATCGAAAAGGGAATGGTGTTCCCCAGGGTGAGCAACATCCGGGAGGTTTCCAAGAAAGTCGCAGCAGCTGTCGCTCGCTCTGCGCTGGCAGACGGGATCGCCAGGTATACTCCGCCTGCTGGTAAGCTCGAGGGGTGGGTGGGTCGTATGATGTACGAGCCGGAATATGCTCCCATAATCAACGATGTGTATTAATGCGAATAATTTGGTCGCGCTGGCTGGGGCTCTTGCTACCAAAAGCGCTGTCTGTCCTACTGCCCCCAGCAAGCGGTGCGCACATTGTGTTTTGGAACCCGGGAGGATTGGGGTTCTCGTCAAGATTGAAAGTGTCACATATCAAGTGTTCTGATATCACATTAAACATCCTACGGAGAGACTGCGAGTGCAAGAGAGGCCACCAGACCGACACAGGCAGAAAAGCTAGCATTGGGTACCACAGCAGCGCATCGAAGTTGCGATCGAGGGTAGGCGTCATTGATGGATAAAGCTACATAAAATGCGACAGGATTCCCGGGCAAGATACTGTGAAGCTTGCCCTCGCCGCACTATTGCGACCACGCCGGCGGTAGATCTAGCGCACGTTTCGAGTTGCGACCAAAAAATGGCTACTGATCGGCGATCAGACCTAGATCAGACCTGGACCTTCACCTCAGAAGGACCTAGGCCCTAGTCGCCTGCACCGACTCATACTCGCGCCCCTGCCGTTCCTGCAGATTGACTCCACTTCTGTCTGACAGTCTCGCTTTTCTCTTGGTACGGTTGGGTGATTTTGATGGGATGCGGCTCCTCGCTGCCAGCTCGAATGTAGTCGGTTAGGCAGATAGAATTATTCAATCTCAATGTGAGGGCAGATCTGAGGTCACATATAAAATTTCAACGAGACGTGTTTCAGAAGTCCGACCCTTTCATTGTGTACTCCGCAATTGAACGCGCAGAATCCTAGCGACTTGGAGTCACCGGCCGATCGAACTCGAACCAGAGGGGCTTTCCCAGGTCCTCCTAGCCACGTCAATAGCCAGGACAAGAAACACTAGCTACAGAATATACTTTCGATCCAGGACGTAGGAGTCAGTGCCCCTTTCAATGCCCGAGGGAAACTTGGTTCCAGCTCACTTACTGGAATACCCCGGGAGCCCATAGCACCCGTGCGAGCAACACCATAGACTCCAGAGCCAGCCGTGTGGCTTATATGTGCCCATCGCAACGCAGTTTCAAGAGTATTTTTTAGAACAAGGGAAGCGGAATGTGAAGTGGTGCAGGGCTGGTTCAGAAACTGGCACTCTAGGCTTCGATCGCACTTCGAGTCCGACCCTGAACCAAACAGAGCGGGCCGACTAGACGACTACAGGATTTTACAGCAGCAGGTAGCAATATTTGAGCCTGCAGTTTACCATCCAGCCATGGGCACAAGCTTGCTTGTTTGCCCTGCCGTCGTGAGAGTGTACGTGAGTAAGGCAGATCGGCACGGAATCGACCCCTGTGGTAGCACGACGGATGTTCATGGTCCCTAGCCAGCTCAATTTAGCACGAAGGGCCCTGAAGACTGCTTCATCACGAAGAGCATTTAGCACGGGGTGGAGTCTGTCATGACTTTAGAAACAAGCGATGAATATCTAGCATACGACGTCACTGGCAGCTACTCCAGCACAAAGCCAGCACCGAACTGTAATCTTCGAAGCCGAAGGTCATGTTCAGAACCCTCAAGCAGTGCCAGATAGGTCATGCACTTACCAGATGTATCTAAATCCTCTTCAAAAGTTACAGATCAACATAACGTTGGCCAAATGGTTGGCAGAAGCATGGCAACAGGAAAGGAGGGGCCAGTCACCAAGCTGCATGTGTCGGATATAGCCACGAATAACAGAGGTCAGCTGACTACCTACCGGCGGCAAGCCAGGCAGCGCACTGCAACAAAAGCATGTCAGCACATGCAAGCTCGGGTTCCTGCAACTAGGTTAGAAACTCGCACGTCGTAGGAACCCACGCTGTTGGTATTACCGGCCGCGCCTGCACTGATCCAGCGTCATGCCATCAGTGAATCGATTGAGCTAGCAGCTGCTACTGATACATATGCTCGCATGCATACAAGTCCATCAGAAGGTCTGCGAGATAATGGGACTGCTGGTAAGTACAAAATGCACGGACGCAAGGGGATTAAGATAGGGTTGCAATCACGTGAAGCTAGCATGATTTGCGATGTGCATTCCCTGCAGATCGCTGCAAGGGTCGTTTTCGGGAAGCCGAATTTAGTACTCGACCTTACCAACCGAGCATTTTCTGCTGCGGATGCTCGTGGAACTCGTGAGAACTTAGGACATCATCGCCGTCGCTCACGCAGAAACGGCCTGCCTCGCACCGCAACCAAGGCGCGGATTAGTGCTTCGAAGCAACACGTGGCTGAACGACGCAGTCATACCGCGCAAATGGACCCAAGAAGGCGCTCTAGTAATTCTTCGCACAGGGAATCCAACTCAGCTGGAGCGACATCCTTGATTTCCAGCCCCTCCAGGGGGGGCAGTGGCGCTGCTGTCAGTGACTTATCGGTTCATGCGCAGCGGAGCCATCGTGCAATTGTTCCTCAGCCTATCGCCGAGCCAGGGAGACAGCCAACCTCCCAATCCGCATTGGCATACGCCAACCAGACGATACAGTAGCCACCGGGACATGGTGCTCTATGCAGATACACGAATGATACAATTAATGCAAGGCGAGTTGGAGATGTGACTAGTGCTTAGCATACAGGCGGCGCAGTTGCGCCACTCGCAGCTGGTGACCAAGATCGAATGCTCCGGTATCGGCTAAGCAAGGTGCATCTTCCGAAAGGAGGGGACCGCGTTGCGGAGCGAGGGAGTGGCTCGGGACAAAGCAGGTCATATGCTGAAGATGACCTGGTAACAGGTGGTTCAACTAGGTCGGGTGCATCTGGCAGCGGTAGTGGCTCGGCAGAAGCAAGTGCTTCGGGTGAGCACGCAGGGATGAAACGGATGGTGCTGAATCCGCTGTTCCTCGTTCGCACGGATGGGCTCGTATGGCCAGATATCATGAAGCGGGAGTCATTTATTATGATGTTTCGCCGGATGCTTGGGCTCAGGTAGATTGCGATTGTACGGCTAGAGCGGTAGGCCTAGGTCTACTGAGCTGCTCGAGTGCACGAAGTGCAACTCCTGGTTGCAACCGGCTGTTATCTGGATGTCGACCATAAAATAGTCAATTAAAATATCCCAGCGCATTGCATTTAAGTTTTTTTAAGTTTCTTCTGTTTGTTTGAAGTTTTGCACATGTCGGCCGCTTTGCACGATTTGCCGGACGGCAGGCTCCGTAGGTAGAGAGCGGATGGGGCTATGCGTTTTAGAACTTCGTTTCATAATACTGTCTTCGATGTTATGAAAGGGCGTGGTTGGAAGGAGACAGATAGCGACACGGAATTTGACTTGCACTGGGCAGATCGCGATTGGACATACGGTGTCATGGATTCCATGCACCTGGATAGCTGGTAGCGTCTCAATCACTTCCGGAACGGACGCGAGCTCTGTCGGAAGGATCTACTGATCAAGAATGTCAAACGAAAGAAGCGGCAGCTTGAAAAGGAAGGGAAGTAAGTATCGCTCGAGGTTTCGGTCGCTATTTCCCTGGATTGCTCACTTTCTTGTGGGTGTACATATCGAAACTGAATTCTCACGTTCTTCTAATCCATTCGTGCAGGACCGAGGCAGCAACAAAATTCGATTTTTGTCCGGCTACGTATGTGCTTCCTGGCGATTACGCATTGTTTGTGGAGGAGTTCAAGCGGCACAGCGGGAGCGGTGCCGTGTGGATTATGAAGCCTATCGGGAAAGCGCAAGGCAAGGGTATATTTCTGTTCCACAGGCTCTCACAGATCAGCCAATGGAAAAGCGAACACCGATGGAAGCCTGACAACCCATCCGTTGAATCATACGTCGCCCAACGATACATCTCGAACCCTCAGCTCGTGGGGGGCAAGAAGTTCGACCTCCGGCTCTACGTGCTCACCACCTCCTTCTCACCCCTCCAGGCATGGATGTACAGGAGCGGATTCGCCCGCTTTTCCGCGTCGAGATACTCGAACGCCCCGTCTGATATAATGAATACATTTGTGCACCTTACTAATGTCGCGGTGCAGAAAGGCAGCAGCTCCTACAACACGGAAACCGGTGGCAAGTGGGATCTGCGAAAGCTAAAACTGCACCTTATCTCCAAGCACGGGAAAGCGAAGGTAGACCAACTCTTTGTAGAGATGCAAGACATCTGCATCCGATCCCTGTAGTCCGTGCAGAAAATCATGATCAATGACAAGCACTGTTTCGAGCTGTACGGATATGACCTGCTCTTCGACGACTCCCTCCGGCCGTGGCTCGTGGAGGTGAATGCAAGCCCAAGCCTAACCGCCAACACAAGGGATGATTACGATCTCAAGTTTAAGATGCTTTCTGACGTACTTGACGTTGCGGATCTTGAGGGGCGGCGCCGCGGGGACGAAACTACGGTCGGCGGGTTTGACTTGATCTGGGACAACGACAAAGCCGTCGAACCCAAGAGAAAATCTGAGTATAGCTCATTGTTAGGTGCTGATTTTGATCGCCGGCTGAACACGTTCAAACCAGCCGGGAGCATTAAATCCCGGTCAGCAGATGCAGCCGTAGCTGGGAGTGCAGGAGCTGGAGGCGGTGGGGATGAGGGCGGCGTTTCCACTGCGAGCGGCAGCGCCAGCGGTGCGGCACAGGGCGGTGGGGGCGGGATCTCAATGGGCGGGTCCCGGAGCGGGAAAAGGGGAAAGGGGTCGAAGCCGTTTCGGTGACCCGCCTGGCCTGTGCTGACTGTGCAGATCGCAACTGGATTCGGAATCGTATGTACAGGCTAGAACTCTTGATCCGTTGACCTGTATGGCCATCGCTCAGTTGCTGTAGCTCTAGTGGTGTTCCGCTCAAGCAGCTGCTTCAGCATGGTACTAGGTAGAAGGTTAGTCGGGCACTTTGCACTGTAAGCACTTTGTCTGCTTGCACCACATGTGAGCTCTCGGTGACGGGAATGAATCTAGGCCAGCAGGTGGCCTTTTGTTGCCGTTGAATGATGCATCGCACTGCATGGGGATGCATCTAGATCCAGATGTTATCTTCGACCTCGAGCACACTCTCTGGCGGGGTGGCCCGTCCAGCAGTATCCAAATGGACTCAACTATCAATAATACCAATATTTCATGGGAGGACAAGAACGAGTTGCTGCGGTCTTCCTTTCGAGCTCGCCAGCGAGACGTTACCCATATGCTAGCTCCGAAAACTCTCACTAGAATCAAAGCTCTATTCGATGAATACGAAGAGCAAGGGGGAATCCGATTGCCTGCATTTTGTGAACTTATGGAAAGGGTGCTTGGCGCCTTTGTTGCCTCCAGAGTTGACTTCTTTTGCTAGCTGGTACAGGTCTTTCGAGAGATTGATGCGAACGACGACCTAACGCTGGAATGGAATGAGCTAACTACCCACGTCTTGGAACTCGGAAGGTCCCTGAGCATTGATGCCGCATCGTTCTTTGCTACGACCTACCGATATAGCCTGGCCAGCGATGCGGATCGAAATGCGCACTCGGCAATTACTGAAGGCACTTTCCTGTGCTCACCCACCCGCGGCTTGCTGCTTGACGCTGCGTCGTCCAGGCGAATGCTCCCCAGCACAAACAGCCTCCTAGATAGCACAGCTTCTGTCGGGACCGGAGCCGATGCCTTCCACACATCCAGCCTGCTGTTGTGCGGCTGGGAGAGCGGCAACCCGAGACTGAGAGTCTACCGCCCGGCGATGCGTCAGCAGATGATGGCGCTACAGGGAACCGGTGCAATGATGCACGACACGGCCTTCAAACCGCACGAAGTCCTTGCGGCTTGCCACGCCCCGCAGTCACACTGTTTCGTTACCTCATCTCAAGAGGGGGCGGCAGGCCCGTTCTTTCTCTCGTACTTCGATGACCAGACCCACGCCCTACTCAAGAGAGTCGAGACGAGGACCGCCGTTACATCGCTCGCCTATGCAGAGAGCATGGGGCTCGTGTATGCCTGTGGGCGCGAGCCCCGGGCAATCCGTGGATGGGACCCCAGGTCGTACACAGTGAGGCAACGGATTCCGCAAGTCGGCGGCGCCGCTACCTGCATGGCCCCGTTGCCCGGTCATGTCAGCAAGACGATGCTGACTGGCGGCACTGACGGCTGCCTGCACGTGTACGATCTGCGTGCCGCCATGGGTATGGAGGGGCTATCACTGGCAGCGCATGAGATGGGGGTGCTACAGGTACGGGTAGCAAGGCGGTTACGAGTAGCTGTATCTATTGGAACTCCAGTGACGACGGAACGGGCGTGCCCAAGGCAGTACAACACAGCGCTCGTGTGGGACTTGGAGCAGTGGCTCGCCGGCGGAGAAGGTGGGGGTGGTCCTGCGAGCTCGTATTCATCCGGGCCGAAGTCGCTTGATGTGCCAGGGCCGGGTGATGACGATGACGGACTCTTTGTGAGCAGCAAATCGGGCCAGGGAACAACTGGGGGCGGCAGCTGGAGCGGCGGGGAGAAAATGCCAGATGGAACCGAAAGCGAGCATGATGGTAACCAAGAAGACGAAGATGAAGACAGGCACCAGGGATTAGAGGTAGGGCGAACAGCGAGCGGGCGGCGCATACGGCCAGGAGTGCTGTTCGGACACGAATACGGACTTGTAGCAATAGCTGTGCAAGACGATGAAGGCGTGCTTCCTCACGTAGTGACCGGTGACTGCGGTGGATTTGTTCGCGTGTGGCACCCTCGACTCTGCACGTGTTTGCAGGTATTTAGTCCTGTTTTGCCCTCGCGACGACTGGCACCTCCAGCCGCACTTGGCGGCGCCGCGACTGGACCTGGCGGCGTGCCTAGATCTGCGTGGCTAGTGCAACGCAGGGAAAGACAACGCACGGCCGAGATGAAGCGAAGAGCAGCAATCGATGCGATGGACGATCCGACGGCTTCAAGAGCGGGCACTTCGCAGGCATACGGGAGCGCCCTGGCTAGGCGACGAGCCCAGTTAGAAGAAGATGAAGAAGCGAAGCACGTGGGCTATGGACCTACGTCAGACGATAGTGGTGGTGCTAGCGACGAAGATGAAGATCAGAGGCTCCGCGAAATCTCGCAGGCCGGTATTTCAACGGCCGTGATGGACTCGAATTCCATCCACGCGATCGAGGTGAATACAAGCAGGTCCGAGCTGGAGCGGCTGAGTTCAGGGGGTAATCGGAGAGGTTCAACCCGTGGATCATCACGGGCAACATTCAGACGCGGCGGCCGCAAGTTTCAGCTCATCAAGCAAACCGGTGACCTGAAGGAGGATAGCATCGACAAGTTCGCCCACTCGCAGGCGGTGACTCTAGGCGCGCTAGCCGCGGCAGGGATCGCCGTCGGGGACGGAGAAGAAGGGACGGAAGGAGGGGCCAGAACAGACGTAGGGAACACAGAAATATCGCTCCGAATTCAGTCGCAAGCGGAGGCCGTGGGTCGCCGAATGAGCGTGTCGCGGTACGCCCTAGCGATCGGTACCCTCAAGCAGGTCGCGAAGAAGGATGAGCGAGCAATGCGCGGCGCCGTGCGGAACAATGACGATGAGGATGAGTTTGCTGGCGGCGACGAGGATTGGTGGGCAGACCCAACGCAGCTAGACGGTGATAACACGGGAGGAGGACAGGTTGGCGACAGCTGGGAGGGGCACAGGGTCGGCAGTGCCACTGCTGTGGGTGCGAATAGCGAGGCTGCAGATGCGGCTAAAAGGAAAGCCGCTGCTCGGGCTGTCAATACCCCGCAGATGCGACGTCGAGACGCTCGCAGCAACGCAGGGATTTCGCATCGCAACCGCCATCGAATGCTTCGCAGCCTACGATCTATGGAATGTCTCCCTTGCGAGGTAGGGGGGCCTGACAGGCGACCGACGCTCGCTTTGCTTGGCGATAAGATCGCTATCATGTCTTTTTAGCAGGTGGTTCCAGAGCTAGAGCCGGTACTTGCAGCCGTGTGGCTGTATCCAACGTTGTGCATCGCAACCGCGTCTCCGTCGGCCGTTGTGGTCTGGGACGCTCTCGTCGGCCGCCCTCTGCGTGTGATCTCTGCTAGGCAGATGTGCTATCGAGGTGCTGATGTGACATCGATGGTCAGGGATAGGAGAGGGAGGAAGCTTCTGGTTGGTGATGCGGCGGGCGGCGTCCACGCGATTAACCTGGCGACTGCGGCCGTAGCCAAGGCCCTCGACCCCGTCTGGGTCACGCTGCGGGTAGATAAGCAGGAGATGGAGATGGGCAGGGGTAGGAGCCGGGGAAGCGGAAGAAGATCAGGGCAGGAGGGTGAGAGGACAGCATCTGCAGCATCATCGTCCACTGCCGGCAGCGGCATTGGCAGTGGGGAAGAGCTCATTCGGTCTCCAGTTGTCGACATGCACTATCTCGCTAGCAGACAGGAAATCGTATACGCTGGGACGAATGGGCGAGTGATCGTGGCCGATGATCTCCCTTTGGAAGGCTGGACCCAGGGGCAGCCTCACAGCCTTGTTCTTCGTCGATTTGCGCCTCCGGCGGTTGACGAACTACCACCCATGGATCACGGGCAGCAGGCCATTGCACCTCCAGGTCCATCAGCGACTGCTGTTGCCCTTGCATCCGGGCTAATAGCAGCGGCCAGATCAGCCATCACGCAGGGGAGTGACGCAGTAGGCGATGAGCGCGAGCGCGAAGGTAGCTTGTTGTTCCCTGAGTCTACCAGGTCCCTGGGAGGGTCCTCCAACGACTCGCAGTCTGCGAGTCACAGCTAGCACACATCGAGTAAGCTGCCCAGGAGTCGCGCTCTGGAGCATCTTAAGTCCGTAGGACGACTACCTAACGAATAGGCAGTCGCGGGATCGAGCCCGGAGCTTGGTTGCACTGCCGCGAGCGATCGACTGAATCTGCTGGCCACGGCATCGCAAGGAGTGCTCGGAGAACAAGGGCCCCCGCTTGTCCTCTTGTGGTAGCTGAATAAGTCAACTCTGGTCGGTGCAATTGATCTGTCTGTTGTGGCTAGTTTCGACTCGGCGTCTGTATCGCTCGGGGCCCAGGCTCACGCCAGTTCGCTTGGACCAGAGGAGCGTGGTGGCG